>Ga0316192_10003136_pt1 | contig 12042 bp, 8 predicted proteins | sample MerIslwburrow_MG_FD_204931 | JGI IMG/M metagenome (GOLD analysis project Ga0316192, IMG submission 204931) | Coastal sediment microbial communities from Maine, United States - Merrow Island worm burrow | ecosystem: Environmental > Aquatic > Marine > Coastal > Sediment | place: USA: Maine...
TGATGCGCGAGCCTGTCAGGCCCATACAAACTTTGAGAGTGCCCTTGTCGCAAAACATCTGCATGGCGCGTTCGCCGGGTGCCGGCGCCGCCGTCGTCGTACATCCTGCCAGCAACACTATCGTAGCCGCCGCAATGATGATTTTCGCAATCATGCATTTTTGGACACCTCATGAGGAAACGGGTTCCACGATACTCACATAGCATCTGGTTATAAAGGCGTTTCCACAACCCAAAAAAAAGTGGCGGACCCGAAGGCCCGCCACCATTTTCTTACTGCTTGTCGACTGTCGACTTACTGGAACGAGTAGCTTCCACTTACGAAGACACGCGGTCCGATGATGTCGTACTGATTCGGCCAGCTATTTGCTTCGTTCTGCTCGTCACCGAGAAAGTTCGGCTGCTCGTCGAACAGGTTCTTCACACCTACGTTCAGGCGGAACGAGTCCGTGAACTGGTAGGCCGCAGACAGATCAATGTAGTTCTGAGCATCTGCTGTAGGCGTCGACATCAACGACGGATCGGCTCCGTCGTTCTTGATCGTGTTCACCTCAACCTCGGAGATGTAGCGCCACAACATTGACAGGGTCAGAGGACCAGTGCTCCACGTTACACGAGTGTTGTAAAGCTCATCCGGACGAGGCTGACCGCGACCGCAGAGGCCACTTGCGTTACCGAAGGTACCGGCACACTCCTGGACAGCAGGCAGGGTCTGCACTGGTTGAATGTCATAGCTGTCGAGGAACGTGCTGCGGAAGTTGACTGCAAGTGTTGATCCGTCACCCGAGATGCCAGCATCCATGTCCATGACCCAGTTGATTGCCAGATCGACACCCTTGGTCTCGATGAAACCAATGTTCTCATTCAGGACGTTAACCACATCGACGTTACCGTCTCCGCGGCGCGTGATTGCCTGGCAGAATTCAGAATTGGCATCCTGAACCTGGTTGTAGCAGATGTCGAGGTTGCTACCAACACTGCCACCGAGGACCGAGATCGCGTCTTCAACAGAGATGTCGAAGTAATCGATCGTGATGTCCAGGCTATCAATCGGCTGAATAACCGCACCGAATGTAATGGTATCGGACTCCTCTTGCTCGAGGTTCGGGTTGCCGCCGAACAGACCTTCGATCTGTACGTTAGCCTGCGTGAAGGTACCGATGCTTGCAGCAGGTACGCCAGTCTGGAGACACAGATCGTAGATTGCATTGCCCGGAGCCGTTCCGGCTGCCGTGCCGTCAACCGAACATGGGTCGGTAGCGCCCGGGAAGCCCTGTGCCTGACCGCCGAACAGCTCGTTGACGTTCGGGGCACGTACCGCACGCTGGAAACCAGCACGCAGACGCAACTGCTCGATCGGGGCCCAGTTCAAGGCTGCCGCGTACGAGCTTACGTTGCTGTCGATGTTCGAGTAGTCAGACGAACGAGCTGCTGCCCAGAGGCTCAGAGACTCAAAACCAGTCTTGCCTTCAAGCAGCGGAATGTCCACCTCAGCGAAGACCTCAGAAACGCTGTAACGACCAACGGTCGGCTGACCGGCGTTGAAGCCCATGACGTCACCCGCTGACAGGAACGAGTCAGGACGGAACGCAGAGTTGTCGTCGCGACGCTCAACACCGATAGCAAGCTGTACTGGGCTTGCATCGCCGATGCTGAAGAGCTGGCCATTGACTGACGCGTTGATCACTTCGTAGTCAATCTCCGTGACGTTGGCTGCACCGACGTTGATGTAGTTAATCGCCGCCTGTGAGATGTTGCCTGGGCCGAAGATGTTCAACGGTGCGCAACCGCCCGAAGGATCCTGACAAGACAGGCCGTCATCGGTTACTGCAATCGCCTGGCGGAATCTCGACGCAGAAACGTCATTATTCAGCAGGTTGTTGTAGTTGGTCTTGGCAGTCGAGTAGTAAGCATCCCAACCCCACTTGTCGTTGATATCGCCACGCAGGCCAACGAGCAGGCGGAAGATGTTGCGTCGATCCTTAGATTGACGAGAGCCGTTCTCAACCATACGACGGCCGATGTACGGCAGGATCGCATTGTCGTCACCATTAATAACGCCGTCACCGTTGGTGTCTGTACGAATGAGGTCAAGGGCATCCCGAACTTCTTGAGCGAAGAACGGGCTGTCCGGGTTCACTTCCATGTAGCCGGTGAAAGCTGGTGTCGGAGCCAGTTCCTGCGGAACGAGGTTATTCGCGTAGTTCAGTTCAGTGTACGCCGTAACGCTGTCGCTGAGGTCGTAGTGCGCCATGGCTGCGATTACATAGCGTTCCTGCGGCAACTGCAGGTAGTTGTCTGGCGCGTAGTTGAAGCGCGAGTCAGGCTCAACCCAGGGCAGTGCGCCACCATTGGAATCGAACGTACCAAGCGTGAACTCATTGGGTCCCGGGTTGATCGTCGGACCACTGAAGACGCGTGTACCCGGAACACCTGAAGAACCACCGGCAGCCAGCGGACCGCCAACACCAAATTTGGGGTCCTGACCAGGCGTGCCAGCCGGAGCGTCATCCGTCAGCGATAAAGTTGAAAAGTCACGGTCGCCCTGGAACAAAGCCTCGCGTTTCGTGTAAGACGCGTAGACCGTAGCGTTACCCTTACCGTTGTCGAAGTTACCGCCCATCGTGATGTCGAAGTTGTACATCTCGGCATCGCCTTCGGTCGTAACATCATACAAACCGCTAAGCTCAACGCCTTCAAAATCATCACGCAACTGGAAGTTGACAACACCAGCCAAAGCATCAGAACCGTATACAGCGGAAGCACCTCCGGTTACGACGTCAACCTGCTTGATGAGTGTGCCAGGAATCGTGTTGAGATCGACAACGCCAGACTGGGTCGACGGAACGAAGCGGCGACCATTTACGAGTACCAACGTACGCGGGGTACCAAGACCACGCAGGTTGACTCGGGCCGTGCCGTCACCCGGGTTGTTAGAAGTCGGTCCAAACGAAGGCAGAATTGCCGGCAGTTCGTTGAGCTTCTGCTCGACGTTTACAACACCGGAAATAAGGAACTCTTCGTTGTCGACTACTTGAATTGGGCTTACAGCTTCGAGGTCGGTGCGAACGAGTCGAGATCCCGTAGTGATGATCTCTTCAATTTCTTCGACCTCTTCCTGGGCAAGTACCGGACTTGAAGCAATCGCGGTCGTGCCTGCGGAGAGAATCGCGAGCTTCACGGCTTGCGACAGATTGGAACTTTTCATATTGAACCCCTGTAGGTATGCGGTTTCAAATTGCGAGTTAAAAGTTTCTTGCGCCTGGCGCCGTTCTTACTGACGGATTGATGCCAACGCAGGAAGGCCACTCTAGCGGCAGTTTTTTCCGATGTCAAAAATATTGTTGCTATTTTGATACGGTCTAAATCTGCCCGAGCGCCAACCTGGTCGCGCGTGTGTTTGCGCAACCGTTCGCATCCGGTGCCCGACATCACGCGACTCAACCAAAGATTTATAACTAAAAAACAATGAGTTAGATTTTATATTCGAACGCTGCCCGGCGCCTCAAGCGACAGTAGCGGCCGCCCCGAAGGCGTCTTTCAGGCGCCTGTTGCGAAAACACAACATGCTCTTTTTCCGTCAAATTCTGTTGCTTTTTTTCCAAAATCTGATGTTTGAGGTTTTTTTTTGGCACAGGAGTCGCCCCGCAGTTCCTGGCGATACTGGATATTTTCTCAATTTATCAATGAGTTAAGAGTTTCGCGCCAGGACCCATCTCAAACCCGTTTATGCGAATTGTTTATATAAGACCTCTAAACCACGGTTTTTGCGTGGATTTGTACTTATTTGCAGCAATGTTGCGGAGCGATAGCCTGCAAATTCGCCATTTGCAGTTTGGGTATACTGCCCACCCAAATGAATGACGTCCGATCATGCTGAATCCGAATCTCGACATTGATGCCCTCGCCCGCGGATACGCACTCGACGATCGCCTGCGCATCGAAAACCTGCTGGACCCGGCTTTCGCGGAGCGGCTGCACACCGCGTGCCGCGACGACGTCCCCTACGAGTTCATCTGCCATGCAGACGGCAACAATGTTGTTATTCCTGAAGACGAGTTGCAGCAGATGAGCCGGGACAAACAAAACGAGCTGGAGAAGCAGATGATCGACGAGGCGTCGAGGGGCGTCGGCTTCTTTTATTCAGGCTACCAGATGGCCCGCGCCCAGACTGACACCGACGACCCGAAGCTCGCTTTCCTGCACAGCATGTTCGACTTCGTCAACAGCAAGGAGTTGCTGTCAGTTATTGCAGCTATCACCGGTCAGTCCGGCCTGGTGGGCGCCGATGCGCACTACACACGTTATACGCCGGGGCAATATCTGACGCGGCACAAGGATGACATCACGCACGAAGGGCGACGAGTTGCCTACGTTATGGGCTTTAGCAAGCATTGGCACCCGGACTGGGGCGGCCTGTTGCATTTCTTCGAGGACGACGGAACGCCGCGTGACTTCTGGATACCGACGTTCAACTCACTGGTGCTGTTCGATGTCCGTCATGTGCATTCCGTTTCCTATGTCACACCCTTCGCCAAAGAGCAGCGCCTGTCACTGACGGGCTGGTTCTGTACCTGATTCATGGCCGAATCGCCGCATGCGTCGCCCACCCTGGGGGTGGCGATCGACTTGCACCGCAGCGGGCAGCTGCAGGGGGCAGCCGATATTTACCGTGCACTTCTCGACCATGACCCTGACGATGTTGATGCCTGCTACGGCCTCGGTACAGTGCGACTGCAGCAAGGTGACTTCGTAGGCGCAGTCGCCCTGCTCAAGGCCGTTGTCGACGCCGCGCCGGACATCCCCGAGTATCTGTTCAACTACGCGTGTGCACTGCAGCAGACGGGCGACCATTTTGCTGCAGTCGACAGTCTCGAATCGGCCTGCCGCATCGACCCTGATGCGAGGCGCATCAGGCTGGCGCTCGCACAGGCACTCGCCAAGACCCGCAACTACCCTGCAGCAATCGAAGCTGCTGACATCGCGTTCGGCCTCGAGGCACCAAACGCCGCGGAATTGCTTGAGCATGCCGATCTCTTATTTATGGCCGGGCAGGCAGCGGCCGCGAAAGACGCACTCGCGCAAGCCCGAAAACTGGGTTGCACAGATGCGCGGGCGCTCTATCTCGAGGCGCGCTGCGAGCGCATTGCCCACAATATGGATGCCGCACGTGACCTGCTCGACGTGGCCATCGAGCGCAGGCCTGACTATGGCGACGCCTGGCTGCTGCGAATAGAGTCGGCCACAGATGACGAATTGTCGGCGTATGCGGATAACTGCCAGGGCCTCGCCGATTGCGGAGCAGCAACAGCCGAGGACACTGTTCAACTGCGTTATGCCGCAGGTCGTGCGCTTGAGCGCTTGAACGACTACGACGGTGCATTCAAAGAATTTGAAAAAGCCAACCGGAACCAGCGCAAAGATGCGGAGTCGCGCGGCAAACGCTATGACCGGGAGGCCAACGAGCGCTTTGCAGCGGGCATTCGCAACGAGTTGGCTGTCGCTGGCAGCTTCGCGGCTCCGTTGCCATCTGGACAGCAGCCTGTCTTCATTGTCGGGATGCCGCGATCAGGGACTACACTCCTGGAGAAGATTCTCGGTGGCCTGGACGGTGTAAGGATGGGCGGCGAAAGCGAGGCTTTGCAGCTGGTCGCGGCGCAATACTATCAATCACGTCACGGTGGCCAGAATGTGCCCGTGGAGGAATTAGCGCCAACCGACTGGGACGAGCTCGCAGCAAGATACTGGCAGCTGCAAGGGATACCGCGAGGCCTCCTGACCGACAAAACGCCCACCAACTTTCGCCATACCGGCCTTATCTGTCACTTGTTTCCGGATGCGCCTGTCGTCTGCTTGCATCGCGATCCGAGGGATATCGCACTATCTATTTACACACGCCGCTTTCCCGACGGGCATCCGTATGCGACCGATCTCGACGATATCGCGCATTACTATGCCGTGTTCCTGCAGCTGATGGATTGCTGGCGCGAGCACTATCCGGAGCGCATTCTGGATATCGCCTACGAACAGCTGGTCCTGGAGCCCGAGGAACAATCGCAGAAGCTGGCCGAGTTTTGCGGCCTGACCTGGCGGCCAGAGTGTCTCGACGTGCATCAGCGACGCAGCACGAGCATCACATTCAGCGAGCTGCAGGTGAGAGAGCCGATTAACGACAAGGGAATCGGCCGTTGGCGTAACTACGGTGAGGCCATGCAGCCATTTGTTGCCGCATGCGTCGCGCAGGGCGTGCAATTGCGGGATAATTAGATCATGCAACACATCAGGGATTTACAAAAAGCAGCCAGGCACTTTGAGGCGGACAGGCTCTTCGAGGCCGAGGAAGCCTGCCGCAACGTCATAGAGCTGGATCCGGACATCATGGATGCTGTGCATCTGCTCGCATTGATACGCCGCAAACAGGGCAATGTCGACGAGGCCGAGGCCCTGTTCCAGGCCTGCATTTCGAAATTGCCCGGGCGCGCCGACATCCGCGCCAACTACGGCAATCTGCTCAGGGCCGAAAGCAGAACCGAGGAGGCTATTGAACAGTATCGTCACGCCCTGGCCGCCAACGACAGTTTCCGTCCCGCCCGGATCGCGCTGGCTCGTGCTCTCAACTCAGCGCGCCACTACACCCAGGCAATGGCCGAATGCGAACGACTGATCAAAGACAATGATGACGATGCCGAGGCGTGGACGGCTTACGGCACGGCACGCCGCGGCATGGAGGATACGGCCGAAGCGGAACTCGCTTACCGGCGGGCGCTCGCCATCAATTCGGGTTACGGCGCTGCGCACCACGACCTTGGTGCCCTGTTGAGCAAGGAGAGCCGTCACGAAGAAGCAATCGACGAACTCATGCTCGCGGCGAAAAGCGGCGTCAAGGGGCCGGAAATCGTATTCAATCTCGCCAGCTCGCTGGCCGGGCTCAGTCGCTTCGATGAGTCAGAGAGTTTACTGCTCGACGGTATCGGCGCTGCCCCACACAACATTGACCTGCACCGGCTACTGGCACGCCTGCGCTTCATGCGCGGCGACGCGAAATGGGACGGGGCGGTGCAGGCAGCCATCAGCTCGCTGCCGGACTACCTGCCATTGCGCATCGCGCATTCGCAGCTGCTGCACGCTGCCGGCGAGTACGACAAGGCCTACGACGTGCTTAACGCATTCAGCGAAGAACACATGCGCGACAAGGCAGTGCAGTCCGAGCTTTCCGCAGTACACCAGGAAACCGGTCGCTACGCTGAAGCACTGGTGTGTGCTGAAAATGCCGCCGCGGGCCTGGAGGGTTATGGCGGGCACATCGACCTGCTGCTCGATCCGATGATGTCACTGGGACGTGCCGACGAGGCAATGCCGTTGATCGAGCTTGCTCGTGAGGCCGCACCGCTGAACCAGTGGTATGTCGCCCTGGAAGCAACGGCGGCACGACTGCTCGGCGATCCGCGGTATGAGGAGCTGTATGACTACGAGCGCTTCGTGCAGCCCTACATGATCGACACGCCGCGTGGCTGGTCGTCGATAGAGGAATTTCGCAGCGATCTGAATGCGGCGCTGGTCGAACGTCACAAGTTTCACGCACAACCGCTCGATCAAAGTCTGCGCAATGGCACACAGACGCCACGTGGTTTGCTGGGTGACCCCGACCCGATCATCGTCTCGTTTCTGCAGGCACTGCAGGAACCTATAGAACAGTATCGACAACACATTGGCACCAATTCAGCACACCCGATGACGGTGCGTAATCGCGGCCAGATCGTCATGACAGGTTGCTGGTCAGTGCGGCTCGGTAAAGAGGGCTATCACGTGAATCATGTCCATCCCGAAGGCTGGATCAGCTCGGCGTACTACGCCGAGGTGCCGCCCGAGGTCGAAGACGCCGAGGCGAAGAGCGGCTGGATCAAGTTCGGCGAGCCGCGCTTTCCGGTGCCCGGCGCTACTGCTGAGAAATTCGTGCAGCCGAAAGTCGGGATGCTCGTGCTGTTTCCTTCCTATATGTGGCACGGCACCATGCCGATCCACGGCAGCCAGCCACGCATGACCGTGGCCTACGATGCCGTCTGCATGGACCGCTGATTGGCGCCGCTGTGAACGCTGATCTGCGTGCCAGGCTGATTGCTGATGCGGCTGCGGGTAACCGCGTTGCCGAAAGACTCCTCCTGCTCATGCTGGTGGCGGCGGGCGACAGCGATGAGATCGCGGCCATGCTGACCCGTATTAGAAGTGCGGGCCACAAGCGATTTATCGAGGCCGAGCTGAGTTGTTTTCATTCCTGGCCTGGCGAGCTGTCCTGGCGAGACGCGTTACGGCAATGCGCTGCGGACGGTCATGCTGAGGCAAAGGCCGTCGTCGCGATTTACGACGCGTGGGGATGGGACGACTGGCAGCCACCTGAATGGCTACCTGTCATCACGGAAAAAGATCTTCGTGTAGAGCGTAGCGCCGCCTTCGCGCCGCCGATTCTCATCAACACCCTGCGCAAGCTGCTGGGCCCGCAGCTACGACCGTCCGCCGTTATCGACCCGGATACTGGCAAGCCCATCGCGCACCCGGTGCGCATAAATCAATGCGCACAATGGTACCCGGAGCATCTTGGCTGGGTCGGCAAGCTGTTCGAGCGGCGACTCGCCACGGCTGGCGGGTTCGACGTGTCACACGGCGAGGTGCCGAGCCTTCTGCACTACACGCCCGGTCAACGTTACAAGGCGCACCTTGATTGCATCAGCGACAAGCAAGCCGGGTCTCCGCAAGGCATCGCACAGGGCGGGCAGCGGACGCTAACTATCCTGTTGGCCCTCGGTGATGACGGTTACGAGGGCGGCGAAACCTGGTTTCCGCACGTCGAAACCGGCGCAAAGGCCGCTGCCGGCGAATTGCTGCGATTCAACAATACGGGCGACGACGGGCAGGCTCTGCGGAGCTCACTGCATGCAGGGCAGCCGATTACTGCCGGCGAGAAATGGCTGCTCAGCAAGTGGGTCCGCGAGCACGAGACCCCTTACGGGCGAGAGATTTGCCTGTCGTCTAGCTGATTCCGAGACGACGATTGCGCCTGGCAATGAGCCGGTTCCAGTTCTCAAGCGAGAAAAGCTGCCCGTAAATAGCGGCCATCGAGCCGTCTACATGCAGTTCCTGCAATGTGTCCTTGTCGAGATCCTTGAGCTTGCCGGGATCGATGCTGACGTAATTGGCGATCGTCTCCTCAGTCCCATCCGGCAACGTTTGCGTGACACGCTGGCCGTTCAACAGGCCCAGTTCCTTGACGCGATTGCAGAAATCCTGACTCCTTTTCTGCTCTATGTTGAACTGCCCGCACATATCGAGCCGCGGCTGTATCGCCTCCGACAGCTCACCGTCTTTAAAGAATGGAATTTCGGGATCCTTGCTAAGCTGAGCGGACTCTTGATCGATGATGACGGCGTACTCACCTTCACTGCGGGTCGCTAACGCGAAAGGATGGCAACGTAAATACGACGGTATATAGCTGTCCCGCTCCCATTTGCCATCTTCTTCGACAAACAGGTTGATGTCATCGACGATGCCGACAATCGCCAGGAGGATGGGGTTCTCAAAATCAGAAAAAATCACCGGATAGTGTTTCTGTGCGGTCTGGATCTCGGTGGTAACGACCGGCAGGCCCTTGACGTCCCTGGCGAAGTCGAATGGGCGCTCGGGTTTCGATAAACCCATATCGCCGTGATCTTCCTTGGTAAGCAACTCAGGCTTACTATAGAGGAACATTCTGCCTTCAAACGCTTGTGAAGAGGCAGCCTTGTCTGAATTGCTCATTGAAATTTCCATCCGGAAAAATGGGGCGGCATTATAGCGGCCCCAACTGAAGACAGCAAAGCACCTTTTTGACACCGGTATGACGCCCGATCAAGACACCACTAAAATCCAGAATCGCCTCTGCTCGAGCGCACTTGAGGCCGAAGAGGCTGGCAACCTGGAACGCGCGGCATCCTTGTACCGCCAGGCCATCCAATATGACAGGAGTAACCCAACGCCTTACCTGTTCTTTGGCTTTTGCTTGCAGTTGCTCGGCAAAATGGACGCTGCCACGCAAGCCTGGTCTCTGGGCGCCGATCTTGACGCGCGCTTTATCAATGCATGGCGGGCTGACGGAGCGGATGAACTTATCAGGCAGCGCTCAAAAGCGGCCGATAATGCGATTCGCCGCCATTTCACGCGCCTGCACGCGGCCTGTATCGAGGAATTCACGGCCGCTTACCCCACGGCAGACATCGACAGAATTGCCGAGGCAATCTGGTGCCAGACCCATGATTCGGAGTTCAAGTATCGCCATCCGGAGCAACAGCCGCATCTGTTCTTCGTTCCAGGGCTGGAGCCGATTCCTGTTTATTCAGCGCACCACGCACCCTGGTTCAATATTCTGGAAGCCACGTGGACCGACATCAGGGACGAGTTCCTCGCGGCACAGAAAGTGGCCGCGGACGAGCAGACACCCTATCTCGATGCCAACGCCGCGAGTCTCGGCAACGACTGGAAACCGATTGCCGATTCACTGAACTGGGGCTCGTTTCACCTGTACAAGATGGGCGTCCCGAATCCGCGTCTTTTGGAACTGTTCCCGCGAACGCTTGAAACACTCGCTAACGTTCCACTCGTCGACACACCGACCGGTCCGAGCGAAATCCTGTTTTCGGTGCTGCAGGGCGGGCAACACATTCCGCCGCACTTCGGCGTTGCGAACACTGACATGACCGTGCACCTGCCCATCATATTCCCGGGGGATGCGGCGATTCGCGTCATCGACGCCGACTACGAGTGGCAGACCGGCAAGGTGTTCGCATTTGACGACGCCTTTCGTCATGAAAGCTGGAACAGGAGCGCACAACCTCGCGTCAATCTGCTGTTCGAGGCCTGGCACCCGGACCTGACCGCCGACGAGCAAAAAGTCATCGCCGCGGCCTTTCAGGCGCGTTCGCTCTGGAACAGCAGTCGCAGCCTCGATCACTAGCGCCGGCGGCTTGTATTTGCAGTTTTAATGACTACTATGTGTCGTCATTCGTTACAACGACACGCATTTTCGGATCAAAAAACAATGGCTATTACAGAATACAAAGTTGAACCTCTTTTTGCTGAGCCGGTCTTTCGGGCCAACATCGGCCACGCGATCAGCGCGGAGCAGGAAGAATATTTGAAGAATCTCAAGATGGTTGAGAACCGGGACAACCTGATCTCCGAAGACCTCTACATCTTTGAGCACCCGGAACTCGCGAGCCTGAAGGAGGCTGTGCACGAGGTGCTGGACCTCTATGCCAGTGAAGTTATGGGCATCGACCAGCGGCTTTATGTCACGCAATCCTGGACCCTGATTAATCACCCGAACAGCGGCATGCACGGGCATTCGCATTCCAACTCGGTGATTTCAGGATCGCTCTATTACACAAAGCTGCCCGACCCCATCCCGAGCATGGTTTTCGACAAAAACCGCGGCTACCAGCAACTCGAAATGACACCTGTGCGCAGTCGCCAGAATATTTTCAATACGCCATTGAATGTTGTTACCCCTGCCGAGAAAGACGTTATTTTGTTTTCCTCAGGCTTGCAGCATTACGTCGAGCCAAACACGACCAATGAGCCGCGTTACGCAATCGCGTTTAATACCTTTATCAAAGGCAAGTTCGGCAACTATCGCGACGTTTCGGAGCTGGCCATCGCGCCGACGAAAGTTACAGCTCCCTGAGCGCCTGAGCTACCGGTAATCGGGCGGCGCGAAGAGCGGGCAGGAGCCCACCAACAAGTCCGATAATCAACGCCGTGACAATGCCCTGCACGAGCAGGTCTCCGGTTACCGCAAAGTCGAACACGACCTGGCTGAAGCTGTTGCCGTTGAATGTTGATACGCGAAAACCGTTGAATACAACATACGCAAGCGCGCCGCCGAGCAGCCCGCCGACCAGGGCCAGCAGTGTTGATTCGATGATGGTCGAGACCAGTACGGCAAATGGTCCGAAGCCTAACGCTCGCAACGTTGCGATCTCGGTACCGCGCGCCGACACTGACGAGTACATTGAGT
>Ga0316192_10003138_pt1 | contig 12042 bp, 8 predicted proteins | sample MerIslwburrow_MG_FD_204931 | JGI IMG/M metagenome (GOLD analysis project Ga0316192, IMG submission 204931) | Coastal sediment microbial communities from Maine, United States - Merrow Island worm burrow | ecosystem: Environmental > Aquatic > Marine > Coastal > Sediment | place: USA: Maine...
TATTAAAAATCTAATTTAGACATAGAGCCATGATAAAAAAAATACTGATAAAATATTCAAAATTTACCGCCATTGCAGTTGTTATATTGGTGGTTGGTTCATTGGTTGGACAACATTCTTCAGTCTCTAATACAATTTCTTCAGATCAACATTCACAAGCAATAAACACTGAAAAAGTATCTGGAAAAAGTACGGGAGATACTAATTTAAAGAACGATAAGAACTCCATGCCAATTTATGGTAACTGGCGTAATTTTACTTCTAAAGATGGACTGCCTGGTGATAAAACATATTGTGTACGAATAGATGGAGAGCGGGTTTTGGTTGGGACCCATGAAGGTCTTGCAGTATATGAAAATGGGAAATGGAGAACTTATACAACAGAAGATGGGCTTGCACATAATGGCGTTTTAGCCATTGATGTAAGTGACGTAACAGGAGATGTTTGGTTAGGCACAATGGGAGGATTAACAAGGTGGTCTACTGGAAAATTTGAAAACTTTACACAAATGAATAGTGGAATGCCTAATGATTTGATCTATGCGGTTATATGTGATGGAAAAGATGTTTGGGTAGCTACGGGTGGCGGTGCCGGACAGTATGATACTCATACCAAAAGATGGGAAATATTCACAGAACAGAATGCCCCAATGCATGAGCCATGGACATATGGAATAAGTGCAGGAGATGGCAAAATATTTATCGCAGCATGGGGTGGAGGCGTAGTAGAATATACCAAGAAAACAAAAACTTTCAGGGATTATGTTGACCCTGATGGTAATATGGAGATTGACCTTTTTCCTGATGATGGGATAGTTCATGATATTACAACCGGTACGTCCTGGGCAGATGGTTATTTATGGGTAGCCACATATTTTGGGTTAAGCCGCTATGATGGTGTTCATTGGAAAGGGTATTTTGACCACGATAGTGGATTGGCAAGTAATTTTATCAATTATATTAAAGCTGTGGGCCCGGTGGCATTTATTTGCACCGATAAAGGATTAAGTAGTACGGATGGTAAAAACTGGGTTACCTATACAAAAAATGAAACCAGCAAGAATGGAAAAGCCATCATAACTGAAGGTTCCGATAAAACAGAATTGGCGATGTCACCTTCAATTTCTCATAATTATACAATTGGTGTTGATGTTAAAGATAATATCATTTGGGTTGCCACGTCAAAGGGTGTTAGCCGCGGAGAATTACTGAAATAAAAGTGTAATTGAATTCTGAAATATTGAATATGGAATTCAAACAAGAATATAAATAGTTACAATAAATGTTAAAATAATAGAAATATGGAACCTATAACAGAAGTAAAGAATAGTAAAAAAATGCTGATCGATCTTGCGAAACTTACCGATGGAGAAAAGATAGAAATGAAAAAGCTTGGAATTCTATCTGAGGATAATAAGATCGTTGAATCCGTTTATCCTCCACTACACATCGAACGACCTCCAATAGAAAAACATGTGGTCCATGCGCCTCATACTATAAATGAAGCCTATAACTATGAGAAACCATCCTCATTTTCCAGGGCCTTACGCCTGGACCTGGGGGGTTATAAAGTATTGCTTATTTCGGGAACAGCGAGTGTAAATGAAGAAGGTAAACCAGAACATATAGGCGATTTCAAAGCCCAGCTGTGGAGGACCTATGTCAATATAACGAACCTTCTTGAAGCAGAAGGAATGTCCTGGCATGACGTGGTGAGAACAACCAATTACCTAAGGGATATTGAAAGGGATTATGCTGAATTTAATAAAATTCGTACCTCTTTTTATCAATGGCTGAATCTCGACCCATTGCCCGCTGCTACTGGAATACAAGTAAGATTGTGCTGGGAAACACTTTTGGTCGAAATTGAGGTATATGCAATTTGTAAAGCAAACTAAAAAAATAATATAATGAAACGTAGCTATTGGGTATTGGCAATTTTCTCCCTGATTTTGATGTTTCAGGGGTGGGGATTAAAAGCGCAGGAAGAAGATTTAATGTATGGTAAAACACCCAAAGAATTTTCTCCTTATAATAAGTTTCAGAAAGCCTATAAGTACCACTTCCTTGAGCCAATTCAGTTTTACGGGGCAGGGAGGGAGAAATTGGCCCCCATAGACTTGGAAGAAATACGCATTGGTTTTCTAGGACCGCTTGAAGGTTCTTCTCTTGTATCGCTTGGTAAACAAATGTTAAATGGAGCTAATCTGGCAATAGAAGAAGCGAATAATTCGGGTGGATATAATAATGTACCTTTTAAACTGATGGTTCACAACGATGTTGGTTTATGGGGCGCAGCGGCTAATGAAGTGGTGAAAATGGATGAAGAAAAAGTCTGGGCCTGGATGGGCTCCATCGATGATATTGTTTCGCATGTAGCATTAAGGGCAACCTTAAAAATGGAGATTATGATGGTCAATACAGGTGATCCTGATCCTACTTTTACAGAGACAAACATCCCATGGACTATCCGTGTTATCAGTGATGACCGACAAAGTGGTTATGAATTAGCCACTTATATTTTTGAAAAAATGGGGCATGAACGTGTAGCAGTCATAAGGACTAACAGCCGTTATGGTAGGGTTGGTATTATGGAGTATTCTGGTTTTGCAGTACGCTTAGGCCATCCAATGATGATCGAAGAAAGGTATGATGAAGGAGAGACAGACTTTAAAATGCAATTGGAAAATATCAAAAGAGTATCTCCTGATGCCATTCTTATTTGGGGAAATGCCAAAGAGTCTGCCCTTGTTTTACGGCAGATACGAGAGTTGGGGATGAAACAACCAATTTTTGGTTCTGATAGAATTGTTTCTTCTGAATTTCTCAAGATTGCAGGTCAACATGCCGAAGGAATAGTAACAACAAGTCAATATAATCCCGAGGCAGATAATCCGAAATTGAAAGCGTTTCAAGTTGATTATTCCAATAAATTCGGAATGGAACCTGATGTGTTTGCGGCACATGCCTATGACGGAATGAACATGATCATTAAAGCTATTCGCAAAGTTGGTCTTAACCGTGTTCTTATCCGTGATGTCCTCACAGATCTAAAGACATTTCAAGGATATCAAGGGGTTACTGGTAAGATCATCTTTGATGGAAGCTGGAATGATATCGGAGATATATGGATGGCAGAGGTTAAAGACGGTAAGTTTAATTATTCCATTAGCCCTTCAAAATTAAGTAAGATGAATGGAAGTAATAATGCTAAAAAATAATATTAAAGGAAAAAACAATATGGAAACTATTTCATGTATTAATCCAAATGATGTAAAAATTAAAATTCCTACGTTAGTTGGTCTTAAGAAAGATCAAAAGACAACTATTGTCAACGTAAACGGAGTTGAGTTTGGGGGTTCAAAAGTTGTAATTGTTGCTGGCCCATGTGCTGTCGAGAGCCAAGAACAGCTTTTTGAAACAGCCAGGTCTGTAGAGTTGAATGGAGCTAACATATTAAGAGGAGGAGCTTTTAAACCACGTTCATCACCATATAGTTTTCAGGGGCTTGAAGAAGAAGGCTTAAAATTACTCAGTCAAATAAGGAAAATAACAGGTTTACCTGTGGTCACAGAAGCAATGGATACAAGACAAATTGAATTGGTTGCTGGATATGCTGACATGATTCAGATAGGTTCAAGGAATATGCAAAACTTTCCTTTATTAAAAGAAGCCGGTATGTGTGGAAAACCGGTACTTTTAAAGAGGGGTATGATGGCGACAATTGAAGAGTTCTTAAACGCAGCAGAATATGTGCTTCATCATGGGAATGATCAGGTAGTTCTTTGCGAAAGAGGTATTCGTTCTTTTGAAACCTCAACAAGGAATACGCTAGATTTGAGTGCTGTTCCAATGTTAAAACATGTTACTCATCTTCCTGTTATAGTTGACCCCAGTCACGGAACAGGAGTTAGGTGGATGGTGCCTGCTATGGCCAAAGCAGCTGTGGCTGTTGGCGCTGATGGCCTGATAATGGAAGTACATTATAATCCTGAAGAAGCATTATGTGATGGTGAACAATCATTAAGTCTTGATGAATTTAAAAACCTGATGAGTGAATTACCTAAAATTGCCGAAGCTGTAGGTAGAAAAATTTAATGAACAAAAATTTTTTTATATTAATCATTGTTTGTGTTCTATTTGCACAGGATATTTATGCCCAACAAAAAAATTCTACAGATGTTAACACAATAAAGATTGGCTTGTTGATCAAAGATGACAAATCTTTTGATGCAAGAAACGGAGCCGAATTGGCAATCAGTATCGCGAATGAAATAGAAGGTCTTGATGAACGAAAATTTAATCTAACGGTAAGATCAATGGAAGGACCCTGGGGTACAGGTTCAAAAGAAGTGGTTAATTTGGTTTTTAAAGAAAAAGTGTGGGCCATCTTAGGCTCTCATGATGGTCGAAATGCTCACTTGGTAGAACAAGTTATTGCCAAGACTCAAATTGTTTTTTTGTCTGCATGGGCCAGTGATCCAACTCTTTCTCAAGCATTCGTTCCGTGGTATTTTAACTGTGTGCCGAATGATCTCCAACAAGCCGACGCCCTGATTGAAGAAATATATGGCAAAAGGAAAATCGATAAAATTGCCATAGTATCAGATAGAAGCTATGATTCTAAGCTGGCATTAGAGAGTTTTTTAAAAAAATGGAAAATAACAGGTAAAGTTAACCCACTACAATTGTTTTATAACAACCAGGATAAGAATTTTAATATTTTGAGTGATAAGCTTATTAAAGCTGATGTCAATGGAGTTTTGCTGTTTGGAAAACCAGCACCTTCTTTAAGGTTTATTAACAAATTGAGGCAAAAAAAAATGAATCAACCTGTTTTTGGGACATTATCTCTTATGGGAGAAACCAAAATGTTAGAGGGTGAGCTTGCTGGTTTTGAAGACATAACGTTTGTAACTTCAGTAAATTGGTTAGGGTCAAATGGAATTGATTTCAAAAAAGCATTTCAAAGAAAATATGGTAAAGATCCAACAGAAATTGCCGCTTATGCTTTTGATGGGATGAATTTAATTATTGAAGCGATTAGATCGTCCAAATATGATCCTGAAAAGGTTCAAGAAGCCATGACAAAAATTAATTATAAGGGAGTGACGGGAACTATTCAATTTGATAAAAGAGGGAATCGAATAGGAAACGCTGAATTGAAGGAGTTACGAAATGGAATTCCTGTTAATGTTAAAAAATGAATTCAACTTTTAGTACCTTTTTATTTCTTAATTTTAATCCGATGAAAAACTTTTTTATTTTATTCGTAATAATACTTTTTTCGACTTTTTTTTCTAATTGTAAGAATACGCCTAAAGACGACAGGCAAAAGTCTATTGAATTGATGACCGCTCAAACGTTAGGACGTGCATATCTTGAAGAATTTAATCTTGAAGAGGCTGAAAGAGAGTTTCAAATGGTTATTAAACTGTCACCGAATAAAAAACTGGGCTATGCCAATCTGGGATTGGTCTATTTAAGAATGGGTAAGTATCAAGAAGCCGAAAAACAGCTTTTCAAAGCAATCGAAATTGATTCAAAAGATGCTGATATACGATTGTTATTGGCAACAGTTTACCAGATGGATGACAGACGTGATGAGGCTATTACAGTGTTAAAAGAGGCCCTTACATTTGCTCCTGACCATGTAAAAATTTTATATGATCTTTCTGAATTATTTTCTACGGAATCAGATGAGAAATCTCAAGGTCAGCGTAAAGATTACCTCTTTCAACTGGTTGAAAAAGTACCTGAAAATATAGTCCCCCATCTTAGTTTGACCGAAATATATATAAAGAATGGAGATATTGATAAAGCAATAGAACAGTTGGAAATAATTCATAAACAATTTCCAGAATTCCCAAAAGAAGCCGTTGATTACTATGACGAAACAATCTCATTACTAAACAAGCAGGATAAAGAAAAGGCGATTATACAGTTTATAATTTTCCATAATTATCTAAAAGTCACATCTCCATACCAGGCAGGCATAATGGATTTAAAAGGCCCGGGAGGCTCCCTTATTGGTTTTCCGTTGATCACGTATGATTTGCAATCTTCTTCACAAGACGTAGATAATATTTCACTACTTGATATTATAAAATTTACTGAGGTTACGTCATCCGTAGGTTGGGATATTGTTCCTTCATTCAATGAAGGTGAAAACATTCAATACAGAAATTTCACACATGTCGAGGCAGGTGATTATGACAGTGACGGAGATATAGACATATATGTGGGTAGTTTTGACCCAGCCAGCTCATCTTACAAGCATTATCTTTTCAATAATAATATGGCAAGGTTCAAAGATGTTTCAAAAGAGGTGGGCTTAACACATTCTGGCATAGAATCATCGGCCATATTTGCCGATTATGATAACGATGGATTCCTTGACTTATATATTGTAAAAGAAGGTGGTGACATACTGTACAAGAATGCTGGGAAAGGTCTTTTTGAAGATGTTACATCCGATGCCAAAATAGGCACTAATAAAGGTGGAAATAAGGCTTTATTCTTTGATCTTGATCATGACGGAGATCTTGATTTATTTCAAATTGGATCGCATCCAAATCTGGTATTTCGAAATAACGGAGATGGCACATTTCAGGAACAGGCGGAGAAAATGGGCTTATCAGGAGCTGAGGGTAATAGTCGAGATGCCGCATTTGGAGATTTTGATGATGATGATGACATTGATCTGTTTGTAGTAAATGATACAGCAAGTAACGTCCTATATGCGAATCAAAGACTGGGAGTTTTTAAGGATATATCTGAAAAGAGTGGGCTCAAAAGTAGCAAGGGCTCTAGTTCTATAGCAGTAGGCGATTATAATAACGATGGGTTTTTAGACTTGTTCACTACGTCGCTTAGCGGAGAAAATACTGGATTGTATCGAAATCAGGGAAATGGAAGCTTTGAGCCAGTAATAAATACTAATGAAATGTTTACCTCCCTTCAGCAAATCAAAGCTTATGATGCTGAGTTTTTTGATTTTGATAATGACGGGTTTCTTGATATTATCGTCGCAGGAGAATCAAAACAAAAAGGAGGACGAGGTCTTTTTCTATATCACAATGATGGGAGTGGAAAGTTTATGGATGTTTCTAACCTATTACCCGAAGAACCAAAATCAGGAAGGCAGATAACTCTATTTGACTACAATGATGATGGTGATCTGGATATGGTTATTTCAGGTTTGAATGGTGGCGTTTTTCTGTTACGAAATGACGGAGGGAGTATTAACCATTATGTGAACTTAAAGCTTGTAGGTTTAAGGGCCGGAAGTGCTAAGAACAATTATTTTGGGATAGGGGCAAAAGTTGAGATCCGTGCAGGAGATCTTTATCAGACTACGGTAGTGACGAATCCAAATGTTTATTTCGGGCTAGGAAATATCTCAAAAGTAGATATTATCAGAATTACCTGGACCAATGGTGTTCCACAGAATATATTTCTTCCTGATACCGATCAGGCACTGATTGAAGCACAGATGCTAAAAGGTTCTTGTCCTTTTCTTTACACATGGAATGGAGATGAATATGTTTTTGCAAAAGACATCACCTGGAGAAGTGCGCTGGGTATGCCCCTTGGTATTATGGGTGGTACTACAATGCACGCATTTGCAGATGCCTCAGATGATTATATTAAAATACCTGGTGAGATGTTAAAGCCTAAAAATGGAGAATATTCAATTCAGTTAACATCAGAACTTTGGGAAACCATTTATATGGATAAAATACAATTGGTCGTGGCTGATCACCCTGACTCAATTGACATATTTGTACCTGAACAGTTTTCTCCACCACCTTTTCCTGAATTAAATATTTTACAGGTTAATGAAAAACATTTTCCTATTACAGCGATAGATTCACACGGCAACGATGTGCTATCTTTAATTGTTGATAAAGACGACAAATACATTTCTAATTTTAAACCTGATAAATTTCAGGGAGTCACAGAAATGCATCACTTGATTCTTGATCCTGGAGAATATGGAAATACTGAAAATTTGTTCCTTATTTTGAATGGCTGGATATTTCCCACCGATGCTAGTATCAATGTTGCCCTTTCACAATCTGATGTGTTGAAAGTTAAAGCCCCTATAGTGCAGGTTATCAATATGAAGGGCGAATGGGAAACGGTAATTGAAAATCTTGGTTTTCCTATGGGAAAGGATAAGAATGTGATAGCTGATCTTTCAGACAAATTCCTTTCACCAGATCACAGGATACGCATCCTGACAAACATGGAGATATATTGGGATCAAATCTTCTTTGCTGACGGCATCTCAAAAGCCCCCATCAGTTTAACTGTTTTGAATCCAGTTTCGGCTGACCTTCATTACAGAGGTTTTTCGCGCAGTTACAGAAAAGGTGGCCGTTACGGACCTCATTGGTTTGATTATAATGAGGTTGATAAAAATAATAAATGGCGTGATTTGACCGGTTATTATACTCGTTATGGCGATGTATTGCCACTCCTTACGGATTCAGATAACAAATATATTATCTCAAATGCTGGTGATGAAACTTCTATAAAGTTTAAGGCTGAAGAACTACCTGAATTAAAGGATGGATGGAAAAGAGATTTTCTTATACATAGTGTGGGCTGGGTAAAAGATGGTGATATAAACACTGCACTTGGCAGTACTGTATTGCCACTTCCTTTTCATGGCATGACAAGTTACCCACCTTCTGAAAAAGATGTGTATCCAAATGATCCTGAACTTAAAAAATATAATCTGGAGTATAACACCAGAAAAGTAACAATGGACGATTATAGAAATGCAATTAAAAATAAAAATAAATAATGAAAGAAGTATGTAGAGGTTTTATTTATTCCCTTTTTTTGATGAGTATCCCGGCATTACTGTGTGCTCAAAAGAATAATGTTATGTTTACAGATATAACGAGTAAGGCTGGAATTGGTTTCAAATATACCTTTGGCGACTATTCCTATGAAAATATTTTGGAAAGTAGTGGCTCTGGAATTACAGTATTTGATTATAACAACGATGGCCTGATGGATCTTTATATGATGAATGGAACTTACCTAGAAGGCATCTCTGATCCTAAAGGAAAAGTTTTTAAGGATACAAGCAACAAATTATACGAAAATAATGGTAATGGAACTTTTTCAGAAGTTACTAATATCGCCGGATTGGATGACCGAAATTGGAGCATGGCAGCCGGTGCTGTTGATCTTGATAATGATGGTTATCAGGATCTTTATTTGTTGAATTATGGTCCAAATGTCTTCTATCACAACAATGGAAATGGTACATTCAGTGATATTACATCTTTATTAGGTTTAAAAGGGCCGGATATGTTAAATGGATTCACTAAATGGAGTATAGGAGTTTCATTCTGGGACTACAATCTGGATGGAAGGCTCGATGCAATGGTTGGTAATTTTCTAGCCTTTGACCCTGCTTATGTTTCAACGCAAACACCCGGTATGATGCCACACCCTTCTGAATATAAAGGACAGGCATCAATGTTATATGAACAGCAGGCTAATGGAAAATTTATTGATGTTAGCCAGGAGAATGGCTTGTACTTTCCTGATTCAAAATGTATGGGCTTAACCGTTTTTGATTATGATGATGATGGCGACATTGATATATTTCAGGCCAATGACCATCAAATGAATTTCCTTTTTAGAAATGATAAAGGAGTCTATAAGGAAGTTGGCATAGCCAGTGGAGTAGCAGCCAATAGTCAAGGTAAATCTACCGGTTCAATGCACGGAACAATTGGTGATATTGATGGTGATGGCTTAATTGACATATTCGTTGCCGATCTTAAATATGGAGCGCTTTATCGCAATCTTGGTAATGGCCTGTTTGAAGACATTACTGAATCAAGTGGCATTGCACTGCCAATTGCAGGGAAGGGTAGTTGGGGGGCTTCACTTTTTGATTATGATAATGATGGGGACCTAGATATAATTTCAGCAAACGGTACTGCAGAAGAGCTTATATTGCAATATCCATTGTTGCTTGAGAATGATGGTAATGGGCATTTTAAAGATGTAGGAAAAGATCATGGTTCTTATTTTTCAGCCAAACGTTCTGGGCGCGGTCTTGCAGTCTTAGATTACGATAATGATGGAGATCTGGATATCATCGTTTCTCATGTTGATTTGCAGGCTACTGCTACCTTTCTTCGTAATGATGGTGGGAACAAAAATCATTGGTTGGGATTAACACTTAAAGGCGAAAAAGGGTTAGCTTCAGCAATAGGCGCAAAAATAACTGTAAGAGCAGGAGGCAAGAAGCAAGTATTTGTGAATCAGTGGACCTCAGGCTATCTCTCTAATAACGATCAACGTCTTCATATTGGGTTGGGTCAGCAAAAATTGATTAACAAACTTGAGGTTAAATGGCCAAATGGCAAGCAGGAGGTTTATGAGAATATAAAATCAGACAGATATCTCACTATCATTGAGGGAAAAGGAATTGTAAAAAAATAATGTAAATAAGTACCATACACAAATTAGTTTTTTAAGTACTTTAGGCATTCCGATTAAAACAATAATATTTAATAATTGTAAAAATATAAGAATATGAACAGTATGTATGTAAGTAAAGTGGTGGATCTTACAAATCCAGAAAAAAATGTCATTTATAATATGACACATGAGGAAGCTGTTGATATTGTCAGGTCAGGTGATATCGATGCTGTTCGTAAAATTGACGGTCAATTTTCTCTGATTTCAGTTGAAGGAAAAACAATACAAATGGCAAGGTCTATTGGCCGGCCCATACGTTATTTTATTGCCAAAAGAGCAGTAGGACCTCAGTTGGTTATTGCTGAACGTATTGATGTCATTTTTGATTATCTTAAAAAAGAAGGTATGGATGATCAATTTCATCCATCGTATACAAGGATGGCCCCCGCACATTATATTACAAAAATTGAACTGTTGGGTTGTCCCGATCCTAATCCTGTTTATACTCGGTTTTTTACACCAGAGCGTAATAAATTCACGGCAGATAGCATAGAGCAAATAGGTAAAGATTATATTGGTGCAGTATACCATGAAATTAAAAAATGGCTTCAATTTCGTGCAAAAACAGGACCCATTGGTGTTACTTTTTCTGCCGGTATTGATAGTGGTTCAGTTTTTTTACTCATGTATCATGCCTTGAAAGAACTCGGAGAAAGTCCATCTAGATTAAAAGCTTTTACCTTATCTATTGATGGAGATGGCGCTGATCTATTACAAGCAAGAAAATTTTTGAAAACATTGGATCTGGAATTATTTTTAGAACCAATTGAGTTAGATTATAAAGCCTTAAACTGGAAAGAGGCTATAAATGTAGTTGAAGACTATAAGCCTCTTGATATTCAGTCTGCAACAATGAATTTGTCATTGCTACAAGGAATCAGATCACGCTACCCAGAATGGAAATACATAATAGATGGAGATGGTGGAGATGAAAATTTGAAGGACTATCCTATTGAAGACAATCCAGAACTAACCATACGCAGCGTACTTAATAACCTGATGTTATACCACGAAGGCTGGGGTGTTGATTCAATCAAGCATTCTTTGACCTATTCAGGAGGATTGAGCAGAGGCTATATGCGTACATTTTCTCCTGCAGATTTACTTGGTTTTGAAGGATTTAGTCCATATACCTTACCAAATGTAATTGAAATTTCTGAAGGGATTCCATATATCGATATGACCAATTGGGATCACCAAAAGCTATATGACCTGAAAGGACAAATAGTATTTGAGGGTGTCAAAGCAATCACAGGAATGGAAATGCCGGTTTTCGAAAAAAGACGTTTCCAGCATGGAGCTGCATCTACTAATGACTTTAATAAACATTTTCCTGAAAAAGAAATAACATATAGAAAAGAGTTCTTTTCAAAATATGAGTAAAAAAGTCGAGGTAAGCATAAACAACAAGTGGATAGTTTCAACTCGTGGAAAGAAAAATCATATTGATCCACAAAAACCGTATTCTTGGTTAGTAGAAAAAGAGCGGACTCGTTCCGGAAAAATTGAAGATACCGGCACTAT
>Ga0316192_10003139_pt1 | contig 12036 bp, 5 predicted proteins | sample MerIslwburrow_MG_FD_204931 | JGI IMG/M metagenome (GOLD analysis project Ga0316192, IMG submission 204931) | Coastal sediment microbial communities from Maine, United States - Merrow Island worm burrow | ecosystem: Environmental > Aquatic > Marine > Coastal > Sediment | place: USA: Maine...
ATTCCATTCGGTCCAACCGACAGGAAAATTTCCAACTTGATAACCTCCTTCACCCAGATCCCATGGTTCTGCTATGAGTTTAACCTGTGATAATACGGGATCTTGATGGATAATATCGAAAAACGCCCCTAGTCTATCAACGGCGTGCAACTCTCTAGCCAACGCCGAGGCTAAATCAAATCGGAAACCGTCAACATGCATCTCCAACACCCAATAACGTAAACTGTCCATAATTAATTGTAATACCCGTGGATGACGCATATTTAGGGTATTCCCGCAACCGGTGTAATCTGTATAATATCGCGGATTATCTGAATTTAGTCGGTAATAAGCAGCGTTGTCGATTCCACGAAAGCATAGTGAAGGGCCTAGCTCGTTGCCTTCGGCTGTATGGTTATAAACCACATCTAATATTACCTCGATACCAGCAGAGTGTAAGCGCTTTACCATGGTTTTAAATTCTTTTATGTTACCGCTCGCACAATAGCGCATCTCCGGTGCAAAGAAACCGATGGAATTATAGCCCCAGTAATTCCTTAACTTTTTTTCGACCAAGTGACCATCGTCCACAAAGGCATGCACCGGCATTAACTCAACGGCGGTTATACCCAGTTTTTTTAAATGCTCAATGGCAGGTGCAGAGGCCAAGCCTGCATAGGATCCGCGTAAATTACTGGGTACCATGGGATGTAAATGGGTAAAGCCTTTGACGTGTAATTCATAAATAATGGTATCGTGCCATGGAATACACAAAGGCCGATCGTCTCCCCAAGTAAAGGCAGGATCGATCACTTTACACTTAAGACTTTTGGCCGCGTTGTCTCGATCGTCGAAAGATAGATCCTTATCCTTGTGCCCAAGTTTGTATGCGAAAATCTCATCACTCCAGTCCAGTGGCCCGACTAATTCTCTAGCGTAAGGATCAAGCATAATCTTGTTAGGATTAAATCGATGGCCCTTTTCAGGCGTATATGGGCCGTAGACTCTATAGCCATAGATGGTACCGGGACTGGCTTCGGGTAAATAGCAATGCCACACCTGATCCGTTTGCCAAGGTATTTTTATATTAGATATAACCTCTCTGCCAGTAGATTCAAAAATACAAAGTTCAACGCTCTGCGCATGTTCGGAAAATAATGAAAAATTAACACCTTCACCATCCCACGTGGCTCCTAATGGGTAGGGTTGTCCTGGCCAAATAGCAAATGTTCGCTTGTTCATTGTATGTCATTTTAAATCGACGAAATTCTACCTATTTAGCGGAGTAATTACTATACCAGCCAAGGGTGGCAGGTTAACGTTAATTGAGTATGGTTTGTCATTCCATGGGATGGTTTGCGCTTGTAGAAAATTATCGCCATTGCCCACATTGCTTCCGCCATAATAATGTGAATCTGAGTTGAAGATTTCTTTATAAATAGTAAGTTCAGGTACGCCGATACGATAATTCAGTCGTGGTACGGGTGTTAGATTTACCGCCACCAAAACAAAATCATCACCGTTTCGACGGATAAAACTCAGTATTGAGTTTTCGGCATCATGACAATCAATCCATTCAAATCCGTGCCAGTCGAATTCACTAGTGTAGAGCGCAGGAGTAGATTGATACAAATGATTTAGGTCTTTAACTAGATTTTTTACGCCTATATGGTAATCGTAATCCAGTACGTACCAGTCTAGAGTTTGACTGCTATCCCATTCCTGACCTTGTCCAAATTCTGTACCCATAAACATCAGTTTTTTACCAGGATGGGTAAACATATAGGTATATAAAACCCTCAAATTTGCAAATTTCTGCCATTCATCGCCGGGCATCTTATGCAACATAGATTGTTTGCCATGAACCACTTCATCATGCGAAAAGGGTAATAAAAAATTTTCAGTGAATGCATATAAAATACTGAAGGTGAGCATGTTGTGTTGGTACTTTCTATGAATAGGTTCATTTGAAATATAACTCAATGTGTCATTCATCCAACCCATATTCCATTTGATATCAAAACCTAAACCACCATGGTCTACCGGTCGGCTGACCTGCGGCCAGGCGGTTGATTCCTCAGCAAACATAAGTGCACCGGGATAGGCACCATGGATACTGGTATTCAATTGTTGGATAAAGTTAACAGCTTCCAAGTTTTCCCGACCGCCGTATTTATTGGGTATCCAATCATCACGTGAATAATCCAGATAGAGCATGGAGGCAACGGCATCCACGCGCAAGCCGTCTATATGATATTCCTCTACCCAGAAAAAGGCACTGGATAATAAGAAGGACTTAACTTCATTACGTCCGTAGTTGTAGATAAGAGTTTCCCAGTCGAGGTGTTCTCCAAGTCGTGGGTCCTCGTGTTCGTAAATGGCGGTTCCATCAAATTTTGCCAATCCGTGGGCATCTTTGGGGAAATGCGCGGGTACCCAGTCCAAAATAACTCCTATATTATGCTGGTGGCAGTGGTCAATAAAATAGCGCAAATCATCCGGATTACCATAACGACTAGTCGGTGCAAAGTATCCGGTAGTCTGATAACCCCAAGAAGGATCATAGGGATGTTCTGTAATAGGTAGCAACTCAATATGGCTAAATCCCATTTCAGTGACGTAGGCAACCAGTCTTTGGGCTAGTTCACGGTAACTTAAAAACTCACCTTCTGGCCCGCGTTGCCATGAACCTAAGTGAACCTCATATATGGATATTGGAGATTGTTGCCAGTTCCATACACCGCGACGTTGCAGCCATTCTCGGTCACTCCAATGGTATGTCGGTAATTCCGGAACGATAGATGCGGTTTTGGGCCGTTGTTCAAATTGTTGCCCATAGGGATCCGTTTTCTGTAATATCTCTCCTGAGTGTCGGTTACGTATTTCGTATTTATACAGAGTTCCTTGCTCAATGTCTGGAATAAAAATTTCCCAAACGCCAGAACTACCGTGTACTCTCATTGGGTGGCAACGGCCGTCCCAACGATTAAAGTCGCCAATGACACTTACACGTTCAGCATTGGGAGCCCATACTGCGAATAAAACTCCAAATACCTCATCAATTTGGTGTGGATGAGCGCCCAAAAAACGATACGCATTCTGGTGATTACCTTCACTGAAGAGGTGCAAATCAAAATCAGACAACTGTGGTGGGAAACTATAGGGATCGTGAATAATATATTCGCGATTGTTAGTGTCACGCCATTTTACTTTATAGTGCGGTGATTCACTGAATTGATTACCCCGCCATTCAAAGATGCCCGTATTTCCAATCGGCTTCATGGACTTATTGCCTTCGGCTAAACTCACCTCTTTAGCATGGGGTAGATAAACCCGTACCTCGATTTCGTTATCAACTTTGTGTTTACCCAATGTCGCGAAAGGATTATGGTGTTTCGCTTCAGTTATTTTATTAAACTCATCTTGTAGACGATGTGTATGCATATTGATCATCCTAAGGTTTTAGTCGGGCTGTATTAAAAAAGTAGCATAATTATACTCGTCATGGGTCTTGCAGACTATATTATTCTCGCCAATCCTTGGTGCTCACGTCTAACCATCGAAATTTTTATTCCCTTTTCTTTATTAAAATACAAAAGTAAATGTCGCAAGTGACGATAATGATCATATTAGCGAAAGTGACTCTACCGATATTATTAAATATGATATAAAACAATAGGGTAGAGATAAACTCAATGGCTAGCATAAAAAAACAAATATTAACGATACACGGTAGAAATTGAAAACGTACAAAACAGGGATAATAATCTATGCCAGCATCCAGCGAATCTGTGGTGGCAAAAAAACTAGCCGCATTACAATTATCGTTTAAACAGCAGCTGCCCGGTAAAATCACAAGAATCGAACAACAATGGGAAGAGTGTGTCCAAGACGAGACTCGCGACTCCAATGTGGCAGACTTACACCGAATGCTTCACAGTCTGGCGGGATCAGGTGGTAGTTTTTTTGCAGTAGCTGTTAGTAAGATAGCTAATGAATTAGTGCAAGCCCTTAATCCTATATTTAACCAATCCGTTCAAACACCGACCTTTTCTAAAGCAATACAACACAAAGTAAACGATTTGCTATTTCAGCTCCGACAAGCGGCCGATAAATGGCAGCCTTTAGGTTTACCCAATATTCAACTCAGAGAATCCCAAGAACAGCAAATTTGCCATAGTGTTTATCTGGTGGAAGATGATGAGTTATTGGCTAGCGAGCTGATTGTATATCTCGAACAAGCTAATTTGAGAGTACGGCATTTTACCCAATTGAGTGAATTTGAAACGGCTTGCGCATCAGAAATACCTACGGCAGTCATCATAGATATCGTCTTTAGAAACGGTAAAATTGTAGGTGCAGATGTTTTCGCCAGACTAAGGAGAAAGTTAGAGTCCTGTCCGCCGGTAATTGCGATTTCAAAGTATGATGGTATTGAGGTCCGTCTTGCCGCGGCACGTATGGGCGTCTGCCGGTATTTCTGCAAACCTTTGGACCTTAAGTCTCTCAACAGAACTTTAGATGGTTTGACTGCGCGGTTGGCAAAAAGGCCCTACCGAGTATTGCTTATCGATGATGATGAAAGCCTGCTGGATTTATACGCTATTGTGTTAAGCGAAGCTGACATGGAAGTTGAAATTTTGAGCGATCCTATGCAAGGGTTGAAAGTATTGGCCGAGTTTAGACCCGATGTCATCGTGATGGATGTATACATGCCCGAATGTTCAGGAACCGAGCTGGCCCAGATAATTCGCCAAGATGATAATTGGGCTGAGGTTCCCATTATGTTTCTTTCTGCGGAGTTGGAATTTGATCGTCAATTGGCGGCTATGAATCTTGGTGGTGACGATTTTCTAGTAAAGCCCGTGGAACCAGGTTATTTGGTGGCAGCGATTTTCGCGAGAGCGAAACGGGCACGCTGGGCCAACCGGCTCAATAATGATTTGAAAAGCGCGTTGAGAGAAAACGAGTTTCAGCTTGTCACCATGGATCAACATGATATTGTCAGTACGACTGATATCGCTGGGCTAATTACCTATGTGAATGATAGGTTCTGTGAGATCAGTGGTTACAATCGTGAAGAGTTGTTGGGACAAAATCACCGTATGCTCAAATCAGGATTTCACCCCAGCTTATTTTACGAAGAATTGTGGGGTACTATCTCACAGGGCAAGATTTGGCGCGGTACTATCTGTAACCTTCGAAAAAGTGGCGAAGAATACTGGGTAGAGTCTACTATTGTTCCTTTCTTGGATAACAATGGGAAACCTTATAAATACGTTTCGGCCAGAACTAATATTACCGCACTCAGGCAAAGTGAAGAACGTCTGCAACGTAGTCAGGAGTTTGCCAATATCGGTACCTGGGATTGGAATATAACAACCGGTAACCTATATTGGTCCAATCGTATTGGGCCATTATTTGGCTATGAAAAAGAAGTACCTGAAACTACCTACGAAAATTTTCTAGCGGCAGTGCATCCTAGTGACCAGAAAATGGTGGTGGATGCGGTAAATAATTGTGTGGAACATGGTGCCAAGTACAATATTGAGCATCGCGTGATATGGCCAGATGGTTGCGTGCATTGGATGCTGGAACGTGGGGATGTGATTCGCAGTGAAAAAGGAGAGCCGCTCCACATGCTGGGTGTGGTCCAGGACATCACCGAGCGTAAGTTGTTGCAGGAGAAGCTAGGACAACAGAAACGCTTGCTCGATATGTTGCATCATTCAACGACCTGCTTTGTAGAAAAGGGTGATATTCGCAAAGTCATGAACAGTATGCTCGATACGCTGTTGATTCTCACCGGCAGTGAGTACGGTTTTGCCGGTGAAGTGCTTAATGGGGACAATGGTATGCCCTACCTGAAAACCCATGCAATTACCAATATTGCCTGGGATTTGGAAACCCAGGCACTATATGCAGAGTCTGAAGAAAAGGGATTTGAGTTGCGCAATCTCGATACCTTGTTTGGGCAGGTAATGACTTTTCGCAGGAGTGTGGTGAGTAACAATCCTGCTTCAGACCCACGAGCTGGTGGTTTGCCAGAAGGGCATCCAGCAATGCATTCATTCTTAGGGGTACCCATCTTTTATGGTAGCGAGCTTGTCGGAATGTATGGTATTGCAAACCGCGCCATCGGTTATGACAAAGAGCTCGAGGAATTTCTGCGCCCATTTGATGCGACCTATGGTGTGATGATCCACTCCAAGCGCATGATGGAGATGGAGGAGTATAACCGAAAAGCACTTGTTAATGCCAAAGAAGAAGCCGAGAATGCCAATCGTGCCAAGTCGCAATTCCTTTCCAGTATGAGCCACGAACTGCGCACCCCTATGAATGCCATTATGGGTTTCGGACAGCTTCTAAAAATGGAAACGGATCAACCTTTGAATGAAAGTCAACAGGAAAGTGTCGATGAGATCCTCATGGCTGGAGACCATCTGCTGGAGCTCATAAGCGAAGTGTTGGATCTTGCCAGAATCGAGGCTGGACGTATTGATCTTTCTATTGAGTCAGTAGTACTTGGCGAGATTGTTGCCGAGTCACAGCAGTTAATATTACCATTAGCACAGAAACGAGGCATTGAAATCAGTCTTACCCATAATGGTAGTAATATTTCAATTGAACGGGCATTTCAATCAAATAGTACGATAAGGGCAGACCGTACGAGGCTCAAACAAGTATTGCTCAATCTGTTGAGTAATGCGGTCAAATACAATCGTGAAAATGGTAAAATTATCATCGCGTGTAATGATACCAATAATAGTCAAACACGCATCAGCATATCCGATACCGGTGCAGGATTTACATCGGAGCAGCAAATCCAGCTATTTAAGGCCTTTAATCGATTGGGAGCGGAACAGTCAAATATTGAAGGTACAGGCATTGGCCTGGTGATTACTAAAAATATCGTTGAGCTCATGGGTGGCGACATCGGCGTAGATAGTCAGCCAGGGAAGGGCAGTACCTTCTGGGTAGAGTTGCCAAATGACACCTTATATACTACGCAAAAAAATGAGACTACTAAAAAGAAATCTCCAAACAAAAAAACCATTACCAAGCATGGTCACGAACATACCGTGTTATATGTAGAAGACAATCCCACCAATCTGCGATTGGTAACTCAACTGTTGGGTCGTCGACCTAACATTCATCTGTGGAGCGCCCATGAACCATTGCTGGGGCTTGAGTTGGCCTTGGAGCATAAACCCGATCTGATTCTACTGGATATCAATCTGCCGGGCATGAGTGGCTTTGAGGTGCTCAAGCAGCTACGGCAGCGGGAAGCTACCCGCGATACATCGGTAATTGCCATTAGTGGCAATGCCACACCTAAAGATATAGAAAGGGGACTTAAGGCGGGATTTAATGATTATGTCACAAAACCCATAGATGTTACCGCTATTCTAAAAGCTGTGGATAAAGCCTTATTGGAAAAAAATAGTACGACATGATTTATTTATCGAACATGATGCTGCGGAGCGACAGGATGTACAGTTTAACGCATATCTTTATTATGTGCTGCTTGTTTCGGGTAGGGAATATAATCACATGAGTAGGCCACTTTTGCACGGTAAAGATCAGCTGCAAGACAGTTTCGAGTTGACGTCAGTTGGTATTGCGCATGTAGGATTAGATGGTAAAATGTTGCTTCTAAATCAAAAATTGTCTGATATGACAGGCTATCCTGTCGATGAGCTTCTGGCGCTGACACTCCAAGACATCACCTACCCAGCTGATTTCAATATTGATCAAGATACTGTACAAAAGTTACTTGAGGGTGAAATAAATACCTTCACAATGGAGAAACGTTATATCAGAAAAGATCAGTCTATCCTCTGGGTTAATACAAGCGTCAATTTGGTCAGGAAGCCTGATGGCACACCATTATATTTATATTCAATCATTGAAGACATTAAAGAAAGTAGGGTGGCCAGTGATAAGTTGCTTAACACCTCCCGACTGCTTGACAGCATTATAGAAAATGTCCCAAATATGATTTTTCTTAAACATGCTTCAGATCTACGTTTTGAGTTTTTCAACTGCGCTGGCGAAACCTTGCTCGGACTTGATCGCTCTAAATTGTTAGGGTATAACGATTATGACTTATTTCCGAAGGATCAAGCTGATTTCTTTACCAGTAAGGATAGAGAGGTTCTTGAACAGCATGGTGTGGTGGACATACCAGAAGAAGTAATAGAGACTCCACACGGCACCCGTATCTTACACACGCAAAAAACCACTTTAAGAGATGAGCAAGGCAGACCCAAGTATTTGTTGGGAATTTCTGAAGATATTACAGCTCGCAAGCGAGCTGAACAAAAGCTGCGGCAATTTAAGAGTGCACTGGATCAGACACTCGACTGCGTGTTTATGTTTGATGCCGACAATTTACGTTTCATCTATGTCAACGAAGGCGCTTTGAATCAGGTGGGATACACTAGTGAGGAACTATTGTTGATGCACCCCTATGACATCAAGCCGGATTACCTTGAGTCGGAATTTCGAACGCTGATCGAGCCTATGTTAAACGGTGCAGAGGTGTCACTTAATATCGAGACTATCCACCAACATAAGAATGGCCAGCGCTTACCGGTTGAGATATTTCTACAATACATTGCGTCGGAAGATGAACCGTCGCGCTTTGTTGCCATTGTGCGCGACATCACCGAGCGCAAACGATCCGAAGCCGAACTTGACAAATATCGCCACCATCTTGAAGCGTTGGTGGAAGAACGCACGACCGATCTGGCCGCCGCCCGCGACGAAGCTGAGCGCGCTAATGCCGCAAAGTCAGATTTTCTATCACGTATGAGCCATGAACTGCGTACGCCGATGAACGCGATTCTCGGGTTTGGGCAATTGCTCAAGCTAGACGCCGGGGGATTGAATAAAACCCAACATGGCGAAGTCAAAGAAATCCTTGATGCTGGTCATCATTTGTTGAGTCTTATTAACGAGGTGCTTGATCTGGCTAAGATCGAATCTGGCAAACTGGAAATTTCTATGGAAGAAATTCCTTTCGACGATTTATTGCAACAGTGTATTACCTTAATACAATCCCAGGCAGAATCGCAGCAAGTGGAACTCATAGACCATATCAGTGGTAAGGGATACATTGTACGGGCCGACTTCATTCGTCTAAAGCAAGTGTTGGTAAATCTTCTCTCCAACGCAGTGAAATACAACTGCCATCACGGTCGTATTACACTGAATGGCGAGATTATTGGTGAGCAAGGTCTGCGCATTCTTATCACGGACACAGGGGAAGGATTGGAGGAAGAGGAAATCGCTAAACTATTCACGCCTTTCGAGCGTTTGAATGCTGTAAACAATGTCGAAGGCACCGGTATTGGCCTCGTAATTACCAAACATTTAATTGAACTTATGGGTGGAACAATTGGTGTTGAGAGCACGCCGGGTGAGGGCAGCACCTTTTGGGTAAATCTTGAATTGTCAAATTGCGAAAAATAAACAACGGTGTAGGTAAGGAATAAAATATTAACCGGCTTTTGAAATTTCTTCTCCGGCGGCGGAAAAGGCTACTGGCAAAAAAACATTGACTGTGGTGCCTTGATCTACTTCGCTATTTATATCGATCCAACCACCCATTTTCTTGCTAAATTTCTGAGAAATGGTTAATCCCAATCCAGTACCACCATAAAATCGAGTTGTTGATGTGTCGGCTTGTACAAATGGATCAAATAAGGTGTCAATTTTGTCAGCCGCAATGCCTATACCATTATCCGTGACTTCAAAATTAACCATAGTCAGATTATTTTTTTCTACGTAACTTACCGTCAAACTTACAACACCTTTTTGTGTAAATTTGCAGGCATTACTCAAAACATTTAATAGTATTTGTCGAGTTTTAACCATATCCATACTTACTGTGCCAAGTTCGTCAGAACAATTTAACTTAAGTTGGTTTTGATTTTTTTCCGCAATTGGTTGAATTGTCGTGATGACATCGTGAATCAGTTGGGATAAATGAAAATCTTCGGGATCGATCTCAAAGTGTCCAGCCTCAATTTTAGTTAAATCCAAAACATTATTTATTAATTCTAAAAGATGCTTTCCGCTGTTTTGAATATTTTGACAGTCAGCTTGCGATGTTTCTAGACCAGCCTCCCGAACGTCTTCTTCTAAAATCTCGCCGTAGCCAATAATGGCGTTTAAGGGTGTTCGTAGTTCATGGCTCATGTTTGCTAAAAACATGCTTTTCGCGTGGTTAGCTTGTTCTGCCTTGATCTTGGCGGCTGCAAGTCGCTTCGCTAACTCTTCCAGAGCAACATTGGCTTTTTCTATTACATGTAAGTTTTTTTCTTTTTCATGAGCTGAGCGACTGTTACGCCGTATTACGATGATCGCCACAATCATACCCGCTAAACCGGCCAGGCCCGATAAGCTTAACATCCATATTCGTGCATTATGAAATTTAGTTTGCGCATCGCGAGTAGCTTGGTGAGTTAATTTTTCCTGTAATTGGTGTAGTTGTGTCAGTTTTTCCAGGACATCATCCTGTAGGGGTATTGCTTTTTCAATGAGTAATTGGCGTGCTTTATCGATCTCGTCTGCCACGACTATGTCAACTATGTCGTTTTGTATAGGTACGGCAACACCGGTAATACGGCCTTGTTCGTCTAATAGTTCACGTTCAGCTGCAGATAACTCAGACGCTAAAAACTGGGCCCGATAACCTGCGAATTGCGCACCGTTTGAATTAAACTTCATAAATTCTTCATCACGTTCGAAAGGATCGTCGAAAATCATCATTTTCTGCAAATTTAATGTACGTTCTCTGGCGGCAGCGCGCATCTGAGTCACTAATTGAATCTTTTCCATATGGCCACTAACAATTTGATCCATATGGTTTTGGATTGTCCCCATCCACCACCAGAGGCTAATTAGGGTCACCAATGCCATGATGGCAATTAGAGCCGTTATGCCAACAGCTAAACCGACAAATTTTTCGGAAAACAACGAAGATTGTATTGTATTTGACGTTTTGGGAGTGGATTTATTCATATAAAGAATTTTAATATTAAACTACCGCCTAATAAATAATTACTAGCATATATTAAGTTAATATCAAATTATATCGGCACATATGGCTATTAGTTTATTCATTAGATTAATAATGTGCTTATGTTTATCCAATACTATACAGTTGCTTATAATATTACTCACATATTACCTGTGAAATGCCCTGATTAAAGTGATGAAAGCTTATTATTAAAACATAATTATTAAAGAATCAATAACATATCTTGGTTCGGCACATAATTTTTCTCAAATAATCTGGAAATCCTATTTCTTACGTTTATTTGCATTGAGATAGAAATTTTAACCAAATAATGGCCAGTCTCAAGCGCTTAAAGCGGCCAGCCTAGCTCACTAGGTATCTGAATAGTCGTTAAAAATACCTAATACAGTATTTGTCTTTTTGGTCGATACAGTACAAAGAATCGACGTTGATTGTGGGCTTGTGTTTTAACCTTTTTTTGCCGGAGGCGGGATATAAATATGAAATTTACGCGCAATATGCACCGTATTGCTCAAGGGGGGGCTTTGGTGTTGTTCAGCGTTATTAGTCGTAGAACTAAAAAACTGGAGAATGCACGTCGCGAAAGTGATGAGCGAGCCTCAGACGGAATGTTTATAATTGGCCGCAATGGTGTCATCGAATATGTCAATCCAGCTTTTGAAGCCATGAAGGATTTCCAAAAACATGAACTAGTGGGAAAAAGTTCCGACATTATCAATCTTGTATATCATGCAAATGCCTTTCACAATCAATTATGAAATTTCATTAATAAAAATGGTATCGGTATTTGCAAGGATAATATCACAAAACTTTTTAAAGAGTTTTCGCAAACCGAACAACAACAACCAGGCGATATAGAATCTTCTCAAAGAGTTCTGCAAATTGGATATTCTGGAAGATTGAGGTAGACTAAAATGTATATATGAAACCAATTGACTTTATCTAAAGCAAGCCTTGCATTTTGCAAATAACTGAAAAAAACATATTCTCCAATCGAGGTTTTATCA
>Ga0316192_10003142_pt1 | contig 12034 bp, 11 predicted proteins | sample MerIslwburrow_MG_FD_204931 | JGI IMG/M metagenome (GOLD analysis project Ga0316192, IMG submission 204931) | Coastal sediment microbial communities from Maine, United States - Merrow Island worm burrow | ecosystem: Environmental > Aquatic > Marine > Coastal > Sediment | place: USA: Maine...
TCCTGCCATTGAAAGAGAACTTAGAGAGGCCGATGTTCGCATTGCAAGGCGACTGGCGGAAGATGATCTACGCTTGGCGGCAAAAGTTTTTGAAAGTAGCGTCGAAGGAATTGTTATCACCGGTGCAGACGCCAAGATCTTAAGGGTTAATCAAGCATTTACGGACATAACTGGATATACACAAGAAGAAGCCATTGGAAATTCAACCAAAATTTTACAGTCTGGTCGACACGATAACGAATTTTACGCCGAATTGTGGGCATCTTTAGTAGATCAGGGGTATTGGCAAGGAGAGCTCTGGAATAGACGTAAAAATGGTGAGATATACCCTGAATGGCTAACCATCAGTGCCGTTGTCGGAGACAACGGAGAAATCACACATTATATTGGTGGATTCATTGATCTAAGCCGCCAAAAACAAGCAGAAGAGCGCATTCAACATTTAATCCATTATGATGCACTGACTGATCTACCAAATAGATTGTCTTTTAGAGTCAGAATTAAACAACCTATGGCTAAATCCATGGAACGCAATCGACGCGTTGCCTTACTCCATCTGGATTTAGTGAAATTTGTTACGATTAATGACACTTTGGGCCACAAGGTGGGTGATCGATTACTACACCAAGTCGGGCGGCGTCTGGCATCAAGTGTTCATGATAGCGACATAGTTGCTCGAATTGGTGGAGACGAATTTGCCGTCGCCTGTCCCTATTTGGATCGAAATGTAGATGTCGCGGCCATTGCTCAGTCTGTCATGAATACTTTTTCCGAACCCTTTTGGATCGACGGTCGAGAAATATTTCTCAATCCTAGCATTGGTCTTGCATTATTCCCCGATGACTCTGAAGACTATGACGAGTTGGCAAAGTTTGCAGGTACAGCAATGCAACATGCCAAGCGTCAACACGGCACCTATCAATTTTATCATACGGCAATGAATACCGGATCGACTGCTAAGTTAAATATGGAAAATTCGTTGCGTAAAGCTTTGGATAGACAGGAATTTTGTTTGCATTTTCAACCGCAAATTGAATTAGGTAGCAACAATATTATAGGTGCCGAGGCACTACTTCGTTGGAATCTTAGTGGCGGAGAGATGGTAATGCCTGACCTGTTTATACCAATGCTCGAAGAGAGCGGAATGATTATCCCTGTAGGCGAGTGGGTCTTACGCTCCGCATGTTACAACCTAAAAGAATTTAAAAAGGCCGGATTTGATAATCTACCCGTTGCAGTTAATCTCTCACCATTGCAATTTAGACATAAAGATCTGGTTGGCATGGTACAAACGGTTTTAGCAGAAACCGGTACAGATCCCACAATGTTAGAAATCGAAATTACTGAAACCAGTGTTATGGAAGATCCGGAAAATACCCTGAAAATTTTGACTAAATTGCATGATATGGGTATTCGCATTGCTATTGATGATTTTGGTACAGGCTATTCTTCACTGAGTTATTTAAGACGTTTTCCAATCGATGTATTAAAAATAGATCGTTCTTTTGTGTTAGATATTTCACAGGATAAAGATGATGAAGCCATCGTAGAAACAATAATTGCTATGGCGCATCGACTAAATCTTAAAGTGATAGCCGAAGGTATTGAAAATCAGCTCCAATTGGATTTTCTTAAAAATCATGGTTGTGAAATTGGGCAAGGTTATTATTTTTCAAGACCAGTTCCTATAGAGTCCTTTACCAAAGAACTTTTTTATACGCCAGTAACTGCGCTTGACGCATAGTTTTATCGACATAACAACTCATTGACAAAATTAAGCTGAACTCAACCGTTATCGAGGAAAATTGGAAAAACTGGTTGACGAACGAACTGCTGAGTTGCAGTTGGTTATAAGGGAATTGGAATCCGATAGTTATTCCATTACCCATGATTTACGTGCGCCACTTAGAGCAATCACAAGTATTAGTTAAATCCTCGTTGAGGATGCCAAAGTCAAACTGAATCAGTCTGAACTTAGCTGTCTGGTAAGAATGGAAAACTCTGGTCGATTTATGTCCAATTTAATCGACGATATGCTTGATCTGGCGCACATTACCCGCAAAGAAATTAATTTAGACACAGTGAGTTTGACCAATATTGCTTTACATATTCGAGACAAGCCAGACATGGAGGTAAGACATGGGCTAAAGCAGAAGCCGATAAAGGGGCAACTTTCTATTTTACTATTCCACCAAGTCGAGATTTGTCAGTGTTATTAAAAATCCAGGCAAAATTGTAGTATATGTGCTGTTAATTGGTAGATGAATGCTACAATATAGATAAATATTGGAATAAGTTTAAAAAACAAAGTTATCTGTGAAGTTGGGGAATACTAGTGAAAGAAAATGTTATTTTATTAGTGGAAGATAATCCAGATGATGAAGCCTTAACCATTAGGGCATTAAAGAAAAATGATATTGTAAATGACGTTATTGTAGCAAGAGATGGTGTGGAAGCCTTAGACTATCTATTTGGCAGTGGCGCCTACGATGGTCGAGATACCAATCTGCAACCGCAATTAATTTTACTGGACTTAAAGTTACCGAAAGTGGGTGGGCTTGAGGTATTACAACAATTGCGTGCAGATGAGCGCACAAAATATGTGCCTGTAGTCATATTGACCTCATCGAAAGAACAGCGGGATATTATTGCGTGTTTTGATAATGGTGCAAATAGTTACATTCGCAAGCCTGTAGATTTTGAACAGTTTTTAAGTGCGGTGAAACAAATAGGTCGATATTGGTTATTGCTGAACATTGGACCTAATTCTTAAATATGCGATTACGATGTTTCTAAGCTAAGGTCGGATTTAATTAGTGAATAATTTTTGGATATCCGTTATTTCTTCATGTGCCTCTTTTAATATTTCGACACTGGTATCAGCATCTAAATCAAGTTTTTTCATTGCAGGGATTGCATTCCAATCCACTGTGGGGGCATTTTTTTTACCTATAAAACTATGCAAATTTGCGACTAAGATAATGTCAGTGTGGTCCAAAACCTTGGAGTCTCTATAGATTCGTTCGTGTTCCGCTGCAACATTAACCAACTCTGGTCCAAAGTTCCATGTCTGTAAAATAGCTTTTCCTAGCGCAGGATGGAGTTTTTCGATTACCGTATCCAGGGCCGCCTGGTTTTCCTCAATATTATTGATTTTTCTCGCCTTTGCCAATATAGGTAATTTGCCGATATCGTGAAGTAGACCTGCTAGCATGACCTCGTCGGCTTTTAGGGTACTAAAATTCTTAGCTAAAACGTGGCTTATGGCAGCAACGTGAGCACTGTGATTCCAAATATCAATCATTCGATGTTGTAGTATTTTGTGTTTTGTGCGAAATAACTGTTTAACTAAAAACGCGGTAACAATATTTTTAACCATACTTGAACCCATCCGTGTGATCGCCGAATGGACATTTTCGATTTTGTTGTTACCTCTAACCAATGGACTGTTTGCGACCTGAATCATTCGTGCACATAAAGCCGGATCTTTAGATACAATTTTGGCGATATCTTTTACGCAAGAGTTTTGATTTTCAACGGTTTTGCTTATTTTTATTGCTACTTGCGGCAAAGTGGGTAATTCAATTCGATTAGCTTTGAGATCTCCCATAATCTCGGCTATGAATTTATCTACATTCATTGAATGGTTTGTAGATTGTGGATTATCATTTGATGCTGCAGATGGACTTGCCTGGTTCATTTTTTATTTCATCAATATAATTAGTGGGAAAGAATAACTAATTCCCTAAAAATGGCTACCGTAACAAATCTACAATAACACAATAAAAACAAACAGTTAACGATATTATGTGTCGTTGTGTGTTATAGTGAAATACGGTTTATCCACATGAAATTAACCCTCTTCTCTACTTATTTCGACGGAATATGGTAGATCTTTAAATATAACGGGTGTTTTGTTGGAATCATCCAGAATTATATTGCCAGCTTCTACTGCACTTATTTGCATGACGGCTAAAAAGTCACTGCCTCCTTCTGCGTTGGGTGCAGAATCGACGATTTTTCCAACAGACTGATCGGTATCGGATTCGACAGCCAATAAGTTAACACCCGGCTGTGGTAAGAAATCAGACATTATATGCCCCAAATACATTCGTCGTTTCAATTTACCCAAGTAATGCATACGTGCAACCACTTCTTGTCCGGGGTAGCAGCCTTTTTTAAAGCTCAAGCCGTTAATACTATGTAGGTTCAGCATCTGTGGTACAAAAGCATCGGCGGTGTTGGCGTAGATTTGAGGTAGGCCTGATTCAATATCCATATGGGACCAGGTGCTACTGCCCGCAGGTTTAAACTGCGCTGTAATATTATTCCAAAGCTGTTGCATCTCGGCAATTTGGCCATACAGGATGTATCGAGCTTGGGTTCCTGGGATATGTATAGCGGTAAATTTTCCATCCTGAGTGGATTTATCAATTTCACTGGGTAATGTTATTACGTTTTTGCTGACATAGTCGCAGATGGATCTACCCACGATTCCAACACTAACCAAGGCGTCACGCTCATCTTTGATGGTCACTTTGGACATGAGGACAAACATCTGCAATCGTTTAATGGTTGCTTCCACACTGGTATCAGGTAAATGTAGTAAATATTTGTTGTCGTGTTGTAACAACCGGAATAATGCCAAGACACGGCCCTTGGGTGTACAGTAGGCATTGATTTGATTTTGCTCAGCATCTACATTGCGTACGTCATTGCATAATTGGTTTTGCAAAAAATCCTGACTGTCTTCTCCCGAGACACTAATAATGCCAAAGTGCGACAAATCACAAATATAATTATCCGTTGGATCGGTGTATTGATCAGCGGAATCTGAGTTAAATCCAATCACTTTGTGGTCTTGGATAACAGCGTTATGAGATATTAAAAAGTCTAACCAATTTTTTTTGGAGCTCATGATCTATACCGTAGGTAAATTGACGTTTAAGTTTGCGATTATCAGAATAATTACGTTGAGTATGATATTGGGAAATAATATACATGAGTATATCAGGTTAAATACTAGGCAGGTATATTCCTTATGGATGGAGCTAGACATGAAAAGCATCTTATACAATAATGAGATAGTGTAGTCCTTTATAAGGATGTGGTTTTACTTATTATTGAAAACATATGGATAATTCCAAAACAAGACCTGTATTTCTCAATTTACTACAAATTCGAATGCCCGTGACGGCAGTGATTTCCATATTGCATCGCCTTTCTGGTGTGTTACTGTTATTTTGTATTCCACTCACCATTTATTTGCTCGATACTTCTCTTAAGAGTGTAATTGATTTCAATAATGTGAAAGATATGTTTGATAGTGCACTAGTGCAATATATAAGTATTGTCATGCTTTGGTTGCTTTTGCATCATATGTTATCTGGCATAAGGTTTTTACTCATCGATATCGATATTGGAGTAGCGAAAAACCATGCCAAGAATAGTGCGTGGATTGTTAGTGTGACGGCAATACTGTTGACCCTGATTATTGTTGGTATACAATTTTGAGTTGGCGATCCTCATCAGGTCTACGCGCATGGTTAATGCAACGGTTATCAGCAATATACATATTGGGTTTTATTCTATTTTTTGTCTTTTTCCTTACCACTAATACCCCGCTTCATTATCAGTCGTGGCGTGAATGGGTGCTCAATCCATTTAATCGGATATTTTTTAGTTTGTTTTTTCTTACCCTGATAGTTCACGGCTGGGTGGGTGTAAGAGATGTCATACTTGATTATGTTAAACCTTTGTCATTAAGGTTTACTTTATTATCCATCGTCATGTTGATGTGCTTTAGTTGCGGCTTATGGGCATTTTTCGTGATCAGTAGGGTCACCCTAGATTAATCAGTTGACCGCTTACAAGGAGTATGGGAATTATGAAACTAACTAACCAACAGAAAAACGCCAAATTAGCAAATTCTTTTGCAAAGCGCTACGCCGTGCATAGCAGCCCTGAGTGTTCGAATGGCTATACAAAAAAATTCAATAAGGACTGGACCATTAATTCATTTTTTATGTTACGCCATTCAAACACTCAGGACTACTCTGCAAGGCGTTCAACTGACTAATCTAGGGTTACCATTTAATGAAGTTAGAAAAAAGAAGATTTGAAGCCTTGGTAATTGGTGCCGGCGGAGGAGGCTTGAGGGCCGCGCTACAATTAGCACAAGCTGATGCAAATGTTGCCGTTGTTTCTAAAGTTTTCCCAACTCGATCACACACGGTTGCTGCGCAGGGTGGTATGAATGCCGCTTTGGCTAATGTATTGCCCGATAATTGGCATTGGCATATGTACGATACTGTTAAGGGCAGTGATTATTTAGGCGACCAAGATGCTATAGAGTACATGTGCCGAGCGGCATCGCATCTGGTTGTTGAGCTAGAGCATTGTGGCGTACCATTTTCTCGATTGGATAACGGTAAGATCTATCAACGCCCTTTTGGAGGACAAAGTCAGGATTTTGGTGGGGATCAGGCGGCAAGAACCTGTGCTGCAGCTGATCGTACTGGTCATGCGATTCTACATACACTTTACCAACAAAACATATTGGCAAAAACGCATTTCTTTGACGAGTATTTTGCGATTGATCTTATAAGAGGCGATGACGATTATATATTGGGCGCTGTAGTATTGAATATTGAAACCGGTGAGCCACTGCTAATAGAGGCCAAAACAACCCTCATAGCAACTGGTGGTGTTGGGCAGCTATTCCGTACCAATACCAATGCTCGAATTAATACTGGTGATGGAATGGCTATGGCCTTGAGGGCAGGCATACCTGTACAAGATATGGAATTTTTTCAATTCCACCCTACGGGTATTGCGGGTAAAGGAATGTTGATTACTGAAGGTGTACGCGGAGAAGGAGGTTACCTTTTAAATAGTGAAGGTGAAAGGTTTATGGAGCGATATGCTCCTCATGCCAAGGATCTGGCCAGTCGTGATGTGGTTAGTCGGTCTATTGCAACTGAAATTAGAGAAGGTTTGGGATGTGGACCTGATAAAGACCACGTGTTGTTAAAATTGGATCATCTAGGGTCAGATATAATAAAGAAACGACTACCGGGTATTCGTGATATGGCAATGACTTTTGCGCATATTGATCCTATTGAAAAACCAATTCCTGTGTTCCCAACAGCACATTATACCATGGGGGGGATTCCGACCAATAGGTTTGGGCAGGTTGTCGAACCCGTGGGAAGAGGTGGGGAAGATGTTGTGCCTGGATTATACGCAGTAGGTGAGTGTGCCTGTGTATCTGTACACGGTGCGAATCGTTTGGGGGGTAATTCCTTGCTCGATATTGTTGTTTTCGGACGTGCTGCGGGCAACCATATTATCGAATATCTAAAAGAAAATCGATACCATAAACCATTAAATGAGGGCAATATTGAAAAAGCGCTGCAACGTCTTGCGCGCTGGGATAAGCCTGGCGATGGAGAATCAGTCGATGATTTGCGTAGGGAAATTCAAAGAGTCATGGAACTGTATTGTGGTGTCTTTAGAGACAAACAGGTTCTCGGCGAGGGAGTAAAGATTGTGAAGGCGCTGGAATCACGAGTTAAAAACGCGCGCATTACGGATCATAGCAAGGTGTTTAATACAGCTAGAATTGAAGCCTTGGAACTAGAAAACCTAATGGAATTGGCCTTAGCGACTGTCGTTAGTGCCGAAGCACGTGAGGAGAGTAGAGGGGCCCATTCGCGTATAGATTTTCCGGAACGTGATGATGAGAAATGGTTAAAACACAGTTTATTTTACAAGGAAGCTTATCGTCTCGATTATAAACCAGTTCGACTGAAACCACTGTCGGTTGAGTCTTTCCCTCCAAAGGCCAGAGTATACTAATATGGGCGCCCATATGAAATTTTTGATCTATCGATACGACCCAGAAAAAGATCAAAAACCTTATATGCAGGAATTTATCCTCGATAATGTGGATAAAGATCAGATGCTTCTAGATGCGCTCTTGGAAATAAAAGCCAAATTGGATGAGTCGCTAAGCTTTCGACGTTCTTGTGGTGAAGGTGTCTGTGGTTCCGATGGAATGAACATTAATGGACGTAATGGTTTAGCCTGTATAACGCCGCTAAAATCACTTAAAGAACCCATTGTTGTCCGGCCTTTGCCAAGTTTGAGTGTCATTCGTGACCTTATTGTTGATATGAGCGCATTTTATCATCAATATCGAGCGGTTAAACCCTATTTGATTGTGCACGATCCTGTACCTGAAGTAGAATGGTTGCAAACTCCAAAAGACAGAGACAAACTTGATGGTTTATATGAATGTATATTATGTGCCTGTTGTACAACTTCATGCCCTTCTTTCTGGTGGAATCCGGATAAATTTCGTGGGCCAGCGGCACTGTTGCAGTCGTGGCGCTTTTTAGCGGACACCAGGGATCAAGCAACCGGGGAAAGATTGGAGGAGTTAGAAGGTGCCTATAGGGTATTTCGCTGTCATACAATAATGAATTGTGTGGATGTGTGTCCTAAGGGTCTTAATCCAACCGAAGCCATTGGCAACATAAAAAAACTTATGCTTAGTCATTTAGTATAATCCTCGCGTGGTCTTTTATACTATGAGCGTAGCTACTCTTACCTATCTGCCCATTAGTAGGTTGATCGCGGTTAAAACCGCTCCTACAGAACATTGGCACATTTGTAGGAGCGGTTTTAGCCGCGAATAATCCCGATGGTCCAAGCGGGTGAGCCGAAACCTATGAGCGAAAATAAAAATACGAAATCTTCTAATAACGATATTGCGAGATTATTTTGGCAATGTCGCAGAGGCATGTTGGAGCTGGATATCCTATTACAGAATTTCCTGGAAGAAAATATTCAAAACCTTAGCCAAAAAGAATTAGAAACCTTTAGAACACTATTGAAAAATCCGGATAATCTCTTGTTAGAATATTTGATGGGGCGAACTATACCGGTGGATAAGGAAATAGCCAGTGTCGTCGACAGAATTAGAAAAACACCTTGTACTTAAGCTCCATCCGTCAAAGATTCTACTATCTATAGTTATTGTAATTAATTTGCTAGCGCTTATTGTAATTTTATTGCTGCCAATGGGGTTTCAGTATAAATTCGTATTTGTGATTTTGATATGTACCAATTGTATTTATTTTTTTAATAAATACGGTTGGTTGATCCGCTTTACTTCAGGCATTAGTAGAATACCGTTTTTTTTACAAAAGTTGGTAGTTATACAGCAACCGATAGTTCAAATTCGTTATAAAGGTGATAATGAATGGCAGTTGCAAGCTTGCTCAGGCAAGCCGCTAGCGGCTAAATTGTCGGGTTCGAGTTATAGTGGTTTGAATTTTGTGATTCTAAAATTTAAGATAAGTAATGTGCCTTGGTTATTGCGCACATTATCGGTAGTAATTATTAAAGATGGTATCGATTCTGTGAGTTTCAGACACTTGCGGATTCATCTTCGGTTAACGTTAAATCCAACTTAGGAAAATTTGCTGGAACTAAAACAGTATTTTTCTTTTCTGTATCATCATTCCGATTGGGGTAGTCCAGTGTGTAATGTAGCCCTCTACTTTCCTTTCGAGTCATTGCCGATCGAATTATAAGTTCCGCGACCATTAAAATATTCCGTAACTCAATCAAATCGTTGGTGACGCGGAAATTGCTATAGTATTCATCGATTTCACGTGATAATAAGTTAACTCTCCGCATTGCCCGTTCCAGTCTTTTATTGGTTCTTACAATACCTACATAGTCCCACATGAATCTCCTGATTTCTTCCCAGTTATGGGCAACTACAATTTCTTCATCAGAGTCTGTAACCCGGCTTTCATCCCATTCATCTATGGGGGGTATTGCGCAAGGCTCTTTGATTTTTTTGTTTATATCTTGCGCGGCAGCTGCTGAAAAGACCAAGCATTCTAACAAAGAGTTACTTGCCATACGGTTTGCTCCGTGCAGGCCGGTAAACGCGGATTCGCCAATAACATATAAGTTATCTATATCACTTTTACCATTTTTATCAGTGACTACGCCACCGCAAGTGTAATGAGCTGCAGGTACAACGGGTATGGGTTCTTTAGTCATATCAAAGCCAAAAGAAAGGCAGCGTTCATAAATGTTGGGAAAATGACTTTTTATGAAATCAGCCGGTTTAAAACTGATGTCTAGGTAAACGCAATCTAAACCAAATCGCTTCATTTCATGATCGATGGCTCTTGCAACAATATCGCGCGGAGCCAACTCAGCGCGCGGGTCGACTGGCTCCATAAAATGCGTACCATCGGGTAACAACAGCTTTGCCCCTTCGCCCCTTACGGCTTCACTAATCAAGAATGATTTTGCGTGAGGGTGGTAAAGGCAAGTTGGGTGAAATTGGATAAATTCCATGTTCGCCACACGGCAACCCGCTCGCCAGGCCATGGCGATACCATCGCCTGTGGAGACATCAGGATTAGTGGTAAAGAGGTAAACCTTACTGGCACCACCGCTGGCAAGTATGACAAATTTCGCACTAAACACATCCACATGCCCCGAATTACGGTTAAGTACGTACGCGCCAATGACTTTGGCACCTTGTCGGTTTTTAGTAGGTCTTGTGATAAGGTCAACCGCGATGTGTTGTTCGAATATTGCAATATTGGAGTGATTGCGAACTTGCGCAATGAGTGTATTTGAGAGTTGCCGACCCGTTGCGTCGTCAGCATGTATAACCCTTCTATGGCTATGACCGCCTTCTTTGGTCAAATGAAAATCGGATATTCGATTATTATTGGTCTCGCGCGTAAATGACATACCGGAGTCTAATAGCCACTTGATCTGGTTTTTACCTTGGCTTACTGTTGATCTAACAATATCTTCATCACATAAGCCAGCTCCAGCATTTATTGTATCGGCAATATGAGATTCGATAGAATCATTGGGATCTAATACGGCTGATATTCCGCCTTGAGCATAGTTGGTTGAGCCCTCGTTTACAGCAGCCTTGGATATTATTGCTACCTGAGCGTTGTCAGCTATGCGCAAAGCTGTGCTTAGGCCCGCCGCACCGCTGCCGATTATTAGTATATCAAATTGATTTTGTGTGCTCATTTTTACAAGAGACGCTTTAATCACAAGGATTAACTTGGATATTTAATGTAAATATCGTACCTTAGATTACATGTTTACTGCAGATAATTAAATACATTAAGGGCCATATTTTACCTTAATACCCCCGATACTAATTAATATAGTATCTATAAACAAGAGGATATCGGTAATGTTTAAAGCAATATGTGCGTAATTTGTATGATATTAAGTTGATAAGTTTAGGGTCGAAAACATCGAATTACGACTTTTGTGGGGAATTTTAGCCACTACCAAGCATTGAGATGGTGTAATTGCTGGTTATATTAATAATATTTCACTGAAACCCTCCCAAATTAATGTGATTTTGCGTATGATTGCCACCGTTATATGAAAATCTAACAAGAATCGGTTATCAAATGACAAATTTTAAGAACTATCTTATTTTGAGATTGTCTAGGAATGTAAGGCGCACATAAGAACGTCTTGCCAATAAAGGGGTTTTGGCCCATATGGGCGAACAAAGTATTGATCAATCGCTAATAGAGCGAGTGCAAAGAGGAGATAAATCAGCATTTGATATTCTTGTGCGTAAGTACCAGCATAAGGTCATCAAATTGGTATCTCGATTTATTAAAGATCCTGATGAAGCTCAAGATGTGTCGCAAGAAGCATTTTTAAAGGCCTATCGAGCGTTGCCAAAGTTTAGAGGTGATAGTGCGTTTTATACCTGGATGTATCGTATTGCTATCAATACAGCGAAAAATTATCTGGTAGCCCAAAAACGACGTCTACCAAATGTTGATATTGAAGTTCAAGATGCGGAACAATTTGAGGGTGATTCTGCTCTAAAAGAATATGCGACACCGGAAAGTGTTTTGCAAAAGGATGAAATAGAAGAAGCGGTCTTTTCAACTATTGAGCAACTCCCCGGAGATTTGAAAACAGCTATCACTTTGCGTGAAATTGA
>Ga0316192_10003143_pt1 | contig 12033 bp, 10 predicted proteins | sample MerIslwburrow_MG_FD_204931 | JGI IMG/M metagenome (GOLD analysis project Ga0316192, IMG submission 204931) | Coastal sediment microbial communities from Maine, United States - Merrow Island worm burrow | ecosystem: Environmental > Aquatic > Marine > Coastal > Sediment | place: USA: Maine...
GTCGACGCCGATCCCGAGATCAGTGACGCCCGACGATTCGCAAGAGCGTTTCCCGGTTACGTCCACCTGTCACGTTACCGACGTGGTCAGACGGGTAAAGAACTCGCGATCTCGGAAGAGGATACAGATGCAGGCATGGTCATCAGTGATCGAACCCACTGGGTGGGAATCACGCTCGGACGATTCCGGGTCGGGACAATTGAAGTTCCGCGAGACATTACCGCTGAATTCCGTGACCACATGAAGGCTCTTGTCAAGCGTTACGAAAAAGACAACGATGGGAACCTGATCGCAAAGTTCTTGAACATTGCACCTGATCACTTTGCCCATGCTCTGGTTTACGCCGAGCAAGCACTACCGTTCGCCGCTAGTATTTCTGGTGGTGTTGACATTAACTCTGTGTTGTAGGAAAACAATTAAATGAGCATTCTGGACCTACGACATCCCGTCTACACATCCGGTTACGACAACTACGTCAAATGGCGTGATGTGTACGAGGGCGGGGACTACTTTGTCAACCACTATCTTGAGAAGTTTTCCGAGCGTGAAGACAGCACGGATTTTGCACGACGTAAGAAACTGACACCGATCCCGACGTTTGCCAAAACAGCAATCAACGAGATTCGGAATTCGATTTTCCAACGCCTTGCCGACGTCAGTCGAAAGGGTGGGTCTGATACTTATCAGGAAGCAGTCAAAGGACAGAAAGCTGGTGTTGATAACCGTGGTCGATCAATGACCTCGTACATCGGTCAGGAACTGTTGAGCGAACTGCTCGTCATGGGTAAGGTCGGCTGTTACGTCGATGCACCCGAGCAAGTACCGACAACACTCGGTGCTCCAACGACCGACACCTTCAAGCCTTACGTTTACCGTTACCGGGTTGAAGACATTGTCAACTGGAAACGTGGTCGACCTGAGAATCCCTCAGAATTCACATCACTGGTTCTGCGGGAGACCGACACGACGTTCGACGACGTGTTCAATCTACCTAACGGGACAGCTGACCGCTATCGCCACGTATGGATCGACCCCACTGATGGGTTCGTCCGAGTGCAGTTTTCGTCTCAACCAGAGATCAACGAAAAAGGCGACGTCACAAAAGACGGCATCGGTGAAGTCAAAACACTCAAACTCAAAAAGATTCCTTTCGTCCTGATGGACCTCGGCGACTCGCTGATGAAGGATGTTGCCAACCACCAGATCGCACTGTTGAACTTGTGGTCGAGTAACGTGTCGTACGGAATGAATTCCAACTTCCCGTTCTACGTGGAGCAACGAGACACACGAGCGATTGGTGGGCACCTTAAGCCTGCCGCTAACTCTGACGGAACAGCAACCGCTGGTGGTCAGGGATCGAACGACGAGAAGATTGAGGTGGGTAACCTTAAAGGTCGTGCCTATGGTATGAACTCTGAGGCTCCAGCCTTTATCAACCCAAGTTCAGAACCGCTCATGGCGAACATGACAATGTGCGACAAGTTGAAGGATGAAGTCCGACAGCTGGTCTCATTGGCAGTAGCCAACATGGGAACGCAAGCTTCCGCTGAATCAAAGAACGCCGACCAACAAGGTTTGGAAGCCGGACTATCATTCATCGGACTCGTACTTGAAGCCGCTGAGCGAGAGATCGCAGAGCACTGGGCAATGTATGAGAATGCATCGAACCCAAATGAAGTCATCATCGAGTATCCAACACGTTGGAACTTGAAGACCAACACCCAGCGTGTCGAGGAAGCTACTGTGGCTTACGACGCATCGCTTAAGGTTCCGGGTCAGACTGCTAAGAAAGAAGCCAGCAAGTTGCTGATCTCTTCCCTGATCGGGAACAAAGTCAGTGCTGCAACGCTCAACAAGATCCACGACGAAATCGACTCTGCCGAATACACCACGAGTGATCCTGCAGTTATTGAAATGGCTCGCGAGCAAGGACTTGTCGGCGATAAGACTGGTACGATGGCACTCGGGTTTAACCCAGAGGAAGCCATCCGAGCACAGGACGATCACATCAAGAAACTTGCTGAGATTCAGAAGGCACAAACGTCGCCTGACTCTGGTGGGAGCGACGATGACGATGACGTCCAAGGTTTAGATCAGTCGACGGCTGACGCCAAGAAACAAAAAGCCGACGAGAAAGCCGATACGGATGGTACACAACAATCCAAGGCACAACGTGGCAAACAAAAGAGGTTTAAAAAATAATGAGCGTTAAAAATAGTTCTGGTGGTCAAGTCCAACATGGTTCCAAAACCGTTGGAACCACCGCTGAGGTTATGACAGCTGCCCAACAGGGTTCTGGTATGGTCAAAGGTGTACTTATCAAAGCCGCCTCAGCTAATACTGGTATCGTCTATGTCGGCAGTCCTAACGTGACTGCAGCCGCTGACGACACCAACACAGGGTTCCCGTTATCCGCGAGCGAATCAATTTTCATCCCGACCGAGGATCTAAATCTTTGGATCGTCGGTAGTGCCGCTAGCCAAAAAGTATTCTGGCTTGCACGATAACCCTCACACAATCACACCGAGTTCACCATGGCAGCAAATCAATATTTCCTATCCCAAGAAAACGAAATAGGTCTTCAAGGTGGTATGCGACTTTGGGTTCAACCCGGTGGTGATAATGGACCAACAACCTTAACGTCAATTGGTCTTTGGGCTAACGCAGATCCATGGTTGAATTCAGATATCCTTGATCCCGACCGAGATCCAGCCGGTTTCGCACAAGATCAACGCTCGGGCGTCGGCACTGCTCGCGTTCAACAACCCGGTCGTGCAGCTAACTTTTTCAATAGTAACTACATCAACGTCGGCGACACTGGCGAGACTGTTAAGTCAATCTCGTTCTGGGTTAAACCTGACGCAATCCTTGCTCGCACGGATGGTGTCTTCCGGTTGAGAACAACAGCCAACAACGTTGAAATCGTAAACGGAACAGTCACCACCGATTCAGCTACTGACGCAATCAGAGTTGACGACGTCGACACTGCAGTCATTCCAGACACCACACAGTGGCACCACGTCTACATCGAATTCACAACTGCTCAAGACCTTGACGGTCTACTGATTGGCCGTGAAGAAACTGCTCACATGGATGGGAAACTGTTCGACTGCCGGTTTTACAGCCGGGCGTTGGGTGCTCCCGAGATCACTGCATTCACAACTCAGAAGGACACGCCGCAGTACCCGGTTGACTTACCTGATGATCATGAGGTTGGTTACTACTTGGACGAGTGCTTCACCGTTGACAACGGTGCTTACCAAAATGGTAGCACAACTAACATCGCTGGTAACGCATCGAACTGGTTCCTTGAAGACGCAACGACCTACTATGAAGGCAACGATGTACCTTACAGCATTCAGAACCTGTATGGGTATACGATCGATCTCGACTTCCTAACACTGGACCCGGACGACCTGTTACAGACTAACGGTAATATGGTCGTCACCCCGCGAGTCGCCGGTGAAGATCTCGTTATGACGGGTGCCGTTTCAGACGATAACCTGTACTGGGTGGACGAACGATTCGATACAATCGGTAACTACTTATCTATTGAGTCAACCAGTATCGGATTCAAGGACGTCACAGGTACACCTTTATTCTATAACTCGAATGCTTCACAATTCATCCACGTGCCGGGCACGGTTCCTGAAACGCGATTTGGTCTAAACAATGGTGGGCAATCATTCAACAGATGGCTGGTCTCGTCAACCGAGGCAGTTACATGTACTGAGTGGCGGGTTAGGTTGACTTGTCCGCTCCCACTACTGGCGAGCGATAGGACCAAAACTGCACTCACACATAAGGATGGCGTAACAACATTCACACCAATCCCAGCACAGTTCACAGGGGTTTGTGCTAAACGGGTTGTATTGACTGACACAACCCCTCCCGACTCAGATACTGTTTGGATGAATGGAATCACCGACACCGCGCTCGACATCACCACAGGTGAGATCACCATGTTCGGTTGGTTGTGGTCAGATGACGCAAGTGTCCGTAACATTTGCGGTGCAAAGTCAAACTGTTACCGCTTCATGGATTTGCAAACCAACGGCGACATGAACATGTACGTCGGTAATGGTAGTAGTCAAAGCAATTTCAACCAAATGGGTAAACTACCGTTAGCCCAATGGTGTCATGTCCTTTGGCATTATGATGGCTCAAACGGAAACATGCAGGTTTTCGTCAATGGCGTTATGATTAAAGATAAGACCAATGTCTCAGGCAGGATGAGTGCCTCAAACACTAACGCCTATTACCCGAACTCGTTCGACGCAAACGCTGGTGGTGGAAACTATGGTTGGTTCGGTGGTGCATGTGGACTTGGTATCATGGATCGTAAGGCAACACTTGCTGAGGTTCGTGACATTTACCATAACAATGTCTTACCATCAGATGGTTCGGTCGTTTCATACTTCCCAGTATCAGAAGGTGGTGGTGTAGATTCCTACAACACGGCAAACGGTGATTTACATACGGATTGGACTGGCATCCCTACTTGGGGAGCTAACGGCGTTCCGGGCTACCACAACTACAACACCATCCATGGTTGCTCACTTTACGAGCACGCCAGCCTGCAGGACATTTATGTTCCGTACGGTGATGATGGTGCTGCACTTGTCATTACGCCACCGACTGGCTACACAAAGACAGCTGACTACCCAGCTGTGGTTGGTGTTAACACAACCCAAGTCGCACTAAACTTTAACCCAGAACCGTTGGCACCTTGGACACGAGAGTCCGACAGTATCCCAACAGCTTGGGTCAAAGGGGACGGCGACGTTTCCGGACTGACAGTAGTTGAGGCTGCAGGAACGTCCGGCACATTCGAACTTGGAGAATACAGTGATCCTTAATTTTGATTTCTATGGTACGGCGTCACAAGCTGACGACTACTTTACCAATCGACTCCACAGCGAGTCATGGTTTGCTGCCTCGGTCCTTAACAGGACCAAAGCTTTGATTGGTGCTACGAGGATCATTGACACGCTCAACTACAAAGGTAAAAAGTCAACCGTCTATACCGTTTGCCTCGCTGCAGAGACGAGCGGTATCGATGCGACTGACCAAGAGATCCGCGATGCAGAGGCTGCACAGTACAACGAGTTCCCTCGTGGTGCTGACACAGAAGCACCTGATGCTATCGTGCTCTCGAATTACGAGATCGCCTTCTCTTTGCTTGACGGTAAAGATCCAGAGATGGAATTGGAAGCACTCGGAATCTCAAGCCAAGGCTTGGAAAGTGTTCGGACGACTTACGCCCGATCACAAGTTCCCATTGAGCACATCATCAACGGTGTGCCCAACATGTATGCTTGGCGAATGCTGAGACCATTCTTACGCGATGATCGTGCCTTGGCAATGATTCGCGTTTAACAAAACATGCTGAACGTGTGCAGCTTTTACGCACGGTAGAGTCGGACTCCACATACTCGGTGGTGGTGTCTTCAACAACAATCGAGGTAACGGAGATCACTTCAATGCGATCAAACATTTTGTACACACTCCTTTCTTCAAGTCCTGTTCAAGTAGCTTATGATGATGCTGCACCCGCCGAGCCAGCTGCACCCGCTGCACCTGCCGAGCCTGCCGCAACTGTTGTTAGCAACGCACCTGCCGCACCTGTTGCCGATCAGAATCTCTTAACACAAGAGCAATTCAATAAGGCACTCGCGGAAGACCGTCGCAAGCACGCAAGTAAGCTTACGGAAGTCGAGCAACAGCTGAGCAAAGTTCTGGAAACAGCACAACTCACTGCCGCCGAAAAGACAGAACTTGCCAACTCACGTGACCAACTGAAAAAGCAGTTGATGACGAAAGAGCAGTTGGCTGCTGAGGAAAAGAAAAAGCTTGAAGACGCCTTCAACAATCAGTTGCGAGACGTCACCAAAGAACGTGACGAAATCCAAACCAAGTACGAGGACTCGACAATTAAGCGATCATTGCAGGACGCCGCTATCACAGCGGAAGCCTTCAACCCATCGCAGATCGTTGATCTCTTGCGAGGTAACACCAAGCTTGTGAATGACAAGCCCATGGTCACCTTCAACGACGTGAACGCCGAAACTGGCGAACCTGTCGAACTGACGTTGACACCGGGTGACGCTGTTAAGCGTATGTCGGAACTCAAGCAAACTTTCGGAAACCTCTTCAAGAACAATGTCATTGGTGGCGTTGGTGGTGGGGCAACCGCAGACGGAATGTCTGGAGCCGGGGACGTAGACGTAAGAAATCTCAGCCCTGACCAATACGCAAAATTGCGTGCCACACCAGAGGGTCGTCGACAGCTTGGCCTATAAGCCAAGTCAACACAAAATTTACGGGAACCAGACGAGCGTCTGACCCATTCACACATCATTAAGGAAATACGAAATCCCAATGAACACTATTCAACTCTTGCAGCTTTTGGCTGCTACACCTGTCCAAGTCGCTTTCGATAACGGCGACGGAAACAGCAACGACGCTTATGTGCCTGAGCACTGGGCAATGGAATCTCTGATGATCTTGGAAGAGTCCATGGTCATGAGCAAGCTTGTCCACCGTGACTTTAGCTCGCAAGTCCAGTCTTTCGGCGACATCGTTAACACACGACGTCCAAGCAAGTTTTACTCCAGCCGTAAGGTCGACACTGACGACGTTACTGAGCAGGACGCTATCTCGACGAACGTTCAAGTTCCTCTTGACCAGCATCACTACACCTCGTTCATCATCAAAGATGGTGAATCTAGCAAGTCGTTCAAAGACTTGGTCAGCACTTACTTGACTCCAGCTATCCAAGCTGTTGGTCGTGGCGTTGATCGCTCGGTCGTTGGTCAAGCTCACCGGTTCGTTAACGAATCGCAAGTTGGTATGTTGGACGGACTGACGTCTTCTAACTTCCGATCTCAGTTGGTTGAAGCCAACGAGAAGATGAACATGGCTAACGTGCCAGAAGACATGCGACGTCTTGTCCTTTCGCCTACAAGCGAATCGGCAATGCTGAACACTGACTTGTTCGTCGCCGCTAACCAGTCCGCCACAACTGAGGCTTTGCGTAACGCAGAGATTTCTCGCTTGTTCGGTTTCGATATCTACCGTGCCCGTAACACACCTTGTGTTTCTGACTCGGCTACAGATGTTTCGACTGGTACTGTTACCAACGCTCTTGCAGCTGGTACGACTGCCGCTTCTCAAGCCGTAACCATCACTGGTTATGAAGTTGTCCTTGGTGAGTACGCAACCGTTGCTGGAAACCAGCAGCCACAGTTCATCACCGCTGCCACAACTGGTGCTGGTGACACGACTGCTGTTACTCTTGACGTTGACAACAAGTACGCCACTGCTGCTCTTGCAGAAATCAAAGTTTACGAGTCGGCTGCTGTCGATCTTGCCGCTGGTTACGCCGCTGGTTGGTCGAAAGAGATCAACATCGATACATTCACCAACGCTCCACAAGCTGGACAGTTGATGGCTTTCGGTGTCGGTGCTGCTCGCCGAGTTTACACGATCATCGAATCGCGTGCTAACGGTGCTGACCAGTACATCCTCTTGGATCGTCCTCTGGAAGTTGCTTTGGTCGATGACCAAGCCGCATTCCCCGGACCAAGCGGTTGCTTCAACTTGGCATTCCATCGCGATGCTTTGGCATTCGTTAACCGACCACTGGCATTGCCCGGTGGAGCACTTGGTGCCTCTGGTGCTGTTGCAAGCTACAACGATCTTTCGATCCGAGTTGTTATGCAGTACGATTCCAAGAAGCAAGGTACTCGCGTGACCTGTGACTTGTTGTCCGGTGTCGCTCTGCTTGACGCTGAAATGGCAACCCTTTTCCTCGGCTAAGCCTTGGTTGTTTTGACTAACTGAATCCGGCTCCCTTTCGAGGGAGCCTTTTCTCTCCCTCCAAGCTTTGGTTCGACATGCCTACAAACCGACACCACAATTACATGATCCGCTCGGTCATCTACAACCTTAAAAGGCAGTACGGTGGTCCGATTGATATCTACAATTTCCTCGGTTCAACTGTTGACCTTAAGACGGGAGTTTCGACAAGCGAAAAAGAACTGTCCCAAATCAAACGAGCGGTAATCTTACCTGCACGTGCGATGCGGAACTTTGTTCAATCCATTTCGAAAATCTCTGCCGACAAACAATTTGTTTACGGTGGGACATACGACCGACGAACCAGAATGTTTCTGGTCGACCGACTCGACGCACCCGACCTTGACCTAACCATCGACGACTGGATAGTCTACGACGGAAAGAAATACGAGATCAAACATTTCGACGAGTTCGAATTCAATAGCCTTTGGGTTATTGTTGGTCACGCTATCGTGGGTGACGTACCTGAACAAATCTTCCCTGTAGCTGGTGAAGATCGTTTGGAACTTGAAGGTCTAGCACAAGAAGACCCATTTGGAGATCGACCGTAATGGCAAATCGAAATTGGACAAGATGGATTCACGCTTCTGTCGCAAACTACCTTAAGGCAGTCTGTGATACGGAAAGTATCGTGAGCCTCGTTGAAGGTATTGAAGATCGTGATGACACGTTCAACAATGCGATCGACAGTGTAGAGATTCGCGTGAATGGTCCATACATGTCAAACCCATCGAATGGGTACTATGTCGCGAGAGTGTTTGTCAACCTGCTTGTCAAAAGCAACATGGGTGGCGAACAGAAGAACAAGTATCAGCTTGACACCAACCTCGGTATCATGCATGAAGCTTTAGACCAACCGATCAACATTTACAAATGTGGACCGGATACGGGTGGCGTCGATGACGGTACTCACATTGGTTGTATGAAAGTCTTGGACGAATCCAAGCTTGGAGTGAGAGTGATCCACTTTAGTCAGATAGATCAGACCGACCGTGTCAAACAGGCAATGGTCGCAACTGCCTACGAAATAGAATTACAGGAGAACGCCTAACATGGCAAAAATTGAACTTAGAGACGCAACGATTTATTTTCGTGACGGACTCGCAGGCACAGCTGCCGTCAACGACGTAGCTGGCCTTTTGGATGCGGCAACCGATGTCGATCTAGACACGATTGTGCTTAACACGACACTGACGGACACAGTTCCAATTGGTGCTCGATTCACAGTTGCAGGTGAAGCGACCGCTGTCGTACACACCGTCACTGCCGTCACCGGTAGTGAGCCAACCACTAACATCGAATTCACACCCGCCATCGCTACTGGTTCGACCATTGCTGATGACGCTGTGATCACTTTCCAATCCCAACAGATTGAAGTGAAAATCGGTGATGGTAACCTTACCTACACGGAAGCCAAGAACTACAACTACGAACTTGATCGTGGTACTCTTGACACCGTCCGTGAAGGCGATGACATTCCTCTCTCGCTCGCTCTAGCATTCGTTTACGAGTTTGTGCGGACAGGTACATCTGAAACAATCACACCTTCCGATGCCATCAAGGGCGTTGGTGGAGCCGCTGGTTGGATCAGTACATCGGCTGACAAGTGTGAGCCTTACGCTGTCGACATGGTTGTCGAGCACGTGACCAACTGTTCTGGAGCCGCTAACCCGGAAGAAGAACACACCACGTTCCCAGACACCCGTTACGACCAGTTGGCATTTGATCTTGGCGCTGCCTCGATCAGTGTTACTGCGAGATGTTTCGCAACGGAAGCTACAATCGCAAGAGTGTAGTAACCAAAAGATGAATTACGGATCGTCCAGTTAGGGCTGGACGATTCTTTTTATGTATTCAAGGGAGAACAAACCAATGATCATTAATGGTCGAGAAGTAACAAAAGCAAATGAGGACTTCCTCGTCATCCCACGTGGTGCCGACGAGCCTATCGTATTCCAAGGTTCAGCTATCAAGCTGTTCGACGAATTTCATGCACTCTGCAAACCACCGGAAGCACCTGTCGATCTGACACGTAGCGGTCCCGTCGCCAACGAGAATGATAAGACCTACCTGAACCGCATGGATAATTACCTGCAGCAGAAGTTGGGTTGGATGGTCATGAAGACTCTTGAGCCTTCCAAGATCGAATGGTCAGAAGCCATCGACATGGAGAAGTGCTCAACGTGGACTAAGTGGGCTGACGAACTTGGTGAGGCTGGCTTCACTGCCGCCGAGCAACAACGTATCATGACGTTCGTCCTTGAGGTGAATTCACTCAGCGAGAAGAAGCTGGAGGAAGCCCGCGCGGATTTTCTACATGGTCGGGCAAAGGCACAACAAGCAAAATAATCCCGCCCCACAGGACGGCTGAGTTTGCTATATGGCGTGCGTGTGAGCGATTCAAAGTGAAGCCTCCCGCAATGGAAGACAGCTGGAACGATTGTCCCGTTGAGATCCAAGCCAAGATGTTGGCGTTCGACCAACTCAGAGTAATAGACGATCAGGAATTCATGGTGAAAACATCTTCAAATTATCAGTAAGATTTGAGCAAGCAATACTCAACATTGATTCCTACAAGGCTGAGCTAACCGCAAAGCTATCCGAAAACATCACACGTGCGGCGTTCGAATACGTTCTCGCCGCAACGTCTGTGATACCAGTTTGGTCCGGTGCCTCACAGGCGACGTTCAGCGAACTGGCAGCAGCCATTGGACTCCCTCTCACGATCTCCCCAGTCGTGCAATCGCGAGAGTTTCTTGGTCGTGGATTTAGTAGTGGCGACCTCGATACGTCAGGCACCACTGTCTCGTTTACTTACGAGACGAACCTACCGCACTTAGTCTTCAACGAATACAACGATGGTAACACGACACCCGGTCCCGGGCAGTTCGCCAAGTTGTTAACACCCGGACCATACGGTTTCCAATCGATTGCGCGAGCACCAGCTGTTGCAGTCACACAGTCCTTTGTTGGTCCGAACATTAATCGGCACATCAAAACCAAAGTTATTCGCAGGAGAGTACTCTAGTGGCCGAAAAGATCCGACAAGAATTCATCGTAGAGGCTGCACAAGCTATCGCCAATCTTGGTAGCTTGTCGGCTGCACTTGATAAGGTGAACGCCTCCCTTAGAGGGATTAGCAACGCTGGTTCTGGTAATGGCATCAAAGACGTTACCAAGGAAATTGGTGATGCTGAGAAGAAGACAAAAGAGTTTACAGTTAGCTGGCAAACTCTGACACGTGTGTTCGCGACTCAGGTCATCGTATCTGTACTCGGTCGAATCAAACGTGGTATCTCTGAGGCTGCTGGTGAAGCATTCGAATTCCAGAAGCAGATCTCTCTGATCCAAACTCTGACAGAGCAGGCTGACGTCGGTGCTAACTTTGGCAACATCAGTGAAGCCATCCGTGAGATCTCTGCCGAAAATAACATCCCCATCATTGAAGCAGCCACTGCCGCTTACAATGCTCAATCCAATCAGGTTGGTAACCTCGCTGAGTCTTTACGATTCACCGCTGAGGCTGCAAAGTTCTCCAAGGCTACCAACTCTTCTCTTGCTGACTCTGTTGACCTTCTCTCTGCTGGTCTACGCTCTTACGATCTTGAAGTTACTGAGGCTGGCGAACTGTCCGCTCTCTTCTTTACGATCATTGATAAAGGTCGTATTACCGCTGACGAGTTTGCTAACAGTTTCGGTCGTATCGGTAAGCCCGCGAAAGAACTGGGCGTCCCATTACAAGAACTCGGTGCTGCCGTCTCTGCAATCTCTGACAAAGGTTTTAAGACCTCAGAGACCTTGACTCAGTTCCGTGGTGTTATCAACTCTTTGAGTAAGCCAACAGTAGCGTTGCAAGACGCACTCGGTGAGATCGGTTTCGACTCTGCCCAGACTGCTGTTAAGACTCTCGGTTTGGTTGAGACGTTACGACGACTCGACGAGACCACCGATGGTGTTAACCAACAATTCTTCAAGCTGTTCCCTAACTTACGTGGCTCGACAGGTATCTTGTCGATCTTACGTTCTGACGTTGGTGAACTTGATAAAGTGTTCGAGGCGTTCGCAAACACAACCGCTGAATTCGCAGATGATAAAGCACTCATTGTAACCGAAACAGATGCTGAGCGAGTAGCTAACGCACTTAACAGGTTGAAGCTTGTTGGTACCGATCTC
>Ga0316192_10003146_pt1 | contig 12023 bp, 14 predicted proteins | sample MerIslwburrow_MG_FD_204931 | JGI IMG/M metagenome (GOLD analysis project Ga0316192, IMG submission 204931) | Coastal sediment microbial communities from Maine, United States - Merrow Island worm burrow | ecosystem: Environmental > Aquatic > Marine > Coastal > Sediment | place: USA: Maine...
CGCCCTGATCTTGTCATAATCCTGGATTGACATGCTGCTAACTCCGGCAAAAAAGAGGCATGATACCGACTAATCCAGTTCAGGCAAAACATCTGTTTAACTGTTATGCAGTTTTAGCCGATAATCCATAAAAGGACTTGAAATTCCGGTGGACGCCATGACCAAAAAGATCATCAAGCAATTTGTTTTCAGCGCCGCTATGGCCCTTTCCTCGCATTGCGCCATTGCCGCCACACCTGGCCTTTGGGATGGTCCCGCCACCACACCACAAGAAACCCTTCGTGTCCCCGGCAGTAATTTACAAGACGGCAGCTTTGAATATGTTTCCCTCAGCCCGGTTTATTTTGACAGCGACAAGGCTACCCTAACCCGCGACGGACAAAAGGCCCTGGATGCCGCAAGTGAATATCTGCTCAAACACGACAATATCAAACGCATTCTGGTCGATGGTCATACCGATGAAAAAGGCAGCATCAGTTACAATGACAAACTCTCTGATCGTCGTGCCAACATCGTTCGCAACTACCTCACCATTAAGGGTATCGATCCAAACCTGATCAATCTTGCCGGCATGGGCGAACACAAACCTGTCGATCAAAACTGGACCCGTGACGGCCGACAGCGCAATCGTCACGTTTCAATCTACGCCCTGCACTGGTATCACTAGCTCCCCTCTCAACAGCAAGTCAGACATCGTTTATACTGCCTGCCTCATCAAACCGGGGCAGCAAACCTATGCAACAAATCGACACGCTGATTCATGCAGGCTGGATTATTCCCGTAGTACCTGAAAATATCTGGCATGAGGATCATTGTCTTGCCATTCATGATGGCAAGATTATCGACCTGCTACCCAAGCATGAAGCGCTGCAAAAATATCAGCCCGATGTCTTTCATCAGCTTGATCAACATGCTCTGATCCCCGGACTTATCAACAGCCACACCCATGCCGCCATGTCACTATTTCGTGGACTGGCCGATGACCTGCCGTTGATGGAATGGTTGAACGGCCATATCTGGCCCGCTGAAGCCACCTGGGTCAGCCCGGAATTTGTCCACGACGGCACCCGCCTGGCGGTGGCCGAGATGTTGCGCGGTGGCACCACCTGCTTCAACGACATGTATTTCTTTCCTGACGAAACGGCACGGGTTGCCGCTGAGGCTAATATGCGCGCCACGGTCGGCATGATAGTCATCGACTTCCCCACTGTTTGGGCCGCCAACGCAGAGGAATACATCCACAAGGGACTTGAACTGCATGACGAATATCGCAACCACCCACTGATCAAAACAGCCTTTGCCCCACACGCACCCTACACCGTCTCGGATGAACCGCTGACTAAACTCCAGATGCTGGCTGAAGAGCTTGACCTGCCGATTCACATGCACGTTCACGAAACCGCAGATGAGATTGGCGGCAGCATGGAACACCACCAACTCAGGCCTATGCAACGACTGGAAAAACTGGGTTTGCTGACACCAAGATTGCTGGCCGTACATATGACTCATCTCAGCGATGGCGAAATCAGCTTACTCGCCAAGACAAGCTGTCATGTTATTCATTGCCCGGAGTCGAACCTCAAACTTGCCAGCGGTTTCTGCCCGGTCGACAAACTGCTAAAGGCCGGTGTCAACGTCGCCCTGGGCACCGATGGCGCCGCCAGCAACAATGACCTGGATATGTTTGGCGAGATGCGTAGCGCCGCCCTGCTGGCCAAGGCGGTGGCCGGCGACGCCAGCGCCGTACCCGCGGCGGCAGCCCTGAGCATGGCCACCATCAATGGTGCCAGGGCACTTGGTATCGATGACAAAACCGGTTCGCTGGAAATTGGTAAGGCGGCTGATCTGGTCACTGTAAATCTCGGTTCAATCGATAGCCAGCCCATCTACAACCCCATCTCACAACTGGTCTACGCCACTGGTCGTGACAAGGTCAGTGATGTCTGGGTAACCGGTAAACACGTAGTCAAGGATGCTACACTCACCACCATGGACGAAGTCATTATTCGACAGAAAGCCATCGAATGGGGCAAAAAGATCATGGCTGCCGATCAGAAGCAGCAGGATTGATATTGACAGGAAACAGCAATGAACAGCACAGCAAACATTGACCCGGCAGAAGTCAGTAAATTCGAACAGCTGGCCTCACGCTGGTGGGATCAAAACAGCGAATTCAAACCTCTGCATGAAATCAACCCACTGCGTCTAAACTATATCGACCAACGCGCTGCGCTGGCAGGTAAAAAGGTCGCAGATATCGGCTGCGGCGGCGGCATTTTGTCTGAAAGCATGGCCAAACGTGGCGCAGTCGTCACCGGCATCGATGCCGGCAAAGCGCCACTCACCGTGGCAAAACTTCATGCCCTGGAAGCCAATGTGCAGCTCGACTATATACACACCACCGCCGAGGCGCTGGCGGCGGAGCACCCGGCAGAATTTGAAATTGTCACCTGCATGGAGATGCTTGAACACGTACCTGACCCCAGCTCGGTGATCCAGGCCTGTGCCGACCTGGCCCAGCCTGGGGCAGAACTGTTTTTTTCCACTATCAACCGCAACCCCAAGGCCTACGCCTTTGCCGTTGTTGGTGCTGAATATCTGCTCAATATGTTGCCCAAGGGCACCCATGACTACGCCAAGTTCATCCGTCCTTCAGAACTGGGCCAATGGTTGCGAGCTGCCGGGCTGGAACTGGTTGATATCAGCGGCATGAGCTACAACCCTCTCACCCGCCAATACAAGCTCGGCAAGGATATCGACGTCAATTATCTGGTGCATGCCAGAAAACCTGCCAACTAGCCCAAAAAATCAATTTAAAAAGTTAATAAAACAGCCAGTTACGCCGATAGCTTTGTCATAACTTACAATTTGATATGAATAAGGATTTTCAAAAGGTGCGTACCGTATTGTTTGATCTGGATGGAACCCTGGCCGATACCGCCCCGGATCTGGCCGACGCCCTCAATGGTGTACGCGATCATCGCGGCCTTGCACCACTGTCCTTCGATGTGATTCGCCCTATCGTCTCCCATGGTGCTGACGCACTCATCTATCTCAGCTTTGAACTTTCACCTGAAGATGATGGCTATACAGAAATTCGCGAAGACCTGCTCGACATCTATCTCAACAATATCGCCAATAAAACCCGCCTGTTTCCCGGCATGAACGAGGTCCTGGAAACAATCGAAAGCACCGGTCGCAACTGGGGGGTTGTTACCAACAAACCCAGCTGGCTGACCGAGCCACTACTAAAAGCCCTAAACCTTCATAAGCGCGCCGCCTGCATTGTTTCCGGCGACACCACCTCAAAACGGAAACCTGATCCCGAACCGATGTTTTTTGCCAGTAGTTTAGTGGGGTCAGACTGCCACCAGTGCCTGTACGTCGGTGATGCCGAACGTGATATCGAAGCCGGCCGCCGCGCAGGCATGAAAACACTGACAGCATTATTTGGTTATATCGATGACCATGACCGTCCCGAGACATGGGGTGCCGATGGCATGATTAGCCAACCCAGTGAAATTCTCGACTGGCTACATGGTCAACCAAACAATAAAGACAACAAGGTATAAGCTATGACTGAGAATTCCATCATCGCAGTTATTCTTCTGATTAGCATCATTGCGACCGCCCTGGGCTATGTCATATCAGCACTCAGGTCACGCCATAGAATTGATGATTTAAAACAGAAATATGCTGACCTCAATGACAAACTGGATAGCCAGAAAACAACTACCTCAGAAAAATTCTCCAGCGTTGAAAAAATGCGCGAAGGCCTGGAAAGCAGTCTTTCAACATTGATCGGCGACGAAGCTGAAACCCCCGCCGACTTATCTGACAAGGACAGGTTTGTTGAAACCCTGCTCAGCCCCCTGCAAGTCTCACTCCGTAGCGCAGACCGACAGGCCAAGCGGGTGATTAGCGAAGGCCAGAAGGTACAACAACAGATCCAGAAACAGCTGGACATCCTCCATGCGCCACAACAGCTTGGACGTGGCGATGTAAAAGAAATAGCCAAAGCCCTGGGCGATGATGAAACACGCAATCTCTGGGGTATTCAGACCTTAAAGACGCTGCTTGAGCTAACATTTATGACCGATCACTACCGCATGTGTGGGGCTGATAGCGAGGATAAAAACCAACACTGTCGCCCCTGCCTGATCAAACTACCAAATAACACTACGATAGCCATCGCCCCTAACGCGCCACTCGAAGCCTATGTCAACATCTGCCAGGCACCGGACACAACGGTCAGAGCCTGGCATCTGGAGACTCATGCCCGCAAGTTGCGCGATTGCATCATGGAAATGAGCAGTCGTACCTTCACCGCACAGTATGAGATGCAGCCATCAACACAAATTCTTATGGTTTTAAACGATCACTACCTGGCCACAGCACTCGAAATCGACAATGACCTGTTGCATCTGGCGCAAAAGAATAATTTGATTCTGGCAACACCGACAGATCTATTTAACCTGCTGCAAACCGTTTCATTCGGCTGGCGTCAACAGGAATTTGCCACGGATGCCAAAAAAATCCGTGAAACAGGCATACATCTCTACAAACGTTTTGGCACATTCATCAAGTTGATTGCCGAACTAGGCTCTGAACTCAGCGGTGTACTCAACAGCTACAATCGTGCGGTATCAGTATTTGGCACAACAGCAGCAGAGGCTGAAAAGAGAATGCATGATGGTGCAGAAATCGGCAGTCCTTTTCAGGATGAAACACAAGAGAAAAAAAGCGCCTCGCTCTAATGAATAATAAGGGGGCATTGAAAACTCGCAAGCCGACGTCGACTTCGGTATCCTATACTCCCTTTCCGCAGTACAACTAAACATCAGCATGACACCAGACCAATATTGCCAGGACAAAGCGGCCAAGAGTGGCTCCAGCTTTTATTACAGTTTTATGTTTCTGCCAGCCAGGCAAAAACAGGCCATCATCGCCCTGTATGCCTTTTGCCGCGAAGTTGATGACGTGGTTGACGAGTGCTCTGACCCAAGTCTGGCCAGCAACAAACTCGAATGGTGGCGCAGTGAAATCAACAATCTATTTGCTGACAAAGCAAATCACCCAGTCACCCAGGCATTAAAAACATCAATTGAAAACTACAACCTGCCACAGGAATACTTTGTTGAAATCATTGATGGCATGGCCATGGATCTGGAGCAATTCAGCTACGCCAACTTCAAGGATCTCAGCCTGTACTGTTATCGAGTTGCCTCAGTGGTAGGTTTGATGGCGGCAGAGATATTCGGCTATGAAGACAGACAAACCCTGAAATACGCACACAACCTGGGCATGGCATTTCAACTTACCAATATCTTGCGTGATGTTGCGGAAGACGCCGCCCGTGGTCGCATCTATATCCCGCAAGACGAACTTCAGAAATTTAATGTTTCAAAAGAAGATATTCTTAATCATCAAATGACAGACAATGCACGCCAGCTCATGGCCTTTCAGGCCCAACGGGCCAATGACTATTATCAAAAGGCATTTGAGTTGTTACCAGAGTCAGATCGATACAGCCAGCGCTGCGGCATCATTATGTCGGCAATTTACCAGGCAACGCTAAAAGAGATTGAAGACGATCACTATCGTGTTCTTGATCAACGTATTTCCTTAACACCATTACGCAAACTCTGGATTGCCTGGCGCACAGCCCGACAGGAAAAGAAGCGTAACCGCAAAAATCGCTGATCATCTAGTTTCAGATATCTCCATGGTGTTCCTGCAAACACTTTTCGCAGATCCCATGACTAAACTTCACATCTGCTTGTTGGGCAAGATAAGCCTCGATCTGTTGCCATGACTGCTTGTCATCCCTGATCTTTCGGCAGTACATACAAATAGGCAGAATCTCCTGCAGAGTTTTGACATATCCCAATGCAGCTTCCAGCTCTTTAACACGCGCATTGAGTGAAGACTGTAAGTCGATAACACGTTGTCCAACACCGATCCGAGCATTCAACTCAAAAAAGTCAAACGGCTTGGAGATATAGTCATCGGCACCCGCTTCCAGACCTTCGACAATATCACTCTCACTATTTAATGAAGTTAACAGGATAATATAGCTTGGATTGTCACACTGTTGCTGGCGCAGCTTACGGCAGACATCAACACCACTCAAACCCGGCATCATCCAGTCCAGTATCGCCAACATCGGCCTGTCAGGAGATTGTAGGATTTTCAGCGCATCATCACCGTTATCAACCCCAACAATCTCGTAACCAAAACTAGTCAGCAAGGTTGCCAGGAGTTCAAACGAATCGACATCATCTTCAGCAATCAATACACGCATATTTACCTCTCATCGAATACGCCATTAATTAATCAACTGGCGTAATGCAGTCGTTACATCACCGGCCAACATACCTCGTTCACCAGACACGGCAACCTTATCGGCAGCCGCCGCATGAAGCGCAACAGCCATTTGTGCGGCAGCAAACAAATCAAACCCCTGGGCAATGAATGAGGCGATTATCCCGGTCAGCACATCCCCCATTCCACCGCTAGCCATGCCAGGATTTCCACCGCTACAAAGCGCCGTTTGCCCGGCAGGAGCATGGATCAAACTTCCGCCCCCCTTCAAAACTGTTACGGCAGAAAACTTTTCAGCTATAGTCTTAACCGCATCAAAGCGTTGTCGATTGATTTCATGACTGCTGCCACCCAGCAAACGTGCCGCCTCACCAGGATGCGGTGTTAATACCCAATTTAAATGTTGAATTGGTTCATATGCCAATAGATTAAGTGCATCAGCATCGACAACAAGCGGTTTTCCCGACTGCAATACTGTTTCAAATAACTCATTCGCCCAGTCATCCTGGCCTAAACCAGGACCAATGGCAATCACACTGGCAGACGCGATGAGCTTGCGTAGATCAGCACCATTATTCACCCCATGCCACATCACCTCGGGGCGGGCCGCCGCCATGGCCGCCACATGCTCTGGCCGGGTGGCGACACTGGTAAGGCCACTACCGACACGTGCCGCCGCCTCTGCCGCCAATCGTGCCGCGCCCGCCATACCGTAATTTCCACCAACAACCAGAGTATGGCCAAACAGGCCTTTATGAGAATTTCTTGGTCTTGACGGTAGGCAGTTGTGCAGCTTCAACCAATCAATCCGCTGACAAGCCGCATCAACCCGTTGATAAACAGAGGCAGGCACACCAAGATCATCAAAACCAACCACACCACAACATCCAACTCCTGCGCCGGTAAACATGCCCTGTTTCAGGCCTATAAAACTAAGCGTCGCATCAGCCTGAATCGCATGCCCCATCATGCAACCGCTGTCGGCATGCAAACCAGAAGGAACATCTATCGCCAGCACCGGCAGACCGGACTCATTGATAGCATCGATAATCTCAGCCCAGCGCCCCTCCACGACCCTGTCCAGCCCTGTACCAAAGATGGCATCGACCACTACCTCAGAACGACTCAGAGCATCAGCTTCAAATATTTCTACTAACAGGCCGGCAGCCCGAGCCGCACCCCAGGCAGTTGCTGCATCACCTTTTAGCTGATCAGGATCAGTGATGGAAACAAGCCGGACCGAGTAACCCTTTTCGTGAGCCAGGCGCGCCACCACATAACCATCACCAGCGTTGTTGCCGGCGCCGCAGACAACCACAACCTTGCGCGCCTCTGGCCAACGACAACATAGCTCATCAAAAACCGCACTACCGGCACGGTTCATCAATTCAATACCCGGAATACCGCAGTCTTTGATTGCGATCTGATCGAGCGCCCTGACATCAGCGGCACGATAAAGTGTATAGGGCAATCGACTCATGGCAGGTATCATCAAGTAATGTTGGAAAAAGACAAATTAACGCAGCCCGAAGCTGATGTCGACTATGCAGCGCTTGCCAAAGAAATAAAACAACGTGGCAAGGCGCTTGGCTTTCAGCAGCTTGGCATTACCGACATTGAACTGACTGCAGCGTCCGCCCATTTACGTGACTGGCTGGCGGCTGGATTTAATGGCCAGATGTCATACATGGAGCGCAATATTGAGCTGCGTGACAATCCCGCTCAATTGCATCCAGATACTATTCGGGTGATCAGTGTGCGCATGGATTACCTCAGCAATAGCAGTGATTCTGAAGCGGTGATGACCAATCCAAAACTTGGTTTTGTCTCACGTTATGCCTTGGGGCGTGACTACCACAAACTAATGCGAAAACGCCTGCAGCAACTCGCCAGTCAGATTAAAACACTGATCGGTACATATAATTATCGCGTCTTTGTCGACAGCGCCCCGGTGCTGGAAAAGGCCCTGGCAGAAAAGGCCGGACTGGGCTGGATAGGTAAACACAGCAACCTGCTCAACCGTGAAGCGGGCTCATGGTTTTTTCTTGGCGAGATCTATACCAGCCTGCCGTTACCTGTAGATAATGCAGTCAGTCAACACTGTGGCGATTGCACGGCCTGTATTGATGTCTGCCCAACCCAGGCGATTGTTGCACCGTATCAGGTTGATGGCCGTCGCTGCATCTCATATCTGACCATAGAATTACACGGCAGCATTCCGGTTGAATTCAGAACACTGATGGGCAACCGCATCTATGGCTGTGATGACTGCCAGCTGGTCTGTCCCTGGAACCGTTTTGCCAAGTTGTCACAGGAAGATGACTTCCTGCCGCGCCACCAACTCGACAGACCAGAACTGTTGGATCTGTTTAAGTGGACTGAAGATGAATTCAATCACCGGCTACAGGGTTCGCCTATCCGCCGTATCGGTCATGAACGCTGGTTAAGAAATATTGCCGTGGCCCTGGGCAATAGTCCAAAAGACAAACAGGTGATCGAGGCACTGCAACACAGGCTCGATCACCCATCGGAAATAGTCAAAGAACACGTAGAATGGGCTTTGGCTCAGAACTAGAAAATTCCTGAACAAGTCATTCCGGCATGCGCCGGAATGACAAAATATACTTAACCAGGGCCTCCTGGTTTATTCGGGCAATTTAATAAAGTGTTCGCGGTAGTACTGCATCTCAGCAATCGAGTCACGAACATCATCCATCGCCAGGTGCGAAGAATTTTTAGTGAAGCCAGTTGCGACCTTTGGCGACCAGCGATTGGCCAGTTCTTTCAAGGTACTGACATCAAGGTTGCGATAATGAAAGAATCTTTCCAGCTCAGGCATATAACGATACAGGAAGCGCCTATCCTGACAAATGCTGTTACCACACATCGGTGATTTATTTGCCGGCAGATATTGACGCAGAAATTCGATGGTTTTCAGCTCAGCATCACGGTCGGTGACGGTGCTATTTTTGACACGTTCAGTCAAACCAGACTGACCATGCTGGCGTGTACACCACTCATCCATACCATCCAATAACTCATCAGACTGGTGCACGGCAAGCTCCGGCCCCTCAGCCAGAATATTCAGGTCAGCATCAGTAACGATAGTGGCAATTTCAATGATCCGGTCTGTATCTGGATTAAGCCCGGTCATTTCAAGATCTATCCAGATCAGGTTGTTTTGATTTTGTGTCATAGCATCCTCGTGAGCAATTGTTGCTGCTTATGATTCTAGCAATACTTGGCCTGACTGACGACTGCTGTGTCACTGTGATCACAATCATAAGTAAGCTAGAATGTACTAGCTTACTCACTCTGGAGTCATTATGAAAAAGCTTCTTGGTATTCTATTTTTCACCTCTATCGCTATCAGCCAGGCTGCTTATGCCGACAATGCTGCCGGCAAGGCCTTGGTTGATCAGGCCTGCCAACAATGTCATGACAATGGCATGTATAGCCGTAGTAACAGCATCATCCAGTCATACCCAGAACTTCAGGCCAGAGTGGAGTTTTGTGAAAATGCCAGCAAGGCTCATTGGGCCGAGGCCCAGATCAATCAAGTCATAGAATATCTAAATGACACTTACTACAAGTATCCCAAGCCGTAACGGCAGGACATATAAAATTCATGTCGCGTAAACGCCCGCCTCATCGTCAAAAACAAGTACAGCAAAAAGAACTCTCCGACACAGCCGCGCTCAAACCTGGCCTGGTTGTGGTTAGCTATGGTGCCAAACAAGATGTAGAGGATGAAACGGGCAAGGTAATCCGTTGCAGTTCAAGACGAAAATTCGGTGCTGTTGTCTGTGGCGATCAGGTGACCTGGCAGCCAACCCATGACAATCAAGGTATCATCGCCGAAGTATTACCGCGTAGCACCCTGCTGGCACGGCCGGATGATATCGGTCGAGACAAACCCATTGCCGCCAATATCAGCCGAATCATTATCGTCTGCACCGTAAAAGCCCTCATAGACGAGGGCTATCACCTGCATCACAACCTGATTGATCGTTACATCGTCGCCGCAGAAAGCCTTAATATCACCCCGGTCATCGTACTTAACAAATACGACCTGCTGTCGGAAAGTGAACTCGACAAGCTTAAGCAGGATATGCAGCCATACCTGAACGTCGGCTATGCAATGATATACACCAGCACCAAACAAGAGCGTGGTCTGGAGCAACTGACCAGACAACTACAAGATCAAACCAGCGTCTTTGTCGGCGAGTCAGGTGTCGGTAAATCATCCATCATCAACAGCCTGTTATCAGACCATGAGATTCGGGTAGGAGAGGTTTCGGCCGGTTCAGGTAAAGGCAAACACACCACCACCTCAACAACGCTTTATCACCTTAGCAGTGGTGGCGATCTAATCGATTCACCCGGTGTCAGGGAGTTTGGCTTAAGTAAGGTAGAGCCAGCGATGCTGGCCTACAACTTCATTGAGTTCAGACCACACATTGCTCAATGTAAATTTAATAATTGCATCCACAAAGCCGAGCCTCAGTGTGCCGTCAAACAAGCGGTTAAAGATGGTGAAATAGACCAACGCCGCTACGACAACTACCTGGCAATACTGGCATCACTACAAGAGCAAGTTCTAACTAACCCTTTTCGATAGAACTTATATCAATCGACAGTAGCGGGGCTAACTGCTCGGCGTTGGCGACCACATCTGCCAGAGTGTATTGATTAAGCACATCAAGAAAGCTGGATCTGGCAACCTTAAGCGCCTTGATCAAGGCGCAACCTGGTGAGATTGGACAGGTGTTATTTTCCTTATCAAAGCACTCCACAATATCAAAGTTGGCTTCGGTCTTCAGCACCACTTCACCGATATTAATATCCTTTGGCTCATGCGCCAACAACATACCGCCACCACGACCACGACTGGTCTTGATGTACCCCAAATTGGAAAGATTGTGCACTACCTTGACCAGATGATTACGCGAGACAGCATAACTCTTGGCAATCTCGGTAATGGTCGCCTGTTGATTTGGCCGTATACCAAGATAAATCAGTACGCGTAATGAATAATCGGTATAGAGGGTTAATTGCATATCTCAGCCACAGTATCAATAAGTCTTATAACACTCTATACCTGATGGGCAGGTTCTATCAACATAGCTGCAGATAAAATAACCAGACCACGGGCAATCAAAATCCCTTTGCCCTGATTCCGGTGTTCCGCACGAATGCTTTCATCACCGCGCATCAGTTTTATTGCCGACTGTGTTTGCAGAAAATAAAGCGCATAAAGAAACATCACCAGAATGAAATGCATCCAGATCATGAACGAGAGAATCTCCTCCTGCTCGATCAGACGTTTATACCAATCCTTGGTCATAATCAGATAAACCGGAAAGCAGATATCCATCAGCATCACCGAAACCATAATCGGCATATGAAAGAAGCGATTTTTGCCCCACAGAAAGGCCCACACCATCAAGGCATAGGTAGCAAAGACAAATATCAGGGTACCGCTTATCACTCTACACTCCTTGCAACTAAATTAGTTGGCGACTAGACATGGCATGTGAAAGCGTACCACCATCAATATAATCCAGCTCTCCTCCCATAGGAACGCCGCGCGCTATGCGGCTGGCGCTGACTTCATAGGCTCGTGCTATCTCGGCAATATAATGAGCCGTCGCATCACCTTCAACGGTTGAGTTAGTGGCCAGAATCACCTCACTAAT
>Ga0316192_10003147_pt1 | contig 12018 bp, 11 predicted proteins | sample MerIslwburrow_MG_FD_204931 | JGI IMG/M metagenome (GOLD analysis project Ga0316192, IMG submission 204931) | Coastal sediment microbial communities from Maine, United States - Merrow Island worm burrow | ecosystem: Environmental > Aquatic > Marine > Coastal > Sediment | place: USA: Maine...
CCGTATCTCCGAATCAAGCCTTAAGCCGTGTCTGCCACCCTCCTTCCCTACAGGATGTGGGGCGGCAAACATCGTGAGCCGTGAGCGGAGCAAGACCATGCTCTTGCGAAGTGTTCAAAGGTGCAGGCAGACAAACTGACAGGATAGCCAGTTTGGACGGTCCTGCCGCCCGAAGGGTGAGAGGCGAGGATGCCCCGAATCAAGCCCGAAGCCGTATCTAAAAAAACAGCCTATAAAACTGCCTGAATAGCAGAGATAAGAGCAGGGCCTGCTGTTTCGGTACGCATGACTCTTTCACCGAAGGTGAGATTGTTGAATCCCAGTCCGTTGAGCGTCTCGATATCGCGAGGACTCCAGCCTCCCTCCGGGCCGATGGCCAATGTGATGTCAGTTGCCGAGATGATTTCATCCCGCTGCTTTTTCCAGTTAGCGGCTGCTTCCGGATGCAGGCTGTAGGCGCTGCCGATGGCTTCGATCTTCTGTAGTGAGGGGTGCCAGCTTACTGTCGGGATGGCTGTGCGCTCACTCTGCTCAGCTGCTTCAATGATGATCCTCTGCCACCGTTCCAGTCGGCTGACCTGCTTCTGTTCAGGCAGTTTAAATTGAGACCGTTCACTGTTGGCAACCTGAAAAGTGGCGGCCCCTAGCTCCGTACATTTTTGCAGCACTGTTTCAATCTTCTCACTCTTGTTGGCGCACTGAATGATGTGGATGCGTACAGGCAGTTCCCGGAGAACATCGACAAAGCGATCAAGATGACAGCTACCGCCCTTTTTGTTCAAGCCGCTGATCGTTGCCTCATGTTCACCACCCCGGCCATTGAAGATAGTGATCGGATCACCTGCCACCAGGCGCATGACCTGGCGTAGGTAGTGGGCCTGATCGGCCGGAATCGTGGTCTCATGACCGACCGTTAAGGGTTGATCAAGGTAGATGCGACATTTTGAATGATGTTGCGGCATGGACGGATTTGGCCCGAAAATGGACGCGCCTGCAACCATTCGTGCTCCCCACAGGAAGTGGGGTGGCGAACATCGAGAGCCGTAAGCGAAGCAAGACCGCGCTCTTGCAAAGCGTCTAAAGGCCGGAGCCATGGAAGGTGCAGGCCGTATATTTATTTAACCGCTCTTGACCCGTGCCATGCATGCCCCAAGATGCGTCCATGTTTTTCGGTTCTTTGGAAGCTCAGGAGTGGGTACCTGTTCGCCAGTGGCGGGCAGATGAGGCGGGTGTGTCGAAGGATGCAGCGGCTGTATTGACGACGGTCGGCTCGCTTACCCGTTTTCTTGAGCGTCACTATGGCATGCGCCTGACGGTGCGCCTGCATGATCAGTTTGTGGATCGCGCCAGCAGTGATGAGGCTGCACTTCTCGGTTGTGCTGCCGGTGCTCCCTGCTTGCGTCGACAGGTCTCTCTGCTGCATCGTGATTCGGTGATGTTTGATGCGGAGTCCGTTCTACCTTTGGAAGATCTGCCGGCTGACCTGATGAATGATCTGCAGGAGGGCAAGCGCCCGCTTGGTAATCTGCTGCTTGATCGTGGACTCTCCCTTTCACGCTCTGATCTCAGTATTGTCGAGATGGCAGGCGAGGGTGTTCATACAGGTCGCAAAGGGCGTCGCTCCGTACTTCGTTCCCCATCCGGCACGCGTGCGCTCGTGGTCGAAATATTCCATCCGGAAATCTGGAAACGTCTGCAGTTGGCATCACGCCGCCACTGATATGACCTTTACTCCTGTCGGTTCGTTCAAGGATTGGATTGCGCTACTGCGTATCGACCGGCCGGTGGGTTATTGGTTGTTACTCTGGCCGACCATGTGGGGCCTTCTGGCTGCATCACATGGCGCCCCACCACTTAAACATCTCATTATTTTTGTTGCCGGCGTTTTTCTGATGCGCTCGGCTGGCTGTGTCATCAACGATTTTGCCGATCGCAAGCTTGATCCCAATGTTGAGCGCACCAAGGATCGTCCGCTGGCGGCCGGTCGTATCGCTGCCGGGGCCGCACTGGTCGGATTTATCATCATGATGTTGATGGCGCTGCTGCTGGTTGCACAACTGGATTGGTTCGTGGTGCAGCTCTCCATCGTCGGCGCTGCTTTAGCTACACTGTATCCCTTCATGAAGCGGTTTATCCATATGCCGCAGGCGTGGCTCGGAATGGCCTTCGGCTGGGGTGCTGTGATGGCGTGGGCGGCGGCACATGGAAGTGTCACTGATAGTCCGGTGCCGTGGCTGATCTTTGCCGCCAATGTCTTCTGGTCAATCTCATACGATACCGCTTATGCGCTGGGTGATCGCGATGATGATCGTAAGATGGGCATGAAGTCATCAGCACTCTGGTTCGGTGATTATGCAGTGGCAGCGATTATTCTGTTTGCGGCAGTCGTATTGACGCTGCTGGCTTTTGTCGCTGAATCATTTGGTATCGCTGTGTGGCTCGGGTGGATATTTGCAGTCACATGGCAAGGGCTTCTCTGCATGCGGCTTATGATTGAGGGGGAGGATTGGGGCTTCACCTATTTTCTAATGTCCCACTGGACTGGCGCGTTCTTCGCTCTGGGTTTTGTTTTCCAAGCATTCATTGCAGCTTAATTATTGAGGTCTATACTCCGCCATCCCATTGTTCCGATGCTTTGAGTCGAAACAATATGGGGGCGACTGGTATCGACGAGGATGCTGAACCCTTTGGGGCATGTCGGGTTGTTGGTCCCGTAAAAAGCTGACATTTGCAATAATTGCAAACGACGATCTAGAACTAGCTTACGCTGCGTAAGTTACCCCGCTCTTGAGTTGCTCATCGCTTGAGAATCCGGGGTCAAACAGATGAGATCGCTACTTGAGGCTGGAGATTCGTGGCCTTGGGAGTTAAAAAGTTACGAAACGACCCTTTAGGCACTTTGTCTGTTCGGTTTCTAGAGGGTGCTGTTTGAATAGACTAAACATGTAGAACCACTGGCTGATGGTTTTCGGACGCGGGTTCGAATCCCGCCGCCTCCACCAAAAAAGAAAAGCCGCCCCGAAAGGGCGGCTTTTTTTGTGCGTTGAATTTCTATCTCGATCTGTTCAAAGTAGATGAATCTAAAATGAAACCAAGGAGAGCTCTTGAACCCCGAAAACCTAAGTGCTGATGCTTTGTCTCTGTTCAATACCCTTTCTCCTTACGGGCAACAGGAGGCATGCGAGCTGGTCGATGAGATGCCGGAAGAGCAAGCGGTCTATATCGCGGCACTGCGATCCATGCCGAAGGATCAGCGGCGGCAGTTTATCTTTTCGCTGAGTAAAAAGAGGTGGGGTCTGTAGAGGGTTGTTGGCACAAAACAAAAGGGCTCCCAATCGGGAGCCCTTTGTTGTTTAAGAGAGAAGTCCTTTAATCCTCTGATTTGGCGATATGCAGATCCATCTGCGGGAAGGGGATGGAGATACCATTGTCATCAAAGGCGAGTTTGATCTTTTCGTTCAGATCAAAGTGAACAGGCCAGTAGTCGCCGCTATTCACCCATGGGCGAACATTGAAGTTCACACTACTGTCAGCCAGTTCGCCTACAGCAATCAGTGGTTCAGGCTCATCAAGGATGCGCTCATCTGCATCAAGAATGCCCTGAATGATCTCTTTGGCCTTGCGGATATCATCATCGTAACCGATACCGAACACCATATCGATACGACGGGTGTCACGGGCTGAGTAGTTGGTGATGGTGCCGCCGTAGATTGCACCGTTGGGAACGATCACTTCGCGGTTGTCACCGGTACGCATCAGGGTGCTGAAGATGCTGATCTTCTCGACCACGCCGGATACGCCGCCTGCCTCAATGAAGTTACCCGCTGTGAAGGGGCGAAATACAATCAGCATCACACCTGAGGCAAAGTTCTTGAGTGAGTCTTGCAGTGAAAGGCCGATGGCCAGGCCTGCAGCACCAATGACAGCAACAAGCGATGTGGTATCCACACCCAGTTGATCGAGGGCTGCGATGGCGACAAAGAGCATGAGAATCGCATTGACGATGGCGCAGACGAAATCGATCAGGATGAGGTCGGTGCCTGTTTTGGCCATGATGGCTCGGATGAGTTTGATGATCGTTTTGACGACCATGCGACCGACGATGAAGATCGCCAGGGCAAAGGCGATGTTGATGCCCCAGGGGATGATGTAGGTATTGATGAGTTCGGCGATATCGATGTTTTCCAGCATGTTTTCCTCTCTTCAGGGTGATGGATATTGTTTCAATCACTGCCCAGAAATGGTTATTAAATTTGTAGACGAGGGCGACTCTATATTCGATCGTGCAAATTGTAATGTAACTTAGTTTACTTCCCTTTGATGCGCCACAGATGAATATGAATTTTTCTTAATCTTTGTTAATCGACTGAGCTTAATTAAAATATATTCATCTTAAAAATACACACTAATTCAATAGTTTGCGATGTTTCTTGCCTGCTTCATGCGCCTCTGTGTGGAGGCCGTCATGGCTTGACATCAAGCGAGTGTCGGTGGTAGCAATCCGTCCTCACAGATTCAGCCGTACCGGCATGTGACACAAATAAATCGCAAGAGGAGGGGGCCAATGGGCGCCAGCTATTTGGCTAACGAATATGCACCAATATTCGTTTTTATCCTGATTGCCCTAGGTATGGGTGCGGCACCGCTGGTGTTGACGATGTTCGTCGCCGAGCAGCGGCCGGATGATGAAAAGCTCTCCGCTTACGAGTGTGGTTTCGAGGCATTTGAAGATGCTCGTATGCACTTTGATGTCCGCTTCTATCTGGTAGCAATTCTATTTGTGATCTTCGATCTGGAAACTGCGTTTCTATTCCCATGGGCCGTTGTGCTCGATCAGATTGGCATCTTTGGTTTTATTGAAATGATGCTCTTCCTTGTGATTCTGCTGGTGGGCTATATCTATGCCTGGAAGAAGGGGGCGCTGCAATGGGAATAGAAGGTCTGCTCGATAAGGGCTTCGTAACCACAACCGTTGATAAAGCGATTAACTGGGCACGTGCCGGCTCTGTCTGGCCGATGACCTTTGGCCTGGCCTGTTGCGCTGTTGAGTTTATGCACGCTGGCGCTTCCCGCTATGACATGGACCGCTTCGGCATTGTGCCGCGTCCATCTCCACGTCAGTCCGATCTGATGATTGTGGCTGGCACCCTCTGTAATAAAATGGCTCCTGCCCTGCGTAAGGTGTATGACCAGATGGCTGAACCGCGCTGGGTGATCTCGATGGGATCATGTGCCAATGGCGGTGGCTACTATCACTACTCCTATCCGGTGGTGCGCGGTTGTGACCGCATTGTCCCGATTGATGTCTATGTGCCGGGTTGTCCTCCGACAGCTGAGGCGCTCTTGTATGGATTTATTCAGCTGCAAGAGAAGATTAAACGAACCAACACGATTGCCCGGTGATGGTTCGGAAATGGCACGGTAATTAATTATGAGTGAAGCAATAATTCGCGAAGATGCGGCGGCGCTGAAAGAGCGTTTCGGTGATCAGGTTCTGGCTGTTGTTGCCGGTATCGATTGTCCCGAGGTGACTGTGGCTCGCGAGGCGATTGTTGATATCTGTCACTATTTGCAGAGTGAGCAGGGCTTTGATCAGATGATCGATCTCTGTGGCGTGGATATGTCCGAGCATCCATCTCATGGCGATGGAGATGCCCGTCTGCTGGTGGTCTACAATCTTCTTTCGGTTGAGCACAACAAACGCATCCGCTTGAAGGTGGCTGCAGGCGAGCGTGATCTGGTTGATTCTGTGGTTGAAGTCTGGCCGACAGCCAACTGGTTTGAGCGTGAAGCGTTCGATATGTGCGGCATTATCTTCAATAATCACCCTGACCTGCGCCGTCTTCTCACTGACTACGGTTTTGAAGGTTATCCGCTGCGTAAGGACTTCCCGCTGACAGGACGTGTTGAGGTCTTCTTTGATGAGACCCAGTGGCGCTGTGTCTATCGTCCGAACAAGGTTGAAAACCGCGTATTGATTCCAAAGGTGTGGCCGGGGGTAGATCGTGGCTGAGATTAAGAACTATACCCTGAACTTTGGTCCCCAGCATCCATCTGCACATGGCGTTTTGCGTCTGGTGCTTGAGTTGGATGGTGAGGTGGTTGAGAAGGCTGATCCGCATATCGGTTTGTTGCATCGTGGTACCGAGAAACTCTTTGAGTACAAAACCTATCAGCAGAACATCCCCTATTTTGATCGCTTCGATTATGTATCCATGATGGCCAATGAGCATGCTTATGCACTGGCTGTGGAGAAGTTGCTAGGTATCGAGGCGCCGGAGCGTGCACAGTATATCCGCGTGATGTTTGCCGAGTTGACGCGCGTATTGAATCACTGTCTATGGCTGGGCGCATGCGCACTCGATATCGGTGCGATGACCGTATTCCTCTACTGCTTCCGTGAGCGTGAAGATATCTTCGACTACTACGAAGCGGTGAGTGGCGCGCGTATGCATGCGGCCTATTTCCGTCCGGGTGGCGTCACCAAGGATCTGCCTGATGGACTGCTTGATCGCATTCAGGGATTCACCGAACGCTTCCCCGGCTACATTGATGAGTATGAGACACTGCTCACCGAAAACCGTATCTGGAAACAACGTAACGTCGATATCGGCGTGGTAGACAAAGAGGCTGCACTGGCGTGGGGCTTCACCGGTCCGATGCTACGTGGTTCAGGCGTTGCCTGGGATCTGCGCAAGACACAGCCCTATGATGTCTACGACAAGATGGAGTTCGATATTCCGGTTGGCGTTACAGGCGACTGCTATGATCGCTATCTTGTTCGTATTGAAGAGATGCGTCAGTCCAATGAGATTATCCGTCAGTGCATTGAGTGGCTTGCGGCCAATCCCGGCCCGGTCAAGATCGATGACTACAAACTGACCAATCCGCCGCGTGATTTGATGAAGGACGATATGGAGTCTCTGATTCACCACTTTAAATTCTTCTCCGAGGGCTATCCAGTACCAGAGGGCGAGGTCTATGCTGCGGTTGAGCATCCGAAGGGTGAGTTTGGCGTCTATGTGATGTCTGATGGTTCCAATAAGCCATACCGCATGAAGGTCAGGGCCTCCGGTTTTGCCCATCTGGAAGCGATTGATTATATGTGTCGTGGTCACATGCTGGCTGATGTTGTAACGATTCTCGGTACACAGGATATTGTATTTGGTGAGGTGGATCGATGAGTGCGGTAGAGAACACTTCTCCACAGTTTTCAGCTGAGCGTCTGGATGAGATCAAGGCACTGGTTGCCCGTTATCCTGCTGCGCGTTCGGCACTGCTGCCTGTATTGCATATGGCACAGGAAGATTTCGGCTATCTCTCCATGGATGTGCAGAAGCTGGTTGCTGAAACACTCGATCTACATCTGATGGCTGTTCGTGAAGTGGTTACCTTCTACACCATGTTCCGTGAAAAACCTTGTGGCACCTATTTGCTTGAGGTCTGTACCAATGCCGGTTGTATGCTCAACGGCGCGGATGATCTGGTTCGCCATTTGTGCGATAAGCTCGATATCAAGGTTGGCCAAACTACGCCAGATGGCATGTTTACGGTTACCGAAGTGGAGTGTGCAGGTGCTTGTGCTGGTGCACCGGTGGTTCAGGTGAACAATGTCTATCACGAAAAGGCTACGGCTGAATCGATGGATGCACTAATTACTCAGGTTCGTGCAGGAGGGGATGCGTAATGGCGATTTCTTCCGATCCTAAAAAAGTTACACGCATCTGTTTTGATCGTATTGAGATTCCGAATCAGAATAAGCTGGATGTGGCCCGTGAAAATGGCGCCTACAAATTTCTGCCAACCGTATTGAAAACATTTGATGCCGACAAAATTATCGATGAGATGAAGACCTCAGGCCTGCGTGGGCGTGGTGGTGCAGGATTCCCGACCGGCCTTAAGTGGTCGTTTGTACCGCGTAATACCGGTAAGCCTACCTACCTACTCTGCAACGCGGATGAGGGTGAACCGGGCACATTTAAAGATCGCGATATCATGCGCTTTGATCCGCATCTATTGATCGAAGGCATGATCATGGCTGGCTTCGCACTTGGTGTGAAGGATGCCTATATCTATATTCGTGGTGAGTTTCTGGCTGAGGCCAATGTACTCAATGAGGCGATTGCTGAGGCCTACGCTGCCAATCTGCTGGGTGAAAAGATTCTTGGTACAGACTACAGCATGAATCTGACGGTTCACCGCGGCGCCGGTGCCTATGTGTGTGGTGAAGAGACCGCTTTGATCGAGTCTCTGGAGGGTCGTGCCGGACGTCCGCGTTTCAAGCCGCCATTTCCTGCCGTTGAAGGTTTTTATCAATGTCCAACCGTGGTCAATAACGTTGAGACGCTGTCGACTGTACCGGCTATTCTGGAACATGGTGGCGAATGGCATGCAGCGATTGGTCGCCCGAATAGCGCCGGTTGCAAACTCTTTTCAGTCTCAGGACATGTAAACAAGCCCGGCAACTATGAAGTGCCGATGGGAACCACTTTAAGAGACCTGATTGAAAACCATTGTGGTGGTTTGCAGCATGGGACAGTGCCAAAGGCGATTATTCCTGGTGGATCTTCCACGCCTTGGCTTATGGCGGAGCATTATGATGTGCCGTTGACTTACGATGATATTATGGAGGCTGGATCTTTCCTCGGTTCCGGTGCGATCATCGTTATGGATGAGACTGCTGATGTGGTTGCGCTAACCCGTCGCCTCTCCCACTTCTACGCCCATGAATCATGCGGTCAGTGTACGCCGTGTCGTGAAGGCACCGGTTGGATTGAGCGCGTGATGAATCGCGTCGATGGCGGTCAGGGTTGTGAAGGTGATATGAAGGTTCTGGAAGAGGCGGCTGAGCATATGGCTGGTCGTACGATTTGTGCGCTGGCTGAGGGTGGCGCAGCTCCAATTCTTTCAATGCTCAAGCACTTCCCGGATGAAGTACGGGCGAAGTTGAAGGAGAGCTCTCAATGACGGCGCTGTTTATCAATGACGAAGAAGTAACCGTTACGCCTGGCACCAGTATCCTTGAGGCGTGCCGTCAACATGGTGCTGATGTGCCTTACTTCTGCTATCACCCTGAACTCTCTGTGGCGGCAAATTGCCGCATGTGTCTTGTTGAGGTGGAGGGGTGGCCCAAACCTGCTGCTTCCTGCTGTACGCCTGTGGCTGAAGGGATGAAGGTCCGGACTGAGTCCGAGGGTCTGGAGAAAGATCGTCAGATGATGATGGAGTATCTGCTTATTCATCATCCACTCGACTGCCCGGTCTGTGATCAGGGCGGTGCTTGCAAGTTGCAGGATTATACCGTTGAACATGGTGCCTCACAGGGGCGCTACACCGAGATGAAGCGTGCTGTGGTCGACCATGACCTAGGGCCATTTATCAGCACCTGTATGACCCGTTGTATTCACTGTACCCGCTGTGTTCGCTTTGCTGATGAGGTGGCTGGAACCGGCGATATGGGCGTGCTTGATCGCGGTGATCACATGCGTATTGATGGTATTGTTGATGACTGTTTAAGCTCTGAGCTCTCCGGCAGCCTGGGCGATATCTGTCCTGTTGGCGCGTTGCTCGATAAGCCCTCGCATGATGTATCCCGTCCATGGGAAGTGACCCGTCATAAGAGTACCTGTACTCAGTGTCCTCAGGGTTGTGACATCACTATCGAATCGCGTGGTGATGAGGTGATTCGTATTCGTCCGGATCGTGAAGGTGTTGAGCCGTGGATCTGTGACCGTGGCCGTTATGTTTATGATGCATTCCGTTCTGATGAACGCATTGTTGAGCCGAAGATTCGCCAAGGCGATGTACTCAATAGTGTCAGCTGGGATGATGCCATTGGCCGTGCCGTTGAACTGCTGAAAGGCAAACGCGTTGGTATCCTCTTCTCTCCATTCTGGAGCGTGGAAGGCCTGACTGCGATTCGTCTGCTTCAGGATAGCTCGTTTAGGGATGCCAAGGTTGCGTTCGATCTGCATCGTCGTGATATGCGTCAGTTTGCTTTTGAAGAAGGCTTGGCGATGACCACCCAGCAGATCGAAGATGTCGATCAGGTGGTGGTGCTTGGCTCAGATCTGCGTCAGCGACTACCTGTTCTGATGCAGCGCTTACGCAAGCGTATCAACTCCGGCAAACCTGTTAGCCGTATTGGTGCAATGAACTATCGTACCAATACTCACCCGACCCATGATGCACTGATTCGCCCTCGTGATTGGCCTGCGGTTATCGCACGTGCGATGGATCAGGTGACTGAGATGGGCAAGCTGGCTGCAGGTATGGATGAGTGGCGCGGTGCAGTGAAAGAGCGCCATGAAGCTGGCAAGCTGCTGGCTGATGCGTTGATGGCCGATTCCTGTGCACTGCTGGTCGGTGAAGAGATTCGCTCGCATGCCGATGCTGCATCTTTGATTTATGGTCTTGATCTCTTGATGCGGGCATGTGGCCATGCCGAAGAGGGGAGTGATGGCCGCAACCTGATTCCTGAAGGGATGAATGCACAGCTGCTCTCATCGGTCTTTGGCGATATCCGTACCAGTGCTGGCGAACTGTTCAATGCAGCGGCCAATGGCGAACTTGATGCCATGATTCTGGTGGGAAGTGATCCGCTCGGTGATGGCCTATTCCCGGCTGAGGCGAAACAGGCGATGGGCAGACTGCCAACAGTTCAGATTGGCGCCATTGCTGGTGAGATCAGTCAGTTTGCTGATGTTCAGCTTCCTGCGGCTGCCTACTCAGAGGTTGAGGGTAGCTTTATTAATATGGAGGGGCGTGTCCGCATTGCTGGCCAGCCACTCTCATCGATCGGTTCAGAGCGTCCGCTCTGGAAGGTGATGATGCGCTTGGTGCAGGTGATGGGTGGCGAAGTGCCAGCCATTAATCTTGATGAACTGCGTAGCCACGTAGCTCGATTGGCACCACAGTTGGACGGTGCCTGGAATGCCGAAGGCGAGATTGTTATTGGCACAGCCCGTAACAAGGATGCCGTTTTCCTTCCATCAAAAGCCAAGAAGCAAGGCAAGCTTGATGTGGTAAGCCGCTACTCTCTCTATCGTGAGGGTGCCTGGGCTCGCGCTTCCGAACTGTTGACTGATGCTGGCCGACGTCATGCCCTAGATGATGTGATTGCGCATCCAGATACACTGGCTGCAGGCGAACACACGATTCGTTCATCGGCCGGTGAGCAGAAGTTTAATGTGGGTAACCGAACCAATGTTACACCTGGCGTACTCTTTGTTGCCAAACGTGGTGTTGCCGGAGACCTCTCCAGTGAACTGACAGTTGATGTCGACGGAGGTGGAGTATGAGCATCGCTGATATGGGCCTTCAGGTTCTGATATGGGCTCTTGAGATTTTGGCCATTGCCGTACCGATTGCCCTCGGTGTTGCTTATACCACCTATGCTGAACGTCGTATTATTGGCTGGATTCAGGTGCGTCAAGGTTGTAACCGCGTGGGCCCATTCGGTCTGTTACAACCGATTGCTGATGGCCTGAAACTCTTTATGAAGGAGACCATCATCCCGACCAAGGCAAATAAATACCTATTTGTGGCAGCGCCAGTGATGGCCATGGTTCCGGCCTTTGTCGCGTTTGCCGTGGTGCCCTTTGGCGAAACCACACTGTTCGGTTTCTGGGAAGAGGCGCATGTGATGGCGATTGCCAACCTCAACGTTGGCATCCTTTACGTCATGGCGATCTCAAGCCTGGCCATCTACGGTATTCTGATGGCTGGTTGGGCCTCCAACTCCAAATATGCCCTGATTGGTGCAGTGCGTTCAACCTGTCAGATGGTCTCCTATGAAATTGCCATGGGCTTCTCCATTGTATGTGTTCTGATTATGGCAGGTAGCATGAACCTTTCGGAAATTGTGCATGCTCAGGCCGGCGGTATCTGGCACTGGTACATGCTTCCGCTCTTCCCAATGTTTATTGTCTTCTTCATCTCAGGCTGTGCCGAGATCAACCGTTCGCCATTTGACCTTCCTGAAGGTGAGGCCGAACTGGTTGCAGGTTTCTTCGTTGA
>Ga0316192_10003148_pt1 | contig 12016 bp, 14 predicted proteins | sample MerIslwburrow_MG_FD_204931 | JGI IMG/M metagenome (GOLD analysis project Ga0316192, IMG submission 204931) | Coastal sediment microbial communities from Maine, United States - Merrow Island worm burrow | ecosystem: Environmental > Aquatic > Marine > Coastal > Sediment | place: USA: Maine...
TGAAGATTTTGAGGGACCGTACTTTTTGCAGCGGTTCCCTCGCTAGTCGACAGGTTCACAGAGCCAACCAAGGGCGTGCCGGAGCGAAACACTTCGCAAGAGTGCGATCATGAGAGAATGTTGGACGGAGGTATGTTGCCTCGCTACAGACTAAATGAAACCTGACCCCTGACAGAGCCTGCAATAAATAGAGCGGGTCGTGGACGCGTGGCTTGTCGTTTCTGGCAATTATGGTGATCCATATTTTTGTGTGTGTCGTAACCGGTAAAAAATTTTAGGACCGAGGAGCTCTTATGAAAAAATCTCTCTTAGCTGTGACTTGCGCTGGCAGCCTTATGCTAGCCGCGCCAATTGCGCATTCTCATGACAATAATGGTCACCGTCATCATCATGGTGCCGATCACTCCAGCAAGCACGGACATCGCCACAATCACTCCGACACTGGCATAGCAATCGCGGCTGGCGCAGTCGCCCTGATTGCGGCCGCAGCAGCTGCGAAGGCCCATGAGGGTAATCCGAACTATAGCTATCATCATGGGTACGGTAGCCGCAGCAATGCAATTTCTGCCTGCTTGCACAAGGCGCAGCGCAGAACAGCCCGTCGTGGCGGCCATGGGGTGACTTTGCGCAATGTCCGCCGCGCGAATTTTAACGGCTCCAATTGGCGGGTCGCGCTTTCCGTGAAGCAAAGACTTCGTGGCGGGGTGAGGCGCAACGTGGTTGCCCGGTGTACTGTTGTTGGCAGCAATGTCACCCAGTTCAAATTTCGATAGTTCGTATTAATCTGACGCAATCAGCGCCGCAAATGTCCTGACCGAAGACACCAGTGGTCGGGCATTTCGGGTGATCAAGCACGACAAAATCGGAGGCTTTCGAGATGAAAATTTGCAAACTTTCTGCTGCAATGTATGGCGTTATCGTTGCTGGCCTTGCTGCGTTTTCCAGTGTGTCCGGATTTGCGGCTGACCGGAACGAAACCGTACAATTTTCCGCTGGCGCGACGTCCGCAAGCCTTTCAGGTTCCATTCAGGGTTACGACGGTATCAACTACCGACTAGGGGCGTCTTCGGGCCAGAGCATGTCCATACTGTTCAATCCGGACAACCCAAACTGCTATTTCAATGTGCTGCCACCTGGATCTCAGACGGCAATCTTCAACGGATCAGTCACTGGCAATGAATTTGCCAGCCAGTTGCCTGCCTCAGGCGATTACACAGTACAAGTCTACATGATGCGCAATGCAGCGCGACGCGACGAGATATGCAAATATGACATTACTTTCGAAATCGCAGGTAATGGCCAACAGTCCAGCCTGAGCAATCTTGGTAGTGATAGCACTGCTGACAGCGATGATGTGGCAGCTGACAGCATTGATGATGACAGCGGCGATAATCCTGTGCACTTTAGCGGCCGTGACGCACGCCGGGCATGTCAGCGCCGGCTTGGCGAGCAATATGGTGTGCGCCGCTCGGCATTCAGCGGTGTAAGTGTGCGTCGCGCCGGAAGCGGGCATTTCTGGGTAAAGGGTGAAGTAGTGCGCCACCGCAGTCGACCGGACGTGTTCACTTGTCGCGTAGTTCACGGTGAGGTGGTGGCGATGCGAGTTCATCCAGAGGCCAGACCAGCCATAGCGTCCGGTAAAGGGGTGTTAGGAACAGCTCTACTTGGCACGCCGCAAGCACTCGGCAAGTCCGATTTCGAAAACGAACCACATCCGGCACATGCGCGCGGCAATCCATTTCGCGACCGTCAGCATCTCAACAAAGCATGTCGGCATGAGGTTGCCCGGCAACTACGACACTCGCATACACAATTCGACCGCTTGCGAATCGTCACCGGACATTTGAGAAACCGCACACTGCAGGGCGATGGAACAGTCCGTTGGCTTAATGGTGATCATCTCATTCACTTTACTTGCCATTTCGACAGACGTGGACGGGTGGTTGATGGCCAGTTTTACTACTACCCGGCACAACCAGCCGCCTACACGCCTGACTACGCAGATGGGAATGCAGGCGGGCCTGACAGTTGGCGCGTGGCTGATGTGGCATCGAACGATGTCTTGTACGTTCACCGGCGCGCAAGCCTGGCCAGTCCGCGCATTGGCAGCCTGCCTTTCAACGCCCGCGGTGTTCGCAACTACGGATGCCAGTGGAGTGATATTGACAAGGGCACATGGTGTGAAATCGAGTATCGTGGCTTGAGAGGATACGCCGCCCAAATGTATCTGGCAGAAGATAGCTGAACGGAAAGAGTGAGTTGAATATGAACAAGCAGAATACAGTTTCCAGGCGTACTGCTTTGGCAGGTATGGCAGCCACGGGGGTTTCCTTGTGGTCAGCAAGCAGCCTCGCCCGACAGGTTTACAAGGAAGCCCATGAGCTCAAACCGGGAGAGTTCTCCTGGCATCCTGAGAGGGCAATGGCCGGGCCTGTATCGATTATCGTGTCGTTGCCGGATCAATTAGTGCATGTGTATCGCAACGGTATCCGCATTGGTGTGTCAACCTGCTCGACAGGTAAGAAGGGCCACAGAACTCCAACCGGGGTATTTACCATCCTGCAAAAGGATAAGCATCACCGCTCATCTACCTACAATAACGCTCCAATGCCCAACATGAACAGGCTGACCTGGTCTGGAATTGCACTGCACGCAGGCAAATTGCCGGGGTACCCGGCATCGCACGGATGTGTGCGACTTCCCAGGAAGTTCTCAGCCCTGCTGTTCACGGTTACTCATCTGGGAACGCCCGTCATCATCGCCAACGGACATTCACAGCCGCGCGAGGTAGTTCATCCAGGCATGGCGCTTGCGCAGCATGCAGAACATGAGTTTGAAGAAGCAGTTGCAAATCTCAAGGGCAAGAAAATACCCCATGACAAGGGCGTAACAACATCTGTGCTCGTGAGCCGGGCCGACCAGGAAATTCTGATCATGGAAAACGGGGAAATTGTCTCCAAGGGCCGTGCCACAATTCGCGATGCAACAACACCTATTGGCGAGCATGTGTTTGTTCTCAACCGTCCCCACGATGGCCGTAAGGGTCTCGCCTGGCATGCGGTTGGGCATCACCCAACACTGACCAATGGTTTTCATGAACCGGAAGAAGCAGTTATCAAGCGGATCAATGCAGACCGCGCCTCGATCTCTTCCCTGCAAGCCCGCATGCATCCTGGCATGATGCTGATCATGACTGACCTTCCGCTGCATCCGGAACGGCGCTCTGGCAAGGATTTCGTGATTGTATCTGAACACGACGCCTAGCCGAGCCGATTTTATCTCTACCGAAAATCGATCCGGCATATAATTCGTACCGCACCCATCGGTGAGGCTCCAACCATCGAAAGGAAAAACCATGGCTACTCTTTCCCTAAAAACAAAAATAGTAGTTTCTGCACTTGTCGCCGGAGCATTGTCGCTCGTAAGCACCGCACAAGCTCAGCCAAGTTTTGACTGCAGCAAGGCCAGTACTCGGGTCGAAAACCTGATCTGTGACAAGCCGCGACTCGCGGAACTCGACAGTGAACTGGCTGAAGCCTACAGGACTGCACTGCGTGATGCGCCATGGGCGTCTGCCAACCGTCGCATACGGGCCGAGCAAAAAGAATGGATCGCTCGCCGCAACCGGTGCGAGAATGCCCGCTGCATTCGGAAAAGATATATCCGCCGCATTGGCGCATTGCACAACGAGGTGCCGGATTCAGGCGGTGACAATGCCGCAGTTGAAAGCAATCCAGGCACCATGATGGCCATTTGCCGCAATCGCGCTGCACACGTCTTCCATGTTCGTGGGCCCAACGTTGATACAAAATACGAAGGCCAGCGTACCGATGGTACTCATGCTGTGAATGGCACGACTTATCTCAGAGGCGTCGAGGAAACCTTCCAGTGCTCATTCGACGCTGCCGGCCGGTCAATCGTTCGGTTCGTAGTCAACTGACCCAGGTCAACAACAAATAAATCAAGCAGTTTCGGAGTGACAACAAATGAGTATTTTCGATTTCATCAAGAGCGCTGGCAAAGCAATTGGCATCGGAAAAGACGAACCGCCATCGGCTGATGCCCTCAAGAAAGAACTGGATTCGTACAACATTGGAACCGACAAAGTTTCGGTCGAGGTCGATGGTGACAAGGCGATAGTGAAAGGTGAAGTGGCAGATCAGTCAGTTCTGGAAAAGGCCATCATCGCGGTTGGCAACACGCTGGGCGTGTCGAAGGTGGAAAGCCAATTGACCGCCCCGGGCCAGAAGGCGCCTGTCTTCCATACGGTCAAGAAGGGTGACAATTTATGGAAGATTGCTGAGGCGGCATACGGCAAAGGAAAAGGCGCCAAGTATCCTCTCATTTTCGAAGCCAACAAACCGATGCTCACAGACCCGGACAAGATTTATCCCGGACAGGTGCTTAGAATACCCGAGCTTGCGTGAACAGGTTGCTAGGGTAGAAAATCAATACCGGTAGCAAGACGACGAAGTGTGTGTAGTTCCAGAATGGCGGCATCGGTACCGAGCTCCCGAAGGCGCTGACACTAGGCGGATGGCAATAGAAATATTTGCATCCGCTTAGAAATATCAGGAGCAACTCAGGCAATCGGGTGATCAAGTCATGAATTTCATTGATCGAGGAAACCAGGTTGCGCCGCACCACTCGATCAGTTGTTTACTAAACCGAATGGAAAGTCTAATGCGAAAATCCCTATCAATAGCGGTCGCAGTGCTGATGATTTCAATTGCAGGCTGCAAACAGGAAAATGCGGATAAGGAAAAGACGCCGCCAACGCAGACCGAAAACAAAAAGCCCGCCGCTGCGACACAATCATCGCAGGCAGAAACGGCTGCGCCAGGAACGCAAAATACCTCTCAGGACATTGAAAACGTGACCAACAATGCTTGCCTTGCTGCGGTGAAAAAGGAAACAGGCGAATCGGACGTGTCAGTCGTCAGTAATGAATTCTCGGAAGCCAATACCGTGGTGATGATTGGCGTTGGCGCACAACGCGCGCCATGGCGCTGCCTCGTTTCCAACAAAGGTCAGGTAGCTGAAGTATCCTTCGAGGGCGATGACAGCGCCGGTGCGTCAAATCAACCGGCGCCTTCTGACAACGCGACAGGTGGCTCGGATGTCAGTCAAACGGCCATTAACGCATGTCTTGCTGCAGTTTCGAAGGAAACAGGCGAGTCGGATGTCGCTGTCCTAGGTTCGGAATTTTCGGAAGCAAACTCTGAGGTTACTGTCGGTGTCGGCCAACAACGCGCGCCGTGGCGCTGCCTAGTATCAAATGATGGGAAAGTGTCAGAAGTCTCCTCGCAGTCCGATGAAGGAAAACTGTGAGAGCTTATAACGTAGAAAGATAGCAGTGATGGAAAATGCATTTGGAACAGGCGCCGGCTTGCTGTTCGGTATTCTCATTTTGGCGGTTTTCGGAGCAGTAGTTGGCTGGCTGGCTAGCCTCATCGTTAAGGGCAGCGGTTATGGGCTGCTGGGAGATATTGTTATTGGTATTGTCGGTGCGAACATTGCTGGCTGGCTGTTTCCGGCGCTCGGTATCCCGGTGGGCAATAGCATTGTAGGAGTTATCATCGCCGCAGTTGCGGGCGCAGTAATCCTCCTGCTCATTATCAAGCTGATCAGACGAATGATTTAATAATTTTGCCGTGTCGCCGCTAACTGCCTTGTTGGCGGTCTATCGTTGCCATCAAGTCGATATTGGGGATTTGTAAGATGAAGTTTTGGTATTCGCTGATGGTATTCGCGGTAGTGTGGGCAGCCCCCGCGGCGGCAGACTGGACCGATGCGCGATGTGACATCTACCCGGTTGGTTCAGACAAGGCCGCCAAGATGATCCCTTGCATTTTTAGCCAACGACAGGGATATGTGACGATAACGCGCGAAGATAAAGTCAAGCACGACCTGGAGCCGGTTGACGATACACCAGGCAATTTCCGCGACCAGAATGGACGCACAGTGTATCGCCAAAGGGGCCTCGGCGACCAGGGGTTGATCTTCAGGTTTCCCGATGAAAGCGTCTATGTCTACTGGAGTACGGCGGCTTTTCAGCCTGCCGACCCTGACAATCCGACGTGGCCATTCACAACCGCCGAGTATAATGCCACCACGCTGCTGCGCTGCCGCGACAAGGGCGATGCAGTGTTTAAAAATTGCCCAGCAGGCATCTTGCGCATGGAGAATGGTCAAGCCTCGGTGGTCATTCAGAGCCCCAAGGGCGAGCAATTTACCATCAATTTCATGACTGACTATATTAATGCCACCAATCGGAAAGCTGACGCCCGCCGCGATGGGGACACGTGGATTGTTACCATCAATGGCAATGAAGAATACCTGGTTCCGCTCGCGGCAATCGAGGGCGGTTAAAATGAATCTCAGCCGTATCGTCGCTGTACCGGCGCTTATTCTGGCTTCCACCGTGATGGCGAACGCAGCCGAACTGGGTGGAAAGTCGTGGAGGCTGGTGAAGATCATGTCGATGGACGACAACGTAGATGTTCCCGACGAATCCTCCAAATACATGATCGAATTTGGAGACGATGGAAGTGCTTCAATACGTGCGGACTGCAACCGGGCTAGCGGTCCGTGGTCCTCGCAATCCGATAGCCAACTCAAATTTGGCCCCATTGCGTCCACCCGGGCATTGTGTCCGCCCGGTTCTTTGTCCGACAAGTATCTGGCGCAGTTCGAATGGGTGCGCAGCTATGTGATGAAGGACGGTCACCTGTTCTTGGCAACTATGGCTGATGGTTCGATCATTGAGTTTGAACCGGTAAGCAATGACCAAGTACTGGCAACATACACTGTGCTGGGCGAGGAGTTACGGAGCACAGATGGCACGAAAATGCAGGAAGCCATCCTGAGCCGACTGTTCGATCGTTATGCTTCGGACAAAGGCATCAAGGTTGAGCAATCGGAGATCGATACCTTTGTAGCAAACATGCGGCGCGACATGGCAGAAGAGGGGTTAAAGACCGAAGGGGATCTGAAGCCTGAGGAGGTGGAACAGGTTGCCAGCAATCGACGCAACATGGCACAGGCGCTGATCCGGCAGTGGAAGATCAACAAGGCGCTATACGAGGAATTTGGTGGGCGCATCATATACCAGCAGTTTGGCCCGGAACCGCTGGATGCCTATCGTCAGTTTCTTGAAAAACGCCAAAGCGAGGGCGCATTCGCTATCCATGATCAATCTCTTGCCGCCAGTTTCTGGCGTTATTTTACAAATGAATCGATCCACGACTTCATGGAACCGGGTAGTACCGATGAGGCGATTGCTTTTGCTGCACCACCATGGGAGCAAGAGAAATGAAATTGGCCCTGCAACCGGTTCGACATTGGATTACAGAGGCCTGAAGTACAGTCGGTAAACGATGCGAACCAAGTGAACCATAGACATGTAACGGGACATTAGCGCTTTTCACAACATCTATTGCTTTATCCACAACCTCGAAATTGTTACCAGCCCTCAGGCGTGGAATAAACTGAAACCGGGAAAACTAATTCGAACAATTGGAAGCCTCTCTCATTTCAAAAACTTCCAAACGGGCTGCGTTTTGAAATCTAAAAGATTAAGCAGGTAAAAAAATAGCGTGGCCGAAGCCACGCTATCTTGTCTGAAGAGTGTAGATATCAGAACTTTACTCGGAAGCCAGCCAGAACCGAGTGCGACTCGTAATCAGTAGAAGACGAATTACCCCCGCCAATCGTTTCGGTAAGGGAAACATCACCAGCATTGAAGTAGCGGTACTGAACATCGATCACCCATGACGGCGCAATTTCATACCCCACACCAGCGATGGCCTGCCATGCAAACACCGTGTCGTCGTCGTTCATAACTGTCCCGGCGGCATTGGTCCCATGACCGTCAAATTCGACATTAGCGACACCAAGGCCCCCACCTCCGTAGATTGTAAATGGGCTACCGGTGTTGAGATCAAACAGTACGTTGCCCATGCCCGCCATAGCCGACGTGCTACCAAACGAGTTGGGCAAGATAGCGCCGCCGACGCTATGATCATCTACATCGTTATTACGATAGCTGAATTCAGCCTCGAGACGAACGCCAAACGGGCCCATGGTCTGCCCTAGATCATAACCAATTGCGCCCCCTACGACAAATCCCGTGTCATAAGAATTATCAATAATTCCGAACGCATTCGTGTCAAACGAAGTGTTGTCCAGCCAGTTAGCACCACCAAATGCACTGAAGTACCAGCCACCGGTGTAAACTGGAACAGGATCTGGAATTGGCGTGTAAAGGTCAGCAGCCTGTACAGCCGCTCCCATCATCAGGATGGAGCTGGCAGCCAAAGCCATGGTCCGAAACTTCTTAATCATCAAATTTCCCTTCAATCGATATATGGACAGAGTGTTCACAAATAATCGTCAGGCAGCAAATAACATGGCTACCTTAAGAGTTCCACTAACTTACTTCTCAGGCTTCAAATCCGGATGCTTTTTTTTAAAACTGTTGCATTTTTGTCACAGGTGACGGCTGCCTTTAGAGGCAATCACCCGTGAGTTAGGTTTAATGGCTCCAATATAAATATATATGTATGTGGGGCTACTCAATATGAATCTTAGTGCATCTTTGGCCTTTCAATCTCATCCTGCATGAAGCTGGCCAGTCCATCTTCTTCAATTGTGTTCAGAGCTTCTTTCAAAGCAGCCTCATCAGTCGGAAAATTATCATCCCAAACGGTTGAACCACCTATTTCATCGACCACTTCCAACGTCCAGAAATTATCATTTCTCAAACGGTAGATTTCGATGTCTACATACGTGTTTTCATCTTCGATCTTGGTAGACAAGGTTGAAACAATAATCGTGAAGTCACCATCATCATCGTCTATGGCCGTCATTCCATACTGCCCCTATCCGTGTTGGCCCAATGCCACATGATGAACTCAGTAAGAGCAATGTTCCAGTAGTATTGTTATGAGACAGCAGTTTCAGCCGGCATTCCCCATTTGGGACGCCTTCGGTGAGGTTATAGCTGGAAGTCCTGTTCATCAACCCTGTATCATTCCTTGTTTGACCGGTCAGGTCTGTGTCCGCACGTTCTGAGCGCGTGATGCCTCCAACTTTGCCGAAAAACGCCAAAATCAGCGCGTGTTGAGCTTTGCTGTGGCTAGCTTCGACATCTTCTCTGCGCTTTCCCGGAGCAGCACCCATCATGCAGCCGCTGAGATAGCAGGTGGACCACGCAGGCCATTGATCAGGTTCACAACGCCTTGGAAGACAGAGCGAGGCAACGCCGCCTCGGCCATCTGGAACACGGCATAGCGCGCGTGGCGCACGAGCCGTGCACCGGTCTTGATCAGCCGTTCCCGGAGACTGGTCAGCGACCACCGCTCGATGACCTCAGGCGTCGCCGTTGTCCGTAGGAAGTTGGCCAGATTGTAGGCCAGGGCGTGAAGCTGGAGCCGGACCGCGTTGGCTGCGAAACGCATGCAGGAGAGCCGCGTCCATTTGAGCGCGTATTTGCCCTCCTTGATATGCTGCTCGGCGGTGCCGCGGTCGTTGTAGAAGGTCAGCACCCGCTCGTTCGGCAGGCTGCGATTGGTGACGATGAAGCCGACGGTCGGGAACAGCTCACCCGGGTGGAACTCGACCTTGGCGACCACCCGGCGCGGCTTCGACCAACTCTTCGCCCGGTAGTGGAAGCTGGTGTAGAGGCGCACGACATGGTTTGGCGGCCGGCCAGGCCGGCGCTTCGTCAGCCAATCGATGCGCTCGTGGAGCCTGGCATTGCCCTTGATCCGGATGGCGTAGTCCCAGCCCTCGGCTTCCAGCAGGTCAAACAGCGCCGGGATGGCGAAGGCAGCATCGGCCCGGAACCGCCGCCGGGTGAGGGTTTGCCGGGCAGAGGCCGTGTAGCGCGCCAGCACCGGCTTCAGAACGTCCTCCCAGCCATCGGCGCTGTGGACGTTGCCGGGGCGCAGGCTGCATCGCTCAAGGTCACCGAACTGGTTGAACACGAAAAGCGGATGCAGGCACTTCGACTGGAAGTGACCGTTCCAGGCCTAGCCCTCCTGATCGCCATGGACCGGGCTTTCCGAACTGTCCATGTCGAGTGTGATGCTCTTCGGTGGCCGCCTGTCATGGATCGCATCAATCCAGCGCCCCGGCAGATCGGCAAGGACAGTAAGGTTCTCTGGCCAGGTCAGCATCTCCATACCGATCAAAGAAGGCTCGAGACGTTCAAAAAATGCGAGGACCTGCCCCCTTCTCAAAGCGCGGTTGAATGCAACCTCACCATTTTCATTGATACCGTGGACCTGAAAAACGTTCTTAGCCAAGTCTAGGCCAATTGTTGTAACTTGCATTGGGTGGCTCCTCACATAAGCAGTTCATGACAACTGCACTATGGCGCATTGCGACGCCGGATGATGCAGGAGCCATCCACCCCATCCGCACAGCCGCCGTTGGGTTCGGGTGTGTAGCAGACATGAGATTATCAGCTGCCTGCAATCAGCCACTCCTTCAGTTCGACCAACGCCGTCGCCCTGATACGTTTTTAACGGCGATCGCAACCGCCTTCTTCTGGCCCACGAGAACAACCAGTCGTTTGCCTGCTGGGCGGCAGGTTGGATCAGCCAATCTGCGAATTGCCACCACTGAAGACCTGTTTCATCTGCTGGGCCCACGGCAACTCCGTCACGGCGATCAGCTCATTCAGCGATACCGCCAGCGGTACTCGCTGTGTGACCAGCCAATGCAGGACATCGGGCGACAGATAGCTCAGCCGCATCATCCGGCTGACGAACCGATCTGAAATCCCTTCGGCGTCGGCCAGGTCCTGGACGGTGTTGAATTCACCCGCCTCCATGCGCCGCCGCCAGGCCCATGCCCGGCCGATCGCCCGCAGGACGTGGGGGTCCTGGGTTCTGGAGTCTATCCCTTCGACATTCTCTGGCGGCAAGATCCTGGGCCGGCCGTTGCGCTTGCGGATAGTGAGCGGGATGACGACACGAATGGTATCGCTCATGCGGGAACCTTCTCCCTTGCTGGCGTGATCATGTCGCGCACGATGGAGCCAAGCCCGTCATGGCGCAGATCTACGGCGATGCCGTTTGCACTGATGGTAACCCGCTCGACCAGCAGATGAATGATGCGGGCCTGTTCGGCCGGAAACAGCGATGCCCAGAGTTCATCGAAGTTGTTGACCGCGGCTGCAACCTCCGCCCCGCTGGCAGGCGAGCCCTCCCTGCTCAGAGCGCCAATCATGCGTGCGGCGATCTCAGGCGTGCGAACCAAGCGCCGGATCTCGCCGATGACGGCATCCTCGACCATGCCGGCCGGGAGACGCTGGGGACCTGTGGCCTCGCCCGTTGCCCGGTTCCGTATCAGGTCCATGGATGTGTAGTAACGATAGAGCCTTGAGCCCTTCTTCGTCGCCGTCGGTGTCATGGCGGTTCCGGCCTCGGTGAAGATGAGGCCTTTAAGGAGCGCTGGTGTCTGGGCCCTGGTATTGGCGGCACGCTTGCGGGGGCTTTCCTTCAGGATGCCATGCACCTTGTCCCAGAGGCCCTGGTCGATAATGGCCTGGTGTTCACCGGGAAAGCCTGTGCCCTTGTGAACTGCCTCGCCGATGTAAACCCGGTTGTTGAGCAGCTTGTAGAGAAAGCCCTTGTCGATGAGCCGGCCGCGCTTGTTGCGCACGCCCTTGTCAGCCAACTCTTTGGCCAGCACGGTTGCGGAGCCCAGTTCGACAAACTGCTCGAAGATCTCGCGTACGGTGGCTGCCTCGGCCTGGTTGATGACCAGCTTTCGGTCCTTGACGTCGTAGCCCATCGGCGCCCAGCCACCCATCCACATGCCGCGCTTGCGCGATGCTGCGACCTTGTCGCGGATCCGCTCACCGATCACCTCGCGTTCGAACTGGGCAAAGCTCAGCAGGATGTTCAGGGTCAGCCGGCCCATGGACGTCGTGGTGTTGAACGACTGGGTGACGCTGACGAAGGTGACACTGTACCGGTCGAAGATTTCGACCAGCCTGGCAAAG
>Ga0316192_10003149_pt1 | contig 12013 bp, 8 predicted proteins | sample MerIslwburrow_MG_FD_204931 | JGI IMG/M metagenome (GOLD analysis project Ga0316192, IMG submission 204931) | Coastal sediment microbial communities from Maine, United States - Merrow Island worm burrow | ecosystem: Environmental > Aquatic > Marine > Coastal > Sediment | place: USA: Maine...
CTTTTGCGTAATACGGGTTGACGGCTTCGCGTCCCTGGAAATAGATATCCGGGTTCTGGGCCGTGCCCCTCAGTTCCGGTCTTTCGGGGTTGGCACCCCTGGCGCGAAATTCGGCCACGGCTTCCCGATTCACCAAACGGGCCATATCGTCGTATGCGATCATTTCGATCTTCTGGATCTCATGCGAGGTGCGGAATCCGTCGAAGAAATGCAGAAAGGGAACCCGCCCTTCAATAGCACAAAGATGCGCCACCAGCCCCAAATCCATGACTTCCTGTACCGATGCCGATGCAAGCAAGGCAAAGCCGGTCTGGCGCACCGCCATGACATCCTGGTGGTCGCCGAAAATCGAAAGCGCATGAGCGGCAACGGCGCGGGCCGAAACATGCAACACACCGGGCAGTAGTTCTCCCGCCATTTTATACATATTAGGGATCATCAACAGCAGCCCCTGGGATGCGGTAAAAGAGCAGGTCAGCGCCCCGGCCGCCAGGCTGCCGTGCATGGCGCCGGCCGCACCGGCTTCCGATTGAAGTTGGCGCACGAATAAAGTCTGGCCGTAGATGTTCTTGCGTCCTCCGGCCGCCCATTCGTCGGCTATTTCGCCCATGGGCGTGGACGGCGTAATCGGATAAAGGGTCGCCACATCGCTCATGGCATAGGCCACATGGGCCGCCGCCGTATTGCCGTCAATGGTTTTCATTTCTGCCGCCATAATAGATTCTCCTGTTTTATAAAGATGTTATTCAGACCTAAATTGACCGTTTCATATTTTTAATAAAAAGGGAAACTCTTTTACTTTTTAGGGAATTCTACCCTTCGAAAGCCTCAGGGTCGAATGATCGGTTTTGAATTTAAAAATTTGAAACCCTTCGGGATTGCCGATCTTACCGCACCTACGGCGTCATATGCCGTCCCGCATAGCCGATCCCGCCAGCGGCGGGACAGAACGACATCTTCCTTGCATCTGCCTGCCCTGTGAAATGCGAAGCCTATTTCACCGGGGCGGTAACCTCGACAATCGCTCAAATTAGGTTTGATGTTGAAGATAACGTTGGCTAATTCCATCGATTCATAAATTCGATGACGAATTTATTTAGACTTCGACCGAGCTCAGTCGAGGTCCTCAGGACTTAGTGCTGATGAGCATTTGATCAATTTTTATTCTTCAAAATACGGTATCGTAATTGCGAATCGAAGCACTAATGATCTCGCGGGGCCGGTCCGCATGGACCGGCCCCCTTTTTTTAGAAATATGACGGCTGCGGTCAGTCTTCCGGCTGCACCTGAACGGGCGTTTCGCCCCCGCCCGACTCTGAGAAAAATCCGCGGGTTTCACGGTAAATGACCGGTGAAAGGGCCAGGAGTCCGATCAAGTTCGGAATGGCCATCAATCCATTGAAGGTATCCGATAGCGACCACACGAAATCCAGCTTGGCGACCGCGCCCACCCCCACCACCAGCACAAAGAGGTAGCGATACGGTTTGACCGCCTTTTCTCCCAAGATGTATTCAATAGACTTTTCACCGTAGTAACACCACCCCAAAATGGTGGAATAGGCAAACATGATCAAGCCGATGGTAACGACATAGTGGCCCCCGGGCATACCGCTTTGAAAGGCAAAAGCGGACAATTCCGCCCCGGTTTTCCCGCTGTCCCAGGCGCCGGTGAGGATCAACACCAGGCCCGTCATGGTACACACGACAATCGTATCGATAAAGGTCTGGGTCATGGACACCAGGGCCTGGGTGACCGGATGTTTGGTCTGGGCGGCGGCGGCGGCGATCGGTGCACTTCCCAGGCCGGACTCGTTGGAAAATACCCCGCGCGAAACTCCCATGCGGATGCCCATCATCACGCTGGCCCCTAAGAACCCGCCCGAAGCCGCCGTGGGCGTGAACGCCTGCTTGACGACCATGGCAAGCGCCGCGGGAATGCCGGTAATATTGAGCACCAGGACGATCAAGGCGCCACCCATGTAAAAGACGATCATGATCGGCACCACCACGCCGGTGACCTTGCCGATGCTCTTGATGCCGCCGAGAATGACCAGGGCGGTGAAGATCATCAGCACGACACCCGTGACCCAGAATGGCACGTGGAAGGTGGCGTTGACGGCATCGGCCACCGAGTTGGACTGGACCATGTTGCCGATTCCAAAGGCCGCCACGGATGCGAAAAGGGCAAAAATGAAGCCCAGCCACTTCCAGCCCAGCCCCCGGGAGATGTAGTACATCGGCCCGCCGCTCATGTCGCCCTTCTCGTCCTTTATCCGGTATTTGACGGCTAAAACCGCTTCCGAATACTTGGTGGCCATACCCACCAGGCCGGTGATCCACATCCAGAACAAGGCGCCCGGTCCGCCGGCGGCAATGGCCGTGGCCACGCCGGCAATGTTGCCGGTCCCTACGGTAGCCGACAAAGCGGTCATCAAGGCCTGAAAATGTGTGATGTCACCCGGCTCATCGGTGTCTTCCTTTCTTTTTACCAGCGCCAGCCAAAGCGCGTGCCACAGTTTTCTGAACTGTATGCCCCTCAGGACGATTGTCAAATAGAGCCCGGTACCGACAAGAAATATCAGCATGGGCGGGCCCCAGGCAAATGCCCCGACCTGGCCGACTATATTTTCTATGGAGCTGAATATATCGTTCATGTTCTCCCCCCCATTTATGTATTTGAAAAGGGTTTTTTTTACTCCTTCTCGACAAAGTATTCCATTCGATAGGTCACGATTTTGCCGTCATGAAATCGCCATATCTCTATGGGTGCCAGCACATCGCCGTTGGCGTCGAAGTCGACCGACCCCGAAGCCCCTTCGTAGTTGATCGGTTTGCCGGCCTTGAGCTCCCCAAAGGCTTTTTCGAATTCGCCCGGGCCGATGAAGGACCCCGGTGGATTGGCCACCTCGCGGAGATGATCCCGGATATTCTTGGATGTCGGTTCGAGACCTTTTGTTTCGGCGGCGAAGACCGCCAGACCGATCAGGGCCATCGCATCATAGGTGTTGGCGATAAACGGGCTCGTGGGAAGTTCTCCGAATTGGGCCGTGTAATCGGCGTTGAACTTCAAAGAGGCTTCTCCTGCCGGGGCCCCGGGTGCCGTACCCATCATCCCCTCGAGTTTTTCCGGGCCGACCGCAGCCGCCAACTCCTCGGATTTCGTCCCGTCGCAGAAGAGAAAATGTTTCGCATTGTAGATATCGATGGCTTCCTTGATATAGACCTTGGCATGCTCCGGATAGCTGAAGGCACACAGCACATCGGATCTTCCCGAGCGGAATGGCCTGGTGGAATACATCCTGGCGTAGGCGTTGCGCAGGTCGGCCGCATAAGATGTTGCCACCGCCTCGCCGTGGGGGATCATCGTGTAAACGGTGCCACCGTTCTTGACAAAGGCTCTTCTGAACTGATCCGCCAATCCCTGGCCGTAGGCGTTGTTTACGTACATGACCGAGGCGGTTTTATACAGACCGGCCGCCAGCCGGCCCAGCACGGCCCCCTGGAGCGCATCCGAGGGGCAGGTGCGGAACAGAAAATCCTTGTCCTTGTCTTCCGGCAGATCCGTGATAAACGGAGACGTCGCTCCCGGTGACATCATGAGGACGTTTTCGGGGCAGGTGACAGATTCGGCCACGGGTACGATCACCCCGCTGGATGAAGACCCGATAATCACCGCCACCTTGTCGGTTTCAATCAGTTTCCGGGCCGCAATTTTGGCAGGTTCGGCTGCGGTCTGGCTGTCTTCGAGGAAGAATTCGATGGTAAAGCCGGCCGCCGCCATTTGTTGGGCCGCCAATTCGGCCGCATTCTGTTGTCTGGGCCCCCAATCTTTTAAAGCACCGCTGTTGTCAAAGAGGGTGCCTACCTTCACCCCCCCCGCCAGCGTCACCGAAGAAAAGGGCGCCATGAGCATGCTGAACAAAACAAGCAGAGTTAGCCTTTTCATAAAACCTCCTCTTTCAAGGAAAATTTAGCCTTGTATTGTGGAGAGCCGGGAGCAGCATCAATCGTGCTCCCAGCGCCTAGCCGCGGTGATGGTGTCTTCTCAGGGCAGGAAATAAATCAGATGAGCTCATCAACCGGTGTGTACTTGAGATTTAGTGCATCGGCAACGCCCTTGAAGGTGACTTTGCCCTGGACCACGTTGGCACCCCGTTTTATTTCGCTGTTTTCCTGCAGGGCTTTTTTCCAGCCCTTGCCGGCAATTTCGAGAACATAGGGCAACGTCGCGTTGGTTAAGGCCAGCGAAGAGGTACGGGGTAAAGCCCCGGGCATATTACTCACGGCATAGTGAACGATGGTGTCGAGAATATATGTCGGTTGGTGATGGGTCGTCTCTTTGGAGGTTTCAAAGCATCCGCCCTGATCGATGGCGACATCCACCAGCACCGTGCCTTTTTTCATGGTTTTGAGCATGTCGCGGGTCACCAGGACCGGGGTCCTGGCACCGGGCACCAGCGCCGCACCCACCACCAGATCCGCTTTGGTGATCAGATCGCGGATGGCCGCCGGACTCGAATTAACGATAAAACAGTTTGCGGGCATCACATCGCTCAAATACCGCAGCCGCTCCAAATCGATATCGAGAACGTAGACGTTGGCACCCTGGCCGGAGGCCATTTTGGCGGCATTGCCGCCAACCGCTCCGCCGCCGAGGATAACCACCGTGGCCGGATCGACACCGGGAACTCCGCCGAGCAGAACTCCGTGGCCGCCCTGCGCCATTTCCAGATACTTGGCCCCCTCTTGAATGGCCATCGGTCCGGCGACTTGGCTCATCGGTTTTAGCAGCGGCAGCGACCCGTCGTCTTTTTGGATCGTTTCATAAGCGATGTTGATCGAGCCGGTTTCAATCAGCTTGTGGGCTAATTTTTCCGATGCTGCCAGGTGAAGATAAGAAAAATAGATCTGAACTTCTTTGAGGTCGTCAAATTCGGAAGGCTGCGGCTCCTTGACGCGCAGAATCATCTCGGAACGGTTAAATATATCTTTGGATGACGCCACGATCTCCGCCCCGGCGTGCTCGTAATCGACGTCCTCGAACCCGCTGGGTTTGCCGGCCTGTTTTTCGATCAAAACCGTATGCCGGTGTAGTTTCATGATCTCCACGCCGGCCGGCGTCATGGCGACGCGATTCTCATCCGCCTTGATTTCTTTTGGTATTCCTACAATCATGGCTCGTATCCTTTGTTGAAAAAAGAATCCGTTTGTGGGTCTCTCAAAGAGAAGACGACCCGTTAAAGCGTTCGAAGACGGGTATTATTGCGTGCCGGATGCCGTGTGACTCAGCAAACCGACACCCCGCAATTTACACGTCAATGTCAAAAAGTTAAGGGATGCCGTTGAAAGTCCCCTTTTTAAAAAGGGGGATTGAGGGGGATTTTCAAGCGGTGACAAGAAATCCCCCCTGGCCCCCCTTTTCCAAAAGGGGGGATTTTTAGCCTTAAGTTAATGACATTGACTGACGTATCATTCTACAACACCTCATCGACGGGAGTGTAATCGAGACCGAACGCATCGGCCACCGCTTTGTAGGTGATCTTCCCGTTGATGACGTTGGCGCCCAACTTGATTTCGTTGTTCTCTTGCATGGATTTTTTCCAGCCATTGTTGGCAATCTCGACCGCATAGGGAAGAGTGGCATTGGTCAAGGCCATGGTCGATGTTCGCGGCACCGCCCCGGGCATATTGGCCACGCAGTAATGGACCACGCCGTCGACCACATAAATCGGATCACCGTGGGTCGTGGCTTTCGAGGTCTCGAAGCAGCCGCCCTGGTCGATGGCGACATCCACCAGGACAGAGCCCGGTTTCATGGTTTTGAGCATCTCTCTGGTAATCAACTTGGGCGCCTTGGTGCCCGGAATCAACACGGCGCCGACGACGACGTCGGCGCTCTGGATGAGTTCCCGTAGAGTCGCCGGGCTGGAAAACAAGCCGAAGCAATTGGCCGGCATCACGTCACTCAAGTACCGCAAGCGGTCGAGGTTCATGTCGAGGATATACACCTTGGCACCCAGGCCGCAGGCCATCTTGGCCGCGTTGGTGCCGACGATGCCGCCGCCGATCACCACCACATTGCCCGGATCCACTCCCGGCACGCCCCCCAGCAAGACCCCGTGACCGCCCTGGGCCATTTCGAGGTACTTGGCCCCCTGCTGAATCGCCATTCTTCCGGCCACCTCGCTCATCGGGGTCAACAGCGGCAAGGAGCGGTCCGGCTTCTGAATGGTTTCATAAGCAATACAGACACTTTTACTTTTGATAAGGGCCTTGGTCAGTTCTTCTGCCGCTGCCAGATGCAGGTAGGTAAAAACGATCTGACCTTCCCGGATCAGATCGTATTCAGGCGGCAGCGGTTCTTTCACATGCATCACCATGTCGGATCTTTCATATATTTCGCGGGCTGTTGCGATCATCTCGGCACCCGCTTTGATATAAGCCGCATCTTCGAAACCGCTGCCGCTGCCGGCCCCATTTTCTACCAGCAGCTTGTGGCCATTGGCGATCATCACCTCGACACCGGCCGGCGTCATGCACACACGATTTTCCTCTGTCTTGATTTCTTTTAAAATGCCGACTTTCATTTTGCCTCCTCCTTTTTTATGGCGGTTGGTTGCGAGAAATTCCCTCGCAAAATGGGGTGAACGAATAAAGCCATATAGAGCAAGGAGCTTGCCAACTACCGCTTGGAAAGGAAAATGGAATCTAATCGAGGAAGAATAAGAAACGGTTCAATTCGGCTGAAGAGTGTAACAGTATGAAATTGCATTAAAAATTAAATTCAATCAGACTGAGCGGCATCGAATCTCCTTTGAATTAAACGCTAATTTGAACCCCCAAACACGTATGGGGAGCCACAGATCTTTTTTAAGGTGGAAATAAAACATTCCAATTTATCGCCATATTAGTGGTAATCGTTTAATATTAAACGAAATATAATTATGGTTCGTATTGTTGCCACTGGTTTATATTATTGCCATCTTTTCTGGTCTTATTTTAGTTTCTTCAACACCTCTACCAATTCCTTTACGGCATCGGCCGATTTCTGAAGGGCCTTCTGCTCATCGTCGGTGAGGGTGATCTGGATAATCTCCTCTATGCCGTTTTGGCCTAATTTTACCGGAACCCCGATATAGAGATCATGGATGCCGTATTCGCCTTCAAGATATGCTGCGCAGGGGAGGATTTTTTTCTTGTCCTTTAAGATAGATTCGGTCATCTCCACGGCAGCGGAGGCAGGCGCGTAATAGGCACTGCCCGTTTTAAGAAGGCTGACGATCTCGGCCCCACCGTTTGCGGTTCTATCGACCAGAGAATCAATCCGGTCCTTGGCCATCAACTCTGTAATCGGAATACCGGCCACTGTGGAATATCGGGGTAGCGGGACCATGGTGTCGCCGTGACCGCCGAGAACAAAGGCATGCGTATTTTCCACGGAAACATTCAACTCCATGGCGATAAAGGCTCTGAACCGGGCGGAGTCGAGCACGCCGGCCATACCCATCACCCTGTTTTTGGGAAAACCGCTTGTTTCGAAAGCAACATGGCACATGGCATCCAGGGGATTGCTGACGATAATGAGGGCGGCATTCGGAGACAGCTTGGCCACCTGCCGGGTCACCTCTCTTATAATTCCGGCATTGGTTTTTAACAGATCATCCCGGCTCATACCCGGTTTTCTCGGGATGCCGGCGGTGATGATGACGACATCAGACCCTTCCGAGGCGTCATACCCGTTGGTGCCGGTTAGATGGGCATCGTGCTTTTCGATCGGTGCCGCCTCGGTCAGATCGAGGGCCTTGCCCTGGGGGACCCCTTCGACGATGTCGATCAAGACCACATCGCACAGCTCTTTTTCACACAATCGCTGGGCTGCGGTGGCCCCTACATTACCGGCCCCCACCACGGTCACTTTCTTGTCCATAACAAACTCCTTTCTTATTTCCCGTTAGCGCTTTCTTCCAAAGTGCTATCTTCGAATGGTATGGGAAACGGGTTACACCAAGAAACTCCACAAAATTCCAGCACATATGGCAGATCCGATTACCCCGGAGGAGTTGCAGGCCATGGCATGCATCAGAAGATAATTGGTTGGATCCGATTTGAGGCCCACCGAATGGACTTCACGGGCGGAGCCAGGCACGGCGGACACGCCGGCCGCCCCCAGAAGGGGATTGATTTTTTGCTTCATGAACAGGTTCATAATCTTGCCGAAGAGGACCCCGGATGCCGTGGCGATGCTGAAGGCAACCGCGCCCAGGAAGAAGATACCGACCGCTTTCGGGGTCAGAAAGACGTCGGCCTGGGTGCTGGCGCCGACGGTAAAGCCCAGAAAGATGGTGGCGGTGTCGATGATCGCCGTGCGGGCGGTCTGGGCCAGACGGTCGACCACACCCGATTCCTTCATGAGGTTGCCGAAAAAAAACGGGCCCAAAAGCGGGATCGAGGCCGGGGCCAGAAAGCAGCACAGTAACAGACCGGCGGCGGGGAAGAGCAGTTTTTCCACCCGGGAGACGTCCCGCATTTCCGGCATGTGAATCCGGCGTTCCTCCTTCGTGGTGAGCAGCCTCATGATGGGTGGTTGTATAATCGGTATAAGCGCCATGTAGGAATAGGCGGCGATAGCAATCGGCCCGATCAAGTGCGGGGCCAGTTTGGCAGTCAGAAAGATGGAGGTGGGACCATCGGCCCCGCCGATGATGGCAATCGAACCGGCTTCCCTGGGCAGAAAACCAAGGGCCAAAGCGCTGAGCAGCGTGAAGTAAATTCCCATTTGGGCTGCGGCCCCCAGGAGCATCAACCGCGGCATCGCCAGCAGAGAGGAAAAGTCGGTCATGGCTCCCAGCCCCAGAAACACGATCGAGGGATAGACACCGGTGGTCACGCCGAAGTACAGGTAATGCAGCACGCTATTGGGTTCGTAGATTCCGAGACCGAAGCCTTTGAAAAACGGAATGTTGCCCACCAGCACGCCGAAGCCGATCGGCAGGAGCAGCAGAGGTTCGTATTCCTTGGCAATGGCCAGGTAGAGAAAAAGCGACCCGATCAGCAGCATGATGATGTTGCGGAAGTCCACCAGGTAGTAGCCGGTGTTGGTTAAAAATTGGATGAGCAGGTCCATGGCACCTCTTTCTTCTTATGAGTCTGTTTGATAGGCCGTCCCGGAAAACCACGGCATCAGTCCCGCCAAACGAACCGGCCGTCTCCGGCCGGAACAATGACTCCGGATTCCCGCAGGCTTCGGATCGACAGATGCACGTGCGGCAGATCGCCACTGTTGGCCAGTTCATAGAGATTCGTGAGCTCGAACGATTCTCCGAGTTCGGCAACCAGCGGCTTCAAGCGCGCTTGGGCCTCATCGGTGTCGAAGGCGGGTGATTTGGGGCCAACGGCTTCTTTCGGCGCAGTTTTAACCGCCTGTTTTTTCTCTGAACGCTTTTCTACCCCTTTTTCCAGGAAAGCGGCGACTTTATGCAGCTGCGAGATCACGAGGGATAAAACCGTCAGACCCGCCATGACGATCAGCGCCCCGGCAACTGCCATGGCCCAGCCGTTTTGAGCGGATATGGCTTCGAGACCGTACAATGCACACCTCCTTGATTTATTAACGGCAATCAGCCGATGACCGCCAGCACGTCGTTTTTCTGCACCGAATCGCCGCTCGCGAAGTTGACGGCCTTGATGGTGCCACCGACCGTTGCCGGCAGGGCGTTTTCCATTTTCATGGCCTCGAGCACGACCACGGTTTCCCCCACCGTCACCGCATCGCCGACGCTCTTCTGGTACTTGACGATCATGCCCGGCATCGGGGCTTTCAAAGGCGTCCCGGCGACCTCTGCCGCCGCCGGGGCCGGCGCGGGCGCTGCCGCGGCGGCCGGAGCCGGGGCCGCTGCCGCCGGTGCCGGCTTGGCGGCCGGGGCCGGAGCGGCCGCGGGCATCATCATGGGAGCGGCCGGCATGGCCGGCATCTGCTGAATGTAGCTTAAAACCGGCGAGCCGCCAACCTCATCCACCCCGACCTCAAAATAGTCCTCATCCACATAGACGTTAAAGGTGCGCAGCGCTTCGCCCTTGGCAGGGGCTTCTTTCTTGGCATCTTTTTCCACCAGCAGCCCGGCTTTGGCTTTCTTGAGAAGCTCCTGCTCCTTGAGCGCCTGCTCCAGGCTCCGCGGCTTGACCTCCGCCGGCGGCTCCTCCTTGCCGTATTTCCACTTCAGAAATTTCTTGCCCGTTACCGGGTACAGCGCGTAGATCAGTGCGTCATCGAGGTCCACCGCCAGGCCCTTGGTTTCCTCCTTGGCCTTTTCCAGCTCCGGCTCCAGCACTTCGGCCGGACGCACCGTAATCGGCTGCTCGCCGCGCGGATAGTCCTTAAGGGCTTTCTTCTGCACCTCGGCATCGATCGGCACGGCCGTCTTGCCGTAGAGCCCGTAGCACAGATCCTTGACCTGCCCGGTGATCATCTTGTAGCGCTCCTTCTCGTCGTCAAAGAGCACGTTGTTCACCGTCTGAATCCCCACGATCTGGCTGGTGGGGGTGACCAGCGGAATCTGACCCAGCTCCTTTCGCACCCGCGGCAGCTCCTTGTAGACCTCGCCGATCTTGTCCAGCGCATCCATTTCCCGCAGCTGGTTGACCAGGTTCGAGAGCATGCCGCCCGGGGTCTGGTGCAGCAGCACGTTGATGTCGATGATCGACATCTTCGAGTCGTCCAGCAGGTGCTTGTATTTGGGCAGCACCTCTTTTTCCAGCACCTCGTTGATCCTGGCCAGCAGCTTGATGTCAAAGCCCGTATCGCGGTTGGTCCCCAGGAGCGCCATCACCAGCGGTTCGATGGCCGCGTGCGAGGTGCGGTAGGCATAGGGCGTCATGCAGGTGTCGATGATGTCCACCCCGGCTTCGATGGCCTTGAGCATGCTCATGGGCGACATGCCCGAGGTGAAGTGGCTGTGCAGGTGAACCGGTATCTTGATGGCCGCCTTAAGGGCTTTGATCACCTCATAGGCATCGTAGGGGGCGATCAGGCCGGCCATGTCCTTGACACAGACCGTATCGGCCCCCATGGCCTCAAGCGCCTTGGCCCTGTCGACATAGTACTCCAGGTTGTAAACCTCGCCGCCCAAGCGCGGCTCGGTCATGGTGTAGCAGATGCAGCCCTGGAAGTGCTTGCCGTTTTGCTTGATCACCGGCACCACGGTCTCGAAGTTGCGGTAATCGTTCAGGGCATCGAAGGTCCGGAAGATGTCCATCCCGTTGGCACAGGCCCGGTCCACGAAGGCCCGCGCCACATCGTCGGCATAGTTGCGGTAGCCCACCAGGTTCTGCGCCCTTAGCAGCATCGAAAACGGGGTCTTCTTGATATAGCGCTTGAGCGTGCGGATCCGCTCCCAGGGGTCCTCGTTTAAAAACCGGTGCATGGTGTCGAAGGTGGCCCCGCCCCAGGTCTCAACCGCCCAGAAGCCGACCTCATCCATCATCTCGGCCACCGGGATCATGTCCTCCGTGCGCCCGCGGGTGGCAAACAGCGACTGGTGCCCGTCGCGCAGGGTCAGATCCTCGATCTTAACCGGATTTTCCGCCTTGGGCCGGTCTTGGCCGTAGTCCATTTTCGTCCCTTTGACTTGGTCGTGCTCGTGCATCGTGTGCCTCTCCTCTTATATGATTTTCCGTAAGCGTTCACAGGGCACCGCATCTGCTTTGTTGTCGGGCACTTGAAGTACAAAAGTACGTCTGCGCGCCCGACGCCTTGCATCTGCGGCACCCTGTAAACGCTTACAATTAGGTGGTTTGAAGCGCATCGGACTTTGCAACCCTGTGAACGATTATGATTTTCCTTACATATTGGTCTTTGGCCTACCTTAAACGCGCCCCGTGAAAGCCTCGCATCTGCATCTGGTTGCGCATCTGCATCATCGCCTGACGGCCGCTCAGTCCCCACAGGTTGATCGAAACCGGTGCGGAAGCCGCCGGCTGCACGCCGCCGCGACCGGCCGCAGCCTGGGCGAGGACC
>Ga0316192_10003155_pt1 | contig 12007 bp, 8 predicted proteins | sample MerIslwburrow_MG_FD_204931 | JGI IMG/M metagenome (GOLD analysis project Ga0316192, IMG submission 204931) | Coastal sediment microbial communities from Maine, United States - Merrow Island worm burrow | ecosystem: Environmental > Aquatic > Marine > Coastal > Sediment | place: USA: Maine...
GATAAAACCTCGGACTTACGCCCGCTGTTCAGCGAGTTCGGCCTGATCCACCACCGCGTCATGGTCGAGGTGCGCTGGTTGCAGGCTCTTGCCGACAATGACTCGATTGCTGAAGTGCCTGCTTTCGATCACAAAACCAATGCACTGCTCGATGGCATTGTTCAACATTTCAATGTTGAAGATGCGCATCGGGTAAAGAACATAGAGCGAACCACCAATCACGATGTTAAAGCGGTCGAGTATTTCCTCAAGGAAAAGATCCAGGGCAATACCACACTGGAAGCTGTTAACGAATTTATTCATTTCGCCTGCACCTCGGAAGACATCAACAACCTGTCATACGCAATGATGCTGAAGTCAGGCCGAGACACGGTAATGATTCCGGTGATGGACGATATCATTCACAACCTTGCCGCCCTCGCCCATGAGTTCGCCGAACAACCGATGTTAAGCCGCACGCACGGGCAGACAGCCAGCCCGACGACCGTCGGCAAGGAACTGGCGAATGTCGTGCACCGTTTGAGAAAGCAGCGCAACGATGCTGCCGATGTGGTCATTCTCGGTAAAATCAATGGTGCTGTCGGCAACTACAATGCACACCTGGTTGCCTACCCGGAAATAGACTGGCCGGCTTTTGCCAAACAGTTCATCGAGTCTCTTGGTATAGAGATGAATCCCTACACCATCCAGATCGAACCGCATGATTACATCGCGGAGCTGTTCGATGCGATGGCGAGATTCAATACCATCCTGATCGATCTGAGCCGCGACATCTGGTCGTATATATCACTGGGTTATTTCAAACAGAAAACCATTGCCGGCGAAGTGGGTTCATCCACCATGCCGCATAAAGTCAATCCCATCGACTTTGAAAACGCCGAAGGCAACCTCGGTGTTGCCAATGCGCTGTTCAATCATCTGTCTGGAAAACTGCCGATTTCACGCTGGCAGCGCGACCTGACTGACTCAACCGTGTTGAGAACGCTGGGCACAGGACTTGCGCACAGCCTGATTGCATACCAGTCATTGCAAAAGGGCCTGAACAAACTTGAAGTTAATGCTGCCCGCCTGGATGAGGATCTTGATTCGAGCTGGGAAGTTCTGGCAGAGCCGATACAAACCGTGATGCGTCGTTATGGCATCGAAAACCCGTATGAGAAACTCAAGGAAATGACCCGCGGTAAAGCCATTACACGTGACGACCTGCATCAATTGATCAACAGCGTTGAGCTGCCCGATGACGCCCGACAACGTCTACTGCAGTTAACGCCACAGAGCTATATTGGCAATGCCGACGAGCAGGCAAAAAATATTTAAAGACGCTCTGAACCTGTAGTGTTCCGCTCGTGGTGAGCCTATCAAATATTCCGATCACCCTGAGCCCGCCCTTCGACGGGCTCAGGGTGATCGGATATAACTACCATGACTGTCGAAGGGCAGGCTCAGGGCGAACATAGATATTTACTCTCGCAAAGCCTGTGCTGAGTTCATCGAAGGAGCGCAGAGAACGCAGGGGTTTCTTTTATCTGTAGGAGCAACTTAAGTCGCGAACATCGACGATTCGCGACTAAAGTTGCTCCTACGAATACCTGTAAATCTCTCTGCGTTCTCTGCGCCTCTGCGAGATAACAAGATGTTAAAGCCCCAACATAGGCTGGTTATCCGGTGATGCGTAAACGACACGACTGTCAGATCAGGTCTCTACTACTACAGATAATCAGAGGATGACAATGCCCTGTACATTTCCGGGTGACATATCGGTTGAAACTTTTCTGCGGGAGTACTGGCAGAAAAAACCGCTGTTAATAAGAAATGCTTTTCCCGGCATTCAAAGCCCGCTGACGCCGGATGAACTTGCAGGACTCGCTTGCGAGGATGATGCCAACTCCCGTATTGTGTTTGAACAGCACGAACAGGGACACTGGCACATACAGCATGGGCCGTTGAATGAAGACGACTTCAGCGATCTCCCGGAGAAAAACTGGACCCTGCTGGTTACTGATGTCGAGAAGCATGTGCCGGCGGCACGGGAACTGATCGACCACTTTCGTTTTATCCCTGACTGGCGCATCGATGATTTAATGATTTCATATGCACCGGAAGGCGGCTCGGTCGGCCCGCATACGGACGCCTATGATGTGTTCCTGATACAGACTCACGGTCAGCGGCACTGGATGCTCAACCAGGACTTCGATGACACCTGCCTGCAAGGCACCGAGCTGAGAATCCTTGAACATTTCACCGCAGCACAGGACTGGGTTCTGAATCCGGGCGACATGCTCTACCTGCCTCCCAATATTGCCCACTACGGCATTGCATTGAATGAATGCATGACCTGTTCGGTCGGCTTCAGGGCACCGTCGATCAGCAACATGGTCAGCGAATATGCGGAAAACCTGGCTGCAAATATCGACCAGGCGTTGCGCTATGAAGATCCCGACCTGGCATGCCAACACAATCCCGCAGAAATCAGTGCTGATGCGCTAGCGCGAATCAAAACCATCATTGCCAAACAACTGAGCGTGGATGATGAAAGCCTGGTGCGCTGGTTTGGAGAATTCAGCAGTGAATCACGTTCCGGTGTTCATGCACATCCGCCAGAAAAAACGATGGCCACTTATGATGAACTTGCCGCTTCACTAGCATCAGAAAGTATCATTGCAAGATCGCCTGCTGCAAAATCCCTCTTTGCCAGCAAGGATGAAACAGCATTGCTTTTTGTCGATGGAACTTGCTATACAACCAGCCAGGTATTTGCCAAAACACTCACTGAGCATCGAGAGATCGATGTACAACAATTGATGGCATCAGTAAATGGACAGGCTGATCAGCGAGCACTGCTCGAGCTTTATAATTGCGGATGCCTGTTCATACAATGACTGCCCAGACGATTAGCACTGGCCTTGAAATAAATATTGTCGACTGGCATGACAGGCAGGACGCCTTGCAAGCGATTCGTAAATCGGTATTCATTGATGAACAGCACGTACCTAAAGAGCTCGAATGGGATGGGCGCGACACGGAGTGCACACAGTTCCTTGCTTCACACAACTCGATACCAGTCGCTACTGCCCGCCTCACGCCGGATGGACAAATTGGACGCATGGCTGTGCTCAAGGATTTTCGCGGCAGGGGCTTCGGTTCTCAACTGCTTATCGCCGTGCTTGAACAGGCAAAACTCGCGGGCTATAAGCAGGTGTTTCTACACGCCCAGGTAAATGTCATCGAGTTTTATCTTAAACATGGCTTTATAGCCGAGGGTGATGTCTTCATCGATGCAGGCATCGAGCATCGCAGCATGAGATTATCACTTGACGATCGTTGAAATCAGCCAGCAACTCCGCCAATGAACATTCTGGGTGAAAACAACGAAGAAATACGACTAGACACCGCAGCTGAGAATCGCGATGCTGTAATCTCTCTCGCCGAACAGGCTCGTTTCAGCCTCAACATATTCAGCCGCGATCTTGATCCACGGGTATTTGATAACGCCGGATTCGAGCGCTGCATCTTCAACCTGGCAAAGGCTCATCGCAGCGCTGACATCCGCATCCTGGTGCACGACTCCTCCCTGGCCGTGTCACAGGGTCACTGCCTGATCAGGCTTGCACAAAAACTGACGAGCTCGGTGCATATTCATAATCCATCAAGAGAACACAGGCGCGAGTTATCTACATTCATGGTTGTCGATGGAGTCGGCCTGTTACACCGACCACAAAGCACCAGTAGAAATTATCAAGCATTGGTAAACTTCATGTCGCCGAAGCGCGCCGGAGAACTGCACGATTTCTTCAATGAAATGTGGGAAAGAAGCACACCAGATTCACAAATCCGGCGCTTGTATATTTAGTTTTATTCAGAACAATTGCCCGCCTACCGTTACACGGCCCCACGCGAATAAACGCAAGTCTTTCATTTGCTAAATAATGAGGAGTCCATATACAAACCCGACAGTCAGGTTTGCCGCCTAATCATCGTCGCTAAATCAAGCGGATTGAATAATTTGGGCTGTATGCCGTCATTAACTAAGCAGCTTGGCCCGTAGCGGCCCACCGTTCTTCTCAGCATGGAATACGGGCCAAGCTCTGCTATTTATAAATCCAGGTCTCACAGTCTGCTGTCGACTGCGATTTCAACCGGTTGATGCAACATCTAATCTCTAACTACAGAGAGGAGGATGTTGAAAATGAAACAACGGCCCTTTTCAGACTGTCAGCCTCTGTCGAAATTACTTACACTCTAATAATTGGCTTAAATTGGCTTATATCCTATGTTATGTGCTTGTATAGTAGTTTCCGACCCACAGCAGCCATTTAGAAATGTGCAAAAGAAGCTTACATATACAGACCAATAGCATCATAATTGTCTGGTATTCTTTACATAATTAGCTTTCAATTAAATACTTATATTAATTACCTTATTGAAAGTAATGGAAAATTAATATTTGGTATAAATATTGCATGATTTCAGTCTCCATAGTAACAAAATATTTTTAATTTTAATGACCAGTAATAGCAGTACCTGTATATGTAATTAAACATAGGGAGATCAGTAATGAGTTCATTCAAAAATACATCTGTTAAGAATTTCTTTATATTAATAGTTTTTGTTTTTAGCGTTGGTTTTTCAGCTACGGCATCGGCGATCTTTATAGATTTTGATACGCGTCAGGACGGTACACCTTATTCGGGACTAGGTGGGTCATTCCCTGCAAATGAATACAATGGTGTTGTAATCACCGATACTGATCCTGGTCCAGGAAACACATTTGTTAACCTAATAAATCCAGTGAATGTGGGAACATCTATAGACGGTTATTATGTGAACGTGGGTGCATTTGCCAGCACGCCGCAAACACAACTTACTCTGGATTTCACCACTGTTGTTACTGATGTATCATTTGATTTCGCTAACCCAGCAGGGGATTTAACAGTATCAGCATTTGATGTATCTGGTGCGTCACTGGGTGTATTCAACTTCCTGGGTACCGATCTGTTTGTCAATCAGGCTGGGTTCAATCAGAAGGCAGGTCATGTTGATATTTCCGGCATAGGGGAAATTGCTTCTCTTCTAATCGAGCCGGGTCTCGATCAAGCGCTGATTTTTGATAATTTAAATTTCTCACCTGTGCCCATTCCTGCAGCAGTTTGGCTCTTCGGTTCTGGTCTTATCGGCTTGATCGGTATCGCTAGACGAAAGAAAGCATAACGATTAAATGTTAATCAAACGCAGCTCCTTCGGGGGCTGTTTTTGTTTGTGCTGAATGACCGTTATTGGCTGCCGGCCAGGTGATTTTGAGCAAAATTGCAGTCTGAGTGACGGCTGACGACCCAGGCTGTGTGAAAAGTCGGGAAAAAATTGGGCCCGTGCTGAGCCAGCCCTAAATATGAAAGGTTGTGCATCAATATAGTGATAAAGATATCCACTTGAAACGAATTATTACTCAATATTGGCGTTGATTTACCACTTTCACAAATGACAATTAGTTTTTACACAGTCTGGACCCAGAGCATACGTTCGCGTAATCAAGTTACATGTCCAGATAGCAATATCTTGATAATGAGGCAGATGTTGATTCAATATAATGACTTATAAAGCCATATTAGAAGCTATTTATATTAGTGATACCGACAAAAGAGGACCATATAGTAACTTTTAGGGAAATAAACTGATGGATGCCTCAGACAAATTAATCAATATATGAAAATCAGTTAAACTTTCCGCTGAATGTCCCACAGTTCAAATGTCATGTATCGAAGAATGATTAGCGCTTTTCAGTTATTATGCGTGTTGTTGTAAATAATTCTGTAGTAAAGTTAGAATACATCAGTTTGATTAATATTAGTAAAACGAGGAAAAATACGGCATGAGTACAGGTACAGTAAAGTGGTTCAATCCAGACAAAGGTTTCGGTTTCATCACTCCAGACGATGGAGGGAAAGATCTGTTCGTTCATCATACTGAAATCCAGAGCGGTGGCAGCTATGCGACGCTCAGTGATGGCCAGAAAGTAGAATACGAAATCGGACAAAGTGAGAAGGGACCGTGTGCAAACAAGGTTGTGCCTCTCTGATCGTATTTCTCACCGCCCTGATTTTAATACAATGAGATAATTCCAGGTGACAACTATCCTGACTCAGAGGGAAAGCAGACTTAATGCTATTGAGTTATTTCGTATTAGGTAGACGTTAGCCTAAATCCACACTATATATCTATTCTAAGAAGGCAGGGACGCTTTCTTTTATCAGTTTATTTACATTACACACTCATCGACCGGTTGCGTCCGCAGCCGTTCTCTGACGTTCAGGGTGGAAATGGCCAAAATCATGGAAGACAGACGACTGTCACCCCTCTCCCACCATTCAGACTAATTCTCTAAACGGCTGTTATACCAGCGATAGCGGCCATTGGAATTCGCTTATCTTACTGGCGCCATATGAACAAAGCGAATCTTCCTGCCTGGTTAAGCTTATGGCATGAGTTCATGGGTGGGCCCAGATTCAATTATTTTTATCAAATTGATTTTTGTCATAGCGCATACGAGTCAACACAGTATAGTAATTGTAAAGCGTATGACGTTTTCAATTAATAACCTGTTGAACCTAGAAGGGAGGTATTCGCTATGAAGAAAAATATTTTAACAATCAGCTTTTCGCTGCTTGCAAGTGTCGCGTTAATGTTCACGGCACTTCTCAGCGGAACCGCTATCGGTTCCAGCGATCTGGATCTGAATCTGGATCTTACGCCTTTCACCCGCGTGGCGGCCATCGGTCCGTTTTCGGATCCGATCGAAGCGAACGACGTGGCCAGGGCAGCCGCATCGGCCATTGCGACTTACGTCGATACGGTGGACGATACCCAGCCGCCTACCGAGTTTCCCGACAATTGGGTACTGGGTGGTCTCGAGGGTGAGGTGACCATCGAGGAAGCGATTCTGCGCATCCCGACGCCCTACAGGATCGACCCTGCAGCCGATATGTCCGCATCCAATCGGAAAAAGGTAAACGTGGTTGAGATGTGTAACCCGCTGTTCGCGAAGAAGGCGCTCGGGGTGCTGCCGATAGTGGATGACAATCCGGACAGCAAGGTCATCAACGGTTACATCCACGCCCCGGCACTGCCCTGCGAGGTAGCGATCTATGCGGCGGAGGACGGCAACGTCTATGTCGAGATGCTGAACCCGGAGGCCATCTTCACCCTGTTCTTCACCGATGTGCTGTTCGGAGAGCAGATGAACGATCCTGCATTCGCAGCCGAGATCCGGGCTTTGCCGGCCCAGGTCAACGCAGAGATCCGAACCATCATCTATGCCGCCCTTGATGCTGCGGTTATCGCTTACGTTCCTGAGTCTGAACCCCTCGGCCCGCTCTACCAGAGCTTGCAGCAGGTCGCACAGGTGGTCGCAGAGACACCCTACAAGTCTCCCTATGTTCATTTTGCATATCAGAAATCAGACCGCAGTGATTTTACGGCCGATGAGGTTACGTTCATTGCCGATAAGATTATCGAGAAGCTCTCTCTTGATGGCATTCACCACCGCAGCCTCGACGCGCGGCTGAACATGGACGACTGGAGATCTGCTCGCCCGCATCCGCTACCGGTACCAGGCAACCTGGTGATCGAGGCCTGCTCGCCCACCAACGCTATCACCGCGATGGGGCTCGGCATGGACCATGCGACGGCGCTGCCCTGCGAAATTGCAGTCAAGGCGGTCAGCAATGACGGTATCACCGGTAACGAAACACTGTTGATCACCTATCTGGACCCCCACTTCATGTTCTCCGCCCTGTTCAGCGATGCCTTTGGAGACCTGACGGACGAGGAAATGCAGGCGTTTATGGCATTGCCACCACTCGTGCTGGAGGATCTGCAGACGATTGTCAGAGATGCTCTGAAGCGGAACAACCTGAAAGAGATGCGTATCAAGCTGAAACAGCCTGAGCAGCTGTTCTTCGATATGCTGTAGCATGACGAGACAGGAAGTCGACGACAAGGCAAACAACGATGGTGGACCACACCGTGAGTTGATTACAGACTTGAGAAAGCCGCCCCACGTGTCGTGGGGCGGCTTTTTGATTAATGCTATTGATTAATTCATCGTGAATATCAGATTAAATGTAGTAACTCAGACTTGATCTGACAATTCCTGTCAGATTTCGCATGATGCAAACCGGCCTGGTTTAGTGGTTTGTAGTATTTTTTTCTCGCAAAGGCGCAGAGAACGCAAAGGGAAAATCATATGGCGATATTATTTCATGCAACAAAAGATACATTTCACCTTTGCGTTCTCTGCGCCTCTGCGAGAGTAAATATCTGTCGCTTTTTCTATATCGCCAATCCTGGCTGTACTGACAAAAAATCATGGCCTGGGTTTGAATGAATACGACACTGGCTGTCTGATTGAATCCTGTCTATTACAGATTAAACACAGACTTCTTGATATTACAGGTTACCTGCAACGTTTCACTGATGCAGTCCTACAACAGCAGGTCTGTTAACTGTTAACGATCAACTGCTCCCTGTCACTTTCCCTGATCGCTTGAGGGCGTCCCAGGTGGTAGCCCTGTGCGTAATCAATGCCAATTTCCTTGAGTATATTCAGGGTCTGCTCGTCTTCGACACACTCGGCGATGGTGTCAAGTTTCATTGCACGCCCCATCTGCTGAATAGATTCGACCATTGCGCGATTAACCGGGTCGCTGCTCAGATCTTTAACAAAAGTCCCATCGATCTTGATGTAATCCACTGGCAAGGTCTTCAAATATGCAAACGAACTCAAACCGCTGCCAAAATCGCCCAGTGAGAAACGGCAATCGTGCTTTTTCAGTGCGTTAATCAATGCGGTTGCTTTTACCAGGTTCGAAATTGCGACTGTTTCGTTAACCTCAAAACAGACATTACTCAGGGAGATGCCATGCTTGTCTTTTATTGAAACGATGTAGTCATACAATCCATCATCAGTCAGCGAATCGCCAGAGAGATTTATTGTTATAACAGTATCTGTGCCTGCGGAAGCGTCATTAGTGTCACCTTCTGCTATCAGCCGGAAAACTTCATTGATTACCCAGCGATCTATTCCAGCCATCAGATTATAGCGTTCAGCAGATGGCATGAATGCGCCTGGTGGGACAACACCGCCCTTTTCATCAATCATCCTGACCAGCACTTGATAGTGCTCATCGTTATCACCGGATATTCCAATAATGGGCTGACGGTACAATATGAAACGGTTTTGTTCCATTGCCCGGGTAATACGTGCAGTCCAGTGCATTTCACCGTGCCTTTCTGATGCCAGCTCATCAGAGTGCTCATAAACATGCACATGGTTTCTTCCCGAATCTTTTGCCGCATAGCATGCCATGTCTGCCTTGCTCATGATTTTAGACATGTCACTCGCGTTTTGGTCAATACCGACAACGCCAATGCTTACTCCAATGGTAAATACCTTCTCTTCCCAGATAAACCTGAAGTCCTGTATTTCCTGCCTGATCTTGTCGGCAATCACCGTGGCCTGGTTAAGCTCACAATTTTCCAGCAAAATGCCGAACTCATCACCTCCCAGGCGTGCAACGACATCTCCACTTCTCAACACCTTATGGAACAAATCGGGTAACTGGCGCAATAACTCGTCTCCAGCCACATGCCCGCAGGTGTCATTAACCTGTTTGAATTGATCAAGATCCAGAAAGCATAACGAGTGGACACGATTTTCCTGCTTGATATTTAATAGTGCTTCCTCAAGGAATTCCTCGAATTTCAGGCGATTATATAATCCGGTCAGCATGTCATGGCTGGCCTGGTAGGATAACTGCCGCGCAAGCTTCCTGGTCTTACTAACATCCTGTATAACCATTACCGCGCCTATAATATCGCCTTCATTATTCTTCATCGGCGCCACGGATGCCTCTACAGCAACGACTTTGTTGTCACCGGCAATCAGAGATGAGTGTTCAGGCAAATACACTGTTTGCTTTGTTTCAAAACACCTTGCAAGCGGGTCTTCTATATTTTTACCTGACGAATCGTTAACGATTCTGACCAGATCAGACAGCTGCATATGATAAATGTCCTTATTTTTTGCCTTGAACAGCTGCTCTGCCGCCGGGTTTATATACTGGATAACACCATTAAGCCCCAGGGTAATAACGGACTCTGTTATAGAACGAAGTGTAACTTCAGCTTTTTCTTTTTGATTTGATAATTCTATTTCAGACTTTTCGGCGCGCTGCAGTGCATCTTTTAATTTTCTCTGCGTGGTAAACATGGACTCAATCGCATTATTGATGAATCCACCGAGATAACCGAATTCATCATCCCGGCTTTGATCAAAGCGAACAGCGTCATTACCATCAGAGAATTCACGCGCCGTATTAACCATCCGGGTAAATGGACCTGAGAGCACGCGATGCAGTATATGCTGCAATATTAAGCCAAATATAAATACTGAAAGACCGATACTCAGCAGCATATTCTTTCGAATATTTGCGACTTCCCGTTTTTGATTTGGATAATAAACGAGTGTTGATATGGTCTCCAAATGTTGCGAGTCCTTGGGGTAATAGTTTATTGAGTATGGAAACGCATCATCGTCAGTGTTTCGCTTGCCGTATAAGTATTCTTTGTCATTCTCAAAAAGAATGACTGATGTGAAACCCATTTCATCACGTAACTGGTTAAGCTTGAGTTTTATCCTTGAAGCAGCCGTTTCCAGCACCGGTGACTCCGTGCTTTTCTTTACGATACCTTCCAGGGCATATGCCACCATGTGGGAGTTTGTTTTGTTAGTCAGGTAGAGATCACTCTCTGCATCTTCCAGTATGAATACTGAAACCAGCAGGCCCATGAAGACCAATCCCCAGAATACAATTCCGGTAATTCGTGCGGGTAGTTTTACTTTAAATGAGTCAGACGCGTTATCCATGTTATCCTTCTTATTTAAATCCAGCCCAGCGCAGTCCTAACAACACAGGGCAAATTCCACTCGCACCCGCGCCCAGAATCGCGAACCCCATGAACCATGGAAAAAACCACAGCACATCAATGCCATATTCGTGTGACAGCACATAGACCGATACAAGGCTGAGCGCTACGAATACTCGCCAGGCGCTTAAGCCATCAATTGCAAAGCGGGCTTTTGAATTGAAATCAACCATGCCGTTGCTTAATGACACGTGCCTCGCTTTCTGAATCAACCTCGTCAGACGAATTCCGGAAATGCCTTCGAATACCAGGAATGCGGCGAGGCCATATATCAGGTAATTATTTTCGAGGTACAAGGCCGCCAGGATATAAACACCAACAAGGAGCAGGTACATACGCTCAGTCATGGTACCGCGCGAAACACTTCGTGCCGGGTGTAGTCGCTGCGATTATATATAGTCGTGATTGTTTGCAGGGGTGGCCGGGCCTGGAGGCCCTGAATGTTGATCTGTTGCTCAAAATACAGGCTGGATGCATGTTGTAACCCCCAATTAATACAGTAAATGCCGACCCAGGACTATCGATTCCCGCGACAGTGACAGCAAAATGTATCTTATTGTTTTATATAGAATTATTTTTGAGCAGTTAGTGATTATTTATAGCAGATAAGACGCTCTTTTGGGGTGTATTGAGGTGGATTTTTTCTATTTTGATGAAATTTTATCTGAAATGTCCGAGATCAGCTGCGGACCGGAGTAGATGAAGCCGGTGTAGAGCTGCACAAGGCAGGCTCCAGCCTGTATTTTCCGTTGGGCGTCGGCAGCCGACATGATGCCGCCAACAGCGATAACAGGAATTTTCCCGTTGAGTTCATCTATCAACACGGTAAGTACATGGTCTGATTGTGGCTGTATTGGCCTGCCGCTCAAGCCGCCCTGCTCGGCTGCCAGCCCGGTAGATTTCAGCTGCGGGCGTTGATTGCTCGTGTTTGTGGCGATCGCACCATCGACTTCGTTTTCGAGCAAGGCATTCGCCAGTTGCCTGATTTCTTCATCGCTTAGATCAGGTGCTATTTTTACCAGCAAGG
>Ga0316192_10003158_pt1 | contig 11998 bp, 9 predicted proteins | sample MerIslwburrow_MG_FD_204931 | JGI IMG/M metagenome (GOLD analysis project Ga0316192, IMG submission 204931) | Coastal sediment microbial communities from Maine, United States - Merrow Island worm burrow | ecosystem: Environmental > Aquatic > Marine > Coastal > Sediment | place: USA: Maine...
GCGGCGCACGAAGACAAGCTGTCCGGTCAGTGCAGCTATGCGCTCTACCAGGCGGCGTCGCTACTGGAGCAGCTGTCCGTGGCGATTGCATATGTAGCGCAGAGCTGTGAGACCGAGATCAAGTCGTTGTGCGGTGAAGTGATGGCCGGCGAGGGCAGGATCCTCGCGTGCCTGGAGGAGAACGGCGAGGCGCTCGGCGATCCCTGCAAGAAAGCGCTTGCGGATACCGTCGGCGAGTGAGGTAACGAAGAAAGGCGCGTACCATCCCGGTACGCGCCTGTTGCCCAGCTGTTGGGGCCGGACCCAAACAGGTTTTTAAAAACTCACCCCCCGTCATCATTCCTTGCGGCTGATCGACAAGAGTCGTGCTCGCCGCCGGTCGGCCTTGAGTACCTCGATGCGATAGTCGTTCCACTCGACCGCGTCGCCTGCGACGGGGATGCGCTCGAGGATTTCGGTTACGAGGCCGCTGACCGTCGAGACTTCCAGTCCCGTGTCCCAGGCGATACCCAGTCTTGTACACAATTTGCGCATGTCGACATTGCCCCTTACGACCAGCGTGCCGTCCGGCTTGTCCAGGAATTCCTCGACGATGACGTCGCTCTCATCGCGGATGTCGCCGACGATCTCCTCCAGCACGTCCTCCAGCGTGACGATGCCTTCAACGCTTCCGTATTCGTCGACGACAATAGCGAGATGCCGCTGGCTATCCTGGAAGGTCTTGAGAAGTTGCGGCAGCGGCACACTGTTCGGGACGACGAGAGACTCCTGTAGCAGCGCATTCCAGTCGATTTCCGCCCCGTCATTTTGCAGCAGCCAGTACAGCAGGTCCTTCACCAGCACGACGCCGGAGACGTCGTCGAAATCCCCGCTCGGCGAAAACGGGAACCGGCTGTGCCCGGACTCGCGCGCGTAGGCTATGGCCTCGTCCCGATTCATGTCGGCTGACAGGAAGCGCACGTTTTCTCGCGGCAGCATGATGTCGTCCGCATGCAGGTGCCGGAGTTGCGTTGCGCCGACGACCATCCCGGCCGTCAGCGGGCCCACAGCGCCTCGCAGCTGGCCAAGCCAGGCAAGCAGCCGGATTTCCTCCGGTGACGTCACCGGCACGACGGCGCCGCGTCGCAGTGAACGGGAGATGGCTTCGCTGACGGCGACCATTGGCCGCAGAATGACCGTCAAAAACTGAATGCCGTGTGCAACGGGCGCGGCGATCAGGGTTGCATAGCTCACGCCGAGGGTCTTCGGGATGATCTCGGTGAGCAACAGCACTGCCAGCGTAAAGATGATAGAGAATATCCAGAGTGTGGCCGGGTCGAAGACGCTGGAATAACTTGCGCCGGCGACCGCTGCACCGATCGTGTGCGCTGCCGTGTTGAGGATCAGGATTGCGGCGATCGGCACGTCCATATTCTCTTTGAACCTGGCGAGCAGCCGTGCGGCGCGTTCGTGGCGGCGGCCAAGGACCTCGATTTGCGGTCGGGTCAGCGACAGCAATACGGATTCGAAAATCGAACAGAGAAAGGAAACGACGAGAACGACGCAAACGGCGGTGAGAAAGATCAGCATTATGCTTCCAGATCGAGACGTATTCGTGAAGCCTAATGAACGTTGACCGACTCCGCAAAATCTTGCGTTACGTTACACTTCCCACCATGCCACTCGTCGCTCACTCCAAGCTACCGACTTTCGGCCAGTTGCGCGAACAGGGACACGAAGTCCTGTCGCTGGACCGTGCCGTGCACCAGGACATCCGCGAGCTGCACATCGGCTTCCTGAACATGATGCCGGATGCGGCGCTGCGCGCGACCGAGCGGCAGTTCATCCGCCTCGTCGGCAGCTGCAACCGCATTGCCCAGTTCTTCGTCTACCCGTTCTCGCTGCCCTCGCTCGCGCGCGATGCGGATACGATCGGCTATATCGAGCGCTATTACAGCGACTTCGATACCCTGCGCCAGGAAGGCCTCGACGCGCTGATCATCACGGGCGCCAACGTCGCGAACCCGAAGCTCGAGGACGAACCGTTCTGGGAGCCGCTCATCGAAGTGGTCGAGTGGGCATCGCGAAATGTCTCGTCGATCCTGTGTTCCTGCCTGGCCACCCATGCGCTCCTCAAGCATTTCCACGGCATCGACCGGCGGCCGCTGCCGCAGAAGCGCTGGGGCGTTTACAGCCATCGCGTGAGCGCCACCGGGCATCCGCTGCTGCGCGACATCAACACGCGCTTCGACGTCCCGCATTCGAGGCACAACGACATCTCCCGGGCGCAACTCGAGGCGGCGGGGTTGGCCGTACTGGCCGAGAGCCTCGAAGGCGGAGTGCACATGGCGGCGAGCCCGGACCAGTTTCGCGTCATCTACATGCAGGGCCATCCCGAGTACGACGCCAACAGCCTGCTGAAGGAGTACCGCCGCGAGTTATATCGATATGCAAATGATGAGCGAGACACACCGCCGCCGTTACCGGAGAATTACTTTTCCGGCAACGCCGTGCGATCAGCGCTCGATGCCCTCGAAACCGCGAAGCGAGCGCGCGAGGCTGGTGGCGCATACGAGGACACGCTGGAGGCCGACGTCGACGGGCTGCTCGACAATACCTGGGGCGACACGGCCAAGGCCATCGTGAACAACTGGCTCGGTCTCGTCTACGGCGTGACCAACCTCGATCGAAAACAACAGTTCATGCCCGGCGTCGATCCCGACGACCCATTGAGCCTGAAGGAGAGAAAATGAAAGACCAGACCATCGCCATCCACGCCGGCTTCAAGTCCGACAGCGCCACCAAGGCCGTCTCCGTGCCGATCTACCAGACGGTCGCTTACGAATTCGACAGCGCGCAGCACGGTGCCGACCTGTTCAACCTCGAGGTCGAGGGCAATATCTACACACGGATCATGAACCCGACGACCGCGGTACTGGAGGAGCGTTGCGCGGCACTGGAAGAGGGCATCGCGGGCCTGGGACTCAGCGCGGGCAGCGCGGCGGTGAACTACTCGGTCCTGAATATCGCCGAGCAGGGCAGCAATATCGTGACCGTGCCGCTCCTGTATGGAGGCACCTACACGCTGTTCAAACACATGCTGCCGCGGCAGGGTATCGAGGTGCGCTTCGCCGAGGACGACAGCCCGGATGCCATGGCGAAGCACATCGACGACAAGACTGCTGCGGTCTTCTGCGAGTCGATCGGCAACCCGGCCGGCAACATCGTCGATCTCGAAGCGCTTGCCGAGATGGCGGAATCTCATGGCGTGCCGCTGATCGTCGACAACACCGTGGCAACGCCGGCGCTGATCAAGCCGATCAACTGGGGCGCGCACATCGTGGTCAACTCGCTGACCAAGTACATGGGGGGTCACGGCAACTCGCTCGGCGGCGTCATCGTGGACTCGGGCAAGTTCCCGTGGGCGGAACATCCGAAGAAGTTTCACATGCTGAACGAGCCCGAGGCGTCGTACCACGGCGTCGTCTACACGGAGGCCCTCGGTGCGGCGGCCTATATCGGCCGCGCCCGGACGGTGGCACTGAGAAATACCGGCTCGGCGATCAGCCCGATGAACTCGTTCCTGATTCTGCAGGGCATGCAGACGCTGCCGCTGCGCATGGAGCGGCATTGCGACAACGCGATCGCCGTCGCCAATTACCTCAACGATCATCCGCGCGTCGAGTGGGTGAAGTTTGCGGGCCTGCCGGATTCGCCGTACTACGACCTCGCGAAAAAATACACGGGTGGCAAACCTTCGGCGCTGATGACGTTCGGCATCAAGGGTGGTTTCGATGCGGGCGTGAAGTTCTACGACGCGCTGAACATGTTCCTGCGCCTTGTGAACATCGGCGATACCAAGTCACTGGCGGCTCACCCGGCATCGACGACGCACCGGCAGCTCTCCGAAAGTGAACTGGAAACCGCGGGCGTCACGCCGGACATGATTCGCCTGTGCATCGGTATCGAGCATATCGACGACATCATCGCCGACCTCGACCAGGCACTCGCGAAATCGGCCTAGCAATTCAATTAGGGGGACAGTGACTTTAAGTGCCAGTCGGGCCTCGCTTGGGAGGAACCAGTCGTCGACCGGTAAGAGATTCGATCTCGGTGATAAACTGCAGGTTACCTGCAGGGCGCCCATTGCGGCTGTGGCTGCGCAATTTGTCGATTTCCGTGACAGTCAAGGCGTCTCCCAGATACGAATGCCAATTGTCGACATAAGCGTGCATTCCACCAGTGGAGATCAACTGATCGGCACGTTGGTGAAGATGGAAATGCACGCTGGACCAGGGCCACTCGTCGGGCTGACGGCACAGTCCAGCGCGCACAGGGTTCAACTCGACGTATCGCACCGCCGCTAGCAGATGTTCCTCGTCCATAACGAATGAATGAAAGCGCTCCTGCCAGAGATGACCCTGCCAGCCATATTTCAGGTTGATGCGACGCGCATAACGCGCATGTGCCCTGCGCAGCAGGCGAGCCAGCGAGTGCGCATGGTGCGGAACCAGAATCAAATGGACGTGGTTTGGCATCAAGCAGTACGCGAGGACGTCCACTTCGGCTTTTGGCAATTGCTCAGCGAGCAAACCAATGTACGCAGAGTAGTCGGCGTCTCCGAAAAACGTAGGCTGCCGCCGGCTGCCTCTCTGGGTAACATGATGGGGGTATTCCGGTACCACCAGTCGTGCAAATCGAGGCATCGAAATCATCCCACCGGCATAACAATAGCAACAACGGGATTTTCGGTCGTACAGTTGGATTCTGCCGCATGAGTTTCTTGCCGCGCCTGGCACTTTTAGTCACTGTCCCCATCAGTTTGCTGTGTGCGCAGCCGGTGTTATCCCAGGAAACGCCAGCACCCACCGTGCACTGGGCGTATGCATCCTTCTTCGGCACTGGCTGGTACAAGATCAGCGACCAGCAAAGCGCGTTTATCGCCAATTTTGCACCGCGCTGGACCGCTTGGGACACCGGGTGGTCGAAAGTGGCGGGCCAGGAGGCGGTCTTGACGCTTCGTGTACCGGTTACGGTGGGCGTTGCCCAGCTGGATTTCGAAGACGTGTCCGGCACCCTGGATCCGGAGAATTTCTCAGCCGTCAGCACAGGCGTCCGTGCCGATCTGGACTTGCCGGTTACGGCACGGTTCTCGGTGCGCCCCAGCGTTCAACTGAGCTGGGGCACCGTCATCGGCGAGAATGACCATGCCTGGACCTACCGGGGCGACGTTCGGGGACGCTACACGTTTGAGGCCGGGAATCTCGACTGGGCGCTCATCGGTGCCGCGGGTTTGGTTGGCTACGACGGCAACCGCGGCGCCGACGACAGCTTCACGTACGCCACGCTCAGTGCCGAGTTCGCCTATCCCGTGGGCTGGTTCAGCTCGGCAGAGAGCCAGACACTCCTGTATTGGCATGTGCTTTACACGGACTTTCTGAATCGCGTCGAAGTACAAGGCGATTTCGGTCAGACGGTTGAGGTTACGAACTACTGGCAGGCGGGCGTCGCGTTCGGTAAGAAAGAGCGGCCCATACAGGTCTGGTTCCTGAAGTTCGACCGTCTCGGTCTCGCCTACGACATCAGCCCATCAGGTGAGCTGCGGGGCATCAAGTTCGTGTTTCGTTCGCTTTACGAACCCTGATGTGAGAACGGGGGATCGGCATGTATGAAATGTTGAAGAAACTGGCGGTGCGGCCCGAACCGTACTCGCTGATGACCATCAAGGACCTGTGGACACGGCCGCATATCGCTCGCCAGATGCTCGCCTGTCACCTGGACCAGGATAATTACCTCGCCTCGCGCCCGATCGCCGTCATCGAGGAGATTGTCGACTGGCTCGACGGCGAGCTGAGCCTTGCGGGCAAGCGGATCTGCGACCTCGGCTGCGGCCCCGGTCTGTACTCGAAGCGGCTGGCACAGCGCGGCGCAGACGTGACGGGCGTGGATTTTTCTACTACCGCCATCGCCTACGCGGAATCCCGGGTCTCACCAACCGATTCCGGGCTCGGCTACCTCGTCGCCGACTATTTGACGGACGAGCTGCCGGGGCAGCTGGATGTCGTAACGCTGATCTACTACGACTACTGTGCTTTGTCTCCGGTGGATCGGCGTGCGTTGCTGCAGAGGATTCGCGGCATGCTGAAACCCGGTGGCAACCTTGTACTGGACGTCCTGTCCGACAACGTTGTCGCCCAGATAGCAGCGCAACTGGTTATCGAAGAACGCCTGATGGGCGGGTTCTGGGCCGAGTCCGATTACGTCGGGATTCATCGTACGTGGGTGTATCAGGACCAGGCACTTTCCCTCGATCACTACGCGATCGTGGAACCGTCCGATCACTGGGAGATCCTCAACTGGATGCAGTATTTCTCGTCGCAGCGGCTCGTCCGGGAGCTGGAGGAGGCCGGTTATTCCATTCGTTCTCTGACCGGAACCCTTACCGGAGAAGCGCTGACCAAAGACAGCGGCGAAATCGCCGTGATTGCTGAAACCTAAGGTCGGCAGCCTCGAGCCGGGCAAGCTCGCCGACCGCGTGGTGCCGGATCGGGATCCTCATAGTGGTATTTTCCACGAGGCGGGGCCTATAGGGTCGCCACCGATGCGTTGGTATGATGCCCCCTCAGCCGGTTGTCGCGCGCGCACCGCAGCGGCGCGACGCCCGGAAATCCAGCCCCGCCCGAGGCCCCACCCCGATGGTTTGGACCCTGAGTAACAGACTGCTTTTTGCAGCCATCTTCATCTCGGGCGCTTCCGCCCTGGTTTACCAGCTGATATGGGTCCGGTTGCTGGGTCTCGTGTTTGGCGTTAGCAGTTTCGCCGTCGCCACGGTGGTCGCGGTATTCCTGCTGGGCCTTGGCCTGGGAAGCTATTTCTTCGGCCGCTGGTCGGAGCGTGCCCGTGACCCGCTGAGCATCTACTTGTACGTTGAACTGGGGATTGCCGCGACGTCGCTCATCGCCTACCTGGTGATCGAGGCCGTGCCTGTCTACCGCTATCTCTACGAGTACGCCTACAACAACCTCGGCTTCTACGGCCTTTCGGTTGCCCGGCTGTTGCTGTCGACGCTCGTGCTGCTACCCCCGGTGTTCCTCATCGGCGGCACCATGCCGCTGCTCGCCAAGTACTTTCTCCGCGACCCTGACAACCTGGGTTCCAGCTTCAGCAGAATCTACTATCTCAACACCCTCGGGGCCTGCGCCGGCGCGCTGCTGACCGGCTTTGTGTTCGTGCGTTACTTCGGCGTGATCGGCACCCTGATGATTGCCGTCGGCGGCAACCTGCTGGTCGCCCTGATCATTGCGCTGACCAAGCGAGGTACAGGCGCCGTGCGTCCCGCGACAGGCAACAGGCCGCCATACTCTTACATGCTGATCTTCCTGTTTCTCACCGGCTTCATCAGCCTGGGATACGAGATGCTGTGGGTGCGCATTCTCTCGACCTACGGGCTGTCGACCTCGCAGGCCTTCGCGCTCATCCTGGCGGGGTTCCTGCTGGGCTTCTCGGTCGGGGCGTGGGTCGTGGCGCGAAAGGTGGACCGCCACCGCGATCTCGAGGCCTGGTTCAGCGCCGTGTCCATCGTCACGGCCTTCAGCGGCGCGGTCGTGCTGCTGTTGTTCCGGCAGTTCGAGGCGCTCACGATTCTTCTCGCGGACGCCACGCCGCTGAGCCAGCTGACGCTCGGCCTGGCCCTGGCGTTCACCGTGTCATTCATCCCGGCCGTGTTCATGGGAATCCTGTTCCCGCTCGGCGTGCGCATCTATGCGCAGGATATCGACCGGATCGGAGCCAAGGCCGGCAACACGTTTTTTTCAAATACACTCGGTTGCGTGCTGGGCAGCCTGCTGACGGGGTTCGTGCTGATCCCCTTCGTGGGCATGTGGAACACCACGCTGCTCCTCATCAACCTCAGCCTGCTGATTGCGGTGGCATTCCTGTTGCGGGGGCGCCGCCCCGCCCGGGCGCAATGGGCCTCGCTGGTCGTCGTCGCGGCCGTCGCGAACCTGCTGGTGTTCACGGACAGCAAGACATTCCACGCCGAATTGAAGGGCCTCGACATGCGCACGGCGGCCGGGGGCTTCGACATCATCTACTATGCCGAGGGCTTGTCCGGGACCGTCACTGCCGTCGAACGGGGCAACTATCGCGGATTGTTCGTCGATGGCCAGAACGTCTCCGGAACGGATCCGGTGCTGCTCGCCGACTCGAAGATGCTCGCCCACGTGCCGTTGCTGCTCGCCGAGGACCCGGAAGTCGCACTGACGGTGGGCTACGGCACCGGAACCACCTCGGGGAGCATGCTGCTGCACGATGTCGACGTCCATGCGGTCGAGATCGAGAAGAAGATCATCGAGGCGGCGCCGCTGTTCAAAGGGGTCAACTACGCGTCCTATGCCGACGCCGATCTTGATATCGTGCTGGACGATGCCCGCAACTACATCGCCACCACGGACGAAGAGTTCTCGGTCATCGTTACGGATGTGACCAACCTGAAGTACAAGCGCAACCCCTACCTCTACACCCGGGAATACTTCGAGATTATGCGTGACGCGCTGAGCGCGGACGGCGTTGCCGCCGCATGGCTCCCGGTCGGCGGCCTTTCCTTCAACGACCTGCGCATCCTGATTGCCACGTTCGACAGTGTCTTCCCGCACACCACCGCCTGGTATTTCACGCAATTCCCGACCCATTTCATCATCCTCGTGGGTACTCCGGAGCCGACGCTGGTGAACCTGGGGGAACTGAGGGAAGAAATGGCCAAGGTCGAGCGCGACCTGCGCAGCCTCAACGTCGACAATGTCTATGAGCTCGCCAGCATGCTGTTGCTGGGCGAGAGCGACATCGACTCACTGGTCGACGGCGCGCCGATCCACACGGACAACCGGCCGATTCTCGAGTACTCCGACATGGACCTGTACAATGTCACGGACGTTGCGCCCAACCTTGGCCGGCTCCTCGAGTTCCAGCAGGAGGATCTGCTCGCTTACTTCGACGGGGACGAGCAACAGATCGAAGAGCTCGAGGCGCATTTCGACCTGTATACCGGTCATTACCTCGACTACGTCCGGTTTTACGAACAGCAGCACGACAATAAGAAATTTGGGGGACAGTGACTTTAATTGTCAGGCGTGAAGTACCTGGCAGCTAAAGTCACTGTCCCCAATCCATTAGCTTAACTTTGCCGCCGGGCTTGCGGTTCCGACCGTATAAGCACTCGCCAGTGCCCTGTTGCCAGGGTTCGGAGGTAGACCAGTCAATGGGGAATTCTCCCGATTCTCCCGACCCCTCTGTCGGTATAGCGTTTCGGCAAACTGAGGGAGACTGCGACCATGAAACGCGCACCCGCTTTTCTGATACCACTAACGCTTCTATTCCTTGGCTGCCAGGGGCCGAGCGAAGAAGCCACCGCCGTCGTCCAGGATGCTACGGACGCCGACGTTCCCACAATGAGCGATGCCGCGATCGATGTACTCGTTACGCGCTCCTATCCGTACGTCGCGATGTACAACGTCAACAACAAGTTTGCGGCCGCCCAGGGCGGCTGGAACACCTGCGTCGCGGATACGAAGCTCAAGGACCACACGATGCGTGACATCGCGCGGCCGAACAACGACACGCTTTACACATCCTGCCTGCTCGACCTGACGAACGACGCGATCATCATCAACATACCGGCGTTCGATTCGTCCTACGCGTCACTGATGGTCACCGGTTACGACCACTACGTGAACATCCCGCTGGCGTCCCGCCGCGGCGATTTTCGCGAACCTGAAACCATGCTGTTTTACACTGAACGCACACCGGGATACGACGGGGAACCGGTCGATGGCGTCGACTACATTTTCGAAGCCACCGGCGACTTCATATCCGCCGTATTCCGCGTCATGCCGCACGCGACAGAGCCCGAACGGTTCGAGCGCATCGTCGCGGCAAAGCAGACCATCGAGCCGGTCACGCTGGCTGAGTTCCAGGGTCGAGACACGATGCCGGTGCAGCCTGCGAACTCCCCGCCAGTCGGCCAGACAGATCTCGACGTATTCGAGAACAACCTGCTCGAGGTCATACAGTTCGTGTTCAATCACACGACCTTTGACCCCGACAACGCCATGGACCAGGGCGTGCTGGCTGCGTACGCACCGCTGGGCATCGCCCCGGGTCAGGCCTGGGATCCATCGAAGGCTGACGCGATCGATGGAGCGCGGGTTCGTGCCGCAGCGGAGCGCATCCAGCGTAAGTGGCTTGGCAGCCTCACGGATACCGGCACGATGAACAAGCTGCAGCCGAGGATCTTCCAGCCCAAGGGGGAAACCGATCTCGAGGCCGTGCTTGCCGTATCGATCATCGGGCCGATCGGCATCCCCCAGGAAGAGGCCATCTATCCGCAAGTGGCGACCGCCGACGGCGAACAGATGAATGCGATGCACGACTACGTGATTCACATGGATGCGGACGAAATGCCGCCCGCCGGGGCCTTCTGGTCGTTAACGCTTTACGACCTCGACCAGGGTTTCTTCATCCCGAACGACCGCAAGAAGTACAGTGTCGGCGAGAATGGCGGCATGAAGCTCGACGAAGAGGGCGGCATCGACATCTACATCGCCGCGGAGAAACCTGAAGGCGTGCCGGACGAAAACTGGTTGCCGATCGAGCGCAAGGACCTCGATCTGAGCCCGCAGCTGCGGCTCTATGTCCCGGACCTCGAGAAATACAAGACCTGGAAGCCACCGGTGGCCGAGAGGCTGTAGCCGACTTCCACGGCAGAGGGCATTCAAAAGGGCACGTACGGAGCATGCCCGCGGGAAATTATATTCCGCTTGACACAACGACCAAGAATCTCCTGGAGGGATCGGATATGAACACAGTTATACGACTCGGGACACTGTTTGGTGCACTTGTTTTTCTCGGGCTATCGTCGCCAGTCCTGGCTGAAGAGTCGATGGCCAGGTTGTCGGACAAGGACGTAAAGGAGCTGGCCAAGACCATCGCGAAGCAACACAACTCGTTCGAGCGGGCGCTCGACTCGAAGTTCAAGCGCAGCATACTCCGCGGCCCGAGCGGGGAGATCCAGGTGAGTTACTACCTCGAGGACCTGGGCGAGTCGATCGAACAACTGGGTAAGCGGTTTACCGGCAGCTACTCGGCCAGCGCGGAAGCGACCGAGACATTGAAGCGCGCCGATTTCATGAACTCCTATGTACGAAACAATCCCCAGATGAAAGGTGCGAACGAATGGGACGTATTCGGATCCAGTCTCCAGCAGCTTGCGCGCGCTTACGGCACGAGTTTTCCGCTGCCTGACGACGCGGTGATCCGGCGCATTGGTGACGGGGAACTCGAAGACGCGGCGACTGCAATCAGCAAGTTCGCAAAGGACATGAAGAAGCCGGTGCGCAAGTACGCTAAAGGAACCGATGAACTGAAGGCCGCGGCCAAGGGCCTTGACGACGAATTGTCGTCGCTCGCTGACCAGAGCCGGACGCTGGCATCGCGCATCCGTAGCGGCAAGCCGGCGTCTGCTGAAGCCAGACAGATGATGGACGCCGTGGGCCGCATCGAGGCACTGCTCGAAACGGCGGGCATGCCCGACGAAGTCGACACCGCCTGGCAGGAAGGCTCGAAGAGTATTAGCAAGGTCAAACAGGCATTCGCGCTATAGTTTGCGAAACCGAAAAGGGGACAGTGACCTGAGGTGCCTGGCACCAAAAGTCACTGTCCCCCGATGACCAGGGTTGTACCGATGACGCGGCTATCGAATGTTCTGCTCGCCCCCCTGTGCGTGGGCCTGATAGCCGTTGCGGTATCCGTCCCCGCGCAGGCGCAGGAATCCCTCGATTCGGTGCGGCGCACAGACCTCAACGACTATGCGCTCGGCGTCGCGATGTCGATATCCGAGAATCCGTTTGTCGGCGCCGATAGGTCGACCATCGTCTTTCCGTACCTGACCGCGCTGCAGAATCCGGCGTTCAACAAGGACTGGTTCCTCATTCGCGACGGCGATATCGGCGTTCGCTACGTTACC
>Ga0316192_10003166_pt1 | contig 11984 bp, 9 predicted proteins | sample MerIslwburrow_MG_FD_204931 | JGI IMG/M metagenome (GOLD analysis project Ga0316192, IMG submission 204931) | Coastal sediment microbial communities from Maine, United States - Merrow Island worm burrow | ecosystem: Environmental > Aquatic > Marine > Coastal > Sediment | place: USA: Maine...
GTCTTGCCGGAAGGCCAGAGCAAGGAGTTGATCTTCTCGGAGATCTCGTACTCGATCGTCTCCTGCTGATTGGGCCACAGGAACTCGATCACGTCTCGACTGCCGGTCTGGGTCTGAAAGACCAGGCCGAAGAAAAAGAGGTCTCCTTCCTGATTGATGGCCTTGCCATCCAGCCCGAAGTCCAGTGCGTCCTCGGCCTCGTCGCTGTCCGTCACCGGATCGATGAAGCGCACCTTGATCCTGCCCTCCGAGGCCCTCTCGTATTCCTTCAGTAGGCTTCGAAGATAGCGCTCGTAGGTGACGAAGTTCTTGATGAAGCGCGGCAATGTCTTGCCGGTCGTCTCCGAGAAGAAGAGATCGATCTCGATCGGCTTGACGCCTTCCTCGGTCATCCGTTGGAGGATCTCTTTGCTGCCGTCACTGAGGGAATACAGTCGGTCCTCTGTGAGGTCGATCCGGCTACCCTCCAGCGCGCGGAAGGCCAGGTGATTGGCGAACAGGACGATCAACCCGATCAGGACGATGGTCAGTAACCTGCTGTTCCACATATCGCCGCTCCCCGCCTAGGTTGCTCGAGTGCGGTCCAGAACCAGCATGCCGCTGGCCAGCCAACCGATGGTGAAAAGAAAGAAGAAAACCAACGATCGCAATTCGACGAGGCCCCTGCTCAGGGCCTCGAAATGGTCGACCAGGCTGAGGCTGGCGAACAACTGCTCCACGTAGCCTCCCAGCAGGTTGCCGATCGTCTCGAGTGTTTGCGGTAGGCCGAGCAGGAGAAAAGCCACCGACGCGGCGACCGCCAGGATGAATGCCACCACTTGATTTCGGCTCAGGGCCGAGAACAACATACCGACCGCCAAGAAAGCACCAGCTGTCAGCAGCGAAGCCAGGTAGCCACTCAAGACAACACCCCAATCGGGATTGCCGAGACGCGCCGCCTGGTAGGCCACGGGCCAGGTCAGGAACAAGGAGACCCCCAGGAAGCTCCATCCTGCCAGGAACTTGCCGAGATAGGCGCCCTCGAGGGTGATCGGTAGGGTCAAAAGCAGCTCCACCGTTCCGGACTTGCGCTCCTCGGCCCACAAGCGCATCGCCACCGCGGGCACCAGGACCACGAAGAGCCACGGCAGGTAGTCGAAGAAGGATGCCAAGTCGGCCTGGCGAAGCTCCAGCATCCGGCCGAAGTCCCGGGACAGAGTCAGAAATCCGCTGGCAACCAGGAAGATGACGATGTAGACGTAGCCCAAGGGTGAGGAAAAATAGGCCTTGAACTCGCGGCGAAAGACCGCCTTCATACCGGACAAGCGCCTCATGCCTCCACCCCCCGTGTGATGTCGCGAAACAGCTCGTTCAGGCGCCCTTCCTGCAGATGAATGCTGTGGATCTCCAAGCCCGCAGTCAGCTCCATCAGCGCCCCGAGATGATTCTCGCCACGCTGCGGATAGATATCGATGGTCGTTTCCGAGAGCCGCTCTACCCGATCACACCAGGGCTTGCCTTCCAGGGAAGTCATCAAATCGGGCAATGCAGTCGAATCCAGGACGAGCCGCATGACGTTGTGATTGGGGGCCTTGGCAATCAGCGCTTCGGGCGTGGAATCCACCAGGATCCTGCCCTCGGAGATGACCAGGGCCCGATTGCAGACTCTTTCGGCTTCGTCGAGAATGTGGGTCGACAGCACGATCGCCCTACCCGCAGACAGGCTCGTGATGAGCTCCTGAACAGAAGCCTTTTGATTCGGATCCAGGCCGTCGGTCGGCTCATCGAGGATGAGCACCTCTGGATCGTGAATCAGTGCCTGGGCCAGGCTGACACGCCTTTGAAAGCCCTTGGACAACGTCTCGATCGTCTGGTGAACGACTCGACCCAAGGCAGCTGCCTGGACTACCCTGTCCAGGGCCGCGGCGATGTTGTCTATCCCCCGAGCCTCGGCAACGAACTCCAGAAATCCGGCGACGGTCATCTCGCCATAGGCCGGCGCCGTCTCGGGCAGATAGCCGATCTTGCGGCGTGCTTCCAGCGAGGCATTGGCGAGGTCGTGACCAGCGACCCTCACACTTCCCCTGTCGGGCTCGACGAAGCCGGTGATCATCTTCATGGCGGTGGTCTTTCCGGCTCCGTTGGGACCCAGAAAGCCCAGTACATCGCCTCTTCGCACCTCGAAGCTGATGCCGTCGACGGCGCGAATCGGACCGTAGTGCTTGGCCAGGTCCTGCACCTCGATCAGCAGCTCACCCGCAGCTGGTTTCGAATATCCCTCCATTTTCACCTCTCGTACGGGTACCGTCTCGTGTGCCACAAGGGAACCGTTCTGGCCCCGCGGCGCGCCAAAATGACCGGGAAAAGGATGCCAGAGCCGCCTCTCAGGCCCTGGCGGTGCTTTCCCTACCTCGTACTAGCAATCGCCGTACCAGAAATGCCTCTGGCAAGAGGGTGCCGTGGACGGATCAGCGCTCGATTTTGAGCGCGTGGTTCAGGGGAACGTCCAGGAGTCTGCGCCGGAACCCATCCGGCCAGATGAGCGTCAGGCTTTCCAGTTGCCGCTTGTCACCGAAACCGAAGTGGAAACGTGGATCGTTGACCGACAGGAAGGAGCCGCCGATCACTCGATGCCGGATCCATCTGTCGTCCCCGAGCGCGGCTTCTACCCTGACCGCCAGGGGCGCATCGACCAGCAGGAAAGTGCCTGGCTCTTTGGTGTCATTCCGCAGTAGCGTCGGGGGCTCATCGACATTCGAAATGGCCATGTCCAGATCGCCATCGAAGTCGATGTCGCCGACTGCCAATCCATGACTCACCTTTTCCACAGCGAGGCCGGGACCTGCCTCGGCGGAGACGTCGACCAGAGTTCCACCTTGGTCCACCAACAGTAGATTGGGTTGTCGAAAGCCCCCTCCGACCTTGTCGGCGACGAGATCGGCCTGCGGGTAGATGTGGCCGTTGGCCACGAAGATGTCCAGGTCGCCATCCTGGTCGAGATCCGACAGGGTCGTGCCCCAGGACAGCAGGGAGAACGTCGGGCCTCCGAGCTGGACGCTGCGCGTGACGTCCTCGAAGATCATGTCGCCCAGATTGCGGTAGAGGGTGGACATGTCCTGCTGGAAGTTCGTGACCAGCAGGTCCACCAAGCCGTCGCTCTCGACGTCGCCAGCTGCCAGCCCCATTCCGGCCTGCGCGCTGCCCCCCTCGTCCAGTGCCGCCCCGCTCCACAAGCCGACCTCCTGAAACACACCCCCATCATTGCTGTACAGGTAGTTCGGATTGGAGTCGTTCGCCGCGTAGATGTCGAGATCCAGATCGCCGTCGAGGTCGGCGGCGAGAATGCCGAAGGTATAGAACAACCCCACATCCTCGAGACCGGCTTCTGCAGTGGCCTCTTCGAACCTGCCGCCACCCTGATTCCTGAAGAACTTGTTGCCGAGACCCTCGAGTCCGAAAGGTCCCAACATCACGTCGAGTCCCTCCCAGACCAAGCTGGGCTTCTCGGCTAGAACCTCCTCTAGAGTGCACTCGATATAGCCACCCACGTAGAGGTCCTCGTCACCGTCGCCGTCGGAGTCGAAGAGGACAGCTCCGGCTGACCATCCCTCGAGGTTTGGAGAGTCCGGGTGCTCCTCGAACGTGCCGTCCCCCCGATTGAGGTAGAGGACGTCCGTGCCGAAATTGGTCACGAACAAGTCGAGGAGCCCGTCGCCATTGGCGTCGCCGGCGGCCAAGCCAGAGCCCCAGGCGTCCGAGCCCAGGCCTGCTTTCTCCGTTACGTCCAGGAACCGCCCTTGCCCCTCGTTGCGATAGAGGACATCTCGGCCGCGCTCGGCGATCTCCGCGCCGTCGAGACGCCACCCGTTGACCAGATAGAGGTCCAGATCGCCATCGGCGTCGTAGTCGACCAGACCCAGCCCGGTTCCGTTCGACTCCATGATGTGGGGCTTGTCATCGCGCCCGCACCAGGTCGGCGCGACGACCCCCGCCTCGGCCGCGATATCGACGAAATAGGGCGGTGACGATCCAGACGCGATGGTCGGGATCGTCACCGCCACCAATACGATGAGTCTTTGCACTACTGCTTACTTGAGATGCGGGCCTTACTCAGCCAGGGTTTCCTCGGCAAAGGCGGCAAACTCTTTCCAAGCTGCCTCCCGTGCGACATCATCCTTGGCTTGGCGCATGGCCGTCGAGGAAGCCAGCATCTCCTTCTTGGCCTCCCGGGTCACCAACACATAGCCTTCTTCATAGATGCCTTGCTCTTCACCAGCCGCGTTGTGGTGGTGCCCCCCCTCGACCAGTCTCTTGCGGATCCCTGCAACCGCGTTGTCACCCTCGTTGGCGAACAAGGCCATCTCCGCGGCCGCCTCGTTATACATACCCTGCTTCATGTAGGCCTTGGCTCCGTGATAGTGACCGTCCAGCATCGCTCTGACCAGGTCTTCCTCGGCCTGGCGAACGTTCAAGATGATCTTGGCCAGGGAGTCGTAGGCGGCGACCATGCTGGTCGGGGTCTTCTGCGCCACACTCGGCATCGCCATGAGAGCAACAGCGCCCAACACCACATAGAGCTTCAGATTCGGTTTCATTCGAACACCTCCAAAGATGACAGATTCCCTTTTTCTCACGAGTTCCGTTGGCATTGAGTTGAATCTCCGAACGGTTCCCACTAGTTTATTACTTCATCGAGATGAGCGCATCTTTCGAAGAGGAGACACTTTGCCACTACATGATCTAGCCGGCCGGCCGGCACCAGCCTCGCTGCTTGTGGATGTTCCATCACTGATCGCCGCCTACTACTCCTACCGACCCGACCCTGCCTTGCCCGGACAGCTCGTGGCGTTCGGGACCTCAGGACACCGGGGCTCCTCCCTGCGACGCAGCTTCAACGAGGCACACATCCTGGCCATTAGCCAAGCGATCGCCGACTATCGCAAGCAAGGCGGTATCGACGGACCCCTGTTTCTGGGCCGCGATACACACGCATTGTCAACCCCAGCCCAGATGACGGCTCTGGAAGTCCTGGCAGCCAACGATGTGGAGGTCCGTGTGGCGCGGGATGAGGGGTACACGCCGACTCCGGTCATCTCGCACGCGATCCTGACCCATAATCGAGATCGCCAGAGGGGTCTCGCCGACGGCATCGTGATCACTCCCTCGCACAATCCGCCGGACGACGGAGGCTTCAAGTACAACCCGCCTCACGGCGGTCCTGCCGATACCCAGGTCACCAGTTGGATCGCCGATCGAGCGAACGAGCTCATGCAGGCAGGCAACCGAGGAGTCCAGCGCGTCGCCTTCGAGACGGCCAGGGGCAGAGCCAACATCCAGGAGCACGATTACATAGAGAACTACGTCAGCGACCTGGGAGCCGTGGTGGATATGGAAGCCATCCGAACGTCCGGCCTGAAGATCGGCACCGACCCCATGGGTGGCTCGGGCGTCGCCTTCTGGGAGCCCATAGCGGAGCAATATCGGTTGGACATCACCGTGGTCAATCCAGACGTGGATCCCACATTTCGCTTCATGCGGGTGGACCGCGACGGCAAGATCCGGATGGACTGCTCCTCACCCTCGGCCATGGCGGGGCTGATAGACCTGAAGGACAGGTTCGACATCGCTTTCGGCAATGACCCCGACTTCGATCGTCACGGCATCGTGACGCCAGATGCTGGACTGATGAATCCGAACCACTACCTGGCTGTCGCCATCAGCTACCTGTTCCAGAATCGCCCCGACTGGCCCTCGACTGCAGCTGTCGGCAAAACTCTGGTCAGCAGCAGCATCATCGACCGATTGGCCACCCAACTGGGGCGCACTCTCAAAGAGGTACCGGTCGGCTTCAAGTGGTTTGTCGAGGGCCTGCTGGACGGCAGCTATGGTTTCGGCGGCGAAGAGAGCGCGGGAGCTTCCTTCCTGCGACACGACGGCACGGTGTGGACAACGGACAAGGACGGCTTCATCCTCGACCTGCTGGCTGCCGAGATCATGGCCCGGACCGGCCTGGATCCTGGTGAGCACTATGTCCAGCTCACTGAACAGTTTGGCGCACCGATCTACGAGCGAATCGACGCACCTGCCTCTCCTGAGCAGAAGGCAGCCCTCAAAACTCTTTCACCGGATCAGGTCACGGCTGACGAGTTGGCCGGCGAGCCCATCGAGGCGATCCTCAGCCACGCGCCTGGCAACGACGCTCCAATCGGCGGCCTCAAGGTCGTGGCAGAAAACGGCTGGTTTGCCGCTCGTCCCTCCGGGACCGAGGAGGTCTACAAGATCTACGCCGAGAGTTTCCTTGGCAGAGAGCACCTGGAGCGGATCCAGTCGGAAGCCAGAACCATCGTCAGTGCCGCATTCGAATCTAGCGATTGAGGGTGTCTCGGCTCGCCTCAGAGAACCGACGAGCTCCAGGCGCTCGTGTCACCGCTCTCGAAACCGTCAGCGAAGATCTCGTCGGTGACCACCACGCTGTCGCTGTCGGTGGCCATCTCGACCGGCGGTGATCGACCGTAGCTGGGGTCATTCCAGAGCTCGTAGAGGTATTCGCCGCGACTCAAGCCGAGGACCTGCGCCCCGCTGCCAACGATGCAGTCGTCGGGGAGGTTGTTGTCAACGGCTTCGTCTCGAAGAAATTCGATGTACTCATCGCTGGCGGTCTGGTAGCGCAGGGTCGCCTCAATGGTGACCGGCGAGGGCGTCCCCAGCGGCACCGCCACCTTGTAGCTCACGTCATCGTAGTTGACCAGAACCCCCGATCCGGGGGCGGTTTCGGGGTAGGTGTACCCGACGGGCTGAATGTCGATATCGTCTGCACCGGTGAATCCCAACGGAGGAATTCGGTTGTCCAGCGCCACGCAGTTGTTCTTCACGAAATGGAACAGATGGTGGCCAGTGGCGGCGGACTCCACATCACACGCGCCGGTTCCGTTGAAGTCCCAGATACCCTGCTGGACCTCGTAGATCTTCAGCTGAGGGTCCCGGCTCAGTGCTCCGGTGCTCGGGCTCCAGGAACCGCTCTCCCAGATCAAACTGCCGGATCCGTCCCGTGCCACCAGATGCAACCACATGCGTCGGCCCTCACCGTAGCCAGTCGGTAGCTTGTGACCGGTGAGATTCGTTATCCGGACACCGACGTCGAGCTCGGAACCGGCTGTGACACTCGATGGCAAGGTGACGTCAACCAATGCCGACTGGTCCTGCAGCAGGTCCAGGGCCCAGGCGGCCGTCGCATCGAAACTGGCATCGCGATCGAGGCTAGCCCCATATTCCCCCTTGAGAACCTGCGGAATCCAGGCGTTGCCGCCCGCCAGCTGATGAATGGGCATGTCCCCTGTCCGGTTGTTGCGGCACTGGCTAGAAGCACAGGCTGGATCCTGGGTCGCGTCGGGCATGTGGCAGCTCGAGCAGCTCTCGAATTCCGGCGACCCCTCGTCGCCCATCGAACTCTGTTGCCACTCCTTGAAGGTGCGTTCGATCGGAAACGGCACACCTGTATCCTGACCTGTCTCGTCTCTCAAATTGTGAAGAGGACTGGTGACATTGTGACAGTTGCCGCAGAGGTCGTTGCTCACTTCATAGTCGGAGTACACCCACTCGTGCATCGGCAGGGAGTGGTTGGGCAGCCCAGAGTAGTCGTAGGGGCCGGCGCGGCAGGGCTCCTGAGGGTGAGGCATCGTGTTCGAGCAGACCGCATCGTCGATCCAGAAGCTGGCATTCTCGAAATAGACCGCTTCCTGGCCAGCCGGAGGATTGCCATTGACCTCCATGCGGTGGCAGAAGTGGCACGTGAGGCCTGAGAAATCGTTATCTTTGCCGTCGAGGCTACCCGAGAGGCCGCAGCCGTCTGCATCGCCGATGGAAGCACCTCCATTGCCTGCGTTGGCCCTGCCCTCGAGCCAGCCCGTGGGAGTATGGCACCGCAGGCAAAACTCGCCGACGCCTTCCACACCCAAGTCGGCACCGTCGTGATTGGCTACATCCAAGGCGGCCCAGAAAATCGGGTCCCGGGCCGCATTGGCCATCATGGAGCCGGCCCAGGTATCCCAGGGCTCGATGTGCGCCCCGTCATAGTCCGCATGGCAACTAAAGCAGTCCCCTGGAGTCTGGATGGGGAAGGTCAGCGGACCCTGGGTACCGAGCGGCGTATAGACGCCTGCCGAAGCAAGGCTCGATCCGGCCAGAATCGCCAGGCCTCCCAGCAACCCGCTGAGTCGACATCGCCGTCTTACTCGAAGCATTGGATCCCTCCCTCTCGGCGCGGTCTGATACGTTCCCAGTATCGCCTATTTCGACCCTGTCCTGAAACCACCACCTGTGAGATCCGCCATGATCGAGCTCCGCCACATTCTCGACGCACGCTCCCGACTCTCGGACGGAGCGATCAAAGAGACGCCCTGCCTCGAGTCCGAGGCGCTCTCAGAACGTTGTGGTGTCCACCTGTTCCTCAAATACGAGACCCTGCAGCGCACCGGGTCTTTCAAGCCCCGTGGGGCGCTGAACCGAATCCTCACGCTGAGCGAAGAGGAGCGCTCGAGGGGCGTCATCGCCGCTTCGGCGGGCAATCATGCCCAGGGTGTGGCCTATGCAGCAGGCGTGGTCGGTGTCGATGCCCTGATCGTGATGCCGGAGAGCACCCCCCTGGTGAAGATCACCCGCACCCAGCAGCTGGGGGCCACCGTCGAGCTCCATGGACAGAACCTGGACGAGGCTCTGAGCAGGACCCGAGAACTGGAAGAGCAGAAGGGTATGACCTTTGTCCACCCCTTCGACGACGAAGCCGTCATCGCCGGGCAAGGTACTGTCGGCCTGGAGATTCTCGAGCAGGTTCCCGACCTAGAAGCCATCGTGTCTCCCATCGGAGGCGGCGGTCTCATCTCCGGCATAGCCACGGCCGTCAAAGCTCAGCGACCCGAGGTCGAGGTCTACGGTGTGCAGAGTGAGGCCGCTCCCGCCATGAAGCAGAGCTTTGATGCAGGCGAGAGGCAATCCTCAGAGGTGGCGCCGACCATTGCCGAGGGCATCACGCTCAAGCGACCGGGTGAACTGACCTTTCCCATCATCCACCGACTCGTCGATGGCATCGAACTGGTTTCGGAGGCCGAGATCGAGGGCGCTGTCTACGAGCTGTTGGAGACCGGAAAGAGCCTCACCGAAGGGGCAGGCGCAGCTGGCTACTGCGCCATCCGCAACGGCAGATTCCCCAGCCTCGCAGGCAAGAAGGTGGTCGTCGTTCTGTGCGGCGCCAACATCGATCTCAACATTCTCGAGCGCATCATCGAGAGGTCGCTGCTCAAGCAGCACCGGCTCGTCAGGTTGGGCATCACCGTCAAGGACAGACCGGGAGGCCTGGCCCGCATGCTGGCCGTCATCGCCGAACGAGAGGCCAACGTTCTCCACATCCACCACAATCGGGTCTTCACCGAGAGCGCCTTCTGGCAGGTCGATGTCGAGCTCATCCTCGAGGTCAAGAATCGAGCGCACATCGAGCGACTGCTCGAAGCTCTCACCCAGGCCGGCTATACCAGGATCGAGGAATTGGGCGTCCCCCTGGTGCCGGCTCCCCACCTCGAACGCTGAGCTGGAGGTCTTCCCCGAGTCCACCCGGTTGCTATACTCCGGCATCTTGCCTCGATGGGGCGTTGCCGAGTGAACACGGGTCAGCGGAGACGAGAACACCGTATGTACGAAGAGGTGAGCATCAAGCGAGAAGTCGGAGCGATTCAGATCCCCGACGGGTCACCCGTGGTGATTCCCGAAGGGACCAAAGTGCTCATCACCCAGAGCCTGGGCGGCAGCTTCACCGTCATGACCGATCGTGGGGCCATGTATCGCATCGACGAGCGCAACGCAGATGCACTCGGCAAAGAACCGGCGGAGAACGCGAGCCAGTCGGCTGCCCCAGCAGACGCGGAGTCCCTCGAGCAGCTCATCTGGTCGGAAATGAAGAAGTGCTTCGATCCCGAGATACCAGTCAATGTCGTGGATCTGGGCCTGATCTACGACTGCCAGGTTCAAGACCGTCCGGAAGGGGGCTATCGGGTCGAGATCAAGATGACCCTTACCGCTCCGGGATGCGGCATGGGGCCCGTTTTGGCCGAGGATGTCCGGGCGCGCCTGGAAGCCATCTCCGGAGTCGAGGAGACCGAGGTTGAAATCGTTTTTGACCCGCCCTGGAATCCGAACATGATGACCGATGCGGCCAGGCTGCAACTCGGCTTCATGTAGACCATTTCTCGTACTCAAGAGTCTGACCACCCCTACAGGTGGGTGGGTCGTCCCACCTCATCGGGTGTTGGTGAAAATCGCCGTCTCGTGCATGCTCTGTGAGAGTGCTCCGAAGGCGCTCCACCTCGTCGGCCCGACGAACCAAGCGCGCCGTTTCTAGCGGACTCCTGCAAGATCTGAAGAGGAGTGTCATGCCTACCGGAAACACCAGGACCCGACCCAAACCCTTTGTCATGCCCCAGTTCTGCAAGGCCTGTGGGCGGTGCATCGACGCCTGTCCCAAGGACTGCATCTCACTGGGCACCCAGATCGAGTCGTCCACCGGCTTTACGCCGGTCGTTCTGGATCTCGAAGCCTGTAACGGGTGCGGTCTCTGCTTCAGCGCCTGTCCCGAGCCCTACGGCCTCGCGCCCGTTACCAACGAGTTCGAGACCGAGTTGTTCGACCCGGCGAAGACCTTCGGGCCGAAACAATCCACGGCAATCGAGCCGGTGGCCATTGCCGACGAGCGGATTCCGCTACCTGACCTGGAGCCGCTGGTCCTGAAGGGAAATCACGCCGCCGCGATCGGCGCGATCCTAGCCGGCTGCCGCCACTTCTTCGGCTACCCCATCACACCTTCGACCGAGGGTGCGGAGTTGATGGCCAAGCTGCTTCCTCAGATCGACGGCGTCTTCGTCCAGGCGGTCAGCGAGGTAGCCACCATCAACATGATGTATGGCTGCGGCGGCGCCGGCATGAGATCCATGACCTTTACCTCTTCGCCAGGCTTCAGCCTCATGGTGGAGGGAATCTCCTACATGATCGGAGCCGAGGTGCCGGGCGTTATCGTAGACGTCATGCGCGGTGGGCCGGGGCTGGGCAACATCGCACCCGAGCAGGCCGACATCAAGCTTCTATGCCGTGGATTGGGGCATGGCAACACTCACGCACCGGTTCTCGCCCCATCCACCCCGCAGGAGATGCTGGAGATGGCCATGCTGGCTTTCGAGCTGGCCTTCAAATACCGCAATCCCGTGGTCATCGCAGGTGATGGCTACCTGGGGCAGATGACCGGTCGAGTCACGCTGCCAAACACCATGATCAAGCCGGGCCTGCCGAAGTGGGCGGTCTGGGGAGATGAGATGCACCGTGGCAATCTGATCAATTCCATTTTTCTGGCCGAGCCCGATCTCGAGGCCCACAACATCCACATCAATGAGAAATACGAGTGGATGCGGGCAGAAGAGCAGAGGGCCGATCTCTTCCAATGCGACGACGCCGACTGGCTGATCGTGGCCTGCAACACTCCGGCTCGAATGGCCAAGGGCGCCGTTCAGCAACTGCGCCAGGAGGGGATCAAGGCCGGCCTGTTTCGACCGATCACGCTATGGCCTTTCCCTATCGATGCCCTGACCAGCATCATCGACAACGTCGAGGGACTGCTTGTCGTGGAAGGCAGCAATGGACAACTGGAGGACGAGCTGCGGCTGGCCATGAGCCACGCTGGCATTCGCCATCCGCGGATCGAGAACGTCAGGCACTTTGGCGGCATCTTGCCGTCACTCGAAGAAATCGTCGACAAACTCACCTCACTCCTGAAGGTGGCAGCATGAGCAACGTCTTCTATGAGAATTTCGAGCGTCACTCCCACGGTGAGGGTCTGAAGGGGCAGAGTACCCACTATTGCCCCGGCTGTGGTCACGGATTGATCCAGAAGTACCTCGCCGAGTCCATCGCCGAACTGGAAATCCAGGATCGCACCATTGCGGTTTCGCCAGTCGGCTGCAGCGTATTCA
>Ga0316192_10003169_pt1 | contig 11980 bp, 8 predicted proteins | sample MerIslwburrow_MG_FD_204931 | JGI IMG/M metagenome (GOLD analysis project Ga0316192, IMG submission 204931) | Coastal sediment microbial communities from Maine, United States - Merrow Island worm burrow | ecosystem: Environmental > Aquatic > Marine > Coastal > Sediment | place: USA: Maine...
CAATGTGAAGATTCCGTCGTGGGGCACCACCACGACGCGCTGACGGTAGCCGTCAATATCAGCGTATAGCTCATTACCATTCAGATCGCCTGCTGCCAGCACGGACTTGTCGCCAACGGTGATGCGGAATCGCCGCTGTTCGCCACTGCCGATTTCAACCACCGGAACATCGTAGGCATTGCCGTTCAAAACGATGGCGCCTGTGTGCATCGCCGGCTGGTTCAGCCGCCACGCATTGGATGAACCCCAGGGTGAGCTTGGGTCCGTGCCGCCGGCCCTGTCCCTGGTTGCCCGCTCCATCCGCAGCAGCAGGTAAAGCGATGCCAACGGCAGATCCTGCACGCGATCAATATCGGTTGAGTGAAACAGCAGGTCGTGATGGCTCTCGATAAAATGAGTGTCCAGTTCAGCATCCCTGAAAGGTTGACTGGTCGCCAGGTTGTACAGGAACGAGATATTGGTGCTCAAGCCGCTGACACGATATTCAGACAACGCCTTTGCCAGCCTGCCCAGGGCCCTGTCGCGATTCTCGTCCCAAACCACCAGCTTGGCGATCATCGGATCATAGTACACGCTGACTTCATCGCCCTGCAGCACGCCGGTATCCACACGCACATGCCGGTTTTCTTCAGGCGGCTGCAGGTAACTCAGCACACCGGTGGCCGGCAGAAAATCGTGGTCCGGGTCCTCGGCATAAATCCGGGCCTCGAAGGCATGGCCCTGGATACGAAGATCGTCCTGTTCCAGGGGCAGATTCTCTCCCGCGGCAACGCGCAACTGCCAGGCAACCAGGTCCTGTCCCGTGATCATTTCGGTCACAGGGTGTTCGACCTGCAGGCGGGTATTCATTTCCATGAAATAGAACGACCCGGCGGCATCCAGCAGGAACTCGACGGTGCCGGCGCCTTCGTAATTTATGGCCCGGGCGGCCAACACGGCAGCCTCTCCCATCTGTTTGCGGAGTTCAGGCGTCATGCCCGGTGCGGGCGCTTCTTCGATCACTTTCTGGTGGCGGCGCTGCACGGAGCAATCGCGCTCGAACAGGTACACGGCATGGCCGTGACGGTCACAGAACACCTGTACTTCAACGTGCCGGGGCCTCGACAGGTACTTCTCAACCAGCATGTCGTCGTTGCCAAAACTGGAGGAAGCCTCACGCCTTGCTGCAGACAGCGCATCGGAGAACCCCGCTTCGCTGTGAACCAGGCGCATGCCTTTTCCGCCGCCACCGGCCACTGCCTTCAGCAGCACCGGGTAACCGATCTCCGACGCTGCACTTGCCAGCCTCCCGGGCGATTGGTCCGCCTGGTGGTAACCGGGGACCAGCGGAACTCCGGCTTTCTCCATGATGGTCTTGGCCGCTGACTTGGAACCCATCGCTTCGATGGCTGAGGCCGGCGGGCCGATAAACTCGATACCGGCTTCTTTGCAAAGCCTGGCAAACCCGGCGTTTTCAGACAGGAATCCGTAGCCCGGATGAACCGCTTCGGCGCCGGTTTCCCGGCATGCCTCGATGATTCGGGCACCCAGCAGATAGGATTCGCGCGGGGGCGCAGGACCAATGTGCACCGCCTCATCAGCCATTGACACGTGCAGCGCATCGCGATCCGCATCCGAATAGACGGCAACCGTTGCGACACCCATCCGGCGGGCTGTACGGATAATGCGGCAGGCGATTTCACCGCGGTTTGCAACCAGTATTTTGCTGAACATAACCGGGCTCCTCTACATGCGAAACACGCCGAAGCGCGTCTCTTCGATGGGTTTGTTCAGCGCAGCCGAAATAGCCAGCCCCAGTACCTGGCGGGTTTGCGCCGGATCGATCACGCCGTCGTCCCACAGCCGTGCAGAGGCGTAATAGGGGTGCCCCTGCTCCTCGTATTTATCCAGCACAGGCTGTTTGAAAGCCGCTTCATCTTCCTTCGACCAGTCCTCGCCGGCCCGCTCTTTCTGGTCGCGCTTGACCTGCGCCAGAACTCCGGCGGCCTGTTCGCCGCCCATCACCGAGATACGCGAGTTGGGCCAGGTGAATAAAAAACGCGGTTCATACGCCCGGCCGCACATCCCGTAGTTACCCGCACCATAGGAATTACCGATGATGACGGTGAACTTAGGCACCTGCACGGACGAGACCGCTGTCACCATTTTTGCCCCGTGCTTGGCGATCCCTTCCGATTCGTACTGTTTTCCGACCATGAACCCCGTGATGTTCTGCAGGAAGACCAGAGGAATTTTCCGTTGGCCGCACAGTTCGACAAAATGCGCTCCTTTTTGGGCTGATTCTCCAAACAGGATGCCGTTGTTGGCGACAATACCCACCGGGTAACCGAAAATCCGGGAAAACCCGCAGATCAGCGTAGTGCCGTAACGGGCCTTGAACTCATCGAATACCGACCCGTCGACGATTCGCGCAATGATTTCGCGAACGTCATAGGGCTTCCGGGCGTCGTTCGGCACAACCCCGTAAATTTCTTTCGGGTCGTACAGCGGCTCCTCAACATCGGCCAGGTCCAGCCCGACGGGCTTGACCCGGTTCAGGCGGCTCACCGCCCGGCGCGCCAGCTTCAGTGCATGATGATCGTTCTGTGCAAAATGGTCCGCCACTCCGGATTCCCGGGTATGCACATCGGCGCCGCCCAGTTCCTCTGCGGTGACGATCTCGCCGGTGGCGGCCCGAACCAGCGGCGGTCCGGCCAGGAAAATGGTGCCCTGCTCTTTTACGATGATCGATTCATCCGCCATAGCCGGCACGTAAGCGCCACCGGCCGTGCACGAGCCCATTACGATGGCGATCTGCGGAATGTTTTTCGCCGACATATTGGCCTGGTTGTAGAAAATTCGTCCGAAGTGCTCCCGGTCCGGGAAGACTTCATCCTGCATCGGCAAATAGGCGCCGCCAGAATCGACCAGGTAAATACAGGGCAGGTGGTTTTGCGCGGCAATCGCCTGGGCCCGTAAGTGCTTTTTGACGGTTAACGGGTAGTAGGTGCCGCCCTTAACCGTGGCGTCGTTGGCGACGATCATGCATTCCTGGCCGGCAACCCGGCCGACCCCGGTGATAATGCCTGCGGCCGCAACGGTCTCGCCATACACGCCGTAAGCAGCCAGCTGGGATAGCTCCAGAAACGGTGAACCGGGATCGATCAGCGCGTCGATCCGGTCCCGCGCCAGCAATTTTCCGCGGGACTCATGCCGCTGCTGGTATTTTTCTCCGCCGCCCAGGTGGATTTCGGAGACTTTTTCTTCAAGCTCCGCGACCAGCGACTGCATTTGCGCCGCATTGGCGAGAAACTCCTCGGACCGGGTATTCACCCTGGACTGGATCGTGCTCATATTGGCTCTCCCAAGATGCCGGCGCTATTGAGGGGCGGTTTCTGCGAACAGCTCACGACCGATCAGCATACGCCGTATTTCATTGGTACCGGCGCCGATCTCGTAGAGCTTGGCGTCCCGCAGCAACCGGCCGGCCGCGTAGTCATTGATATAGCCATTGCCGCCCAGGCACTGGATTGCTTCCAACGCCATCTGCGTGGCTCTTTCCGACGTGAACAGGATCACACCCGCAGCATCCTTGCGCTTTTCCATTCCGCGGTCGCAATTCGCCGCCACTGCATAAAGGTATGCACGTGAAGCACTCAAGGTGATGTACATGTCGGCGATTTTTCCCTGCATCAACTGGAACTCTCCGATACTGCGGCCGAATTGCTTGCGTTCATGGATGTAGGGTTCGACGATGTCCAGGCAGTTTTGCATTATTCCGACCGGGCCGGCAGCAAGGACTGTGCGTTCATAGTCCAGTCCTGACATCAGCACATGCACACCCTCGTTCTTCCGGCCAAGGATATTTTCCGCCGGTACGCGGCAATTGTCGAAAATGAGTTCACAGGTATTGGAACCGCGCATGCCGAGTTTGTCGAGCTTGTCTCCACGGGAGAACCCCGGCGTTTCACGCTCCACGATAAACGCCGTCAGGCCGCGTGGACCGGCTCCAATTTCGGTCCGGGCGTAAATGACATAAACACTTGCCTCCGGACCATTGGTGATCCACATCTTGCTGCCATTGAGCACATAGTGATCGCCATCCTGTTCAGCCCTCAAGCCCATGCTGACAACATCGGAACCCGACGAATGCTCGGACATAGCCAATGCACCGACGTGTTCGCCCGAACATAAGCCGGGCAGATACTTGCGCTTCTGTTCCTCGCTGCCGTTTTTACGAACCTGGTTGACGCACAGGTTGGAATGCGCGCCGAAGGACAGCCCCACTGAACCGGAAGCCCGGCTGATTTCCTCCATTGCCACGCAATGGGCAAGATAACCCAGCCCGGTCCCACCGTATTGTTCTTCCACTGTGATACCCAGCAAACCCATATCACCGAGCTTTTGCCACAGGTCCACCGGAAAGAGGTTATCCCGATCGATCTGAGCGGCCCGCGGTGCAATTTCCTCGCGGGCAAACTGGTAAACGGCCTCCCGCAGCATTTCAATATCTTCGCCCAGGTCAAAATCCAGGGATGGAAAATGCGTATTCATTGTTTTCTGTCTCCGTTCAGGTGGGTCAGCATTGCCGCCCTGCACTTTGCTTCGGCGTCGGCCAGTTCCTTGAGAATCACTCGCAAATCGTTTTGCTGACGTTTCAGTTCAGCACGCTTCTCCTGGATTTTCGCGATCAGGGTTTCCAGTTGCTTCCGGTTGTTGCCGGGAGTGCCATACATCAGGATAATTTCGGCGCTTTCATCCAGGCTCAGGCCCAGGCGCTTGCCGCGCAGAATCAGGCGCAGCTTGGTGCGGTCCGCCGCGGTATAAATCCTGCGCGTTCCTTCGCGTTCCGGGTTCAACAATCCTTTTTCTTCGTAAAAACGAATGGTGCGCGTGGTGACGTCGAATTCACTGGCGAGATTGCTGATGCTGTAGGTACTGGGCATTCTTGACTCCCTGCCGTTTTTCCGGGTTTACGGCCTGGCCAAGTATATATTACGTTTACGTTAACGTAAACTAATCGTCACGCACCCGCTTGCTGCATGACGTCAGGACCTTTACCCCGTAGCAAACACAAAACTAGTTTTGCAGCGCAGCCAGGCAACGTTGCGCGCGCGCCTCGATGGCATCCCAGCGCCCGGCCTCGATGTCTGCTGCCACGAATAAGGGTGCGACAAATCCGGCCGCGAACACACCGGCGTCGATCCATTCTTTCGCATTGTGCTCGTCTACACCGTTGGTCGGCACGATCTTGAGATAAGGCATTGGGCCCAACACCGAACGCACCCAGGCAGGGCCGCCCGCGGGGGCCGGGAAAAGTTTGCATAACTGGGCGCCTGCGCGGTGGGCGCGCAACATCTCGGTAGGCGTGTGCGTGCCGGGCATGCAGGCGACGCCGAGTTTGCCGGCAGCAGAAATTACGGCTTCGTCAACCACGGGAGACACCAGGAAACGGGCCCCGGCTTCTACCGATTTCTGCGCCTCAAGCTCATCCATGACGGTACCGGTGCCAACCACCAGCCCTTCGCGTTGCGAAAACTCTTTGACCAGGTCATACACGCCCGGAATGGTCAGGGTAAATTCGATAATGCTGAAACCGCCGCGTATCGCGGCCTCCATCGCCAAAGCGGCTTTTTCCGTATCATTGCAACGCAGGATGGCGCTGCCTTTTTCACGGCCAAACCGTTCGACAAATGTATCGGGCGTCACGCCTTTTCTCCTGCTGACATCTCGAGTATTCTTTTTGCCTGGAGCAGATGCGGCAAATCCAGCATCGCTCCATCCATCCCCAGTGTTCCCGCACCGGGGTTTGCTTCGAACAAGGCCACGATCCGCCGGGCGCGTTCAATTTCATCCGCGCTCGGTGTGAAAGCCCGGTTGATCACCTCGACCTGCCCCGGATGGATCGCCAGCTTTCCGCTGAACCCGTCCCGCCGTGCATCGGTACAGGATCTTTCCAGTCCTTCCAGATCGCGAAAATCAGCGTATAGCGTGTCAATGGCAGCGACGCCGGCAGCATGGGCAGCAAACAGGCAGAGGCTTCGAACCCACTGGTACGGAGCCGTCCAGTTGCCCTGCTGGTCACGGTTGGCGGTGGCTCCCACGGCAGCACTCAGGTCTTCGGCTCCCCAGGTCAGGCCCATCAGGCGCTTGCTGCACTGGCGGTAGTCTCCCATGGAAAAAAGTGATTGCGGTGTCTCGGTCGCCACCGGCAGAATCCGCGTACAGCCGATGGGCATCTCGTGCTCGGCCTCGTAGTTGCCGATTCGCCGGCCCAGGATCTCGACGTCTTCCGGCGAGCGGGGCTTGGGAAGGACGATACCGTCCGGCCCTGCCGGAATCACCGCGGAGAGATCCGCGCCAGCCTCGGCGTGGTCCAGTGGATTTATGCGGACCCAAACCTGCTGAGGGCTATCGGCGGAGCGGCCCGACAGGTATTCAACCGCCATTGCCCGCGCCGCCGCCTTGTTTTGAGGCGCCACCGAGTCTTCCAGGTCCAGGATCAGGACATCGGCCGGAATATCCTGGCTCTTCGCCAGCTTCTTTTCACTGTCACCGGGCACAAACAGCCATGAGCGCATCGCGTTCATGCCCCGGGCTTCCTCAACATCAGTGCAGAGCGTTTGCAGACACCTACCAGCACATCGTCCTGGTTGAATGCCTGGTGCTCGAAAATTACGATCCCGTTGCCCGGCCGTGAGCGGCTGTCCCGGAGTTCCAGCACCGTGGTCCGGATATGAAGGGTGTCGCCGTGAAAAAGCGGATGGGGAAATCGCACTTCGTCCCAGCCCAGGTTTGCCACCGCTGTACCCAGGGTTGTGTCATTAACTGAAATGCCAACCATCAGGCTCAGCGTCAGGCAACTGTTGACGATCCTCTGCCCGAATTCGGTCTGGGTCCGGCAGTACTCTTCATCGAGGTGCAAAGCGGCCGGATTGTGCGTCATCGCACTGATCATGACGTTATCCGCTTCCGTGATGGTGCGGCGAATGGCATGGTCAAACACCTGGCCCACCTTGAATTCTTCGAAGTACAATCCCGCCATTGGAATCTCCGCTAAGCGATGCATTTATTAGCGGTTCAGCTTACACCAACCGCCTTACCTCCGGAACCGTTCGACCCAGTGTTCCACCAGTGAATAGACCGAAGGAACCACCACCAGGGTCAGCAGGGTTGAACTGATCAGGCCACCGATCACGGCCACCGCGAGCGGCCCGTTGGTATCCGACCCGGCCCCCAACCCGGTCGCGGCCGGCGCCAACGCCAGGATGATCGTCACCGAGGTCATCAATACCGGACGCATGCGAACGGGACAGGCTGTCCTGATCGCATCGTCAATAGACATTCCCTGCTCCCGCATCTGGTTGGTCAGGTCGACCAGCAGGATCGAGTTCTTGGCCACCAGGCCAACCAGCAACACGAGACCGATCATTGAATAGATATTCAACGAATGGCCGGTCAGCCACAAGGCGCCAACTCCGCCGATGATAGCCAGCGGTTGAGCAACCATGATGATCAGGGGCTGAATAAAGGAATTGAACTGGCTGGCCAGCACCATGTAAACCAGGATCATCGCAGTGACGAACGCAAACAGCATGTAGTTCAGTGTCTTGCCGAATTCTTCCGACCTGCCGGTCATTTTTACCCGGTATCCGGCCGGCAACAGCTCGGCGGAGATTTCCTGCACCCTGGCGATTGCGGCGGCCTCCGCCATGCTGGGTGAGCCCAGCATGGTCGCGGAATACTGCAGATCATAGCGGGATACGACAGCTGGCCCCAGTCCCGGATCGAGCCGCGCAAGATTATCCAGGCGGACCAACTCACCGGATGGCGATCGGATGTAGATTCGGCTCAAATCGGGTGCCGGCTGGTTATCGCCCTGCCCGGCTTTCAGGCGAATGTCGTAACGCTCCCCATCGCCGGGATCGTCGTTATAGCGGGCAATATCGTAGCCGCCCGACATCACGTTTACCGCCATCGCGACATCGCGCGAGGTGATCCCGAGACTGCGAATTCTCTCGCGCGACAGAACCATTTCCAATTGCGGCAGATCAAGCTGCAGATCAATATCCAGCCGCCCCATGCCCGGCACGGCATCGAGCCGTTGCTTCAACATACTGGCCAGTTCAGCGACCCGGTCCAGTTCAGGGCCCTGCAAAACGAACTGCAGCGGGTCTCCCCGGTTACCACCCACGATTGGCATATCTGTCACGAACACTTCCACTCCGGGAATTTCGGTGAAACGTTCGCGCAAAACCCCCATCAATTCGGCCTGGGAAACATCACGCTCTTCCCAGCGCGCCATCTTGACAATGATTTCCGCCCGGCTGACCTGGCGCGCCTGGTCCTGGCCGATCGTGGCGAACGAGCCGGTGATTTCCGGATATTCAAACAGAACTTCCTCGACCCGCCGAATCCGGGACTCGGTATATTCAATGCTGGATCCGAGAGGTGCTTTTATCGCAACAATAAAGCGGCCCTCGTCTTCGAGCGGCATGAACCCCTTGTCAATCTGGGCGAAAATGAATCCGCTGGCCAAAACAGTCAAAACGGCCGCAGTGACCACCGCCCAGCGACGTCGAAGGCTGAGGTCAATCAGGTTCCGGTAGGCACGGTCCATCGCCCGGAACCGGGCTTCGATAAATTGATACAGGCGTCCGTGTTCGCGGGAAAAGCCCAGGTGCCTCGAACACAGCGCTGGTGTCAGTGTCAGCGAGACGAACAAAGAGACCAGCACGCCAACCGTGACCACGACCGCAAAGGACTGGAAGAAACTGCCAATGATGCCCTCCATGAAAATGACCGGGGCGAAAATCGCCACCAGCGTCAGGGTAGCGGCCAGCACCGCGAATACCACTTGCCGGCTGCCCTTGATAGCCGCATCAAGGGGATCCGTGTTGCCAAGTTCACGCTGCCGGTAAATGTTCTCGAGCACTACGATCGCGTCGTCCACCACGATGCCGATCAGCAGCAACAACCCAAGCAATGTCATCGTGTTGAAGGTGAAGCCCGAAAAATACATGACTGCCACGGCACCCAGCAGGGACACCGGGATGGCTGCCGCGATGATCAGGGTCGAAGAAATGCTTTTTAGAAAAAACAGAACCACCAGGGCCGTCAGCAACGTACCTAACAGGATGTGCTCCTCCAGTGCGGAAACGATGTCTTCGATCAGATCCGCATCACTGAATGCCACTTCAAGCCGCATCCCGGGTGGAAGTTCAGGGAGAATCTCTGCCTCCAGCCGTTTTTGCACCTCTTCGACGATGGCGACGGAATTGGAGTTCTGTACCTTGACGATTCCGAGCCCGACGGTCGGCCGTCCGTTGAAGCTGGCGAACTGGCGGTGATCCTCAAGCCCGTCCTCGACGTTTGCGATGTCGGCCAGCCGCACCGGCGCACCTTCCGGGTAAGCCACGATCAGGGCTTCGAGTTCGCGGGGATCATGATATTCAATATCCAGCTGGAGCAGATCCTCCTGGTTTCCCCCCACCCGGAACCCGCCCTGCAGGCGGACATGTTCGGTTGAGAACGCGCCGACCACGTCGTTTACCGCGATACCGAATGCCGCCATTCGGTCCGCATCCAGGTTAATCCTGATGGTTCTTTTTCTTTCGCCACCGAGCCTAACTTCCCCAACGCCATCAATAGTTTCCAGTCGTTTCTTAATTATATTTCTTGCATACTGGTTAAGCTGCTGCAGCGTTCTGTCACCCGACAAGGCCAGCCACAGAATGGGTAACGAACCGAACTCAACCTTTGCGACGACCGGAGGGTCGGTCTGTTTCGGCAATTCCGGCAGAATCTGGTTAACCTTGGCTTGTACTTCGTTGAAAGCAACATCAATCTTCTTGTCCAGTCCGAAGCGCACAACGATGACAGAAACGCCGGGCGCTGAAGTCGACTGGATGTGCTCAATCCCGGGAACACTGTTTACCGAAGTTTCGACCAGGTTGGTCACGCTGGAGTCTATGATCTCGGGACTGGCGCCCGGAAGAATCGTGCGTATGGAGATCATCGGAAATTCGATTTCAGGGAAGCGGTCCACACCAATCCGGTCAAAACTGATCACTCCGAACAACAGCAGCACCCCGGAAAGCATGTAAGCAAAAACATGCCGCTTGATCGCGAACTCCGGGAGACTCATGCCGCCTTGAGGAGCTGCGTCACTCACCGGAGTTCTCCCGCACCGTGATCCGCGCGCCGTCCGTCAGGTAATGGGCTCCATTCACAACCACCAGGTCGCCCCGCTGTATTCCCTCGAGAATCTCCACCCGGCCATTCATCCTGACCCCCGGCTTCACGACTACCTGAGTTACCCGGTCTGCATCCATGGAATCCACCCGGTAGACCACGTCACCTGCAGGCCGCCTGATCACCGATGAGCCTGGAACGACCACGGCATTCGGATGAATTTCCACGACCAGTTTTCCTTCGACCGTGGCCTCCGGCCGCCAGCTGCCCGGGTTGGTGAGATCCGCAATCGCCAGCAATGACCGGCTCATCATCCCGACCTGCGGACGGATCTGGCTTATCGTCGCATCAACCAGCAAACCGGGAGCGATTGGACTTTCAATCCTGATCGGCTGTCCTTCTTTCACCAGGTGACCCACGGTTTCCGGAAAGGGCAGCTCAACACGCAGGTTAACTGTGTCGGTGAGGGTGACGAGGGGACCTGCCACCTGAACGTAGTCCCCGACGGACACGTGCCGCCTTTCAACGACGCCATCCACCGGCGAATCCAGCTCGGTTTTCGCCAACCGGTCCTGGGTGATTGCCAGCCGCGCCTCGGCCGCAGCCAGCGAAGCCTGGTCCACCGCCAGCGTAGCCTCGGCGTCATCCAGGCGTTCCTGCGGCATCATCTCCCTGGTCTTGAGGTCACGGTAGCGGGCAACCCGGCGTTGTTCATTCTCGATGCTCCCGGTCAACCGCTGGATGTCTGCTGCAGCTTCGCGCCTCGCGAGTTCGAATGTTGTCTTGTCCAGCAGAATCAGTGCCTCGCCGCGTCTGACCCGCTGCCCTTCTTCGACCAGCACTTCTACTACTCGGGCATTGATCTCCGCTGACAAGGTCGGCGTATTCCTGCTGACCACCCGGCCAACGGAAAACAGCTCAAGCCGGACCTCTTCAACGCCGGCTTCAGCCAGGGTTACCGCTACGCTCCGTCCCGGTGCTTCCGTACCGGCGTCCACGTCCTCTTTTCCGCCGCAGGACGCCAGGCCGAATACCAGCAACACGCACCACATCGAGTTCCATTTCGTCATGACCCAAACTCCTCTGACGATCCCGGCACGAGCATGCCACGCAGCAGGACCTCCACCATCTCTTTACTGAACTGCGCCGGATGACCGGCAAACTCTGCCCGGGGAAGGTGCTTCAGTACGTCCCGGGCCTGGAAAAAGAATACATCTGCGCCCATCAGCAAGGTCGCACAAAGCGCGGGATCGAGATCCGGCCGCAGTTCGCCCGCCTTCTGTCCGGCATGAAAAATGGAGACGATTCTGTCGAAAATGCCCGCAAATACCTCTTCACCGAGCATTTTGCTGCGCTCTTCATCACCCGAGAATGACTCCCTCAGAACCAGGCGCAGGGTCAGCGCATTCTCTTCCATGTGCCGCCGGTGCGCCGAGGCAAATTCGAAAAGACGGGAATGGAGGGGGCCGGTGCTTTCAGCGAGGTCGTTCACCAGGTCAGAAAGCTCGGCAGCACTGGCATCGAGAATGGCCCGGTAAAGCGCCTCTTTCGATTCAAAATGATGATAAATATTGGCCTTGCTGACGCCCGCTTCCAGCGCTACGCTCCGCATCGACACCGCACCATAGCCGTTCTCTGAAAACAGCCCGACCGCCGCCTCCAGGATCGCCCGTTCTCCGGCAGATTGCACTGCCGCGACATTCAGCTTTTTCACCTGCATGTTCCTTTCCCGGTAATTCAATGACTGACCGTACGGTCGGTCAGTTATTATCGCGTATGAAAACCGGGAAAGAAACTGATGTGCGTC
>Ga0316192_10003171_pt1 | contig 11979 bp, 10 predicted proteins | sample MerIslwburrow_MG_FD_204931 | JGI IMG/M metagenome (GOLD analysis project Ga0316192, IMG submission 204931) | Coastal sediment microbial communities from Maine, United States - Merrow Island worm burrow | ecosystem: Environmental > Aquatic > Marine > Coastal > Sediment | place: USA: Maine...
CCACTGTTCTACTCTGAATGCATGAGGACGGAGCGGTCCTCGCTTGAAAAACAAAAGATTTTGCCGGTGGAACCCCCCCACATATCCGCCGGTTGTTCCCCGCCCGGTCGTATCTCCCCCCCTCCAAACGACCGGGCGACCCTTTTTAAGCGCGTCTGTATCCGACGCTCGCCACGCCTCCTGCGAGTAACGTTTCACCAAGTCGTGCGTTCCTGACCCGTGGCCTCACTCAAACGCTATTTTCCCATCCCATTCATTCTCATCGGGCTCGGCGTCAGCGCCTACGGCGTTTCGGTGCTGGTGTCCGCGCCTGAGCCCCGCTGGGCCTGGGTGGGGGCGATCGTCGCCATCTTGCCGTTCGTGCTGTTTCTGCTTTCGCTCGCGCTCTTCAAGCGTGCGCGCACGGGCCGCAATCAGTACCCCCTGCTCGGGCTCGCCGTCGTGGGGACCGTGGTGTCGTTCGCTTTCTACGAGTCGCCTGCGAGCTGGCTCGCGCTCGGGCTCGGCCTGATTCCTTCGTTCGCGTATGTGTATTGGTATTCCACTCTCGATCGATCGCGATCGGGCGGACTCGTGGTCGGTGCCGTGTTGCCGGAGCTCGAGCTGGTCGATGCCGACGGTCAGGCGGTCACGCGGACGCCGGGCAAGCACGCGCTCTACATGTTCGTTCGCGGCAATTGGTGTCCGCTCTGCATGGCGCAGGTAAAGGAAATCGCCGCGCAATACCGCGAGCTCGAGGCGCGTGGGGTCGAGGTATTTTTAATCACACCTCAGCCCGAGAAGAACACCCGGGACTTGGCCGGGCGCTTCGACGTGCCCATTCGGTTTTGTGTCGATGAGGGAAATCAAACCGCCCGCAAGCTCGGCATCGACCACGTCGGGGGCGTCGCGTTCATGATGGAGCCCCTCGGCTACGGCCAGGATACGGTGCTGCCGACGGTCTTGATCGTGGACCCCGAAAGCCGCATCGTTTTTGCCGATCTCACCGACAACTATCGGATTCGTCCGGAGCCCAGCACCTTTCTCGCCGCTCTCGATGCGCAGGCCTGAAAAAGGGCCCAGCGAAGCCTGGACGGGCCCTCAGGCGACATCTACAGTTCGCGCCATGAACTGGACCCGAAGCGGCCTTAGCCGTCTGTTCCTACTGACTCTGACCGTCGTTGCGCTCGGTTGCGCAAGCTCGGAGAGCTCAAGCGCCAGGGAGCCGAGCACCGGCGCAGAGGTGGTCGCTCAGGCCGATCCGCTGCCGTCGTGGAACGAGACCGCCACCAAGGCTCGGATCATCAAGTTCGTTCAAAGCGTCACCGACCCCGAGAACCCTAGCTTCGTCGAGCCCTCGGCGCGCGTCGCGACCTTTGACAACGATGGGACCCTTTGGGTCGAGCAGCCCATGTATGCGGAGCTGGCGTTCGCGATCGACCGTGTGGTCGACCTTGCCAAAGTGCATCCTGAATGGAAATCGCAGGAGCCGTTTCGGACCGTTCTCGAAGGTGATATCGCTGCCCTGAGCGCGGCAGGTCGCAGCGCCGTCATCGAGGTGCTGATGGCCTCACACACGGGCATGAGCACGACCCTCTTCGACACCATTGCGACCGAGTGGGTGCGCGATGCGGTCCACCCCAAATTCGAGAAGCCGTACACCGAGCTCGGCTATCAGCCGCAGATCGAGTTGCTCCGCTACCTCGAGGCCAATGGGTTCAGCAATTTCATCGTCTCCGGCGGGACGGTCGAGTTCATCCGAGTCTTCTCGCTCGACATGTACGGCATCCCGCCTCAGCGGGTCGTCGGCTCGGCCATCGAGACACGCTACGAGGTGCAGGGTGGCAAGCCGTCCTTGCTTCGACTGCCCGAGATCGATTTCATCGACGACAAGGCTGGAAAGCCCGTCGGCATTCACAAGCACATCGCTCGTCGTCCGATCCTGGCGTTCGGCAATTCGGACGGTGACTTCGAGATGCTGGAGTGGACCACGGTGGTGAGCGGCGGAGAGCGCCTCGGGCTCTTGCTTCATCACGACGATGCAGAGCGCGAGTACGCCTATGACCGCGAATCCGGCGTCGGCAGGCTCGACAAGGCACTCGACGCCGCCGATAGCGCCGGCTGGTTGGTCGTCTCCATGAAGAACGACTGGAATACCGTTTTCGCAGAGGATTGAGGGATTCACGATGACAAAGACCATCAAGCTAGGATGGCTCTGTGCCCTTGCACTGCTCGCGCTCGGCGCCTGCAAGGGTTCGAGCTCCGAGACTGCCGCAGAGGCGAGTGCGACTGACGACGACGGCATCCGGGTACTCGATGCGGGCGCGAGACCTCGTTCGGAGCTTCGCTACCGGATCGCGCCGGGCACGACCACGACATCAACCACGACCTTCCGGGTCGCAACGCTTGCGACTAGCGAACAGCGTGCCGCGGTGACCCTGCTTCCTGGCCTTCGACTCGACATCGTCTCTGGTCCCGCCGAGCCCACCGAGGGCGGCGTTCGATTGAAGGTCGACGTAGTACGCGCGGAGGCGGTCGTGCCTGAGGGCTTCGATGAGGAGCTCGCGCAGCAGCTTCGGGACAGCGCCACCCTGGCCGACAACATCGGCGGCTGGGTCGAGCTCGACGACCGAGGCAACATGCTCGCCGGGGAGTTCAACGAACAGACCAAGCGCTCGGACGTGCCGCTACGGCTGCTCCGCATGGTCGTCAACACTCGGGAGACGCTGACGCGGGTTCGGCTTCCCGAGAAGAAGATCGGCCTCGGCGCGCGCTGGGAGACTCGAAAGACCATCAATGCGTACGGCTTCGAGGTTCAACAGGTCAACACCTACACCCTGGTCGATCGCGCCGGCGACGAGGTGATGCTGAACGTGACGGTCCAGCAGCTCGCGAAACCTCAGACCATCGAGTTTGCCGAGCAGGGCATCGAAATATCGGTCGATACGATGACGGCCCAGGCCAACGGACAGATCATTCTCGACCTCGACGCGCTCGAGTCCGATGCGTCTGCGAACGGCACTGCCGAGGACAAGCTCTACGTGAAGACGGTCGAGGGCACCGAGACCATCGAGATCACCGAAGAGTTCGAGGTGCAGATCGCCAACACCTCCGCGCTCCCGGCCCAGTAGCCTGGCGAACACACGGGGATGGGGCAGGGCGAGACTCGCCTCGCCCTATTCGTCGATCTTGAGGATCGCGTGGAAGGCGTCCTGGGGGATTTCCACGCTCCCGACAGCCTTCATCCGCTTCTTGCCCTCTTTTTGCTTCTCGAGGAGCTTGCGCTTTCGCGAGATGTCGCCGCCGTAGCACTTCGCTGTCACATCTTTTCGCAACGCGCGCACGGTTTCCCGGGCGATGACCTTCGTGCCGATGGCGGCCTGAATGATCACCTCATACTGCTGCTTCGGCACGATCTTCTTGAGCTTCGCGGCGAGGGCGCGGCCGAGGTAGTACGACTTGTCCTTGTGGACGACCGCGCTGAGGGCATCGACCTTGTTCCCGTTCAGGAGCATATCGAGGCGCACGAGCGGGTTCTCCCGATATCCGGCGAGCTCGTAGTCCATCGATGCATAGCCCTTGGTCGCGCTCTTGAGCTTGTCGAAGAAGTCGAAGAGTACCTCGGCGAGCGGCATGAGATAGGTGATGATCACCCGGTCGGTCGAGGCGTATTGAATGCCCTGCTGCTCACCACGACGGTCTTGGCAAAGCTTGAGCACGGCGCCAACGTATTCGGCTGGGACGTGAATGGAGACCGTGAAGTAGGGCTCCTCGATGCGCACCCGACCATCTGGGATCTGGGACGGGTTGTCTATCTCGATGGTTTCCTGCTCGGTCTGCACGCGGTAGACGACGCTCGGCGCCGTCGTGATGAGACCGATGTGGTACTCGCGCTCCAGTCGCTCCTGGATGATCTCCATGTGAAGCAGCCCGAGGAAGCCGCAGCGAAACCCGAAGCCAAGTGCGTCGGAGGTCTCGGGCTCGAACATGAACGCCGCGTCGTTCAGGTTCAGCTTTTCGAGTGCGTCGCGGAGCTCGCTGTACTGGTCGCTGTCGGTTGGAAAGATGCCGCAGAAGACCATCGGCTTCACCTCTTGGAATCCGGCAAGGGCCTTCTCGGCGGGCCTATGAGCGAGGGTCACGGTGTCGCCGACCTTGGCGTCCTGCAATGACTTGATACTGGCGGCCAAGTAGCCGACCTCGCCCGGACCGAGGTGGTCGACCTCCTCCTGGAAGGGCGTGTACACGCCGATCTCGGTGACCTCGTACTCGGCCCCGGTCGCCATGAGACGGATTTTGTCGCCTTTTTTCACGGTCCCGTCTTTGATGCGGACCATGCAGACGGCGCCCCGGTAGCTGTCGTACCAGCTATCGAAAATCAGCGCGCGAAGGGTGCCGATGTCTTCCGTGACCGGTGGCGGGATCTGCTCGATCACCGCCTCGAGGATCTCGGGAACGCCCACGCCGGTCTTGGCGCTGCAGGCGAGCACCTTGGAGCAATCGAGGCCGATCACGTCCTCGACTTCCTGCTTCACCCGCTCCACGTCGGCGCTCGGAAGGTCGACCTTGTTGAAGATCGGGATGATCTCGAGGTCGTTCTCGACCGCGAGGTAGACGTTAGCCAGCGTCTGCGCCTCGACCCCCTGAGTGGCATCGACGACCAAGAGGGCGCCGTCACACGCCGCGAGCGAGCGTGACACCTCGTAACTGAAGTCGACGTGCCCTGGCGTATCGATGAGGTTCAGCTGATACATCTCGCCATTGGCTGCCTTGTAGGGAAGCCGTACGCCCTGCGCCTTAATCGTGATCCCGCGCTCCTGCTCGAGGTCCATTCGGTCGAGCAGCTGCGATTTCTGCTCACGCGCCGTAACCGCACCGGTGACATCGAGAAATCGGTCCGCCAGGGTGCTCTTGCCGTGATCGATGTGCGCGATGATGCAAAAGTTCCGAATGTGCTGGAGATCTTGCGCCAAAGTGCGACGTCTCTAGCCTTGCACCCGCCTAGCAGCAACGTGGCGTAGCTAACCTTTTTTTGCGGGCGCCGCTTCGAGGGTCATCTGCCCCGGAAGCTCGTCTTGATGACGGTCCAGTACGAGATCGATGCCTTCGCGAATGTACACCGCCACGGGCACTTTCGTGCGCTCGTGCAAGAGCTTGAGCCGCTCGTTTTGCTCCGGGGTGATGTAGACCGTCGTCGAGATCTTTTTGCGCGCCATTTGGACCTCAGAAGAGTGGCATGAAGCTACATGGCACCATATATATTGTCAAACTGCTCTGCCGCGGACTTGCCTCACTAGGCCAATCGCCCCTATTATTACGGCGTAACGGGGCTTGGGGGCCTCACCGATTGACCGCAAACATGAGCACTTTCGCACATGCATGGGTAGGGCTTGCGCTCGTCGCTGGCCTCGCGATGTCCGGCTGCGCAAAGAACCAGGGCGGGCAGAGCACACTGCCCGCGGGCTCTAAAGGCGTCGGCGCGGATTGCGCGGGGAATCGCACCACGGCGATCGACGTTGACGAAGATGGGCGGCCAGACATTGAACACGTGGAACGCAGTGGGCGTCTCTACTGTTCGCGTGCGGACATGAACTTCGACGGCAAAGTGGATGTGGTCCGATTCTACGAGGGCGATGGGGTGAGCGTCTCCCATGAGCGCTTCGATTTCGACTTCGACGGCCTCCTCGATCAGCTCTCCTTTTACGAGAGCGGCGAGCTCGTTCGGCAGGAGCTCGACACCAATTTCGACAACATCATCGATACCTGGCTCTCTTGCAGCGGAGGCTGGGTCTCCCGTGCTGAGCGCGATCGCCAACGCGACGGCAAAGCGGATGTCTGGGAGACCTACGAGAACGGTGTCATGGTCGAAGCCGAATACGACGAGAACTACGATGGTCGCGTCGATAAGTGGGACTCATTCCGTAACGGGAAGCTCGTGCTGACGCAGTACGACGAGAACCGAGACGGTGAGCCCGATATGAGTCACGAGATGCCACTGCAGAGCTTGGGACCGCCCGGCGATGCGCTTCGTTGCAAGAGCACGACGCCGCTGGAGGTTGCGATGCTCCGGAAGGGGAGCCGGTCATGAAACACATCTTGCTCTTTCTGACGGGCCTTGCCCTGGTGGGCTGTAGCTCGAAGTCGACTGAGCCGGTGACGAGTCCGGGTTCGGCGAACACGGAGGCCACGAGCGGAGCCGAGGTCTCGGACGCTGGCCGGTGCATGCCCGACGGTCCGGGCTACGAGGTCTCCGAGTACGACACGTCCGGCGACAACACGCCCGATGTGAGGAAACTGTTCAAGACCATGGGCGAAGGAAGCCTCGCGCGCCTCGTCCTGGTGTGCCGCGAGGCGGATCTGAACGGCGACCGCCGCAAAGACGTCGTGCGTCTGTACAACGATGAGGGCAGGCCCATTCTCGAGGAGGTCGACCGAGACTTCGACGGGAAGATCGACGAGGTCAGCCACTTCACGAATGGTCGGATCACGCTGCGCGAGGTCGATACGAGCGGCAACGGCATGATCGACACCAAGATTTTCTACGAGGCAGGTCTGCCGGTGCGTGCGGAACGCGATATGAAGGGAAGCAGCACCATCGCCGCCTGGCAGCCGGATCGCTGGGAGTACTTCGAGGCTGGGCGCACCGTCCGGATCGGTACCGACGTCAGCGGTGACGGCAAGGTCGACCGCTGGGACCGTGACGAAGAACGACTTCGTAAGTCGGCGTTGAACGAAGACACCGCGGTCACTCAGTAGGGTCCGCAGGGGCGGCCACTGGCACCGCCGCCGTCACCGGCTACGGTCCTCCCGTGGAGCGGCTTCAAAAAGTCTTGGCCCGTGCTGGTGTGGCCTCGCGCCGGGCATCCGAGAGTCTGATTCTCGCCGGCCGCGTGCGTGTGAACGGGCGTATCGTCACCGAGCTCGGCACCAAGGTCGATGCCCACAAGGACCGCGTGGAGGTCGATGGGAAGCGCCTCGTGGCGGAGAAGCCCGTCTATTATCTCGTCCACAAGCCGAGAGAGATGGTCACGACGCTCGACGATCCGGAAGGGCGCGAGACCATCGGAGACCTCCTGCGACAGATTCCCGAGCGCGTCGTCCCGGTCGGCCGTCTCGACTACCACACGAGCGGGGCGCTCCTCGTCACGAACGACGGCGACATGGTTGATGCTCTCTTACGTCCCCAGTCCGGCGTGCCAAAGGTCTACGCGGCCAAGTTTCAGGGGCACCTGCATGTCCCGGAGCTCGACGCCCTGCGGAACGGGGTGGTGCTCGACGATGGGTACCAGACCAAGTCGGCCGAGGTGTTCGTGCTCCGCGAGGAGCGCAACAACACCTGGGTGCACCTCACTCTCACCGAGGGCAAGAACCGTCAGATCCATCGTATGGGTGATGCGATCGGGCACCGGGTCATGCGCCTCACTCGCCAGTCGTTTGCGGGCCTCAGCATCGAGCGAATCCGCCCCGGGGACTATCGCGAGCTCAAGCGCGAAGAGCTTCAGCAGCTCAAGAAGAAGTTCCTGAATCCGTATCGACGTGCCCGCGGAGACGCCAAAGCAGAGTGAAGGCACTTGGCACGACGAACAGCGTGAGCACCGTCGACAGCAAGAGCCCGCCTAGCACGATGGCCCCGACGCCTCGGTAGAGCTCGGAGCCGGACCCTGAGAAGACCACCATCGGAAGCAAGCCTGCGAGCGAGGTTGCCGTGGTCATGAAGATGGGGCGTACGCGGGCTTCGACTGCGAGCGGAACGGCCTCACGTAGCGTCGACCCCGCGCGCAAGCGTGCAAGGGAGCCGTCGACGACGAGGATGGCGTTGTTTACGACGACGCCGATGAGGATCAAGAATCCGAGCGCTGTCATGAGGTCGAGGGGCTGCTTGCCGAGTAGGGCGTTGACCAGCCAGAGCCCGCCCGCACCACCCGCTGCTGCGAGCGGCACGCTGACCAGCACGGCGATGGGTGAGATGAAATCCTCGAAGAGTGCCGCGATCAAGAGGAAGCAGATGATGACGGCCAGCAAGAGAATGTTGCCGAACTGCGTCTGGGCGAGCTCGAGCTTACCGGCGGCGCCGCTGAGGCTGATCTGAACGTCCGGTGGGATCGCGCCTTCTGCCTCGAGCGACGCGAGGACGCCGTTGCGAATCGTGTCGATGGCATCTTCGAGGGCCAGGTCCTCTGGTGGCGATACGTTGAGCGTGATGGCGCGCCTGCGTTCGAGATGGCGAATGACCGACGGGCCCAAACGCTCCTCGATGTCGGCCAGCGCGCCGAGCGGCACGGTGAGCCCGCTTGGTGTAGCCACCGGGGCAGACAAGAGCGCGCGAGCGTCCGGCAGCACTTGGCCGTCCTTGACCGCCCGAAGCACCACGTCGAGCTTCGGTTGCCCAATGGGTGTGTACTCACCGATGATCGCGCCATCGATCAGGGAGTCGACCACGAGGCCCAGCTCCGCGCCGCCCATTTGAAGCTGCGCTGCCTCCTTTCGCTTCGGGATGACGTGAAGCTCGGGTGCGCCGGGATCGAGGCTTGGGACGGGGCGGATCTGCGCCCCGGGTAGGGCGCCTCGAAGGTCGCGGAACAGACGCCCCCCCACCGAAGTGAGGGTCTGGAGGTCCGAGCCCTGCACGTCGATCTCGATCACGCGTCCGCCGCCGATCGAGCGGCCGAATAGGGACGCCTGCGTAGCGAAGGAGATCATGCCGGGGATCTTTGATTGGGTTCGGCGGAGGAGATCCAGCATCCGGCCCACGTCGTCCTTGTTTTCGGCGACGGCGCCGGCGAACACGCGGTCCGGGCTTCCGACGAAGAAGCTTCGCCTGATGTTGGCTTCGCCGTCGGTCTCCTGCCCCGTGTAGCGCGCCATGAAGCTTTGGAGCCGATTGCCGGTCGCTTCGAGCTCGTCAATCGAGTAGCCGGGCGGCGGGACGAGAATACCGAAGACGAGGTTGCGATTGCCGGTGGGCAAATACTCCATGGGCGGCAAGAGCGCCCAAGCGACGAGCAACGAGCCGATGACCGCAATCGCGAGCATCGCACCGGCGCGTCGAGTCGAAGCGCACAGCCAGCGGACGATGTCCGTGACTCGTCCACGAAAGCGTCGCCCGAACTCCGTGAGCCCTCCAACGTCGAGTGTCTTGCCGCTCGAGAGGAGCCGCGCAGCGAGGCTCGGAATCACGAGGATGGAGACGACCAAGGAGACCGACACCGCGAGCGCAATCGCCACCGCGACATCGCGCAACAGCTCGCCGACCTCGCCCTGCCAAAGCACGATCGGAATGAAGACGGCCACCGTGGTCGCCGTGGAAGCGACTAGCGCGCCCCACACTTCGCGGATGCCTCGGTACGCAGCCAGCTTCGTGTCGGGCTCACGCGTCCGCCATGTGTCGATGCTCTCGAGTGCGACGATCGAATTGTCGACCACCATTCCGATGGCAAACGTGATGCCGGCCAAGGACACGACGTTGATCGTACGACCGAAGGCCTGCATGCCGAGTGCGGTAGCAAACGCGCATACCGGGATGGCGACGCTGACCACGGCGGAGGCGCCGAATGTTCGCAGGAACAGAAACAGCACCACCATCGCGAGAATCGCGCCGAGAAGCAGGTTCTGCTGCACCAACTGGAGCGCGCCTTCGATGTACTCGACCTGGTCGGCGAGCACTTCGATCTTGAGGCCCTCGCGGTCGAACTTGGTCCGCTGCAGTCGCTCGATGACGCGGTGCACGTCTTGGGTCACCTCGAGAACGTTCGTTCCGGCCTCTCGCGAGAGCAGCATCACCATGGCGGGCCGGTCCTGCACGAAGGCCACGCCGCTCGGCTTTCGGAGCGCGAGCTTCACCGTCGCCACGTCGCCGAGGACGATCGGCGTGCCGTCGCTGCTAGCGCCCAGCACTACCTCTTCGAGCGCAGACGGCGTCTTCGGCGCGATGGTCGTGCGCACGAGGTACCGCCGCTTGCCAAGCGTGACGTCGCCACCCGAGATGTCGCGCAGCTCGTCTCGAATTCGATCGGCGATGCCCCGCATCGAGAGCCCGCGCGCGCCCAGCGCCTGAGCGTCGAACAGGACGTGCACTTCGGTGTCCTGGCCGCCGATGAAGAAGATGCCGGCCACGCCTGGAATACGATCGAGCTCCGGGAGGACCTCGTCTTGAACCCAAGTTCGGTAGGCGCCGACGCTTCCTTTCTGCGGGTCGCGAATCGCGATGACCGCAAGCGGGGGACCGGAGCTGTTGGCGGTCTCGACGACCGGTTCCCTGACGGCTTCGGGGTAGCCGGAGACCTGGCTGAGGCGGTTCGTCACGCGAACGAGCGCTTCTTCCATCACGGTGTCGACTTCGAACTCGAGGGTGACGCTGCCGCCGTTCATGCCGGCGCTCGACTCCATGCGGGTGAGGCCTTGGACGTTCTTGAGAACCTCCTCTTGGGGCTCGAGCACTTCGGTCTCGATCTCGATCGGCGCGGCGCCCGGCCACACCGTATTGACGCTGATGGTCGGTGTCGCGATGTCAGGCGTGAGCTGAATGGGGAGGTCGACGACCGAGAGCGCGCCGAACAGCACGACGAGCACGACGCCGACGATCACTGAAATCGGCCGGTTGATCGCGATCCAGGCGAGACCAGCTGGCTGTTCGTCGGACAGATGCGCGTCGTCAGGCATCTGCGCTCAGTCTTCCAACACGATGAGAGGCTGCCCCGGAAACACGCGTTCGTTGCCGCGCGTTACCACCGTGTCTCCTGCTGCGAGGTCATCGGCTCGAATCAAGACCTCATCACGGCCGCTTGCGAGCACCTCCACGGGGACCGGAACCGCCTTGCCATCGACCGACTTCACGACCTGAGTCTTCGCAATGCTGTAGACCAATGCGTCCCGCGGCACGACGAGTGCTCCCTCTGCGGTCCGTTCCACGACCAGCACGACGTCGACGGCTGCGCCTGGCAAGAGCCAAGTCTTCGTTTCGTCCGGAGTGAGGCGCAGACGGACCGTGCGCGACTGGCTGTCTAGTGCGGGCACGATGCCACGGATGGTTGCCGGGGTGGTTTCGCCCTTGTAGGCGAGCGAGGCCTTGTCGTTGGTCTCGAGGAATCGAGCGACGTCCGGTGGCACGGACGCCAGCACCTGCACGCCGCGATCGTCGACGAGCTCGATGACCTGAACGCCGGGCTCGACCCAGTCGCCGGGGTCGACGCTTCGCATGGCGACGACGCCATTGAAGGGGGCCGTCACTCGATGCCGCCCGAGCTGGGCACGGGCTTCGGCTTCTGCGGCCTTGGCGCGCCGGCGTTCGGCTTCGGCCCGCTTTCGTTCGGACGTGGCTTGCTCGATCTCCGCGGCGGCCGCGATGTCGGGACCCGCGGTGCGCAAGCGCTCTGCGTCGCGGTCTGCGCGTTCGTACTGCGCGGCACCGGCCTCTTTCGATGCAGACGCGGCGCGTACGCGCGCGGACGCCAAAGACGGATCGATCTCGACTAGCAGGTCACCTTTCTTCACGCGCTCGCCAACGCGAACGAGCACACGCAGAACTTCGCCGGACGCACCGGCCGCAAGCCGAGCGTACTGAAGTGCGCTCACGTCACCGAGGAAGGACCATTGCGCCTCGATGCTGCCGTCGCGGACGGTGTCGACCCAGACGCGCGCCGGGGGCGGGCCCTTTGGGCCGGTCTCGGCGGGGGCTTCGGCCTCGCAAGCGATGGCGGCCAGCAATACCGCTAGCAGCAGCCAGCTCTGGAGCCTGGAAAGGTCCGAAATCATCGAAAAAATTTAGTCCGTCGAACCCTTTTGACAAGTGAACGGTCCTGACTATATATCGCCTCTCTATCGCGGGGTGGAGCAGCATGGTAGCTCGTCGGGCTCATAACCCGAAGGTCGTCGGTTCAAATCCGGCCCCCGCAACCATGGTCAGAGGGCGGTCCCTACTCGGGTCCGCCCTCTTTCCGTTAAGGGCCGGATTCAGCTGATTAGGAATCGAACAGCTCCGTGGACGGTCGTCCACTCCGCCAC
>Ga0316192_10003172_pt1 | contig 11976 bp, 8 predicted proteins | sample MerIslwburrow_MG_FD_204931 | JGI IMG/M metagenome (GOLD analysis project Ga0316192, IMG submission 204931) | Coastal sediment microbial communities from Maine, United States - Merrow Island worm burrow | ecosystem: Environmental > Aquatic > Marine > Coastal > Sediment | place: USA: Maine...
CTTTCCTCCACTGTGGTCGTACATCGCGATCTACCGCCTGGAGCACTTCTACCTCGCCGCGGGCCCGGCCGTCGTGTTCCTCAGCCTGGCGACCCTGTGGACGGGAGTGATTCTGTGGAGGCACCACAGACAGATCGGCTCCCTTCCAGCCGCTCTCATGGCGTGGGCGTTCTTCCTGTGGAGTCTGCACCACCTGGACTATCCGTTTCTGCGTGCACGTGGAGCGTGGAACCCCTGGGGCTACTACCTGGACATAGTGTTCGAACTGGCGATCGGCGCGGCGATCCTCCTGCTCGTGGTCGAAGACCAATACCGGGGCCTTTCGGTTCTTTCGTCTCTCTCAGCGGATCTGCAGAGTGGGCGCGACGAGGACGAAGTACTGAGCGCGCTGCTCGCCCGCCCACTTACGCTTCCGGGCGTTCGAGGAAGCGCCATGTACCTGCTGTCGGCCGGCACGGTGGTGCGAGGAGTCGGCGTGTGCTCGGCGTGGGAGAAGTCGAGTCCTTCCGGGGCGGCGCGCGCCGCCGTCGGGCGGGTGATCGAGACGGGACAGCCCGAGGTCATGCGTGGTTGGTCGGAAGTGCTGGCCAGTGAAACGCACCCCTACGTTGCTGCGCTGCCCGTGTTCCTGGGAGACGAGGTGAGAGGTGCCCTGCTGGTCGTGGGCAGTGCGCAGGACCCGCTTACCGTCCTGGACAACCGGTTCCTCGTAGCGCTGGGGCATCAGGTCGGAGCGGCCCTGGCGAACGCCGACCTCGTGCGGCGGCTGGAGGATCGGACCGGCGATCTGGAACGACTTGCCGCGAGGATGGTGGAGCAGCACGAGGAAGAGCGCCGCCGCCTGTCCCGCGAACTGCATGACGAGAGCGCACAGGTGTTTGCCGCCGTGAAGCTTCAACTCGGGCTGCTCAGGGAGTCGGCCACGCCGCAGCAGGAGCCGGCCCTCGACATGGCGGTCGACCTGGTGGGATCCGGCATCCGGAGTATCCGGGAAGTGGCACGCGACCTCAGGCCGTCGCTTCTGGACGATCTTGGTCTGAGGCCGGCCTTGCAGGCCCTGGCGCACGACTTCGAGGCCAAGACCGGTATCGAGACGAAGCTGGCGGCCCCGGGCAGCTTGCCCGCACTATCGGCTGAATCGGAACTCGCCCTGTTCCGCACCATGCAGGAGGGCCTGTCCAACGTAGCTCGGCATTCCGGTGCATCTGCGGTCACCGTCAGCCTGGCCCAGCAGGATGGAGAGTTGCTGCTGAGCGTGAGAGACGACGGACGTGGCCTCACGGGCGAGAGCAGCGCCGAGGAACACCTTCGCTCCCGAACCGGTGTCCTCGGAATGCGGGAGCGGGTCGCGCCCCTGGGGGGAAGCGTTGAATTATCGGATCCGGACGACGGGGGGGCGCAGCTGGTGATCCGCCTTCCTGTGGCGCCGCCCGCCGATTCGACACCGTCATCGGGAACTACCACGTCGGGAACGCCCGGCCACCTGGAGAATCCTGAATGAGCGACGAGAAGATCCGAATCCTGCTGGCCGACGATCACGCGCTCGTGCGCGAGGGCGTTCGCAGGGTCCTCGAGGAAGACCCCGATTTCGAGGTCGTGGCGGAAGCCGCTGATGGGGAGGAAGCCATGGCCCTCGCCCGTGAGCATCGACCGGACGTGGCGGTCGTGGACATCTCGATGCCCAACGCCTCGGGCTTCGAGGTGACGGCCCGTCTCCAGGCCGAAGTCACCTCGACACGCGTGCTCATCCTCAGCATGCACGACGATGTCGAGTACGTCATGCGGGCGGTTCGGGCAGGCGCGAGGGGGTATCTGCTGAAAGACGAGGCCGGTCCCTCACAATTGCGGGAGGCGGTGCGGGCGGTGCACTCCGGGAGCTCCTTCTTCACGTCCGCGGTTGCCGCCAGGCTGGCCGCCGGACTCAGGGGAGACGATGAGCAGCAGGGGCCGGGCGTCGATGTGCTCACGGCGCGCGAAATCGATGTGCTGAAGGGAATCGCCGCCGGCTCGAGCAACAAGCAGATCGCGGCGGACCTCGGAATCAGCCGCCGGACGGTGGAGAGCCACCGCGAGAGCCTGATGCGGAAGCTGGACATCCGCACTGTCGCGGGCCTGACCCGCTTCGCCCTCGATGCGGGGCTCCTCGACGACGCCGCTCCCTACTAGATCTCCGGTCTCCCCAGGTCCCGTTATCCGATCGCCTTTCGGCGGTAAACGGGCCATGTTGTCCCAATCCGTATAATTCCGGAGCATTTTTCAGTAGAATTGCGAGTTTTCGTCCCACTGGTACGCCGGTAAAGTGCGCCCACGCTCTCCTTTGAGGCCGGCGGAGTGGCCGATCGGTCGCTCCGCCGGCAGAAACAGGCCCCCCCAAGGGCGTTACTGGAGGTAACAGTGTCTAATTCACCCGCTGATACGGCGGGAGGTCTTCACCGAGTCGCCTATCTCGGACTCCTATTCGCATTCCTCCTCGTCGTTCCGAAGTCAGCACTCGCGCAGGAAACTCCCGAAGCCGAGCCGGACAGCGCCGCTGCAGAGCCCGTCATCATGCAGCCGATAGCGGTCACGGCCACGCGGGATCCCAAGGAGCTGTTCGTCATCGCGGCACCGGTGTCCGTGCTGGACACGTTGGCCCTGCGGACGGTCTCGCCGAACACCGCCTCGGACATCCTCAAGGGACTGCCCGGCATCGATGTCAACGGCGTGGGCACCAACCAGACGCGGCCCACGATCAGGGGCCAACGCGGTCAGCGGATCCTCCTGCTGGAGGACGGGCTTCGTCTGAACAACGCCCGCCGTCAGCAGGACTTTGGCGAGCTGCCCGCAATCGTAGACGTGAACAACGTGTCGCAGGTCGAAGTCGTCCGCGGACCGGCGTCCGTCCTGTACGGTACCGATGCCATCGGCGGCGTGGTCAATATGCGCACGTCGGACGTACCCTCTCTGGGTGCCGGCGACATGTACGGAGGACGGGTCACCTTCATGTACCGTGATGAAGGTGAGCAGGTGCGTCCGACCATGGACCTCTTCGGGCGGATCGGGAAAGTCGGCTTCCGGGGCACCGCCTCGTATCGGAACGCGAAGAACTACTTCGCTCCGTCGGGCAGCTTTGGCGACATCACGCTCGGCGACAACACCGAGGTCAACGACACGGGTGTCGAGGACCAGAACTACAGCCTTCTGCTCGACTACAGCTTCAACCAGGACCACAACGTCTTCGTGAAGGGCGAGTACTACAACGCCAGGGACGCGGGTTTCGGTTACGTGTCCAACGACGAGCTCGGGACCCCGAACGACGTGTCCATCGTCATCCAGTATCCGGATCAGACGGTCGGGAAGCTGACCGCAGGATACAGGGCGCAGGACCTCGGATGGGGGATCGCGGACCGACTCGATGTCAGTGGTTTCTACATGGACAACGAGCGGGACCTCGTGCAGGACATAGGGATCCCGGGGGTGTTCGGTCCCGGCCAGGACGTAACCCTGGCGATCAACAGCCAGAACTACACGGACATCTCGAGCGTCGGTACCCGGGCTGAGGCGGCCAAGCTGCTGGGCGGCCAGCACCTGCTCACCTACGGTCTGGACTTCTACTACGACGATTCGAAGAACACGGACCGGACGGTCACGGCCTTTGTGGGGGCGGACGCACCCCCGATCCCCCCGGACGTCGACGAAACGCCCAACGTGCCGAACGCGACCTACAACCGGTTCGGTGTATTCGCGCAGGGCGACTTCCAGTTGCATCGGAGGCTGTCCCTGGTCGCGGGGGCGCGCTGGCAGAACGTCCGCTCGGAAACGCAGCCCACGGCGAACCTCGACAATCCCCTGGTCGTCGGGATTACGAACAACGCGCAGACCGTCGTGGCCTCGGCCAACGTCCTGTGGGAAGTTCTTCCGTCGCTCAACCTGGTCGGTACGGTGGGGCGTGGATTCCGGGCTCCGAACATCATCGAACTCTACTTCAACGGTCCGACGCCCGAGGGGTCAGGCTACCTGATCCCGAACACGGGTCTCGAATCGGAGACCAGCCTGAACATCGACCTCGGCGTCAAGTACTCACGCCGGAACGTGTCGTTCGAGGCCTTCGTGTTCAGGAATGACATTCGGAACGGGATCCGGATCACGGCGGTGCCGGACTCGACGATCAACAGCCTGGACGTCTACCAGAACCAGAACTTCGGTGAACTCCTGTACCGCGGTATCGAGGTCGGTGGCCAGTATGCCCCGATCCTCGGACTCGAGCTTGGCGCGAGCTTCAGCTTCCTGGATGCCGAGGACGTGCTCGACGAGAACAGCCCGATCGCGGACAGCTACCGCACGCGCCTCAACGGTGATGTGACGTACCGCCGGCCGAGCGGCGCCTGGTGGGCCACGTACGATTTCCGGTTCCAGGGCGAAAGCACGATCTGTCCGGATGCGAACGACACCTGCAAGGCGCAGGTCGCGCAGCCGGCGGTTGGCTACGTCCTGCCTTCGTTCAACGTGCACAACGTGCGTGCGGGGATCCGGATCGCCCAGATCGGACGTACCTCACACTACGTCACGGCCAGCCTGGAGAACTTCACCGACGCGCTGTACGCCGAGTTCTCCAACGCCACGTTCTTCCGGCCTCAGCCACGGAGGACATTGCTGATCGGCTGGACTTCGACCTTCTAGGTCCGAAGAGCGTCGGAGAGCAGGGCGAAAAGGGGGCTCCACCGCGTGTGGAGCCCCCTTTCGTTTGCCGCTTGGGCGGGACGGGAATAGTGTAGCCATCGGCCATTCGGCGGCCGCCCTCGAACCTGGAGGACGACCGCCGCGACCGTCGCACTCTCACGAGGACTGGCACCGCCGGTGAGCTCTTCACTCGGGACCCAGGAACGTCCGCTCCGCGTGGCTGTCGTTGGAGCCGGACCTGCCGGTTTTTTCACGGTGGAGGCCCTGCTCAAGGCCTCCGACCTCGCGTCCTCGGTCGACATCTTCAACCGGCTGCCGACTCCCTATGGTCTCGTGCGGGAAGGGGTAGCTCCGGACCATCAGTCCATCAAGAAGGTCACGCGGAAGTACGACCGGATAGCCGAAGCGGCGAATGTCCGATACTTCGGCAACGTGACGTTTGGCGTCAATGTCGATCGAGATGATCTCTTTCGTCACTATCACCAGGTCGTCTACGCGGTCGGAGCCCAGTCCGACCGTCGCCTCGGAATACCGGGAGAGGACCTGGCCGGCAGCCACGCCGCGACCGAGTTCGTGGCCTGGTACAACGGGCACCCCGACTTCGTCGATCATTCATTCGATCTGTCGCACGAGAGGGCGGTCGTGGTCGGGAACGGAAACGTGGCGGTGGACGTGGCCCGGGTCCTGGTGACCGACCCGGCAGAGCTGGCGGAGACCGATATTGCCGATCACGCCCTCGACGCACTCCGGAAGAGCAGGGTTCGCGAAGTCGTGATGCTGGGGCGTCGCGGTCCGGCCCAGGGCAAGTTCACCAGCGTGGAGCTGAAGGAACTGGGACGTCTGAACGGCGTGGACATCGTGGTGGACCCGGCCGATCTCGAGCTGGATCCTTCGAGTGCTGCGGAGGCGGAGAGGAGCCGCATCGCGAAGCGCAATCTGGAGATCCTCGGCGAGCTGGCCAACCGGGATGCGGGAGGCTCGGGGCGCCGCCTGGTACTCAGATTCCTGGCCTCACCGACCGAGATCCTCGAAGCCGACGGTCGCGTCGCCGCCGTGAAAGTCGAGCGCAACCACCTCGTAGCGGCCGCGAATGGTGCGGTCCGGAGCGAAGGCACCGGTGACGTCGACACCCTGGACGCGGGCCTCGTCCTGCGATCCGTAGGGTACAGGGGCGTACCTCTTCCGGACGTGTCCTTCGATCCCGATCGTCACCTGATTCCCAATCGGGCGGGACGCGTTCTGGACGGCCCCGGGGGATCCGTGATCCCCGGCGAGTACGTCGCCGGGTGGATCAAGCGGGGGCCGAGCGGGATTATCGGCACGAACAAGCCGGACGCCGTGGAGACCGTCGCGGCCATGCTCGAGGACGTGGGAAGGGGTGAAGCGCGCATTCCCGAACGCCCCGAGCCGGAGGCCGTGACCGATCTCATGGAGTCCCGCGGGGTGCGCTACGTCACCTTCGAGGACTGGCGGAAGCTGGACGAGGTCGAGACGATGGAGGGCGAGAGGCAGGGAAGGCCACGCGTCAAAGTCGTCCGGGTCGAGCGAATGCTCGAGATCATGGGCAGATAGGAGCATCCATGGAAATGCGATCGCTGGGCCGCGGCGCCCCCGACGTCACCTGCGTTGGTTTCGGAGGCATGCCGATTTCCATCGCCGGGCGACCCGGAGTGGCTGAGTCCGTCGGTGTGGTGCTCGCGGCCCTCGACGCGGGTGTAACACTGATCGACACCGCGGACGTCTACTGCCTTGATGACGACGATATCGGACACAACGAGCGCCTCGTCGCCCGCGCCCTGAAGGAGTGGAGCGGCGATTCGGACAGCATCGTCGTGGCGACCAAGGGGGGGCTCACCCGGCCCGGAGGCCGTTGGGAGAGCGACGCGAGGCCCGAGCACCTCAGGAGAGCTTGCGAAGCGTCTCTCGCAGCCCTGGGGGTCGAGACGATCGACCTGTACCAGTTGCATGCCCCGGATTCCGCTGTTCCGCTCGAGGACAGCGTCGGGGCATTGGCCGATCTTCACGTGGAGGGAAAGATCAGGGCCATGGGCCTGTCCAACGTTTCGGTGGATGAAATCAGGCGGGCGGCGGCGATCATGCCCGTGACGAGCGTGCAGAATCGGCTCAGCCCCTTCTTCCGTGAGGCTCTCCACGAAGGCGTCGTCGAGTACACGACGCTGGAAGACATGGGTTTTCTGGCGTACAGTCCGGTCGGCGGCGGTCGGCTCAACCGCAAGCTGCCGGATCACCCGGTGGTGTCGGCGATCGCGCGAGCACGGGGTGTTTCGACTCACGCCGTGGTCCTGGCCTGGGTGTTGGGGCGCGCGCCCAACGTGATCGTGATTCCGGGAGCGCGCACGGAGGCTCATGTCCGGGATTCGGTGGCGGCGGCGGAGGTGCAGCTGACGGACGAAGAAGACCGGGCGATCGAGGCGGCTGAATTCTCGATCGCCTGAGCATGGAGTCGGACGAAAGCGAATCACGTCGGAGAATCAGACGACTACCCATTGGAGGTCAGGATGAGAATGCAGCAGGCAGGACTCCTGGTAGGCCTCGCGGTGCTGGTGACGGCGGCGTGCTCGAGCAATCCAATGCCGGGAGAGAAGGGGTATCCGTACAACATGACGGGAATCTACGACACTTCCATCGAGGCGCTGGGCACGGTATACGCGGGCCCGGCGGAGATCGCGACGTCCCCTGGCGGGATGATCTATGGCAAGGTCCAGCTCGACGGCCCGGAAACGGTGGTGGGTGACATGGAGGGCACGATCGTGGGCGACACGCTGAACTGGGAGTCGCACTACGAGCGAGCCGGGGGCTGCACCGGCGTGATCAGCGGCAGTGGCCTCATCGAGGAAGGTGGCGGTTCGGCAAGCGGTGATGCAGTGGTGGACGACGATTGTGCCGGCGACATGTTCGACGCCCTGTTCAGCATGACCTTGAAGACCGACTGACCAGCCGAGGCGGGAGGCGAGACAGCATGGGAGACCTGAGCGGGAAGCGGGCCGTGGTGTGCGGGAGCACGCAGGGGATCGGGCGGGCCTGTGCCGAGGAGCTGGCCGGACGGGGCGCGGACGTGGTGCTGGTTGCCCGAAACGAGGTGGCTCTGCGGGAGGTAACCGCCAGCCTGGCCACGCCGCATGGTGAGGCGCACTCGTGGGTGCGGGCGGACTTCAGCGACGTCGAGGAGGTTCGCCGGAATGTGGCCGAGCACCTCGAGCGGACCGGTCCCGCCCAGATACTGGTGAACAACACAGGTGGCCCGCCGCATGGCCCATTGATCGAGGCCACGCCAGAGGACTTCCAGAGGGCCATATCGGCGCACGTGGGCTGCGGACAGGTCCTGGTTCAGACGATGCTGCCGGGAATGCGTGACGCGGGGTATGGCAGGGTGATCAACATCGCCAGCATTTCGGTGATCGCCCCGATCCCCGGACTGGGGGTGTCCAACACCACCAGGGCGGCCGTGGCCAACTGGGCTCGCACGCTGGCACACGAACTCGGCCCGCTGGGTGTTACGGTGAACACCATCCTCCCCGGGTACACGGCGACGGCACGGCTCGAGGACCTGGCGGAATCGATCGCTTCGGCGGGCGGCACGTCGGTCGAGCAGGTGGAGGCCGGTTGGCAGGCCGGGATTCCGCTGCGGCGGTTGGCGGATCCATCGGAGATCGCGGCGGTGGTGGGATTCCTCGCCTCGCCCGCCGCTTCCTACGTTACCGGAGTCAACCTGCCGGTGGATGGAGGACGAACGGCGGCCCAGTAGGCGGAGGGCCGCACTCCCGCTCGCGGGCCTACGGCTCGGGCAGGGCCCGCAGCACGGCGCGCACCGGGCTCCCGTCGAACGCCGTGAGGCGGAGCGGCAGGGCGATGAGTTCGTACATGCCCGGCTCTACGTGCCCGAGTACCACGCCTTCGAGGATGTTCAGGTCGTGCCGCCGCACGGCCTGGTGAGCCGGGAGTTCCGCGGAATCCGCGGGATCGATGCTCGGCGTGTCTATTCCCAACAGTGTCACTCCCTCGCCGGCAAGCCAGTCCACCAGGTCGGGGGCCAGGGCGGCGAAGTCGGTGTTGAACTCGGTCGGGTCAGGATAGGTGCCCGTCGCGAACAGAATACGTTCGACTCCGAGCCGGCTGGCAGCGCCCGGGTCGGCCTCCCCCGCCAGGGCGGCCTGCACCGCGGCCGTCGTGACCAGGTCGCCTCGGGCTACGTCCACGCGCACCACCCGGCAGGGCCCCACGAAGGGGGCCAGCGGCCGTGCACCGATCGCAGCGCCCCCGGGATCGTAGTGACTCGGAGCATCCACGTGAGCTCCGAGGTGACAGGTGGACCGGAGGGTCGACAGGGTAACGGTGTCACCACGCGCCAGGTCCAGAAGGACCTCTCTGTCGAGCGGTGTGTCGCCGGGGAACACAGCCGTTTCAGGATCCAGTGGCGGACTGATGTCGTACAGAACGGGCTGTGGCCGTTTCACGTCGCCTCGCGGATGGCCGATTGGAGCGATTTTGCCGTTCGCCACATCTCACCGAACGTGTTGAAGAGCGGGGCGGGGGCTAGTCGCAGCACATCCGGTTGACGGTAGTCACCCACCACGCCGGCCTCCTGCAGCCGGGCCTGGATCCGGTCCGCCTTCCCGCGCAGGCGCACCGAGAGCTGGCCTCCTCGCCTGTCGGGATCCGCCGGCGTCATGACCTCGACGGCGTCGCCAGACCCGGTCGCGATGAGCCACTCGAGGTAAGCGGTGAGCCGGATCGACTTGGCGCGAAGCCGATCCATTCCCGCTTCGTCGAACAGCGAGAGAGCCGGTCCCAGCGGGGCCATGGCCAGCACCGAGGGACAGCTGAGTTGCCATCCGGCGGCGTCCGCACGCGGGATGAAGTCAGGGTCGAGCTGCATCCGGAAGCGGGTAGAAGGGTCGTTGCCCCACCAGCCCCCGAGCCGGCGGATGTCGGGGTTAGCGGCGTGTCGTTCGTTCACGAAGACGCCGGCCGGCGCTCCCGGGCCCGCATTGACGTACTTGTAGTGGCACCATGCGGCGAAGTCGATGTCCCACTCGTGCAGGCGGAGTTCCACGTTGCCCACGGCGTGGGCCAGGTCGAAGCCGACCAGGGCGCCACAACGCCTCGCCGCCCGAACGATGCGGGGCATGTCCAGCATCTGGCCGGACAGGAAATTCACGCCGCCCAGGAGGACAAGGGCGACTTCATCACCTCCGGCCTCGAGGGCTGCCTCGATATCCGCCTCGTCGATCAGGTCGCCCTCTCCTCCGGGACCGATCTCCACGATCTCGGTCGCCGGATCCAGGCCGTGCCAGCGCAAGTGGGTCTGGACGACGAACCGGTCGCTGGGGAAGCACGGACGCTCGATCAGGATGCGGCGTCTCACGCCGGAGGGACGGAAGAAACTGGCGAGCAGGAGATGCAGGTTTACCGTGAGACCGTTCATGACGGCAACCTCGCGCGGTCCGGCACCCACCAGCCGGGCCAGCGAGCCGAGGAAGCGCTCGTCGAGATCGAACCACGGTGAGGGTTCTTCGAACCAGCCGTCCACGCCGAGGGTCCCCCAGCGGCTGATTTCCCGCTCCAGTTCCTCCCGCGCCGCCACGGGGAGCGGGCCGAGAGAGTTGCCCACCAGGTATACGGCGTTGTCGCTCCCGGCGCGTGGGAGGTCGAAACGGTCCCGGAACCCGGCCAACTCATCCTCCGCGTCGAGCCGTGCGGCGAACTCCGGGCCGGGCCTCAGTTCCGCGCCGAATACGGCCCGCGCGGCGGACCCGGTCAATTCCCGGTCCACCCCGGCCCACGGACCACGCGCCCGGCCAGGGCGCCCGTGTGGACTCCGTCGCGCACGGTGTGCGTGCCGTTCACGAACACGTGAGCCACACCCTCGGCAAGCTGGTGCGGCTCCGCGAACGTGGCTCGGTCCCGCACGGTTTCAGGGTCGAACACCACCACGTCCGCGAAGTAGCCGGGCGTCAGGGAACCCCGGCCGCGCAGGCCGAGGTTGGTGGATGGCTGGCTGGTGATCTTCCGCACCGCTTCCTCCAGCGAAATCACGCCTTCGTCGCGTACGTACCGGCCCAGGAGGCGGGCGAAGTTGCCGTACGCGCGAGGGTGCGGGTTGGACTCCAGGAACACCCCCTCGGGGGAGAGAGCCTCGGCATCCGAGCCGAAGCTGATCCACGGCAGAGCGATCTTCTTTTTGACGTTTTCCTCGGACATGAGGAAGTACACCGTGCTCACATCCGCGCCGTTGGCAATCAACAGATCGATGGCCGCGTCCTCCGGCGTGACCCCTCGCTCTGCCGCGACTTCGGCAAGGGTCTTACCGGTCAGCGGCTTGAGCTCGTCCGTCCGGAAACCCACGAGGATGACGTTTTCGGCCGAGCCGGCGGCCAGGTAAAGGCTCTCCCACTCGTCGGTCGGCGTGCGCATCTCGCGAATCACCTGGCGACGGATCGCCGGGTCCTGCAGCCGAGCGATCCAGGCCTGGTCTCCGCCTTCCTGCACCCAGGGGGGCATCGCCGCGTCCAGGCCGGTTGCTCCGGCCGTATAGGTGTACATATCCGCCGTGATCCGCAGGCCCTCTGCACGAGCAGACTCGACCTCCCGGATGACCTCGTCGAGCCGTGGCCAGTTGTCCTGGCCAGCCGCCTTCAGGTGGTAGATTTCCGCCGGAACGCCTGCCTCCCGCGCGATGGTGATCAGCTCGTCCACAGCCGCCATGATCGCGTTGCCCTCGCTCCGCATGTGAGAGATGTACATACCGCCGTACTCTCCGGCGGCGGACGCCAGGCCGATGAGCTCTTCGGTGTCCGCGTAGAAGGCGGGTGCATAGATCAGGGAAGAACCGAGCCCCACCGCGCCTTCCTCCATCGCCGCGCGCACCAGGCCCTTCATCGTGTCGAGTTCTTCCGGCGTGGGAGCTCGATCCTCGTAGCCCAGCTCATGAATCCGGACGGTCGTGGCGCCTACGAAAGAGGCCACGTTGGGAGACACGCCCCGCTCGACCAGGTGGTCCAGGTAACCGCCGAGAGACGTCCAGGCGACGTCGAACTCGATGTCGCCCTGGTTTTCCAGCATCTCGGCTTTCATGGCGTTGTTCAGCGGGCCCATGGACTGGCCCTCGCCCATGACCACCAGGGTGACACCCTGCAGAAGGTCGCTCTCACCGCGTCCGTCCTCGAGAAGCGACTCGTTGGCCCATGAGAGCATGTTGATGAAACCGGGTGAGACGGCCATCCCGGACACGTCGATCTCGGTGATGCCCCGAAGTCCGGCACCCTCGCCATTCGCTCCGTAACCCAGCACGGAGGC
>Ga0316192_10003174_pt1 | contig 11974 bp, 8 predicted proteins | sample MerIslwburrow_MG_FD_204931 | JGI IMG/M metagenome (GOLD analysis project Ga0316192, IMG submission 204931) | Coastal sediment microbial communities from Maine, United States - Merrow Island worm burrow | ecosystem: Environmental > Aquatic > Marine > Coastal > Sediment | place: USA: Maine...
TCCATTATACCCCACGGAACTCCAAACCGCAGGCCCAAGGCCTTGCGGTAGTATGGCCGACGTGAAACGTTTGATCATCGCCGATGCCCACGTCGGTCAGCGTCCCGGCGATGCTGCGGACATGATTTCGATCTTACTCAACGCGCATGATTTTGGTGTGACGGAGATCATCTACCTCGGGGATGGCTTTCAATATCTGATCGGGATGTCGAAATTTTGGACGACCGGCCTGGTCGAGGTGATGGCGGTTTGGCGACGGCTTCGGGCAGAGGGCGTCCGTATCGGTGTCGTCGAGGGGAACCGGGATTTCTTCCTCGACGCCCCGGAGTTGGCAGCCGAACTCGACTGGTCCGGACTCGTCTACGAATTCACAGCCGGTTCACGTCGTTTCCGCCTGGTGCATGGGGACAAGGTGAACCTGCGTGATTTTCAGTACCGTTTTTGGTCGTGGGTCTCGAAATGTCGGCTGGCTCGGGTCTGGGCACGGCTGCTTCCGCGGACAGTGGCGGTCGCCATCGTCCGATCCATGGAGGCGCGGCTTGCCGAAACAAACCGTCGTTTTCGCTATCACAAACCCCTTGTATCACTTCGTCGGGCAGCCGAGAATTCCTGGGCCGACGGGGTCGACGTTCTGCTCTGGGGTCATTTCCACACCGGTTGGGAGTTCTCGCACGACGATCGGACAGCCATCATTCTGCCGGCGTGGCTCGACACCGGTATAGCCACCTTGATCGACGAGAGTGGGATCGGGCTCCTGGTGGAGAAAAACTTGACACCCTGCGGGCCGCTTTCCAGAATAGATCAATGGTCAGAAACTGCCTGAATACGGGACCGGGTACGGTCGCCGAGCACCCAATTGCGGTTCTGCACAGGATTTTCCGGTCGTGAGTCGGCGCCTGCCGGGCCCGGTCGGTGAGGTTCGCGGTGCGGTCGAGGTGCCGACCTCCAAGAGTTTGACCAACCGGGCGCTGATCGCTGCCGCCGCAGCGGATGGAGGGGTGATCCGGCGGCCCCTTGATTGCGAGGACACAAGGCTTCTCGCGGGTGCGCTCGACCAGGCGGGATGGCCGGTCGCCTGGGAGCGGGAGATCAGCGTCGGTCGGCGGCGTCCTGTGGCCCGGGCGGTGGTTGATCTGGGCAACTCCGGGACCGGTGCTCGGCTCGTGCTCGGACTTCTCGCCTGCGTGCCGGGGGAATTCCGGATCGATGGGACGGATCGTCTTCGGGAACGCCCGATGCTGCCTCTGATCGAGGCCCTCGCTGATCTCGGGTCGGAGATTCGGAGCCGGGAAGGATGTCTGCCGGTGGACATCGTCGGCCGGAAGATGGCCGGCGGATCGGTTCAGATCCGGCCTGAGGTCTCGTCGCAATTCGTTTCGTCATTGCTGCTCGCGGGGCCGCTCATGGCCCAAGGCATCGATCTCGATGTGGTCGGGCCGGTGCCGTCGCGCCCGTATCTCGCGCTCACTCGAGAGGTCATGGAGGCGTTCGGCGCTTCTTTCGACATCGCTTCGTCGGGCCGATGGCGGGTCAGACCCGGGGGCCTTCGGAAGATCACCTATGCGGTGGAGGGTGACTGGTCCGCTGCGGCGTTCGCGGGGGCCGCGGTTGCGGTGGCCGGGGGCGCGATCACCGTCAGCCCCTTGTCGGCTCGGAGTTCGCAGGGCGACCGGGCCCTCTGCGAGGTCCTCCAACGGGCCGGCCTCGAGATCGGTTTCTCGGGCGAAGAACTCAAGATCTCGGGTCGGATGACGCGACCGTTCGAGGCGGATCTCACCGATACCCCGGACCTCTTTCCGGCTCTCGCGGTTGTCGCGGCGACGGGGCCGGTGGGGTCGAAGCTGACCGGCCTCGATCATCTCAAGCACAAAGAGAGCGACCGTTTGTCGGTCATGGTCGAGAACCTCGATCGTCTCGGCGCCCGCTTCGAAACCGGGTCGTCGTCGATTCGGGTTCACCAGGGCGTTCGCCGTCATGATCCTGGAGCGATCGAGGTGACCGCGGCCGATGACCATCGGATCGCCATGGCCATGGCCGTGGCGGCGTTGGCGGTGGGTGAGCTCGACCTCGATGATGATCGATGCGTGGCCAAGTCGTTTCCAGATTTCTGGCGGATGTGGGACGGGCTCGTTCGAGGAGCCGGGAAACTGTTGTGAGACCACCGTCGCCGCGATCGCTGCTCGTGGAACACCCGGCCCTGCCGCAGCCCTTCGAGCGGGAGGAATCCGGCGCTCGAAAGGTGGCGATGGCCTCGCTCGATCGAACCGAGAGGGTCCGTGTCGCGGTTCAGCTCGTGTCGGTGGCCGCGCTCCTCGCCGACTTCGAACTGTGGCCGGGGCGGTCCGCACTCCGGCGGACAGCGTTGGAAGTCACGGACCGTGGTCTCCGGGTGCGCCTCCCCGCCCTTCCGGTGCCGATCTCGCGAATCTGGTCGAGGCTTGGAGGTGGAGACCCCGCCGCCGAAGGGACGAGAACCGCCGTCCTTGCCACTATTGCGGAGCTGACCGACCTCGAATCGGCGGCCTTCGAGCCCGGCGGAACCGAACCGGGCTTTTTCCTCGACGGTGTCCTCGCGAGGTTGCTCGGCGAACTCGATCGACCCCTCGATGAGTCCACCGCGCGGTCGTTGTGGATGTGGCGATGGTCACTGCCCCCGATGCCCGAGATCGGAGACACGAGCCTGCTCGCCGTGCCGGACGAACGGGTCGCGATGCGGGTGGGTGCAGCCATGTGGGCGGCGGCCGTGCGCAGGGGTGAGGGGGCGACTCTCGAAGTCGCTCGCCTTGGGAATGGCCCGACGATCGTCGCGGGCAACGGGAGAGCGCGAGCGGTCCGGGTGATTGCCGGATCCTTCGACGACCGGGTTCTCACCTCGATCATTGATTGTAGGGACGATCGGGAGTCGGCCACCATCGCCCTGGGCCGGTTCCCCAACGGCTGGAATCCGGTCCCCGCGCCGGTCCTCGACCCCGAACGCATCGCGGTTCACCTGAAGGTGACCGGACTGTCGCCGGCCCGGAGGTTGCGGTTCGTCGATGGCCAGGCCGGTCGGTTCGACATCTTCTCTCCGGCCGATCGCAGGTCACTCACTCGGTCCGCTGCGATGCTCTATTCCGAGCCTCGCAACCGTAACGTGGGCAGATTCCGGGAGCTCGTTGGGGTGGCCGGGCTGGCGCCCGAGGGCGTACCGGTGGCAAGGGCTCTCGAGGTGTCGGGGGCCGGCGAAGACCACCTCGACGCGGCCTGCGATTCACAGGTCGTCATTCGGCGCCAGGATCTCGTGATGCTCCCGGTGCCGGCGCCGATGGTGGCCGATCCCCGGCACGCAGAACTGGTGGATCTCTTTGACCGGGGCGATCCCCGCCGACTTCTCCACGCGGCACTGGCCTCCGGCAACACCGGGGATCTCCTGGCGTGGACCCGAAGTCGGCTGGACGATCTCGACTCATGGGCGGTCCGGCGGGTGTTGGCGGGGTTGGCCGTGGGTGCGCTCGGGCCCGGGGTCCAGGCGGCGTTGGTCGAAGCCTGCCTCTGTCTGTCAGACATTCACGGGGCGCGCCGAGCACTTGTGGGACTGGGCGAAGAAATTGCGAGACCGTGGACGAGCTGGTTGCGCCTCATCGATCGGCCTCCCGAGTTCGAGGTCGAGTGTCCGCGTCCCATCGATCTTCACCACGCACCACGAGCCTGCGCGGAGATCGCGCTGGTGAGCGTGCGGCGGGCCCTGTGGTGGAGTTCGGGATCCGCCGAAGCACCGCTGGAGCTGATCCGCCAAGCCATGGAGCGGCTCAACGGGATGGCCAAACGCTGGGTGGAGATCAAGCTTGCCGCACTGATCGAGCCCGACCGGCTCGATGACGGCAAATGGCGTCGAGCGTTGTGTGGCGGCCATCCCGAGCTCCTCGGACTGATTCTCTTCGAACAGTCGCTTCGGGCCACCTTCGAGGGCCGAACTCGATTGGCGAAACGGCTGCTCAGACAAGTGATGTCGGCCGAACGAGCGCCGGGACGGTTGGCACGGATGCAGGTGAACCTCGGTGGCCTCGAGGCCGAGCTCGGTCGTCCCCAGGCGGCGGAAGCTCTGACCCTCGGGGCGTTCAGGCTCTTTCAGACGGCGGGATTTCAACACCGTGGCTGGGATGCGCTGCACAATCTGGCGGTGGCGGACATCGACCAGCTTCGGGTCGATCGGGCGACCGCCAGACTCGACGCCGTCGCGGAGGAGGACGATACGCTTTTTGTCCAGGCCGAACGGACGCGGCTTGCGTTGGCGATGGGTGATCTCGATCTCTTTCGGTCGCGGTTGGGGGAGCTTCCGGCGATCAGCGATCTGGCGACCGCCCAGATCGTCCAGGCGCTGGCCTTTCTCTACGGTGTAGAGGCGCTGTTCTTTGATTCACCGACCGCGGCCCTGCCACTGCTGAAATCCGGAGGAGATGAAGCCGAGGTCTGGGTGGAGCTTGTCGATGCCCTCATCGGCTCCACGGGTGGGAGAGGACAACCGACGGAGGACGGATGGGGGGTGGGGAGGGCTGCGGCGCTGATCCGTTCGGTTCGCGAGTCCGGTTCGGGTGTTGATCTCGATGGCTGTTTCGGCGATCGACTCGATCTCCGCGATGCATTTGCGGTAGCGCTGTGTCGCCGGCTCGGGATTCAACCCGGTAGAGAGCTCAGGTTTCGCGCGTCGACCATCCTCGAGGAGCGGGGACTCAAGGGTTGGGCGGCTCGCCTGAGGTGGGACAGCACAGAGGTCGAGGATCTGCTCCGAGGCCTGTCGAGCATGGTTCGGAATCATGGTCTGGATCGTGTGGATGAAAGCGCAGTCGACGGGATCCTCGTTCCGCTCGGGATCACCGGATTGGTGGTTCGGTCGACGCGGAGCGGTCGCGAGCTGTCGAGGGTCGGAACGGGCGAGCCCCTTCCGGGCGAACGTCGAGGCGGCCTGGAGTTGATCCCCCTCGGCTCAGAGCCGGCGCCGGCCTCGGCGTGGGGTCTCCTGGGCGACCTCGTGGAGCTGACCCACACTTCGGGCGGCTCCCCCGAGACGAGGGCCCGCGAAACCGAGGTCCGGATCGACGGAGTCTCGCCTGCGGTGGAGACACTTCGAGACGAGGTGCGCCGCGCTGCCGGGCCGCGATTCACCGTGCTGATCCAGGGTGAAACCGGTTCGGGCAAGGAGGTGGTGGCGAGAGAGATTCACCGACTCTCGGGGCGGGTTGGGGAGTTGGTGTCGGTGAATGTCGCCGCCGTTCCCGAAAACCTCCTCGAAGCCGAGCTTTTCGGGTCGGTCAAGGGAGCGTTCACCGGTGCCGATCGTTCACGGCGGGGCTTGGTGGCCGCCGCAGACAGCGGCACCCTTTTCCTCGATGAAGTCGGGGACCTCGATGTGGCTCTCCAAGTCAAGCTGCTCCGGTTTCTCGAGTCCGGTGAAGTCCGTGCCGTCGGTTCGGATCGGACGAGCGTTTTGGATGTTCGGGTGATCTGCGCGACCCATCGAAATCTCGAACGCCGGGTGCGTGAGGGTCGTTTCCGCGAAGACCTCTACTACCGCATCGCGTTGGCGAAAGTTCGGGTCCCGGCTCTCAGGGAGCGGACCGAAGACATCCTGATTCTGCGGTCGATCTTCGAGGAGGAGGCGTCCGAGCGGCACGGTCTTCGGATCGCGGCCTGGACTGCAGCCGCCGAACGACAGCTGATGAATCATCGTTGGCCGGGAAACGTTCGCGAGCTCAAGCACACGGTGGAAGTCGCCATGTCGCGGGCTTCGGGCGACATCATCCGCCCGGACTACCTGCCGCTGATGCAACCAGGGTCCTCGTCGCGTGGGACCTGGGAGGGCGCTCTCGCAGAATTCAAACGACGGCTCTTGAAAGAGGTGCTCGCCCGCCACCGCGGTAATCGCAGCTCAGCAGCGAGGGAACTCGGAATTTCCCGCCAGGCGCTGCTCTATCAGATCAAGAAGCTCAGACTCAGCGAAATCTAGCCTTTTTGCGCCCACGGTCTCGGCGCAAGCCACAAGACCGTGGGTGAAAAAAAGATGCGGACCTTGCGGTCCGCAGGAGGAAGGAGGAGGTATGATGCGTTTACCAGGTCGTTGTGTGCCCGGCTACTCATTCAACTAGCAAGCATCGTGCCAACATTCCGAATGGGGGAGAATTTGCTGGTTGGCCAGCTCGAGAAACTTGAATTCGGCCTCCGCGAGTTGCGCCGAGAGACCGACGTGGAGTTCCACGAAAGGGTGGATCTTCGCGCCTGGACGACCCTCGGTGTTGGTGGCGTCGCCACCCTTGTTGCCCGCTGCCACAGCACTTTTGCGGTCGGCGCCACCATCGATTTGGCCGCTTCGCACGGACTCCGATGGGTCACTTTGGGTGGCGGCTCGCGGCTCATCGCCTCGGATCGGGGGATTCGGGTGCCAATGGTGAGTTTGACGGGCACGCTCGCCAGATGGGAAGTGGAAGTCGACGGCATTGTCGTCGGAGCGGGTGCCAACTTGGCACAGGTCTGTCGCGCTGCGCGACGAAGTGGACTTTCGGGATTGGAGACGTTGGGAAATCATGAGCACAGTATCGGGGGACTCGTACGCGCCGGAGCTGACGGGGTCGTTGATCTGAGCGGGGTCATCGACTGGATCGATCTGCAGCGTCCGGGATCGAAATCTGAGCGGTGGTTTGCATCGGAGGCCCATCCGGCGCCGACGGTCGCCGATCTCCGGCGGAAGGTCATCACGAGGGTGCGCTTTCGACTTCGGCCGTCGCGCCTGAGGGAGGTCAAGCCGTGGTCGTCGAACCGGAGACCGAGCCGCGCCCTACGATCGACGGGTCCGGTGTTTCTTGATTCGCGCGATGCCTCCGCCGCCGATTTGCTGGCGGAGGCCGGATGCTCGAATTCGGCGGTCGGCGGCGTCCGGCTCAGTGGAACGCGGATCAACGAGCTCATCGCCGGGCGTTCAGCGACCGCGACGGACGTGCTCGATCTCTGCCGCCGATCTCGTGATCGCGTTTTCGCCTCCACGGGTGTGGAGCTCGCCGCCGCCTTGACGTTTGTCGACGAGGATGGACGGGAGATCTCGTTGTGAGTCGTCATCGTTCTCGCCTGTTGATCATCGCCGCCGTTCTCGCGTTGGCGGTAGAGTTGGTCGGCGTGGTCGGATGGTGGAGCTGGCAGAGAGTCAAGCAACAGCTTGAGGATGATCCGGCGACGGGGGCTTTGAATCTGGCTCAGGATGCCTTTCTTCGCCTGCCGTCCGCGATTCGGGGCTCCAGGAGGCTCCCGGGCCGGGAGCTCGGCCGGGCTCCCGGTGTTCTGGTGGCGCCGGCACTCGTCGCCCTGAGCCGGGGGCAGCGACGCTGGACGCCGGCTGATCCCGCCGGATTCGTCAATCGAGCCCGGGCAGGGCTTATCGAAGGTTCGATGGACGACGTATTCGTGGATCTGAACGAGGCCATTGTCCGCGATCCGACGTCGCCCAGGTTGCACTGGCTGACTGCTCTCACCGAGCGGGAGCGAGGCCGGAACGCCAGCGCACTGGACCATCTGGCGACCGCCGATGGCCTGGGCTTCAGCAACCCGCCGTTGCGGATTGAGTTGACGCCCGAAGAGGAGGCGTGGGTCCGAATCGAAGGGCTCGAGCGCCGTTTGGACCTTTATCCCCGGGCGCGAAGTCGAGGCGTCATCGCGCTGGCCCGGGAGTTGCGCGCACGAGATCAAGCAGAGCTCGGTCGACAGCATCTTCGGAGAGAGCCCGACGATCCGCGGGTCGAGCTCGAGCTTGCCCGGTGGGATCTCGATGACGGTTTGACCGAGGATGCCGAGCAGCGCCTTACCGGTCTGGCTGCGCGGAGCGGGCTTCCGGGGTCTCTGCTTGCCGAGGTATGGACCGTTGCGGCGGAGCTTCGCGACCGGACGGGCGATGTCGGTGGGGCACAGGAAGCAGCGGACATGGCGCTGTCCCATGATCCGAATTCGGCGGGGCCCTATCGGGTTCTGGCGGGGCTTGCCGAGCGCCGCGGGGATATGGAGGGAGCCCTGGAACAGCTCCGGCGGGCCTGGGGGATGAACCCGACCGATGTCGGCCTCCTCATGGCGGTTGCGCGCACCGCCGAAAAGGCGGGGGAGCATGAAGACGCGCGGCTCGCCCTCGAAAGAGCCAAGACGGTCGATCCGACCAGCCCGGGCCTGGCCGCAGCGCTCGTGGAGTTTCATCTCCGGCACGGTGAGTTCATGGACGCCACGGTGACGCTTTCCGACGCTCTCGATCGGTTTCCCACCGATCCGAGGCTGCTGCGCCTCGCCGAGCGGTTGAGGGCGGAGGTCAGCCGGCGCTAGCGGAAGACTCACCGCGAAGGCGCAAAGATCTCATCGCAGTTTCACCGCAGAGACGCAGAGGCGCATCGCATTTTCGACTTGGCTCTCGACTCTCTGACGTCATGCGAATACGCGCCATTTCGAACGGATCTTCGAGGGCGTGTTTGAAACGCGAACCACATATTCGATCCAAGAGCGACCACCTCTGGATTCGTGCCAGTAGGCGAAGATCAGCCAGGCTATGATGTCGGCGTCATGCCGATTGCCTCCATCGTCCTCGTCGAACCCTCTCTGGCCGGTAATCTCGGCGCCGCCCTGCGTGTGGCGGCCAACTTCGGCGTACCGCGCATCGACCTCGTTCGGCCCTCGGTCGGCCCGGACGACGACGAGGTCTGCCGATGGGCATGCGGCGCACAGGACCATGTGGATGTCCGAACATGGGATCGATTCGATTCGGCGGTGGCTGACTATCGGACCCTCGCCGCCACCGCTTCCGGGCGCGGCCGGGACAATCTCCCAGTCCTGACGCCGTCCGAAGGAGCCGACCACCTGTCTCGACGCGGTATGGAGGACGCGGCGCTCATCTTCGGCAACGAGACCCGAGGCTTGAGCCGCGCCCACCTCGACCGCGCCGATCTCGTGGTTCGGATCCCCACGGCGGCGACGTTTCCGGTTCTCAACCTCACCCAGGCCATCGCGATTCTCCTGGGCTACCTCACGCTCCAGGTGGAGCCGCCGGTGCGCAGTGCGCCGCTGCCGGCCGAAGAGGCGACGGTCGACGGGCTCATGGGTCACCTCGAGATCGCGCTTGCCGATATCGGGTTTGCCGACCCGAAGAACCCGGAACGGATTCTCAGGAAGCTCCGCCGGCTCTTCGGCCGCGCCGGAATCACCGAGAACGAGGTCAAGATCGTTCGGGGTATCTGTCGCCAGATGCAGTGGGCGGCCAGGACCGATCCCGAGATCGTCGCGACAGCCAATGGGCCGAGCTTTCCGCCCGAGATGGATGATGTGAGTCGCAAAGCGTGAGTCGTAGGTCGTGAGGGTGTGAGTGGTTTGGAGTTGCTCCGAACTCCTGAGTGCCGAGAGTATTCGAATGAGCCCCTGGTCGGCTCCATCGGTTTCCCACCCCGAAGCCACGATCGACGAGAAACGAAGTCGTGAAACGCTCACGAGTCGAGACCCACGGCAAGAATGCGATGCGTCTCTGCGCCTCTGCGTTCAATCCCGCGATGCTTTTCAATGCTACGGCCCTGATTTCTTGAATTCCCGTCAAGGAATTTCCTACCACGCAAATGTGCGATGGGATAACAATGCGATGGCCATTGCGATGTTCTTGGCGGTCTTTGCGGTGAAACTGCGATGTGATCTTTGCGCCTTCGCGGTGAACACTCGGCTATCTTCGGCTGACCTCAGTCCTCAATCCGCATCTCCCTCCGAGAAGACCTCCGCGGAGAAGGCCGAGATGATCGCGTCAGGGTCTCGCCAGCAGCCGGGTTGCATTCCCGCCTTGCGGCAGGTCTGGTCGAGGAACTCCTCGGGGGTCCAGCCGTAGCGTTCGGCCACCTGGGGCAGCAGAAGACCATGGTATGGCGCTCGTTCGATGATGAGTCCGTCGCGCCCGATCACAATCTTCTCCGGTTTCAAGACCTCCCACAACGGTGTCAGCGCCGAGATTTCGATTGTCAGACGGGGAAGCTCCGAATCCTGGATCGGTGGGAATCGGGGGTCGTGGAATGCGGCGTTGAGGGCGTTGCTCCTGACCGAGAGCCAGAGTGGTTCGGTGCCGATGACGTGGCCGATACAGCCGCGGAGCACCCCGTCGTCCATGAGGGTGACGAAGGCGCCCCGCCGCTCGGAGAGGATGCCCCGAGGTGGAGGGTCGTTCGGCAGCGGCCGGGCCGCGAGTCGAGCCTCGATGGTGGTTCGCGCGAGCCGAAGCAACCACCGGCGTTCCCCACCGATCAACAATCTGGCTGACGTTTCAGTCATTTGTCACCCATCAATCTCAAAACCAACGGATCCCCAATACCTATCACCCGATACCCAAAACCTAACGACTGACATCAAACGGCTTACGGTTAACGGCTTTTAGCTCTTAGTATTTAGCTATTAGCTCCATCGCAGGGTTGACCCTCTCGGGACGGCGTGTGATGAACCTAACACCTAATACCAAATACCTAATACCCAAAACCAAATACCTAATACCTAATGCTATCGTGATCCGGTGATCGTCAAGCTGCCATATGGACTCGACAGTGTTGCCGTCGATCTCCGCGGTCTGCGGGTGCGTCCTCTTCAACCCACCGCGCCGCGCGGGGCGCGTGATCTCGGGCGGTTGTTGTCTCGGGCTGTTGATTTCCCCGTCGACGGAATGGGGCTGGTCGAACGCGCCAGCGGCTGCCGGTCCGCAGTGATCGTGGTGCCGGATGTCACTCGTCGCGTGAATCTGCCGGATGTGCTGCCGGTCATCGTCAATCGGCTGCTTGCTGCCGGGCTCCGTCCGGAGTCGGTCACGATCCTCGTGGCCTGCGGCACTCACCCCCCTGCGTCCGACAGCGAAGTGGGGGAGTTGATCGGGGAGCTGCCCAGAGGGGTGTCGATCGGGCAGCACGACAGCCGCGACAGCAAAGGGCTCATCCGGGTCGGCGAGCTCCGCCCAGGGGTTGAACTCCGGCTCAACCGGAAGGCGGTGGAAGCCGAATTGCTCATCACCGTCGGCGCGGTTCGCCACCACTACTTCGCCGGTTTCGGCGGTGGACCGAAGATGATCTTTCCCGGAGTCGCCGGGCACGAGGAGATTCAGGCCAATCACTCGCTCGTTCTTCGGCGAGGCAGCGGACGACTCGTTCGAAACCCCGGGTGTGAGCCCGGCATTCTCCATCAGAATCCTGTGGCGGAGGAAATCGCACGGGCGGCGGATCTGTGGCCCCCCGATCTGGCTGTCTGCGTGGTGCCTGGGAGAGACGGCGGCATCGCCTGGGCCTGTGCCGGGTCTTGGCGTGCCTCATTCGACGCAGCCGTGGGCCGGGTCCGGGAGTGGTATGAGATCCCGTCGCAGCGATTTGACCACGTGGTTGCATGTGGTGGAGGTCAACCCGGAGATTCGACCCTCATCCAGGCCCACAAGGGCCTCGACGCCGCCTGCCGTTTCGCCAATCCCGGCGCCGAGGTCCTCTTCGTCGCCGAACTCGGTGAGGGCCACGGGTCTCCCGCCATGGGACCGTTTCTGTCCGATCCTCGGCCGGAGTCGATTCTCGAGCGCCTCGAGGCGGGATATGTCCAGTACGGCCACACGACCCTGAGGATTGTGGAGAAGACGGCGAAGTACCGTGTCCACTTGAAATCGTCCCTGGAGCCCGATTCGGCACGCCGTCTGGGGTTTCTCCCCGTGGACAACCTCGATGAAATTGCGGATCGCTGGCGCACGGAAGGTGTCGAGGATCGCGTTGCGGTGATGGCCCAAGGGCATGTCTGGCCGCGATTCGACTGATTTCACCGGGGTGCTCCAACGGTTTGATCCTGGGTCTTTTCGTGATGGCGTGAGCCGCGGCACCAAATGATCGGGATTGACGGGAGTCAATGACGGGTTGGAAAGGGGGAGGCAGACTCGGAGCGGATCGAGACTGGAGGCCGACATGGCACTACGACAGATTATCGAGATTGA
>Ga0316192_10003182_pt1:0-5000 | contig 11957 bp, 5 predicted proteins | sample MerIslwburrow_MG_FD_204931 | JGI IMG/M metagenome (GOLD analysis project Ga0316192, IMG submission 204931) | Coastal sediment microbial communities from Maine, United States - Merrow Island worm burrow | ecosystem: Environmental > Aquatic > Marine > Coastal > Sediment | place: USA: Maine...
ATCAGGAAAAGTTGATGGAACAAGCCCGAGAAGAGGTTAAAAAGACCTGTGAGCGCATGGGGGTTGTCACCGCTGCTGAGTTTGACAAGTTGAAGAAGAAAGTCGCCCAACTGGAAAAAAAACTTAATTAATTAATTCTGCACTGAACTGAAGTCAATATGCTGCCCATCCTGCGCGTTAACCGAAATATCCGGACCATCCGACGCTACAGAACCATTCTGGGGGTTCTGATCAAGTACGGCTTTGGACATTTTGTCGAACAGCTTAATATCGACTACTACCTCGAACTCGGCAAACGCCTTGTCACCCTCGACAAGATTCCGAAGGACCTTGAGCGTCTCAGTCAACCACAGCGTCTGCGCCTGGTGATGGAGGAGCTCGGACCGACCTTTATCAAGCTCGGCCAACTCCTCTCGACCCGCCCCGATGTACTGGACAAAGCGTACATTCATGAATTCAGTAAACTTCAGGACAAAGTTCCGGCGGTTTCCTTTGAAGAGATTAACGCCCAGATCCAGCGGGAGCTGGGTTACCCGGCAGAAGAACTTTTTGCAGAATTTTCCACAAAACCGCTCGCTGCGGCCAGTATCGCTCAGGTTCATCGTGGCAAACTGAAAAGTGGTGAAGAAGTCGTCTTTAAAGTCCGTCGACCGGGCATCGTAAAGATTGTTGAAACCGACATTGATGTTCTCATGGGCCTGGCCTACCTGATCGAACAACACGTCCCGACAGTGGCACTCTATGATCCTGTCGGCCTGGTCAAGGAATTCCGTCGCAGCATCATGCGCGAGCTGAACTTCACCCGCGAAGGGCGCACCGTCGATCGCTTCGCTGTCAACTTTGCCGAGAGTGAAACCGTTTACACCCCGAAGATCTTCTGGGATTACACAGGAGATATCGTCCTGACCATGGAGTACGTTGACGGGATCAAAATATCAGCACTCGAAGAGCTCACCGCACAAGGTTACGACCTCAAGGAGATCGCCAGGAGGGGCGCCGATGCGTTCCTGAAGCAGGTCCTTGACTTCGGGCTTTTTCATGCTGACCCACACCCGGGCAACGTATTCATACTCCCCGATCAAATCATCTGTATGCTTGACTACGGCATGGTCGGGCGGCTCGGCCAGGACCTCAAAGATCAACTGATTGACCTTTTACAAGCACTTCTCAACAGAGATGTGGACCGGATCATCTCGCAACTCCTCTATTCCGGGGAGTTAACAGACGACTCCGACATGAAGAACCTCAGACGCGACCTGCACGACTTTATCGAGGATTACTACGATATTGTTCTGCAGGATATCAAGGTAGGGAAACTCCTTACTGAGTTTATCGAGATCCTCACACATCATCGTATTCACTTCCCTGCTGACTTCATGATTTTAGCCAAGGCATTGGTGATCATGGAAGGGGTTGGCCGCCAACTGGACCCGGAGTTCAACATGATCAACCATATGCGGCCCTACGTGAACAAACTTGTTTTCGAACGTTTCAGCCCAAAAAATATTAGCGAGCAGGCGGGTCGTATCGTTCAGGCCTACGGTTCATTGGCAAAGAACCTGCCACAAGATATCAAGGAATTCGTCAACCGTCTTAATCGTAATCAGTTTAAAATAGACTTGGAGCACCGAGGCCTCGAGAAACTGGTCACAGATCTTGACCGCTCCAGCAACAGGGTCTCTTTTGCCGTTGTCATTGGTTCCCTGATCGTCGGTTCTTCGTTGGTCATGCAAATCGATAAGGGCCCAATGATTCTTGGCTTCCCGTTGCTGGGTCTTTTAGGTTATTCAATAGCCGGCTTTCTGGGCCTCTGGCTGGCAATAGGCATTCTGCGGTCGGGACGGCTCTAGTCAGAAAGCATCATCACAGACTTGTGGCTTTCGAGACACACACGTTGCAATAATAAAACCTCACCAGAGCTCCACCCTCTCACGGACCAAAAAATTTATTTCAGTTATTTCAATTACTTAACCTGCATAAATAGGTTGGCAAGACTATTGCATAATCATCTTTGTCTTAAATTGTATGACAGTCTTAAGGACAGAAGTTAATGAACATGATCTGCCAAACCACAATTGCCCGCTCGACCGCCATATCCGGCATCGGGCTTCACACCGGCCAACGCATCAATATGACCCTGCGCCCCGCAGAGGCCGGCACCGGCATCGTCTTCCACCGCAAAATCGGCGAACGCACTGTGACGATAGAGGCAACTTCGGCCAATGTCGTCGACACCCAAATGGCGACAGTTATCGGTAAAGGTGATGTCCGCGTCTCTACTGTTGAGCATCTGCTTTCAGCGTTAGCCGCCTACGGCGTAGACAACCTGCACATAGACATCGATGGCCCAGAAGTACCGATTATGGACGGCAGTGCGGCCCCCTTTGCTTCTATCATCGAAGAAGCAGGTCAGCGCCGCCACCATCAAAGTCGTAAATTTCTCGCTATACGCAAGCCGGTTTCTGTTATCGACGGTGAGAAACGTGTCAGCATTATTCCTTCTCGCTTCTTCCGCATCACCTTTGACATAGCCTTTCAACATCCATGCATCGCACTACAGCAACGTTCGGTCAAGGTCTCTTCATCTGTATTCCGCAGAGATCTCGCCCCGGCACGAACCTTCGGGTTCTTGCGAGACGTTGAAAATCTCAAGGCAGCCGGGCTTGCCCTCGGAGGCTCTCTGGAAAACGCCATCGTGGTTGACGATGAGCGAGTTCTTAATCCGGAGGGGCTACGCTTTCAGGATGAGTTTGTTCGTCACAAGATTCTGGATGCGATTGGCGACCTGAGCCTGATTGGATACCCGATCCTTGGCCATGTTCGTGCATTCAAGGCGGGTCACGATATCAACCACCAATTGGTAGAAAAACTTCTCGACACACCTGAGAGTTGGCAGTTGCTGGAATTCAGCGAGGCTGATGTTGAGAATGCCTTGCAGATGGCTCCTCAGGCGTTTGCGAGCGACCTGGCTTTTTCCAAGGTTTAAAACATACAGAGAGAATAAAGAAAAGGCAGCCGCTTCGGCTGCCTTTTTTGTTTGAACTCCAGAGATGACTTGTACAACAATCGAGGGCCATAGGTATACGATTTAGCGTTATCGTGGGCAAGAGATAGCAGGCCATGGAAGTTGACGCTTGCATAAGGATTCTTTTACACATAAAATTGCGAAAAGATAGAACTTTCTCATGCCGAAAACAAAAACAGACAAGACATTGAGCACCACAAAGACTGAAGCTCGCAAACGCCGTCGCGAATGGTTAATCGTGGTTGTGATCGTCGGGCTGGTCGCTTTGTCTTTACGCTACCAGGGCCAACTCTTCAACCTTACGACAGAGATACCTCTCTCCGGCAACATCCTGGTTCTTGCTCTGATCAACCTGAACATCCTTCTGATCATCTTCTGTCTCTTCCTGGTCTTGCGTAACATTTTCAAACTAGTTCTGGAACGACGACGGGGCATACCTGGTGCAAAGCTTAGGAGTAAGCTGGTTCTTGCCTTTGTTGCCCTCTCTCTTATTCCAACGATGCTGCTCTTTTTCGTTTCGGCCGGCTTCATAACCAACTCAATTGAGAACTGGTTTAACAGTCAAATCGAGGACTCGCTCAAGGAATCGCTCGAAGTAGCCCAAACCTATTATAAAAACTCAGCCAGCAACGCCCTCTACTATGCGGAACAGATCTCTCTGACAATCAAGGAGCAAAAACTTCTCAATGAAGACAATCTTCCGGTTCTTGAGGAGTTAATTCACCAGAAGCAAAAGGAATACAACCTTGGCATCGTTGAGGTCTTCTCTTCGACCCTGGAAGAGCTTGTCCGCGCAGTCAACCCAAGCGTTCCGGCGGCAGATTTCACGGATCCTGATTCCGACAGTATCCGTGAAGCACTACAGGGCAACCGCTTTACCAGGATCAGTCCGATCGGCCGCGCCGACCTGATACGTGGCATCGTCCCGGTCTACTCGAACTGGAACCCGGATGATGTCGTCGGGGTTGTCGTCGTTAACTATTACGTCCCTTACTCTCTGGTCAACAAGATGAAGGAGATAAGCAGTTCCTTCGAGCAGTACAAATCAACCAAGCTTCTCAAGGGTAAAATTCAAAAAGGCTACATTCTGTTCCTTCTGCTCATTGCTTTGGTCATCATTTTCCTCTCAACCTGGGTCGGTTTCCATCTTGCCAGGGGTATCACAGAACCTATTCAGGAGCTGGCCATAGCAACCAACCGTGTTGCCTCCGGCGATCTCAACGTCACCCTGGACAGCTACAGTCAGGACGAAGTCGGCTCTCTGGTCGAAGCCTTCAACACCATGACTGCCGATTTGCGCAAGGGCCAGAATGCGATCAACAGGGCCAACCTTGAGTTACAGGCATCAAATCTTGAACTCGAGCAAAGACGACGTTACATGGAGATCGTCCTGGCGAATGTTACTGCCGGGGTCATCTCCATTGACAGCCAGGGACATATTACGACCATTAACAAGTCTGCCCAAAAACTTCTCGGCTTGAAGACCAAGAGAATCATTGGACGTAATTTCCGGGATATCGTCACTCCTGACTATCAACCGATGATCAAGGGCATCCTTAAGGAATTAATTGGCTCAGGTAAAGATTCGATACGGAAACAGGTATCTCTACCGGCAGGGGACACCAAGATCATCCTGCTCGTCAATGTCACCACCTTGAAAGATGAGCATAATGAGTTTATGGGAACAGTTGTTGTCTTTGACGACCTGACACAGCTACTCAAAGCACAACGCATGGCTGCATGGCGTGAAGTCGCGCGTAGGATTGCCCACGAGATCAAGAACCCGCTCACGCCTATACAACTCTCGGCACAGCGACTCCGACGCCGTTACCTTGATCGTTTCAGCGCAGACGACATAGTTTTTGATGAATGCACCACGATGATCATCAAGCAGGTTGATGACCTTAAGAATCTGGTCAATGAATTTTCCAGCTTTGCACGCATGCCGGCCAGCAATCCTAGCTTGAACAACCTC
>Ga0316192_10003184_pt1 | contig 11955 bp, 10 predicted proteins | sample MerIslwburrow_MG_FD_204931 | JGI IMG/M metagenome (GOLD analysis project Ga0316192, IMG submission 204931) | Coastal sediment microbial communities from Maine, United States - Merrow Island worm burrow | ecosystem: Environmental > Aquatic > Marine > Coastal > Sediment | place: USA: Maine...
ATGCTCTGGTACTGCTGCGCATTGATATGCGCATCCTTGAAGTTCGCGGGAACCGGATGGATAGGAAATTCAGACATGGTGACCCTTCCCTTGTATGTGAGGTGAACTCAGGATGATACTTGGCCCGATCAACAGTGCAAGCCGACCAAGGTCTAAAGCCCGCTAGCGTGAGGAGGATGTGTCGAAGAGCCTGCGCCCGGAGCTGGTGTTCAGCCGTCTGCCAGCATGCCCCAGTCGGATACCGGGTTCAGGCCCAGCTTTACGTTGTCTATGAGGCGGGTGGCGCCGAGTCGGGCCGCGGCGAGAATGGCAATTTCCTCGGTGTCTTCCGTTACTGCCAGCAGGGTGCGGGCGTCGCGGATGGCGAAATAGTCGGGCTCAAATCCTGCCTGCAGCAATTTCATGCGGGCGTGGGACTCGAGTTGCAGGAAGTTGTCGAAGCCACAGGCGATGGCCTCGCGGCAACTGTTCAGGGTCTGGTGCAGCACTGGCGCGATGTTGCGCTGCTGGTCGTTGAGATAGCCGTTGCGCGAGCTCTTGGCCAGCCCGTCCTCGTCCCTGGTTGTGGCCACGGCAACAATCTCTATCGGCATGCACAGGTCTTTGACCATCTTGCGCACGATGGATAACTGCTGGAAATCCTTTTCGCCAAACACAGCCATATCCGGCTGTACGATATTGAACAGCTTGCTCACCACCGTGGTGACCCCGTCAAAATGCCCCGGTCGACTGCTGCCGCACAGGGTATTACCGAGATCGGGTACCTGTACCTGTGTCTGTGCCGCCATACCCTCGGGGTAGATTTCCTCCACCCCGGGTGCGTAAAGCACCTGCACGCCCTCGGCAAACAGCTTTTCCTTGTCTGCAGACATGGTGCGGGGATAGGCGTCCAGGTCTTCATTGGGGCCGAACTGGAGGGGATTGACGAAAATGCTGACTACAACCACGTCACACAGGCGTTTTGCCTTGCGCACGAGGTCCAGGTGACCCTGGTGCAAATTGCCCATGGTAGGGACAAATGCAATGCTTAAGCCCTTCTGACGAAAGTCGCGAAGTGCGGATTGTAACTTAGCGTTGGTGCTGTAAGTTCGCATATCTACCTTATCCCTGCGGTACGGAACGGTGACGCTAAACCAGTAAAAAAACACTAGCTTCATTTCCTGTCCAGGGCCAGCCTGGGACAGGTTGGGCAGTATGCCGCAAGGTTTTGCACCCGGCAACGCATTTTTATGAAAAATTCACATAATCTGTTACCAAAAGAAGCATTATTCCGATTGATTATGTGTTCACGCGACACATTGCAGGAGCGCGCTAGCCCGTGAAGGGGGGATGCCGCGTTACAGGGGATGGTGCTCAGGTGTAAGTGTGTTCTTCCCGGGGATAATCGCCAGCCTTAACCGCGTCGACGAAGGCCTTCAGTCCACCCTGGATGGTGCTCTGGCCGTCCATAAAGTTCTGCACGAAGCGTGCCGTGTGGTCGGACAAGCCCAGCAGGTCGTGCATTACCAGTACCTGGGCGTCGGTGCCCGGGCCGGCACCGATGCCGATTACCGGGATGTCCAGCTTGCGGCTGATGTCGCTCGCGAGGTTGGAGGGGACGCACTCCAGCACCAGCAGGCTGGCACCCGCATCCTGGATCTCAACCGCGTCGGCAAGGATGGATTTTGCCTCCTTGGGGGTGCGGCCCTGAACCTTGAAGCCGCCAAAGGCATTGACTGACTGTGGGGTGAGGCCCAGGTGCGCGCAAACGGGGACACCGCGCTCCACCAGCATGCTGATGGTGTCACTGAGCCAGGTCCCGCCTTCCATTTTCACCATCTGGGCACCTGCCTGCATCAGGTGTGTGGCGTTCTCCATGGCCTGCTCTGGCGTGGTGTAGGTCATGAAGGGCATGTCGGCCATAACCAGCGAGTCCGGTGCGGCGCGGCAAACACACTCGGTGTGGTAGCCCATATGCTCAATGGTCACCGGGATAGTGCTGTCATGCCCCTGCAATACCATACCCAGGGAATCTCCCACCAGTATGGTCTCCGCTCCGGCTTCGGAGATAACCCGGGCAAAAGTGGCATCATAAGCGGTGATGCAGACAAATTTTTCCCCTGCGGCTTTCTTCTTGTCCAGGGTGCTGATGGTGACCTTACCCATACTGCTATCCGAAAAACGTGGGATTGAAGTAGTGGCGGCCGCTGTGAATGTCGAGCATGTAGTCCACCAGGTGTTTGTAATCCGACTCGCCGTTGGCCAGGTCGATTTGACTGGCATTCACGATCAGTAGAGGGGCGCCATCGTAATATAGAAAGAACTCACTGTACACTTCGTTCAAGCGCTCCAGATAGTCGCGATCTATGCCCTGTTCGGAGGCTAAACCGCGGCTATTGATGCGCGACAGCAGCACGTCGGTAGATGCCTGCAGGTAGATAACCAGGTCCGGCCGCGGTGCATCAATGGTCATCTGCTGATAGACCTTTTCGTACAGTTGAAATTCCTCCCGCTCCAGGTTGATACGGGCGAACAGGGGATCTTTTTCCACCAGGAAATCCGACACCCGCACCGGTTCGAAAATATCCACCTGGCGCATATCCTGTATTTTCTGTGCCCGCTGGAACAGGAAGAATAATTGCGTGGCCAGGGCCGCCTGTTTGCGGTTGCGGTAGAAATTTTCCAGGAATGGGTTTTCTTCGGTGTCTTCGAGCAGGGTGTCGTAGTTAAAGCTGGATGCCAGCTTTTTCGCAAGCGTGGTTTTGCCCACACCTATGGGGCCTTCCACGGCGATGAACGCCGGTGGTGTGCGCCCTTTGAGATCGATATTAATGGCCTTGCTATCGCGCATCCGGGCCTGGCTCTCCACTCTCTGCGGTCAATTGTCGTACAACTGCAACCCGGTCTTTTTCAGGTCCCCCGCGGGGCAGTCGCTTACTAATGTATCAAGATCTGTTCCGTCGGGCAGCACAAAATTCGCCGGGCAAACCTGCAGCAGCGGGTACAGCACGAAATTACGCTGGCCCAGGGCCCTGTGGGGTATTGTCAGGCGCTCTGTCTCGATTACCGCATTCCCGTAGAGCAGGATGTCCAGGTCCAGGGTGCGTGCCCCCCAGCGAACGTTGCGGGTGCGTCCCTGGACTTGCTCCTGTCGCTGTAATACATCCAGCAGGATCTCGGGGGTCAGTGCAGTCAGCAGCTTTGCCACCGCGTTGAGATAATCCGGCTGCGGCCCCGGGCCCACCGCGGCGCTGCGGTACACGCTGGAAACCTGTTGTAGTCGGGAGTCCGGAAGTGCGGCCAGGGCAGTTACGGCGCTGCGCAACTGGTGTTCGGGGTTCTGCAGGTTGCTGCCCAGGGCGATATAGGCAGTGATCATGTACTGCGATTGGAGCGGCGGGTACGGGTGCGTCGTCCGCCGGGGCTGCCCTTGCCATCTGTAGCCTGCTGCAGGCGCTGCTCCATGGGTAATTCCTGGAATGTTGTCCACCAGCTGCCAAGGTTGCCGGTTTCTTCACCCGCCTGCTCTCGCAGCAGCAGGAAATCGTAGGCGGCGCGGAAACGCCGGTGATCGACCAATTCCGCCGCCTTGCGCCCGTGGTTGCGCTGCAGCCGCAACTGGAACTCCCAGATTTCCCGCATGGGCTGGCTGAAGCGGCGCGGAATGGAAATATGCCGTGCCGCCTCGGCGATGGTCTGATGCGCCGCGTTGTTCATGGCCACCATGGGCGGTTCGCCCTGTTGCTGCAGGTGAGTCGCGACTTTATTAGCCGTTGGCCACAGCAGCGCTGCCAGGATGAATGCGGGGGTCACTGGCTTATCCTGGGCGATACGCTGATCGGTATTGCCCATAGCGGCGCGCAGCAGTGCCAGGGCATGACTGTCGCGTTGCAGGGCCTCCTGGCTCTGTGGAAAAAGGTACTGCAGCAGTTTGTACTCGCGTAATTTATCCAGGGTGGCGGCGGCGTGCCCGGCGAGAAACAGTTTCAGGAATTCATCGAACAGGCGCGCGGCGGGAATCTCGGCCAGCAGGTGGGAGCAGCCGGGTATGGCCTTTGCCGTGGTCTTGTCTACGCTGAAATCGAGTTTGGCGGCAAAGCGCACCACGCGTAGCATACGTACCGGGTCCTCGCGAAAGCGCACGGCGGGGTCACCGATCACGCAGATGCTGCGGCGCTGCAGGTCTTCCAGGCCGTGCACGTGATCAAACACCTCGAAATTGCCGGAATCGTAATACAGTGCATTTACGGTCAGGTCGCGGCGTACCGCATCTTCTTCCAGGGTGCCGTACACGTTGTCGCGCAGCAGTAATCCGCTGGCGGACTGGCGGGAGTGATTGCCGCCGCGCTCCGTGCTGTCCTCGTCGCCGCTGTCGTGATGCCCACGGAAAGTGGTGACCTCGATGATTTCGCGGCCAAAGCGCACGTGCACGATACGGAAGCGTCGACCGATGATGCGGGAGTTGCGAAACAGCGCATGTATCGCCTCCGGGGTGGCATCCGTGGCGATATCGAAATCTTTGGGATGGCCGCCCAGCAGCAGGTCGCGCACTGCGCCACCTACCAGGTAAGCCTGGTGGCCCTGGCTGCGCAAGCGTGACATCACCTTCAGGGCGCTGTCACTGATATTCTTGCGGGAGATGCAGTGTTGGTCCCGGGGGATAACGTTCAATGGAGGTTTCGGCCTGTGGCGATGGTCGTTATGCGGCGCAGTTTAACATAGAAATTCCGCGGGAGTCCCCGGCGGGAGGCGGGTGTGTTGCGAGTCAGGGGGGGAGTGTGAATGATGGGGAAAACAAAGTTTTCCCCATCCAGGTCTCACGTCAGGAGTTATTGTTATTTCTAGGTGCTGTTATTGTTATTGGCACATATAAAAACACTTTTTATATGAATGCCCAAACTGTTAATAATGTAAATTTTACCTTTTTGGGCAATAGTTAGCGCCAGACGCAAACTGGCGTGGGCCCTACCCAAAAGCGGAAATTGAAGGGGAAGAAAACTTCCCCATCCAGGTCCATAGTGAAATATATTATTGTTATTGCGGTGACTATTTATTTTTATTGTTAGTACCGACCCATATGAATGCATCGAGTGTGCCATGTTTATAAAAAACGTTTAAAAACAATCATATATCGATATTGGGCGGGTCTTTTGGATACCGCTATCAGTCATGGTGTTACTGAAATACTCCCGGTTGTGTAACGTGCTCAGCCCCGGGTAACGTTTACTGAGCGCCCGCCGCAGTGTTTTTACGCCGTGTCACGCCGCTGTTTTTGCTGCGGGGTATGCCGAAGCGTTGGCGGCGCTCCCACAGACATTTTCGGCTGACACCCAATTTCTGTGCTAATTCAGTTTCGCTCATGGAGTCCTGGTGTTCGAGCACAAAACGCTGGAAATAGTCCTCCAGGGACAGGTCCTCCAGGGGATCATTGGTGCCGCCACTGGTATGCTGCCTGGCGCTGGTAATACCCTGCTGGCCGCGGATACGGTTGATATTGACCAACTCAAGGTCAATACCCAGCTCCTCGTTATCTATTTCCTGACTGTCAGAGAGTATCACCGCTCGCTCTATGGCGTGTTTCAGTTCCCGCACGTTGCCGGGCCACTGGTAGGTGGTAATAGCCTGGATGGCGCGCGGTGACAGGCTCATAACCTGCTTGCCCAGGTTTTCGGCATGCATCTGTAGCATCTGTTCGGCCAGGTGCAGTATGTCCTTACCGCGCTCGCGCAGGGGCGGCAGTGACAGGCGCAGCACGTTGATGCGGTAGAAGAGATCCTGGCGGAACAGCCCCTCCGCGGCCAGCTTTTGCAGATCGCGGTGCGTTGCACAGATCAGGCGCACATTGACCTTGCGGGAGTGGACGGAGCCGATACGCCGGATTTCCCCCTCCTGAATAAAGCGCAGCAATCTAGCCTGGGCCTCCATGGGCAATTCGCCGATTTCATCCAGGAACAGGGTGCCGCCATCGGCGGCTTCGATCAGCCCCATGCGACTGGCATTGGCGCCGGTAAACGCGCCCTTCTCATAGCCAAACAGCTCGGATTCGATCAGCGTATCGGGTATGGCGGCACAGTTTACCGATATCAGGGTCTTGCCGGCGCGCCGGCTGTGCTCATGGACACTGCGCGCGACCAGTTCCTTGCCGGTGCCGGTTTCACCCAGCACCAGCACGGTAGAGTCGGTGGGGGAAACTTTCTCCACGTGGTCGAACAGGTTCAGCATGGCGGGACAGTTGCCCACGACACCCGTCATCCCCTGGGGCTTGTCGCCGGCGGCTACGCGCTCTTTTTCCTGTACAGCCCTGGGTGTGGGATGGTCGGCGATGATGCGCTGCACGGCACTCACCATATCCCCATGGTCGAAGGGCTTGGCAATGTAGTCCACCGCACCCATGCGCATGGAATCTACCGCGGAGCGCAGGCTGGCGTAACTGGTCATGATCAGTACCGGCACATCCCCGGCTTTCTTGATCAGGTCGGTACCGGGCGCGCCCGGCAGGCGCAGGTCGCTGATCACCAGGTCGAAGTCGCCCAGGTTGTGCTGTGTTTCCGCTTCCTGCACAGACCCCGATTCACTGACCTGGTAATCGTGGCGCTCCAACAGGCGCCGCAAGGCGGTGCGAATGACCGACTCGTCTTCGACTACGAGGATCTTCTTCATAAGATGTTACCTCTGTGTACCATTTGCACAACATACCCTTACAAAGGGCAATGTTCCAGCGTTGACGGGGTCAAAGTGGGGTGTGAGGTTACATATCGAATGTGGAACCGTAACTGCCCAGGGGTAACTGCAGGGTGAAGCGTGTGCCGGGGTTGGGACCGTCGGCGACGGGACTGGTCAACTGCACGGAGCCATTCATATCGCCCATGATGCTGAATACCAGAGCGAGACCCAGCCCGGTGCCCTCTCCCGGGTCCTTGGTGGTGTAGAAAGGTTCGAATACCTGGCTGTGCAGGTGTGGGGGGATACCGCAGCCATTGTCCTCCAGCACGATATTCACCCGTTGCTCATCTGTGGTGGCGGATACCCGGACGTGACCGAACTCATCGCAGGCATCCCGCGCATTACCCAGCAGGTTGATAAACACCTGCAGCAGTCGCTGGCTGTCAGCCAGTACCACCAGTTCCCGGTCGCATTCATTGCTGAATTGCACCGGCTTGGCCGCCTGGTCCAGGGTCAGAAGATGGACGGCCTCGTCGATACAGTCCGCCAGGTTGGAGGGGGTGAGTCGGGTGTCACCAGACCCGGATCCCAAATGGGAAAAATTGACCAGCGACTCCACGATACGGGTCACCCGGTCGGTTTGCTTCAGGATGTCCTGTGCCATGTAGCGAATTTCTTCCGGGTCTTCCTCATATTCCAGGTTCTGCGCCAGGCACGCGATACCCGTTACCGGGTTGCCGATCTCGTGGGCCACGCCGGCGGCCAGTCGCCCTATGGAGGCCAGGCGCTCGTTATGCAGCAGTTCTTCCTCCAGCAATTCAAATTCGGTGATGTCCTCCACCAGGATGACCGTATCTGCGCTGGTGCTGCCGGCGTTTTCCTCGGCCATGGTCCTGTGCAGGCTGACCCAGCGCGCGACCCCATCGTCGTTTGCTACCTCGGTCTTGAGCAGGGTGTCCGCCGCCCCGCGCTGGAAGTTTCCGATGATGCCATCCCAGGGCTGCGGCAGTGAGGTCAAAAGGGATCCCAGCACTGCGCTCGGTTGGATGCCGGTAATCTGTGCCATGCTGCGGTTCCACATCAGCATCTCCCCATCGCCGCCCACCGAACATATCCCGATGGGCAATTTATCCAGGGTTTCGCGATGGTGTCGGCGCAGGTTGTCCAGGTCCGCGGCCAGGCCGGTAAGCTGGTAGTTGGCGCGGTCCAGGTTGCGTTCGATCAGGTGGATATCCTCGGTTTCACCATGTGCTCCGGGCAGGAAAGGTATGCAGCGCTCGATAATGCCGTGTGCCACCGCTGGACCCAGCAAACCGGACAGGTTGGCTTCCAGGCGCGCGCGCAGGCGCCGCAGTGCATAGGGGCGGTTCTCCTGCTCAGAAAAGCGCAATTCGTGTAATGCGCGCTGCACTTCCGACTGCGCTGTTCTCTCACCCAGGGCCGGCGCCAGGCTGGCACTGAACTGTTCTGCGTTGCGCAGGGACAGGCTCTGGCGAATGGGCCGGGCAAGGTCATCCATAGAGCAGATTTCCGCGGCAATCTTCTCGTCGGCGCTGGTCCTGGTCAGCAGGGACACCAGAATGAGCAGGCCGGTATTAAACGTAAGCGAGGCCATGGCCACGGTGGTCCACAGGCTGCCGCCGTCCGAGAACAGGCTGTTTTGTACCTGCAACAGGATAAGGGGCTGGTAGCCAGTAGTTGGCGGCAACAGCATGCCGAACAGCCAGGTCAGCAGCCCGCCGCACAGCCCGGCCAGTAAGCCCTTGCGGTTGGCCTTGGGCCAGTAGGGTGTGGCGATAAGGCCGGGCAGGAATTGCAGGGTACCAGTGAAGGCCACCAGACCAAGTTGGGTCAGGCTCTGCTTCCCACTCAGCGTAATGAAAAAAGTGTAGCCAGCGAGAATCAGGATGCTGATAACAAAGCGGCGCAGCCATTTGAGCTGTTTGTAGATGCTCTGCTCGCGGTCGATCTGTAGCAACCTGGACGGCAGTACCAGGTGATTGATGCACATATTGGCCAGCGCCAGGGTGGTAATGATAATAGTCGCGCTGGCGGCTGACAGGCCGGCCACGAAGGCCGCGGCACTGACCGGAAAAGAGTGCAGGGCGGAGCCTATCGCCAGCCCGCTGTAGTCCATGGGCAGGTCGTGACCCAATTTTATGCCGGCCCAGGTAATCGGCAGAATGGGCAGGCTCAGCAGTAGCAGGTATGTGGGCAGGCCCCAGGTCGCCTTGCGCAGGTGGCCGCTGTCGGTATTTTCTGCAAAAGCCATATGAAACAGGTGTGGCATGCACACGGCTCCGGCAAAGAACACCAGTAGCAGGGCGCGGGCGCTATCACCCTGCATGGGGCGCTCCAGGGCCCGGTGCAACTCCGCATTCTGCAGCAGCCATTGGTCCATCTCGGCGATACCGCCAAATATGGCGAAGATGGCTGCCAGCATCAGTACAAACATGGCCGCGAGTTTCACCAGTGACTCGAACGCTATCGCGGTCACCAGGCCGTTATTGCGGTCCTGGGTGGATACGTGCCGCGTGCCGAACAAAATCGAAAACACCGTGATGATGATGCAGAACAGCAGTGCCAGCCGGTCCTGCCGCTCGCCACCTGATGATGGTCCAATCGTCTCCCCCGCCAGGATATGGATGCTGTCGGCCACGGCCTGTATCTGCAGGGCCAGCAGGGGCAGCAGGGTAATGCACATGGCCAGGGTCGTGGCCGCACCCACCCAACTGCTGCGAAAGCGAAAACTCAGCACGTCCGCCAGGGAGGACAGTTGGTACACGCGGCACAGGCGCAGCAGGGGTAGCAGCAGTACCGTGGCCATGACGAACATGGCAACCACGCCAATGTAATACAGTAGAAAATTATAGCCGTAGCGGTAGGCCAGTTCGATGACGCCGTTGGTCGCCAGGGCCCCGGCGAAAACGCCCAGAGACAGCACATAAGTGGCGGGATGGCGGCTGATACGTTCCGGTATGATGCCCCGGTCGGCGAGGTAGGCCACAGCGAACAGGCCACTGAGGTAGACGACAATAAACAGCAGTATCTGGGTCAGGCTAAAGCTCATCCGGATACCTTGTGCGCTGGTTCCAGTAAGCGGCCACGATAACCATCAACCACAGCAGGTAGGGGCGGTACCAGGCGGTTTCGGAACTCACCGCCCAGCTCTCTATGACGGGGAAAAAAATAAGCACCACACCCACCACCAGCAACAGCGCTCGGTTGATATACATGCGGGGAGGTCTCCGTCAGGTTGTGGCTCGATGGCAGCCGATACTACTGAAGCGCCACACGGGGGTAAAGCTCAGTGGCAGGCATCTGCGGTGGCGGGAATGTCCAGCCTTGGGGGAATTCGCCCCGGGTCCCATTGTGTTACCGCGTAGTCCAGTATCTGCGCGGCGGTTGCCAGTTCCCGGGGGGGCGCCGGCTGGCGGAGGAAGGCCAGGGCCTGGCGCAGGTTGCCGGGCGCCCGGGTGTCGTCCAGTGCCGGGGCGTGATTTTGCTTGCTGAGCTTTTTTCCATCGCGGCCGGTGATGACCGGCAGGTGGCAGTAGTGCGGAGTGGGGTAATGCAGCAGCTGCTGCAGGAAAATCTGTCGGGCAGTCGAATCCAGCAGGTCGGAGCCGCGCACCACATGGGTGATGCCCTGGTCGGCATCGTCCACCACCACCGCCAACTGGTATGCGTGCAAGCCGTCTTTGCGCCTGAGGACAAAATCCGGCAGTTCACGTCCCAGTTTGCTGTGCTGTGATCCCTGCAACTGATCACTGAATGCAATGTTGTGGTCCCGCGGCACTTTGACCCGCAGTGCCCAGGGTGTGGCGACCTGCTGGGGACGCTGCAGGCAGCGGCCGTTGCAGGCGCCATCCGGTCCCAGCATGGCGCGGGTACAGTCGCACTTGAACAGGTGCCCGTCTTGCTCCAGCCGCGCCAGTATGGCCGCGTAGGCGGCGAGGCGCTGGCTCTGCCACATGGGGGGGTCATCCCAGACCAGGCCATGCTGCTGCAGGCTGTCGAGGATTCGTTGCGCTGCCCGGGGCTCCTCCCGGGGTGGATCCAGATCTTCCATACGCAGTAACCACTGACCGCGGTGATGGCGGGCATCAAGGTAACTGGCGACTGCGGCTATCAGGGAGCCCAGGTGTAAAGGGCCGGTGGGTGAGGGCGCAAAGCGCCCACGATACTGTGCTTTGGGGGCGGGCACGGGTGTGGCGTCCCCGGGGCTTTAGCCCATTTCCTGCTTTTCCTTGATCTCGTCCAGGGTCTTGCAGTCGATGCAGAGCGTGGCGGTTGGCCGCGCCTCCAGGCGCTTGATGCCGATCTCCACGCCGCAGGCGTCGCAGAAACCGTAGTCGTCCTGTTCGATGCGCTCCATGGTGGAGTCGATTTTCTTGATCAGCTTGCGCTCCCGGTCCCGGGTACGCAATTCCAGGCTGAATTCTTCTTCCTGGGTGGCGCGATCGGCGGGGTCAGGGAAATTGGCCGCTTCGTCCTTCATATGGCTGACGGTGCGGTCCACCTCCTGCATGAGATCTGATTTCCAGTTCAGCAAGATGGTTTTGAAGTGCTCGCGCTGTTTCTCGTTCATATACTCTTCGCCCCGCTTGGGTTTGTAGGGCTCGAAGTTTTTGAACTCAGTGCTGACTGCTTTTTTGGCTGCTCTAGGCATGGTTATTTTTCCATACGACAATGGTAACTAGACAATACTCACAGGTGCCTGGCAGGCCCCCATAGGGGTGCCCCCAAACGAGGGCGGAGAAACTACCAGATTCCCCGCTATAGCGCCACTCTTTCCGCACAGTTTTTCCATCGCGGTAACACCGCCGCGCGGCTGTTGTTAGAATAGGCGCAACAACAGGATTGGGGAAGAGCATGGCGCAGGAGCAGCGGCCGGGGGGCTTCGCCCGCAGGGTCGCGGATATAGAGCCCTTTCGCGTGGTGGAAGTGTTGGCCCGGGCCACGGAATTAGCGGCTACCGGCCGCGATATCGTGCACATGGCAGCAGGTGAGCCGGATTTCGCCACCGCGGGGCCTATCGTGGAAGCTGGCAGGGCCGCCCTCGCCAGCGGCGCCACCTATTACACCCAGGCCGCAGGCATCCCCCAGCTGCGCGAAGCCTTGTCACAATTCTATGCCGATGAATACGGACTGGATATTTCCCCGCGACGCATCATGGTCACACCCGGTGCCTCGGGGGCGTTGTTGTTGCTGTCGTCGCTGTTGATTAACCCCGGCGATGGCATGCTGATGACGGATCCCGGGTATCCCTGCAACCGGCACTTCCTGCGCCTGGTTGAGGGCGGGGGGCAG
>Ga0316192_10003187_pt1 | contig 11947 bp, 10 predicted proteins | sample MerIslwburrow_MG_FD_204931 | JGI IMG/M metagenome (GOLD analysis project Ga0316192, IMG submission 204931) | Coastal sediment microbial communities from Maine, United States - Merrow Island worm burrow | ecosystem: Environmental > Aquatic > Marine > Coastal > Sediment | place: USA: Maine...
ATGAGCGACGGCTCAGGCGACGTGGGCGAGCTGGCCCAGGAAGAGCTCCAGCAGCGACCCGATGCAGAATCGGGCGCGGTCCGGATCTGCACGATCCACAAGAGCAAGGGGCTGGAGTACGGCATCGTCTATTGTCCGTTCACCTGGGGAGATGCAGGCCTCCGCGGCTTCGACTCGACCGCCGTGAAGTTCCATGACGAGCACCGGCGCATCAAGCTCGACCTGGGTTCACCGGAAAGGGACGAGCACCGGAGCCGGAGTGAGCGGGAGGCCATGTCCGACGCCCTGCGACTGCTCTATGTGGCCGTGACCCGCGCCAAGCATCGCTGCACGCTGTTCTGGGGGCCCGCGTCGAGCTGGAAAAGCTCGGCGCTGCGCTACTTGCTGCACGGCGACGAAGGATTCGAGGCCCTCGGCGAGGACGAGCTGCGCGAAGCGGTCACCGCGCTCGCTGCCGGGTCGAATGGAGCTATCGAGGCCCGTCCCCCACACGAGGCGCAGGCCAGCCCCCTAGGCGTCGAGACGCCTGAAGCGCAGCTCGCCACGAGGACGCTCATCCGATCCTTCAGCCACGCCGCCCGACTCGCCAGCTTCACGAGTCTTACCGGTCATGATGAGAAGACCCCGAGCCCGAGAACTGGGCCCGCACCCGCTAACGCGGAGCCCGGTCTCTTCGCCAGTCTCCCCGGCGGGGCACGCACCGGCCTGCTGCTCCACTCGATCTTGGAGCATTCCGATTTTGCCAAGCTCGACGGGGTCGAGGCCGAAGAGCCCATCGAGCGACAGCTGCGAGCGTCCGGATTTGACCCGACGCTCGTGGAAGAAGTGCGGCGTGATCTCGGCGCGGTAGCCCGAACGCCTCTCACGGCAAATCCTGACGCTCCGCGCCTGATCGATCTTCCCAGCAATCGCCAGCTTCGTGAGCTCGAGTTCACCCTCCGCGTGGACCGGCCGAAGCTCGTGGACCTCGCCGCGCTCATGAAACAGCACGGCGCGCCGGCGGCCGCTCCCCGTTACTACGAGCGCCTCGCGGAAGTCAGCTCACAAACGCTGCAACGCTTCTTGCGTGGCTACATCGACCTGATGTTCGAATGGCAGGGCCGCTGGTACGTCGCCGACTACAAGTCGAATACCCTGCCCACGTACGCGCCAGAGGCAGTCAACGAAGCGGTTCAACGGGAGCACTACCTGCTGCAGGCTCAGCTCTACACGGCTGCCGCTCACCGTTACTTGAAGCAACGAGTCCAAGACTACGACCCTGAAATCCATTGGGGCGGCGCCCTGTTCCTGTTCCTGCGCGGGATGAAAGGCCCGGAGGTCGGGGGTTCGAGTGTGTTCTTCGATCGTCAGCCGGCCGAGCTCCTGAGGGCGGTCGACGACTGGCTGGGAGGTGGCAATGAGTCTCACTGACCTGCACTCGCGAGGGCTGATCGAGCTGCTCGATGTGGAGCTCGCGCGCGCCCTGGGCCGCATGCCCGGCGCCTCGAGCCCCGAGGTCGAGCTGGCGATTGCGCTCACCAGCCGCAACGTGCGCCGGGGTCATAGCTGCTTCCCTCTTGGAACGCCCGCTGCGGAGATCTGGGCGCGCGACGCTGCTCCGCTGGACTCGGTACCCGATGCCGAGCAGTGGCGGAAGGCCCTTGCGAAGAGCCGGCTCACCCAAGAGGGGCCACTCGTCCTCGATGAAGCCGGCCGACTCTATCTCCGGCGTTACTGGCAGCTCGAACGCGACATCGCTCAGCAACTCGCTGTCCGCGCCGGCGTGCCTCCGATCGTCGCGGACGACGCAGCCTGGCTCGACGCGTCACTCGAGAGGCTGTTTCCTGAAGAGCCGGGCTCCCCGCAACGTCGTGCAGCCCAGAACGCGCTCCAACACAGCGTCTCTCTTCTCTGCGGTGGACCGGGTACCGGCAAGACGACCACCGTGGCCGCCATCGTCGCGCTCATCATCGAAGGGCAGCTGAGGGAAACTGGGGCCGCACCGAAGGTCATGCTGCTGGCCCCGACTGGAAAGTCCGCCGCCCGTTTGGGAGAGGCGGTGCGCCAGGCCAAGACTCGGATTCAGGCCTCCGAGGAAGTCCTCGAGCAGATCCCGGAGCAGGCAAGCACGGTGCACCGCGCGCTCGGGATGCAACGAGAAGGCATGCACTTTCGCCGAAGCGCCGACCTTCCACTCGAAGCGGAGGTGATCGTCGTAGACGAGGCTTCGATGATCGACCTGGTCCTGATGCGGCAGTTGCTGGAGGCCACACCGCGGGACGCCACGCTACTCATCGTTGGCGACCCCGACCAGCTCACCTCGGTTGAAGCGGGCTCGGTTCTTCGTGACCTCGTCACCGCAAGCGCACAGACCGGATGGCGAGATCGAGTCACGCACCTCACCACCACACATCGCTACGACGAGAAGCAACCACTCGGTCAGCTCGTCGCCGCAATCCGAAACGGAGAGGGCTCGCTCGTCGAAGCCTTGCTCGCGCGCGAGGATACAGGAGATGTCGTCTGGGCCTCAGCCGAGGGTCTCCGGGCCGAGCTCGATCGGGCCGCCACCCATTGGTCCGAGGTGCTGGCCACAGGCAACGCGGGTGAGCACTTTGAGCTCCGGGGCCGGTACGTGGTGCTCAGCCCATTCCGAAGGGGCCCAATCGGCACCCGGCAGCTGGGCTCGGCAATTCGAGATCGACTGGCAAGCCCGACGGGCGACGCGCCGCGCGTGACACCGATCATCATCGAGGAGAACAGTTACGAGCTTCGCTTGTACAACGGAGACTTTGCCATGCTCGTCGACGGGCAGCCGCCTATAGCGACGGTGCAGAGCGACACCGACGGTTTCCGGGAGATCGCGGAGGCGAGGCTGCCGCGGTTCTCCGACGCGTTCGCATTGAGCGTTCACAAAGCGCAAGGGTCCGAGTTCGACGAGGTGTTGCTGGTGCTTCCGGACGAAGACGCGCCGCTATTGACTCGCGAGCTTCTCTACACGGCAGTGAGCCGCGCTCGGAAACGCGTGCGCGTCGTCGGACCGAAGCAGGTCGTGGCGGCGGCCCTCGAACGACGGGCGCAACGCTACTCGGGACTGGTTGACGCGATCGGCCGCGCGGTCGGCTGACGCCGGCGGAGAGTTAGGCAGCCTTCGGCGGCCAGGGGCGACGAATCTTTTGGGCGACCCTTGCGGCGGTCTCGTTGTCGATCTCGCCTGCAGGGTCTGCACCGAGCTGTTTGAGGATCACTTTGCAGTGAGCCGGATTCCAGCCGAGAAGCTTCGCGAGCTCCTTGAGTTCGTAAGTATCTGTGCCAACCATGATGCGCTTCCTTTACTAACAGTTAACTTATAGCGCAGAACCGATGGCACGCCAAGGCTTATTTGGCACTTAGTATATAAGCGGTGACTCCCAATAAAGTGAGCATTAACAAGGTGATAACCAGCCACCCGGGTCCACGGACGCCCGGCGCTGGCTCGGAATCCGGTGGCGGCGCGACAGGGGGCCCTTCGACCGGCTGAGCCGATAGGAATTCTTCGATCAGCTGAGTGGCCTTCTCGACCTGATCGCGCTCGACGCGGATCTCCGTCCCGTGCCGCTGCCGGTCGGTGATGCCCGGATACGCTGTATCGCGGTGGCTGATCAAGACTGCGGCGATGCCTTCAGACTCGAGTGCTTCCTGCAGGGCCAGGGCCTGCACCTCGTCGTCGGTCTCGTAGACGCTTATTGTCTCCATGATGTTACTCCGATTGCACAAAAGGGGGGACGGGACAATCGAGCGCGTCGCCGATGGCACGGATGAGCTCGGCCTCGCGATCGGTAACGGCGTCATCCGCCATGACCGTAGCGGCGCAAGCCAGCATGAGGCTTCTCTTCAGAGCAGGCGCGGCCGCATCGTAGCGTTGAAGAGCAACGTCGACGGAAGCCAAGGTACATTCGCGTGAAGGCAGGATCGCGCCAGCGGCCTCTTTGATGTGAAGCGCCTGCGCCCCGTGCCTGAATGCGCGCGCGGCTTCCTCCTCCGTCCGGCTACCGACGCGCGCCAGGGTCGAGATCAAGACTCGCGCATCGGGCAGGAGGACCCGCAGCGATCGAAACCGGAGTGGGGTCGGACCCGCACCCTCGAAGTAGCGCGAAAGATGGCGCTGGAGCATCCGGCTCAGGGTGTACTCGAAGAGATCGATCCGCCGGTCGCTTTGCATCAGGGCGTCGACCACCTCGCGAAAGCGCTCGAACTCATCGATGGACAGGTTGCGTAGTGTCGGGATCGCCATGTCGACCAGCGCAATCTTCTCGGCGGACGATCGGGCGCCGGCCTCGGAGTGAAACCGAAGCGTCAGATCGGCGGTCTGCGGATCGGTCAGCTCCGCCACGCGAATCAGCTCGGTCCCGCGGAGAACCTCGTCCTGCGCGAGCAGGATCCCGAAGATCATCGCCTGAGCCATCGGCGCCTGGTGAACGGCGTGAATCCAAAGCTCAGGAAGCGCGGCGTGAAGGGAGCGGGCAAACGTGATCTGCTCGGGGCGGGGGCTCCCGATGTGCGCGATCGCCTGGCTCATGGCTTCTTCCGTCGGTGCCTCGGCAAACGCATTCACCTGCGTGTCGGGCGCGTCGGGCGGGGTGCTCATTCCTTCGGCGATATCCGGCAGGCCGACCTCGGTGAACTCTCCGTCCCACTGGGGCTCGAGCTTTCGGATACGCTCCCCGAGCGGGGGGTGCGTGCGAAAGAGCCCAGCGAACAGCCGTAGCCGGCGAATCGCATCCGAGAAGAAGATGTGACTCGCTTCGTCGGCCTTCGGCGTGTCGAGGTACGAGCGAGGTGCCGCACCGCCGATCTTCTTGAGCGCACCCACCAGGCCATCGGTGTCGCGCGTGAACTGCACCGCGGAAGCATCGGCGAGGAGCTCCCGTTGCCGTGAGATCGAGCTCTGAATCATGCGGCCAAAGAACACGCCAATCGAGCCGATGGCCAGGAGGCCTAGCCCGAGGAGCGCCACGCCGCCCCCTTCCTTCTTCCCGCCACGCATGGAGCCGCGGGTCAGGAATCGACCGATCAGCGCCAGGAGAAAGATCCCGTGCAGGAGCCCTATGGCGCGGAGGTTGATACGCGAATCCCCATTGAGGATGTGGCTGAACTCGTGCGCGATCACGCCCTGCAACTCGTCGCGCCGCAGGAGCTGAAGAGTGCCTTGCGTCACGCCGATGACGGCGTCGCTCGTCGTGTTTCCTGCCGCAAAGGCGTTGATGCCGGTCTCCCGATCGAGAACGTACACCTCGGGAACGGGCACCCCGGACGCGATGGCCATTTCCTCGACGACGTTCAGAAGACGGCGCTCTTCGAGCCTCGTCGAGTCGGGGTCCACCTTTCGCCCCCCGAGGCTGAGGGCGACGGCGGGCCCCCCGTCTCGCAACTGGGCGATCTTGTAAAGCGACCCCAGGCCGACCACGAGGCTCGTGCTGACGAGTGCAAAGAGCAAGACACCGGGGCTCCAGAAGGACAGGGCGAGTTGCTTCACGTTGTCGTAGTCGCCTGTCACGTACGCGACCCCGGCCGAATCGGTCAGCCCCGTCGAGTAGAAGATCATCGCCAGGAAGTAGACCGAGGCGACCACACCGAGCACGGCTAGCGCAAAGAGAAGCCCCAGCCGCATGGTGCGCTTCCGCGCGAGGTCCTGCGCCTCGAAGAAGTCCATGACTCAGAACTGAACTTTGACTGGAGCGCGTTCGCCTTCGGTCTCGACCTCGAAGAACTCGGCGCGCTTGAAGCCAAACATGCTGGCCACGAGGTTCGACGGCACCATCTCGCACTTGTTGTTGTAGCGCATGACGGCATCGTTGAAGGACTGTCGCGCGAACGCGATCTTGTTCTCAGTCGTCGACAGCTCCTCGGAGAGCTGCATCATGTTCTGGTTCGACTTGAGGTCGGGGTACGCTTCGGAGAGAGCGAAGAAGCGGCCGAGCACACCGCTGAGCCCTGCCTCTGCGCTCGCAAGGCCCTGCATCGCCTGCGCGTCACCGGGATCTGCAGCCGCCCGTGTTCGGGCTCCCTCGGCGGAGTTTCGCGCGGCGATCACCGCTTCCAGAGTCTCGCGCTCGTGCGACAAGAACCCCTTTGCCGTTTCGACCAGGTTCGGAATCAAATCGTGTCGCCGCTTGAGCTGCACATCGATTTGCGCGAATGCGTTCTTGAACCGGTTTCGAAGGTTGACGAGGGCGTTGTAGATGCCCACGAACCAGGCAATCAACACGAGAGCGAGCACAAGCGGACCGAGCAACCAAGCCATCGCGACCTCCCCTGCCTTCAAAAGGCGCTTCCAGTGTAAGTGCCGACCCCTATAAACTCAAATCGCTATGGAGTCGGAACAGACGGTCCTGATCACGGGGGCAAGCACGGGGATAGGCCTTGCAATGGCGCGGGCGCTGACCCGAACGGAGTACCGGGTGTTTCTCACCGCCCGGCAAGAATCGCTGGCGCGCTTCGATGTCCATGCGATCGGCGAGTCGGAGAACGTTCGAATTCGTCCGCTCGATGTCACCAATGCTGGAGAACGGGAAGCGATCATCGCCGAGGCCGACCGCGACTGGGGCGGCATCGACATCCTGATCAACAATGCAGGCGTCTCCTATCGCGCCGTGGTGGAGCACGTCGACGAGCACGAGCGCCTCGCCCAAATGGACGTGAACTTCCGCTCTCCCATGGAGCTCATCCGTCTCGTGCTTCCTGGGATGCGCGCAAAGCGGGCCGGGCGCATCATCACGGTCAGCTCGGTCGGCGGCATGATGGCGATGCCCACGATGGCAGCGTACAGCGCGTCGAAGTTCGCGCTCGAAGGAGCTCACGAAGCGCTCTGGTACGAGGTCCGGCCATGGGGGATTCGTGTGAGCCTGGTGCAGCCCGGCTTTGTCCATTCCGACGGCTTCCAGAAAGTCCGGTACACGCCCAAGAGCGACCACTCAGAGAACGAGTTGGCCGATCCCTATCACGAGCACTATGTGAACATGACGCCTTTCATCGCAAAGGTGATGAAGTCGTCACGCGCGACGCCGGAGTCTATTGCACGCGTGGTCCTCAAGACGATGCGACGAAAGCGTCCGCCATTGCGAGTGCCAGCGACATTCGATGCGTTTGGCTTTTCCTTGCTTCGACGGATCTTGCCTCGGAACACGTACCATTGGCTCCTGTACAAGATGCTTCCGCGCATCGACACCTGGGGCCCATCGACCAGTCGAAGGTCTTTGCCGCCTCCGTCGGACGATGAGAACTGATCACTTTGGATGGCGAGCCACGTACTTCTTCTTCTCGCGCTTGCCTTTTCGCTCGGCCAGCGGCAAAAAGAGCTTCCGCACGGCCGGAACCAGATAGCCTAGGGTCGCCAGCTTTCCGGCCAGGGCGGGCTTCGTTCGCTCCCTTGCTCCATCCGCGGCAGACGCGAGCACCAGGTCGGCGACCTCGGCCGCGGTGCTCATCGGAAAGGAAAACACGAGAGGCGGAACCGTGTCGATCACGCTCTCATCGAGGATAAAGCTCGTCTCCACCGGACCTGGGCTCACCACGCAAACGCGGACATTGGTGTTCCGCAGCTCCTCGGCAATCGCAAACGAGAAGATTCGAAGACCGAACTTCGCGGCCGAATAGGTCGCCTCATCATCGAGCGGGCAACGCCCCGCAAGGGATGCCACGTTGACGATCGTGCCCGCCCCTTGCGCGCGCATCGTCGGCAATACGAGCCGGATGAGCACCATCGGAGCTCGGAGGTTGACGTCGAGAATCTGCAGCATTTCGTCCATGGGGAGCTCCTCGAGTGGCCCTCTCGAATTGCGGCCCGCGTTGTTGACGAGGATGTCGATGCTCCCGAACCGCGACTTCGCTTGCGCCAGAAGCCGCTCGCACGCGTTCGAGTCTGCGACGTCGGTTGGCACCGCGTGCGCCACGTCGGCCCCGAGCTCGTCGACCAGACGTCGAAGCGGCTCGGCGCTGCGCGCGGCCAACACGACTCGCGCACCTTCTGCGACGAACTTTCGAGCGCACGACTCGCCGATGCCGCTGCTCGCCCCGGTAATCACCGCGGTCTTGCCATCAAACCTATTCATGCGGAGGCCTTTCTCACTTCGACCATCAGTTCAGCTAGCGTCGTGAACGCTTCGTCGACGTGGTCTCCGGACTTCGCACTCGCCCGGGCGATGTGCCAGTTGAGCTTGCGCGCTGCATCGACTTGGGCCTTCGTCAGCGCAGCATCCGCTCTGAGATCGACCTTGTTCACGATGAGGACGGCCGGCCGCGAGCCGATGAACCCGCGACCTTTGGTCTGCGCCTCCAAGAGGTGGTCGAGCGTCCGTGGCCGGGTAGCGTCCACGACGAAGATCAGGCCGGACGCGCCGGAGATGAACGAACGGTTGTACTGGCCCCAGGCCTCGCTGCCCTCGGGATCCCAAAGCATCATTTCGAGTGAAATGTCGCCCACGTCCACGGTGCCTTTGGAGATCTGCATCGCGATCGACGATTGCTGGTCCCGGTCGAAGCTGTGCTCGACGAATCGTCTAACGAGGCTCGTCTTTCCAACCCCAGGGGCACCAAGCAGGCAGACCTTCCGCCTAAGCCGCATGATCCCCTAGTACGCGAAGTCTCATAGCCTGCAAAGCTCCGGTTCGCGCTCCCGTGATTTTGACTTAGAGTCCGGCCGATGAGCGAGCAGAAACAAAGACTGGAGTTCGGCGGGGTTCCTGGGAACCTCGCGATGATCATCGGCCTCCCCATATTCACGGCCTACCTCTTCTTCGCCGTGCGTTTCAACGATGGCGCCGTGCTCCCTGGGGCCAACGCGGACTGGGAAGGCTTCAAACAGGCGATGATGCCCACCGGGCGCGCCGCGGTCATCTACGGGGTTTGGTTCACGTTCCAGGCGCTCCTTCAAAGGTATGCGCCTGGGCGAGAGGTGCTGGGCGCCGAGCTTCCAGACGGCAGCCGTCTTCCGTATCGGATGAACGGCCTGTTCTCACTCTTGGTTACGTTCATCGCGGTCGCCGTGCTGCACTGGTCTGGTGTGTTTTCGATTCGCGAGCTCTACGACCAGTTTGGCGCTCTGATCAGCGTGATGACGATCTTCGCATTCCTCTTCAGCGTCTATCTCTACTGGTACGGCAAGCAGCACGGGCAGGCGCGCCACCTCAGCGGCAAGTTCATTCACGACTTCTGGATGGGCACCGGCCATAACCCGCGCGTTCCGCCCGGCCGCGACGGGCTCGACCTCAAAATCTTCTGCGAAGCGCGACCGGGACTCATTTTCTGGGTGCTGATCAACACCTCGTTTGCCTACGTTCAGTACGAACAGTACGGCTTCGTTTCGACTTCGATGATTCTCGTCTGGATCTTCCAGATGTTCTACATCATCGACTACTTCTGGAACGAAGAGGCCATCCTCACCACGATGGACATCAAGCACGAGAACTTCGGCTACATGCTCGCGTTTGGTGATTTGGTCTGGGTGCCGATGACGTACTCACTGCAAGCGCACTACCTCATCGACCGGGTGCACTCGCTGCCCTGGTGGGGCGCCGTGCTGATCGTGATCACCAACATGCTCGGCCTCTACATTTTCCGCGCAGTGAATTCGCAGAAGCACAAATTCCGCGGCGACCCCGACAACGTGCGAATCTGGGGCAAGAAGGCCGAGTACATGCAGACCGAGCAAGGCGGCAAGCTCTTGCTCTCTGGATTCTGGGGTTGGTCCCGTCACTTCAACTACGTCGGCGACATCCTGATGGCCCTCTCCTGGTCACTCCCCTGCCTCTTCGGCTCCGCCCTCCCCTACTTCTACCCAATCTACTTCGCCGTCCTGCTCATCCACCGCGAACGACGAGACCACAGCTTCTGCTCAAAGAAGTACGGAGCCGACTGGACCCGCTACTGCGAACGAGTCCGCTACCGAATCATCCCCGGCATCTACTAGAAAAAGGGGACAGTCCCCTTTTTCTAAGCGTTAATGCGCTGTAGGCTTCGAGGCCTATGGCCCGCACTCCCGTTGCTCACACCGAGGTCGAGCGCATCGAACGCCAGGGCCGGAAGCACACCAGCGACTTGGTCGCAGTCGAAGAGCCGCTCCAGATCCTGCTCGAGCACGGTGAGGCGCATGCCCGCACTGAAACTCCGCTTGCGATGACGATGCGCACGCCCGGGCACGACTGTGACTTGGTGGCGGGGTTTCTCTATGCGGAGGGCGTTCTCGCGAGCATCGACGACTTGGTCAGCCTGCGTCATTGCTCTCGCTCCGACACACCGGAGAATGTGGTTCGCGCGGTTCTGCGCGAGCGTGTCGTCGTGCCATCTCGGCTGCTCGAACGAAACCTCACGGTGACCAGCGCCTGCGGCGTCTGCGGAGGACGCACGGTCGAGTCCTTGTCGAAAGAGGGCTGTGAGAGAGTTCCTCTGGAGAAAGAGTCGTTCCAGCCCGCAGCCATCCGAAGCGCGCTTGCCTCACTCGAAGAATCGCAGCCCTGGTTTCGGCATACCGGCGGCACACACGGCGCGGCGCTATTCGACGACACGGGGGCGCTCTTGCTCCACCGCGAGGACGTGGGCCGCCACAATGCACTCGACAAACTGGTTGGCGCGTCGCTTCGGGAAGCGCGTTTGCAGCCGGGCGATCGATTCGTCGTCGTGAGCAGCCGTGCCAGCTTCGAGCTCGTTCAGAAGACGGTGAGAGCTGGTTTCCCGATGCTCGTTGCCATTGGAGCCGCATCGAGCTTGGCAATCGAAACCGCGAGGCGCTTCGATCTCACATTGGTCGGCTTCGCACGCGAGAACCGCTTCAACGTCTACTCGAACGGCGAGCGCATTGCGCACGAAGCAAGCGAGCCTGCGTTCGTTGAGGTGGAGGTGGGTTGATGGCCGCCGACCGACCAAGCGGCGCCGAGCCACCCGAGACTGACGACGAGCTGACCGTCGAAGCGCCACAGAAGAAGGCGGCGGGCCTCGCGTCGGTTCGCTCGGCGTTCGTTCACATGCACAAGCACGGGCACTCGATTCCGTCCGCGATTCGCATTCTCGGAAAGATGAACCAGACCGACGGGTTCGACTGCCCCGGTTGTGCCTGGCCCGACCCGGACGACCGCGCCGCGCTCACGGAGTTCTGCGAGAACGGCGCGAAGGCGGCGGCCTGGGAAACCACTCGGCACCGTCTAGATTGGAAGTTTTTCCAACGCCGCAGCGTCGACGACCTGACAAGGAAGTCGGACTACTGGCTCGGGCTGCAAGGCAGGCTCACGCAGCCGCTGATGCTCCGCCCTGGCTCCCGTTTCTACGAGCCGCTCGAATGGAGCGAGGCGTTCGCGCGCATTGGCGGCGCGCTAAAGGGGCTCGACTCTCCGAACGAAGCGATCTTCTACACCTCCGGGCGCACCAGCAACGAGGCGGCGTTTCTCTACCAGCTGTTCGTGCGCGCGTTTGGGACGAACAATCTTCCCGACTGCTCCAACATGTGCCACGAGTCGAGCGGCGTCGGCCTCGGTGAGACGGTGGGCATTGGGAAGGGCTCCGTCACGCTCGACGACGTGCACGAAGCCGACACGATCATCGTGATGGGGCAGAACCCAGGGACGAACCATCCACGCATGCTGACCGCATTGCAAAAGGCAAAGAAGAACGGCGCGCGGATCATTGCGATTAACCCTCTCCCCGAGGCGGGCCTGATGGGTTTCGTCAATCCAAAGAGCCCTGCCCAGGTTCTCAGTGGGGGCACGCAGATCGCCGACCTCTTCCTTCAAGTGCAGATCAACGGCGATGTCGCGCTGCTCAAAGCACTGATGTGTCTGCTGCTCGAAGCAGAAGCCCGTGAGCCAGGCAAGGTGCTCGACGACGAGTTCATCGGCCTCCACACCGACGGCTTCGCCGAGCTTCGAGCGCACCTCGAATCGCAAAATGTCGACACGCTCATCGAGGCCGCGGGCATCACGCGGGGTGAGCTCGAACAAGCCGT
>Ga0316192_10003188_pt1 | contig 11947 bp, 10 predicted proteins | sample MerIslwburrow_MG_FD_204931 | JGI IMG/M metagenome (GOLD analysis project Ga0316192, IMG submission 204931) | Coastal sediment microbial communities from Maine, United States - Merrow Island worm burrow | ecosystem: Environmental > Aquatic > Marine > Coastal > Sediment | place: USA: Maine...
GGGCTGATGTTTTTTGTCGAATTCGCGGCTACATCTCGACTTGCCGTAAAAATGCCATCAATATCTTGAGGGCAATCGAAAATGCCTTTAATAATCAACCTTTCTTGCTAAGAAGCTGAGTAGTTACTTTTTATTATAATAACGACTATTTCTCACATCACTGAGGACACATGTCTTTATCTACGTAGAAAAATGAGTTTCACCCATATCATGTGGGCCGAATTGTAGAAAAAACCCGCATAGTTCATGCGGGTTTTTTGTGATATATATTTTTTATTTAAGGGTTCCGCTGATTTGTACCGTATCAAAGCCAAAGATATATTCATTCCATGCGGCTAAAATATTAAGAGGAAATCCAAGTGATTGCCAAGTAGGAGTGGCAGATACAGTTGTGATTTTAGCACCCGATGGGACATGTTTTTCGGCAATTGTTCTGGCGTTGGCTTGTACGTTGAAGTTGCTAAACTTCTCTCCGAAGTCCATTTTCATTGTGAAGAAATTGAAGGTTCCGCCTTCAGCGGTGAAAGTTGATTTGCCAAGGTGCTTTGTGCCACCAAGACAACCGCTCATTAGGACAACAAGTCCTAGAATTCCTAGTAATTTGAATTTTTGCATATTGATTCTCCTTTAGGTTAGAATGCAACTAGCACTTATCCTAACACATTTGATTGATGTGTTATTTGTGTAAAAATATGTCGTAGGAAAACAACGATTTCGACAATCTCATATTTTTATGGACTGAATTAACACTGTTATCTAACGTTTGTATGGACAATTTAGAGAATGTCTTAACTTAATGAGGATTTTTTATTTAAGGCAATCAGGTGAGATTACAGTTATTTTAGGAAGAAAAAAATATAATACAATTAAATATTTGATGAAATATACCAAACGACAGGTATAGCTTTAATTTTACGAAAAAAAGGAAAAAAATGAGAAATATAATTAGGCTCTTGGGGATGGTCTTTGTGTTGATGGTGTTGACCAATTGTGGCAAAAGTTTAGGTGAATATAATGCGAAAGATTACGAAGGCTTGTCTTCAGTTGATGCAGGTAAAAAAGTCTACCATAAGACGAATTGTTCAAATTGTCATTCGATTGACGGGTCAGATAAGGTTGGTGGAGCATTAAAGGGTATTTATCTGACAATGGTAAGCTTTGAGGGTGGGACGGCGTCAAAAAGAGATGTCAATTATTTGAAAGATTCTATATTGAATCCCCAGAATAAAATTGTTAAAGGCAGGCCCAACGTTATGACCTCCTATAAAGATGTCTTTAAAGGAAGAGAGCAGGAACTTGACTACTTGATTGATTATATTAAATCTTTGAAATAATGATTGGTGAATAGCGGCCTAGGCTCCGCGACCGTCGAGCGCGATGACAGGATTTTTTCTAATTATCAAGTTCCAAGTAGGTTTCCTATAATGCCAGTAAGAAACATGGCCAATGCGCCCCAGAAAAGGACTCGGATAGAACCTTTGACAATAGAAGCGCCTCCTACAAAGGCTGCTAGGCCACCTAAAACGGCTAAGGATGCCAGAGAGAAAAGGGTGATCGTTAATGTGAGATGTTGTGTGGGTGAACAGTAAAAAGTGAGCAGGGGCAGTGCGCCACCTATGGTGAACGTTAAGGCAGAGGTCAGTGCGGCTTGGATGGGTTTGGCAACGTGACCTGAGATGCCGAGTTCATCTCTCATATGGGCACCAAGAGCATCGTGTGCCATAAGTTGTTCGGCTACATTAAATGCCATATCAGGGTCTAAGCCTCTGTTGATATAAATATCGGCCAATTCACTTTTTTCAAACTCGGTGTGCTCTTCCAAATGCCGTTTTTCGAGAGCGATCTCTGCTTGTTCAATATCTGCCTGAGAACCGACAGAAACATATTCTCCTGCCGCCATAGACATGGCTCCAGCCACGACTCCGGCCACGCTTACAGGCATAATATCGTTGTGGTCAACGTGAGCGGCTGCGACTCCAATAATCAAGCTGGACATTGAGATAATGCCATCATTGGCCCCTAAGACAGCGGCTCGTACCCATGCGATACGGTGGGCTTTATGTTTTTCATTATGTTTCATTGGTTTACTTTGCGTATTATCACTTCATACATCTTAGATCTACCCGATTGTGTTCGTCAACAGCTTGATAGGTGTTACAGGGAAATTCAATCATGAGAAATGCAGAAGAAAAACATTATAAAAGTTCAGGTGTATCATGGCCCTAGGTTTGATTTATATGTTGTTGTTTGGTGTTTTCGGGGCCATATTGCATAATGATGTTATTTAAAAAAGATTTGCAGAGATTTCACTCAATTTCCAAAATGGCATTTGGAGTTTAATTGTCGTTTAATATCAAATGTCTTTTCATCAACTTAAAAAACATTAACGGTTTCTGTTTTTAAGGATCTCAAGAAAATCCCGGTGTGTGATTGTATTCTTTTTCTAAAATATCTTTGCATCAAATAAATCGGCACATTTTTTAAAATTCCTTTCTCCAGTAAGGTTGCGACACCAAAGTTCAGTGCTTGCAAGTTGCAGATTGTTCGGAATATTTGCTTATCAATTCTTCTCACTGTTGGTGAAACCTAATAAAAAAAAATAATGCTGATTTCATGGATATAATTAAGGATTTATTGTCTAAATTTTACAAGAAAATAATAATAATTTTCAATTATATTTTGTCAAGATGCGTTAGAATTTGATAAATACTTTTTACAGGAGTTATTATGCGTTTTTGCATTTCGATATTGTTTCTTGTAGGACTATTCTTCCTTGTTTTATTGGGTTCACCCGCTAAGGAAGAAAATCAGGAAATCATAGATTTCAATACACAAATTCGTCCCATACTTTCTGACCGTTGTTATGCTTGCCATGGCCCTGATGGGGGCGAGTTCGGTGAAAAATGGAGAGGGGGGCTTCGCCTAGATATAGAAGAAGGAGCCAAGGCCGATTTGAGTATGGTTAAGCTTAAGGCTAAAAATGCTCGGTTGAAATCTGAAGGTAAAGAAACAATCAGCAAAAAACCGCAACACCAGTATGCTATTGTTCCAGGAAAATTGTCAGAATCGTTGTTGATAGAGAGAATTTTGACGGATGATCCTGATGATGTTATGCCTACCGTTAAATCTAAAATGACTCTTTCATCTGAAGAAAAGGAATTGTTGAAAAAATGGGTGGCCCAGGGAGCTAAATGGGGCAATCATTGGTCTTTTGAAAAACCCATCAAGGCGAAGCTACCGGAAGTAGACAATAAAAAATGGCCTATCAACGAAGTAGATTACTTTGTGCTAAAGAATCTAGAGAAAAACTATGTGCACCCTTCTCCTGAAACGGATCGTATCTCTTGGTTGCGTCGTGTGAGTTTGGATATCACCGGTTTGCCACCAACACCTGCTCAAGTGGATGCTTTTTTGAAAGATAATGCAGAGGATGCTTATGAAAAAATAGTGGATGCGTTGCTGGCAACAGATGCCTATGCCGAAAGAATGGCCATTATTTGGTTAGACAATGCTCGTTATGCAGATTCAAATGGCTTTCAATATGACAAATTACGTAGTATGTGGCCTTGGAGAGAGTGGGTGATCAAGGCTTTTCAAAAAAATATGCCTTTTGATAAATTTGTGACAGAGCAGATAGCAGGGGATCTTTTGCCTAATGCCACCTCCGAACAAATTCTTGCTACGGGTTTTAATCGTAATCACGGCTATACCACCGAAGGAGGTGTGATTGCGGAAGAGTACCGTGTGCAATATGTGAATGATCGAGTCAACACTTTTGCGGCCGTATTTATGGGTTTGACATTTGATTGTACTCGTTGTCATGATCACAAATACGATCCTCTCACACAAAAAGATTTTTATCAGTTATCCTCTTTTTTCAATAATGTGACAGAAACGGGTAAGGGCGCAGGCTCAGCGGTGTTGAAGCATTATGCCCCTCAATTTAGAAAAGACATAGAAATTCTTCAGGGAAAGTTGAAGGAAGTTCAAAAAGAACTTGACATGCCCTTGTCTGAAAAGGAGCAATTAGAGTTTGACAAGTGGTCCACACGTAAAGGCGATTTTTTTATACCCAATTTTATAAAAGTTAGCTCTAAGTCAGGAGCCACTGTTACGAAGAAAAAGGATGGTTCGTGGCTTTTCACAGGAAAGAATGTGAAGAAAGACACTTATAGTTTTTCTATGGAAGTTACGGAGAAAAAGAAATTTAAAACATTTGTATTAGAAGCCCTGTTAGATTCCTCTATGCCAGGGAAAGGGCCGGGGAGATCGTCTAAGGAGAGTACCGTGTTGTCTTCTGTTGCTGTTACACGCATTTCAAAAAAGACAAAAAAGAAAATGAAGGTGGTTTTTTCACGGGTGATGGCGGATTATTCCCAAGAAGGTTTTCCTGTTGAAGGTTTGTTAGAGAAAGAGTCAAATGGGTGGTCAGTTTCCTCTAAACACGATAAGAGAATGGCTGTTTTTGAAACGGCCAAAGCGCTCATTCTTGATGTAGGAGATGTTGTTGACATACGATTGATCTTTAGATCAACATCGTATCCTTTTGGCCGTGTACGTTTGTCTTTTAGTGAAAATGTTTTAGAGGACACTTTCCAACAAACTCTTGCTCAAACAGAGATCACAGATGTGAACAAAAAACTTTTACGACATTTATTTAAAGGTTCTGTTCTTCAAGGGGGGGCTTTAAAGAAAAAACACGATGTGATACGAAAACAAATTAAAGTATTTGAAGCTAAGAATGTAGCCACTGTGATGGTAATGAATGATAAAAAACCACGCAAGCAACATATTCTCATACGCGGGGAATACAATAAACCAGGTGAAGAGGTTTCTCCTAATACGCCGAAAATTTTGCCCGAAATGAGAGAGGATCTTCCTAAAAATCGTTTGGGTTTGGCCCAATGGATCACGGATAAAGAAAATCCTCTTATGTCGAGAGTGGTGGTGAACCGTTTTTGGCAAATTTTTTTTGGTATGGGTTTGGTTAAGACGACTGAAGATTTTGGTGCACAAGGAGAGGCTCCATCGCACCCTCAACTCCTTGATTGGTTGTCTGTAGAATTTATGGAACAAAAATGGGATGTGAAAAAAATTCTGAAAAAAATAGCCTTGTCTGCGACCTATCGTCAAAGTTCTCAAGTTAGAAAAGATGTGAGCGATCCAGAAAATCGCCTACTTTCTTATGGACCTCGCTTTCGATTGGATGCAGAAATTATTAGAGATCAAGCTTTGTTTGTTTCAGGATTGCTGGTGGATAAAGTAGGGGGGCCTAGTGTGTTTCCCTATCAGCCTGGAGGGCTTTGGGCAGAACTCACCAACCGTCCGGGAAGTGTGACCGTGTATAAGGAAGATACCGGGGAAAAGTTGTATCGCAAGAGCTTGTATACCGTATGGAGGAGGGCGAGTATCAATCCGGCTATGGAGGCTTTTGATGCGCCCACACGTGATGTTTGCGTGGTCAAACGCTCTAAAACTAATACGCCTCTTCAAGCTTTGGTTCTACTTCATGATCCCACCTTTGTAGAGGCGGCTCGCGCTCTTGCGGAAAAGGTAATGCTTGAGGTGAAAGAAAAAAACTCTGTTGACAAACAAATTATCTCGGCTTTCAGATGGGTGTTGATAAGAAAACCAACAACACAGGAAATGGCTGTTCTCAAGAAATTGTATGACGATAAAATACAACTACTTACAGAGAAACCACAGTTGATTGAAAGTCAACTGAAAGTAGGGGAATACAAGCATAAAGAAGGTTTGGATCGCAAACAATTGGCGGCTCTTACCACGATTTGTATTACCCTTTTCAATCTAAGCGAAACCATTACTAGGAATTGATTATGGATAAAGAACTGTACAATCAAACACGTCGTCAATTTATTCTTAACAGTGGTATGGGTCTTGGTGCCATTGCTTTAAGCAGTATGTTGCCCGCTAAGGCGGCTGAAGATCGAATTCTTTCGCAGGTGTCACATATAGCGCCTAAGGCTAAGCGAGTTATATTTTTATTTATGGCGGGTGGACCTTCCCAGCATGATCTCTTTGATTACAAGCCTAAATTAGCTGGTTTATACAACGAAGATTTGCAAAAACATTTGAAAATTCCTCGCCTGTCAGGTATGACATCGGGGAAAGCCAGTTTCCCTATTGCACCAAGTATGTTCGATTTTAAGCAACATGGTCAAAGCGGACATTGGGTAAGTTCATTATTGCCTCATACAGCTAAAGTGGTGGATGAACTGTGTTTTATCAAATCTATGACGTCCATTCATGTTAATCATGATCCAGCAATCACTTTTCTGACGGCTGGGCATCAATTTCCAGGCCGTCCTTCAATAGGATCTTGGGTGAGTTATGGTATGGGTAGTGGCAATAAAAATTTACCTGATTATATGGTGTTAACCTCTGCGGGTGGTTACAACAAGGCGCAGCCTTTACTCTCTCGTTTGTGGGGGAGTGGATTTTTACCTTCCAAGTATCAGGGAGTCAAATTACGTCCAGGAAAGAACCCTATTTTGTATTTGAAAGACCCTGGGGGACATGATTTGAATGATGAAGAGATCATGATGAAAGCCATCAATGAGTTGAATCAGCAGCGTTATAAAATAGTCGGAGATACAGAAATTCAAACGCGTATCTCTCAATATGAAATGGCTGCACGCATGCAAACTTCAGTGCCTAATCTGACAGATTTTTCAGATGAGAATGAATCCACCTACGAACTGTATGGTGAAGATGCCCGTAAACCCGGCACGTTTGCCTCTAACTGTCTTATGGCGCGTCGTATGGCCGAAAGGGGTGTTCGGTATGTTCAATTATTTCATACAGGATGGGATCATCATGATGATGTGGCCAAATATCACCCTGTATTATGTAAAGAAACAGATCAAGCCTCAGCGGGTTTGGTTGCTGATTTAAAACGTCGCGGTTTGCTCGAGGATACTTTAGTGGTTTGGGGCGGTGAATTTGGTCGAACGGTTTTTAGTCAAGGTACGCTTAAGAAAGATGCCTATGGTAGAGATCATCATCCTTATTGTTATACCTATTGGATGGCGGGTGGCGGAATCAAACCTGGTTTTGAGTATGGGAAAACAGATGATTTTTCCTGCAATGTGATTGAGAATCCTGTAGAAGTTCATGACTTGCACGCTACCATGATGCATTTGCTTGGATTTGATCATGAGCGATTAACGTATAAATTCCAAGGCCGTCATTTTCGTTTGACCGATATTCATGGACATGTGCTCAAAGATATTATTCAATAATAAAGGAAAAATCATGAGTAAACATTACACCATTCTTGTATTAATGTTTTGTTTGTTATCTTGTGGTCAAAAAACAACAAATTCTTCTGTGGAAGTTTTGATAACGGAAGACAAAGTGAGGAAGATGCTTCCACTTGAAATAGGTAGTCAAGCTCCTGATTTTAATCTATTAGGTGTTGATGACAAACAGCATTCTTTGAACGATTATTCTTCCAAGGTTTTGGCGGTTGTTTTTAGTTGCAATCATTGTCCTTCTGCACAAAAAGTTGAGGACGAGCTCATACGGCTTGTTTCAGATTACAAATCAAAAGGTTTGGATTTGGTGATGATCTCCTCCTGTGACGATAAAGCTGTGAGGTTGGATGAATTGCGTTTTTCAGTATTAGGAGATGGTTTGAGTGATATGAAGATCCGCGCTCAGCAAAAAAAATATAATTTTCCCTATCTTTATGATGGTGATAAGCAACAGGTCACTTTTGCTTACGGTGCTCGTGCCACACCGCATATTTTTATCTTTGATAAAGAACGGAAATTACGTTATCAAGGAGCGGTGAGCGCTAGAGAAAAAATAGAGGGAACTGATTACGCTCGTGATGCGATTGAAGCCTTGTTGAAAGGTGAAGAAGTCACGCGTACGACAACAAAAACCCATGGTTGTTCTACAAAATGGAGTTACAAACGTGAGGCTGTAAAAAAAGATAATGAAAAATGGAAAAATTTGCCCGTACAGTTAGAGGTGATTGATGAGAAGGCACTTAAAGAATTGGTGGCTAACAAAAGTAAGAACCTGCGCTTGATCAACCTTTGGTCAACCACCTGTGTACCTTGCATGGATGAAATGCCTGATTTAGTGGAAATTAACAGAATGTACTTTAAAAGAAAATTTGAATTTATCACCTTGAGTACAGATTCTTTAAAGGATAAAGGCAGAACCCTGAACTTTTTACAATCAGTACACGCGGCTCAAGCGAAGAAAAATTCTCAGCCAAACTACATCTTTAAAAAATCAGGAGATTTTGAATTGTTAGGTGACATTGTGAGTAAAAAATGGTCAGGGGCTTTGCCTTACACGCTGTTGATAGCTCCTGGGGGTGAAGTGATTTACAGAGTTGAAGGTAGGGTGGATGTGATGGAGCTAAAAGAAAAAATCATTGGTTACCTTGGCAAGTGGTCTTGATTTAGAATTTAATTATCCATTTCTACATACGCACCTATTTTATATTTTTCTAATTTGCAAATTAAAATTCTACGTCTCATTCCCAATGTTTTGGCTGCTTTTATACATATCCTTTTTCAGCCTGCGCGAGAATGATGAAAAAACTGAAAAATAATTTGTGAGGGATATGATCGATAAAAATTAGATTTTAAAATTACTGGAGAGAGACAGAATTTTTAAATCTGGATAATTAGTCGAGAGTGATTTGCTTGGGGTGATGTTTGTAGGGAATAACAGTATTCCTAAGATTTTGTTGTTGATATCGATTGTGTTGGGGAATGAAGAGTCGTACAGTCCCAGTTCATAACGTTGTTTGTAATTTTCTTTAAAATTTATTTTGTAGTCTTCCACGTGTCGTTTTACGTTTTGCATAAAGTTTTGTAGTTTTCCTGCGCTGGCACTTTCAGTACCGCCTTCTGTGCTCAAACAGCTTTGCAGGATGGTAAGTGAATACATGTCGTTGTTTTTGCTGACAGCGATCATGTCCATGCGTTTGCCTTTAAGGTCGCCATCGGTCACAAATCTGTCAAGAATGATAAAGTCATTCCTATTTTTGTTGGCTTGTATGAGTTTATGAGGAAATAAGATGGTCTCGGGTAAGGAACTGGGTTTGATTTTTTCTTTGAATTGTTCGAGACCGCTTTCGTTCAACAGTTCTTGTAGTAAAGGAACGTTGAGTTCGGCAAAATAATTACTGGCGGATTCTCTGAAGTTAAACTGCTTGTTGTCTCTCAGTGAATCAGGAAATAAGGATTTGGGAATCATGACTTCATACTCGCCGAAGATAGAAAATTCTATTTTGACAAATGAAATACCATGGAAATAAAGTGCAATGTGATTATTGCCCAAAGTAATGGATAATTCATCTTTGTTTGCTTTGATACTATTAATTAAGAATGTGAATTCCTCTTTCAATTTAATGAAAGCTTTAGGGTCAAAAAATCGTTTTAGAATCATTTATTTGGTTTCTTCATTTAGCTAATATTAAATTTAAGTATCTATTTTATGTGAAAAAGTGAGGAAAAGAAATGATCTATTTGTTTAGATTCTCGGTTATAATTTATCTCGGATTTAAATGATTTTTTTATTTGAAAGGTTTTTTATGTCGATTACTCACTTTAGATTAGGTTTTGCTTTTTTAGTTTTTTTAACGGCTTGTTCTGGTGAAGGGGCAACAGGCGTTGATGATTCAGTCGAAATTTCTGGAAAATCAACCAAACATTCAGCGAAGATCTCTACTCGTTCAAAATCATCTAGAAAACATTTTGCTGTTTCTTATACGACACAGGTAACGGATATCTCAGCCACAACACGGGTATTGGACTTGTGGATTCCCTTGCCAGAAAAAAATAATATTCAGGTTGTTAAAAATGTGAAGGTGAATTGTGGCGAGTATAAAGGTGAAATTCATAGGGATGCCGAGCACGGCAATAGGATGGTGTACCTTCATATCTTGAGGCCCCCATCTACAATAGAGGCGAAAGTCACATTTGACATCTATTATAAGGAGGAAGCAACAAACGAAAAAGAAGTTACTTTTTCGTCAAGGGAAAATGTGTATTTGATTCCACGTCAAAGGGATGGTGTTTTGAAATCTTTTGTAATTCCCTATGCAGAATCTGATGGCAACAAACATAGTAAGGTGAGTAAAAATATAACATATAGTAAGAATTAATGGATTTATGGAGAAAGTTTTAATAGCTCTGTTGGGCATTTCTGCGCTTAATTTGCTTTACGTTGGTTGCATTAATCTTGAGGAAAGGCCTGTTTTTTTACATTGCCTTCATGGCGCTGACCGCACAGGTGCCATGTGTGCTATTTATCGTACCACCATGGAAGATTGGTCTAATAAAGAAGCTATTAAAGAGCGGGTCTTTTAGAATAATATGCTTTCGGTTCTTTCAAAAATCGCCACTGAAGCGTCCCACCTAATTATGGAAATTTATCAAGGTGATAACTTTAACATTGAGACAAAAGAAGATAATAGTCCTGTGACAGTAGCCGATCTCAAGGCTAATGACTATATCTGTAAATCTCTTAAAGAACATTTTGATTACCCCATCCTCAGTGAAGAGGCAGTTGTTGATTATCGCGTTAGAAAGCACTGGAAAAAATTTTGGATGGTGGATCCCTTGGATGGCACAAGAAGTTTTATCAGCAAGCAGGATGATTTTACGGTAAATATTGCTTTGATAGAGGGAAATCGTCCCGTAGCTGGCGTGTTGGCACTGCCTGTGACGGGTGAGGTGTTTACTGCTGAAAAAGATAAAGGTTGTTTTAAAAATGGTGAAAAAGTTTCCAACAACTCCACAAGAAAGGCTTTGATCGCTTCAGCTTCACGAGTCCATACAAGCAGATCCACTCAGGCTTTTATCAAAAAAAATAGCATTTCTGAAATCATTTCAAGAGGTTCGTCACTCAAATTTGCTTTATTGGCTGAGGGTCTTATCGACGTTTATCCACGCCTAGGACCTACATCTGAGTGGGATATTGCCGCAGGGCATATTATTTGTGAGGAAGCAGGTTGTGAAGTCTACAACGCTGAAACGAGAGAAAAAGTACAATACAATAAAAAAAATCTACTCAACCCACATTTTATTGCTTGTAGAAAAGGACTGACATTTAAAAATTAATTATGGTGTGGGGACCACATTTTTAGGAAAAATAATTATTTTAGTCTGAAAGGTGTTACATATTAGGTAGTTATACGGCGAAGTGCGGTTGCAAGAAGGTGACGGATGTATTGATCTTTATGAGAGACTTGAAGTTAAAAAATGAGGAAATCAGAAAATGGTGAAAGATATGACAGACCAATAAGTGTTCAAACGACTCGAACGTTTCAATTGAATCGTTCAATATTTTTTAGTTGACTTTGTCGCTTCTTTTTTTTGACATACAGTCAATATTATTTATTTTTAGATTTAACCTTATGAAAAAAACATTAATTATTATTTTCCTTGTAATTAGCGGATTACTTATCTGGCTACAGATTGATCAAGCTGGAGTTGATGATAATGCTGCTAGGGCGACCACTTCAGATTTGTCTGAATCCGTATTTCATAAGAAGAAAATAACAAAACCTATATCAACAAAAAAAGAATACAACCCATCAAAACCATTGGCCTGGAATAACCATCCTCATATGGTGAATATAAAAGATTCAGACCCTCGTATCAGATCTATACGCGAAGCCCATGAAACAAAAAAATATCCAGAGAGACTAAGCGTCCTCGTAGAGCCATCTCCTTTTGAACTAGAATCTTGGAACAACGATAAAGACTACCGTTTCAAATATATCCATACTATAGAACCTGGAAGAGTGCATTTTCATATGGCAAAGGCATCTAAAGACACCCCTGTTATCAAAGCTTTGTCACCCTCATCAAAAACAATAGAAGTAAATGGCCGTACAGAATTACAAGTCAAAGCATCGCCCAATTCTCCGGTCACGTTTCACGCCTTCGACGGC
>Ga0316192_10003190_pt1 | contig 11944 bp, 9 predicted proteins | sample MerIslwburrow_MG_FD_204931 | JGI IMG/M metagenome (GOLD analysis project Ga0316192, IMG submission 204931) | Coastal sediment microbial communities from Maine, United States - Merrow Island worm burrow | ecosystem: Environmental > Aquatic > Marine > Coastal > Sediment | place: USA: Maine...
CAGTCGTCCATGATGAATACCCGCTTGCAGTAAAGATGCACACCGTGCTTGCCTTCCGGGTTGAACAGGTCAAACGGTGCCTGGGAAGGGATGTACAACAAAGCAGTGTAATCGGTGGTTCCCTCCAGCTTAAGATGGAGCTTTTCCAGGGGCGGATTCCAGTCGTGGCTGATGTGCTGGTAAAATTCGTTGTATTCCTCATCACTGACGTCATTTTTGTTTTTTGACCAGATGGCCTTCATCGAGTTTAGCGTTTCTGCCTTCACCACTTTGCGGGTGGTCTCCCCGATAGTCTTGCCGTTTGAATCTTTGATTTGTTCCGCCTCGGAGATGGGTTCATCTTTTTCCACGTCCATGACGATCGGATAGGCCACAAAATCGGAATGCTGCTTGACGATATTGCGGATGGCCCATTCGTCGGTGAAATCCTGCTCGCCTTCTTCCTTTTTTTTCAGCTCCAGGGTAATCACCGTCCCCCGGCTGTCTTTTTCGGCCTCGGCAATCGTAAATTCTCCGTCCCCGTGGGATTCCCAGCGGACAGCCTTGGCACCGCCTGCAGCCCGGGTCAGCAGGGTAACTTTTTCGGCCACAATAAATGAGCTGTAAAACCCGACCCCGAACTGCCCTATCAACTCCGGCTTAATCGTGGCCTCCTTGTCGAGATGCTCGATGGCCTCAATAAAGCCGTTTGTACCGCTCTTGGCAATCGTACCGATATTTTCCAGCACCTCATCGTAGCTCATGCCGATACCGTTGTCCTCAACCGTCAGAGTATTTTTGATTGCATCCCGTTCGATTTTGATCTTGAATTCCGTATCGTTACCGAGGATACCCTCCTCGGTCTGAGCATTAAAACGCAGCTTGTCGATAGCATCCGAAGCGTTGGATATCAGTTCTCGCAAAAATATTTCCTTGTTGGAATACAGCGAGTTGATAATCAGGTTCAGAAGTTGATTGACTTCGGTTTTGAATTCATGGGTTTCTGTTTTGACGGCCATTTTCCAGCATACCTCCTTGTCTAGTTATGGGCTCTAAGATTAAAATAGTTAATCATCGATTATTGTTTTGAATTTCTATTTAAATTATTGGGTATATAATGAGTGCGAATTCGGAATTGTCAAGATGGGTAACTCACCTGTATATTTAGTTTTTTGCTTTGAAGGGGTTATGATTTTAAACTTATCTGATAGGCAGCAAACAAGGCGAAGGTGATCAGACAACCCGACTCGGCTGCTTTCGACAGGCTCAAGCCCTGAGCTTGCCGAAGGGCGTCATTCGACCCTGAATTCAAAATCGAAGGGCTCGTCGCAGGCTGACCGTTAAACATGTGAACCCTTACCTGATTTTCCTATTGTGAAGTTTATTTCAGAACAATTGTTAACTATTTTTCCCACCTGTTCGATATTTTCCAATTCTCGAAACGCGATAACTACCTGTATATTTAGACTATTTAAAAAAATGGGCCGAAAGCACTATCATTGCATACTTTTTGCTCTTTGAAATTGCCATCATGAAAAAACTGATGCAAATTATCATATTCCTCTCCTGGATCTCAAGTCTGGTGTGGGCCGGGCTCGAGCTGGAAAAAATAGAATTTTTCCACTCATTGTACGCCGTGCTGTAATCCAGTCGAAAAAAGGGATAGGACAATCGGGGGCTAACACTAAAGGAGTAAGTGGGGATCTGACAGGCTATGGCCAGGATGCTCGATATTCGATCCAGGATACTGCAATTACGCCTGTTCTGATTATTCTGTCCTTCATCGAGGATCGAGTATCTTGCTCAATACTATTTATACTTCCCGATAGCCCTCTCAAATCCCGGCAGGGCGTTTTTAATGGTGCTGTCATCCACGCAAAACGCAATGCGAAAGTAGCCGGGTCCGTTAAAACCGGTACCGGGAACCACCAGGATACGCTCTTCTTTGAGAGCATCCACAAATTCAACATCATCCGGAATCGGTGAACGGGGAAACAGATAAAAAGTCCCGGATGGTTTCACGAATTCATATCCGAATCCGGCCAATCCTTCACACAACATTTCACGCTTGCGGGCATATTCGGATATATCAACGCTCATCCCCTGCATGCAGGCGACCACGCGCTGCATCAAAGCCGGCGCATTGACATAGCCTAGTATCCTGTTGGCCACTGCCATGGCTGCCAAAAGATCGTTTCTGTAAGTTGCGTGTGGATTGACCGCAACAAAACCGATGCGCTCGCCGGGAATGGAAATATCCTTGGAATAGGAAGTGCCGATAATACTCTCTTTGTATGATTCAAAAATACTGGGAACTTCAACCCCATCGTATACTATTTTACGATAGGGCTCATCGGATATCATATAAATGGTCCGCTTATACTGCCGGCTTTTTTTCTCAAGAATTTCTCCCAATGCTTTCATATTGGTTTCCGAATAAACCTGTCCGGTGGGGTTGTTGGGAGAATTTATCAAAAACGCTTTGGTCTTTTCTGTTATGGCCGCTTCGATCGCGTCCAGATCCAGTTCAAAATCCGCCGTCGTTTGAACGGTTTTCAATACGCCGCCGTGATTGTCGGCATAAAACTTATATTCGACGAAACAGGGTATCGGGGTCAGGACTTCATCGCCCGGATCGAGGATGGTTTTGAGGGCCACGTTCAGAGCACCGGAAGCACCGCAGGTCATCAGGATCTCTTTTTCGGTGACCGGGGCCCGCTGCTCCTTGGACAGGTATTCCGCCACCGAGCCGCAAACCAGCGGGTAGCCCGTATTGGGCATGTAGCAGTGATCATCAAGCCCACAGGTACTCACCGTTTCCCGCAAAATTTCATTGAATTTTTCCGGCGGTGGCACGTTCGGATTTCCGAGACTAAAGTCACAAACATTCTCGGCCCCGTACTCTTTCTTCAATCGCGCCCCCTCCTCAAACATCTTACGAATAAAGGAAGACCCGGCAATAATGCTTTCAACCTTCTTTGAAATAGTCATGGTTATCACCTTTTGTTACGGGTTACTTCTGGATTGTCGAATGTCTAATGTCAAATGACGAATTAAGGAATTCTGCCATTGAAAGCCCCAAGGACCAAAAATCGATTTTATAATATCAATGATTGAATGATCCAGCGGCGGCGGGCAACAATTCGACCTTCGCCCTTCGTCAATTGCCTAGCGGTCCTCGAACTCCCGCCACTTATAGTCAATGAGCTCCAGCAGAACGCCGTTCATCTTTTTGGGGTGAACAAAAGCAAATTCACAATCCCGGAACGGACGGGCGCCCCCGATAAAGGGATACGCTTTTTGTTCCAGCTCACCAATGGCCTCACGGGTGTTGTCAACGTTTAAGCTGATCAGCATGACGCCTTCACCTCTTTTCTCGATAAAATTGGCGACATCACCATCGGGTGTTGTCGATTCCATCAGTTCGAAACCGACCTCTCCCACCCAGTATCTGGCGACCTTTATTTTTTCGGGTTCATCAATGTATTCGTCATCCGGCCTGGATTTGCCCAATACCGGTTCCCAGACTTTGCGAGCTTCATCCAGATCTTTTACCGCAATGCAGATATGATCAATTTTATTTACTTTCATTTCAGCCCCCCAATTTGCCGGTATTTTTCAAAGGTTTCAGTTGTTGAACTTATAGTGGTTGTCAAAAAAACGTTCCGTTATTCAAACGTTTTTTCCTACAACCACTTATACCAGCCGGAATGTTTTTATGAAAAGCGGTATAAAAGCATCTACCAACAGATAAAAAATACTGTCAAGTAAAATACAGGATTCTATTGAAATAGTTATCAAGGAGGGCTCAATCTGAAAGGTGAGCCTTTCCTAATACCCCGTTGTCGGGGCAGGATCTACAAAAGCGGTTCAATCTGTTCGGCCAGGGGGAATAATCCGAAGATACCGCCGGTGTGGATAAATATAACGCGGTCACCAAAGCAGGTTGAATTGTTTTTGAGTTCCTGGACCATACCGAAAAACGCCTTACCAGTGTATACCGGGTCAAAAAAGATGCCCTCGGTTCTTGCTGTTTCGTGCAGAAGCTCGAGTTCTGCGGGCTGCGATAAGCCATAACCGCGCCCGACATACCCATCAAGGATCTCGATGTCTCGGTCCCGGGAGAATTCAACTTCAATCTGATAGTCAGAAATGGCTTTTTCACAAATATCTCCGATGGCATTTACAAAATAATCCCGGTCATCGCTAACGTTGACACTAACAATTCGTACGTTTAGATCGAATATCTTGGCGCCCAGAATTAAACCGGCTGAGGTCCCACCGGAACCAGCGGCATTGATAATTGTGCAGGCCTGGTTCGCCCCGCCCGGCAGGTTGGCAATGTCATTAACCAGTTCTTCCGCCGCCCGGATATACCCCCAGGCACCGAGGGCATTGGACGCCCCCTCCGGTATTAGGTAGGGTTTGCACCCTGAGGCCTCAAGAGATGCCCCTTCCCGTTCCATAAATGCATCTCGCTGTTTATAGTCTTCAGGGGTAATCCAAACAATTTCGGCCCCTGCCATGCGGTCAAGCAGAATATTACCCTCAGCCGACGGTGGTCGGGAGGGGTCCGGTGTTCTCAACAGCAGTCGACAGTTAAGACCCAGCATGGCAGCTGCAATCGCCGTCGCACGGCAATGGTTCGAATGGGCGCCGCCACAGGTGATGATCGTATCTGCCTTCTGGGCCAAGGCATCTGCAAGAACAAATTCTAATTTGCGAATCTTGTTGCCCGACAAGACCACCCCGGTCAGATCGTCTCGTTTAACATACAGATCAGCGGCAAGTTTTTCTCCGGTGCGGCGCAGTGGCTGAACAGGTGTCGGTAATTGGGCCAGGCTGATCCGGGGCGGAAATGACAGGCTGCACGTATTCATTTTTAATCCTTTCCTAAAATATATGACACTCACTAACTGTTTCGATGCTGGGGATTCATATCCCAATTTTTAAAGATTGACAAGCGAGTTTAAAGTTGATAGCAAACTTTTCCAGCTGCAGGCATACGCAACGATCCGGGCCGTTAGCTCAACTAGGCAGAGCACCTGACTCTTAATCAGTAGGTTGAAGGTTCGATTCCTTCACGGCCCACCACGCACCAGAAGTTGGCGACTGCTTTAAAGACCTTGACATCGGCCATGGGGTGTCTTAAAAATAAGACGCCCCGCTTCCTATATTGGCATTTGACACCGTATCTTATACGATCAGAATAATTCAGCAGGGTTAGCTTGCAAAATTGGAAAGCTAACCTTTTTTATTGGTTTAATAAAACTTTCTGATTCAACTGGTTTTGGATTTTCTTTGGCGTTGCCATGGGTATTATAAGAATCACCTTGACAGCTGATTTTATTTAATGTTATTAGATCAAATTTTAATAAATATCATAATTAAAAAATCCAACCCTTGCTCTGGGCTGCACCAGGGCTTTATTAGCCGGAAGGAGGATGAATGCGAAGGTACGAAACATTTGTAATTGTGGATCCTGACTTGTCTCAGGACCAACGGGATCAAGTCATTCAAAGAGTTGAAGAACTGATAACCCAATTGGACGGGTTTCTGGTGTTCACGGATGACTGGGGTGAAAGGAAGCTGGCTTACGATATCAAAAAAAGGGCACGCGGTTATTATGTGCGCTTCGACTACTGCGGTTTGTCACCACTTGTAAATGAAATCGAGCGTTTCTTCCGCATCGACGATCGGGCACTCAAATATATGACTATTTTGCTGGACAAAGTCGCCGACCTTGAAAAAATCAAGGAAGAAAAGGCTGAGGCCGCCAGCAAAGCTGAGCTTAAAAAAGCAGAGAAAGAAGCGTCCCAGAAGACGGCAGCCGCAACGGCAGAAAGTACAGCGGTAGTTGAAGAAGCGTCCCAGGAGTCGGAAACCGCACCGGTAGAAAATACAGCGGCAGTTGAAGAAGCGTCCCAGGAGCCGGAAACCACACCGGTAGAAAATACAGCGGCAGTTGAAGAAGCGTCCCAGGAGCCGGAAACCGCACCGATAGAAAATACAGCGGCAGTTGAAGAAGAGACTCAGAAAGACGTTGCGCCCACTTCTGATGAGAGTGATTCTGCAGCGGACACGACCCCATTGAAAAATCCAGAGGAGGCATAAATCATGGCCGCACCGTCAAGAGGCCCCAGAGGCGCTAGAAAAGACCAAAACCCGAGAAGGAAAAAAAGAATATACCATCGCCGGAAAGTTTGCCGTTTCTGTGCCGATTCAAGTCTTGTAATTACGTACAAAGACCCTAAATCATTGAGATATTTTATCACCGAACGCGGCAAAATCATTCCCCGACGATTGTCTGGATGTTGCGCCAAGCATCAGCGCACTCTCACCCACGCAATCAAGCAGGCCCGAACGATCGCCTTTTTGCCATTTGTCGGATCCGTCGACCTTCGGTAAAATAGCTGATTCAACTTTCGACAGTTCGGGGGATTTCCTGCAAACGCTTATCGGCACATCAAGAGAAATGGTAAAGGATACAGCCACCGGTGTCTTAATCACAAGCCTGATATTTCTCATTTCGGTATTCATTCCGATTATCGGGTTTGTGGCCGCGTTGTTTATTCCTCTGCCGATTCTCTTTTATCGCTTAAAGCTGGGAAGAATAAACGGGCTGGTCATCGCAGTGATCACAAGCTTGATCATGGTGGTTTTGATCGGTGGTATATCCATCGATGCAATATTTTTCGCCGGGCTTTTGCTGATCGGGTTTATGCTGGGTGAGCTGTTCGAGCTAAATCTCTCGGTTGAACAAACAACGCTTATTGCATCCGGCAGTGTCTTGCTGTCGGGTTTGATCAGCCTGATAATTTCCAGCATGCTGACCGGGCAAGGTGTTTTCGCCATTGTTTCGGACTATGTCGCGAAAAACCTGGAACTTACCCTGGTATTGTACCAGGGTATGGGAATGTCGGAAGAAAATATTCAACTGATTTCCCAGTCACTAGACAAAATCCAGCAAGCTTTAGTGACCATTATTCCCGCACTGGTTTCAGCCTCAACCCTGTTTGTGGCCTGGATCAACATTCTGGTCGCCAGACCAGTGCTGATAAGCCGGTCGCTTTATTATCCGGATTTTGGACCTTTAAACCTGTGGAAGGCCCCGGAGTATCTCGTCTGGGGCGTCATCGGTTGCGGTCTGTCTTTGTTTCTGCCAAATGCGGCGATTAAGGTCATTGGATTAAACGGCCTGCTCATTTTAATGACAGTTTATTTTTTCCAGGGCATCGCCATTGTCTCGTTTTATTTTGACAAAAAGCGACTTCCCCGGTTTGCACGGGTTTTTCTATACACGCTGATTGCCCTTCAGCAATTGATACTGCTGGCAGTCATCGGACTTGGTTTTTTTGATTTGTGGGTAAATTTTCGAAGATCGGGCAAACAGACGGGTTAACGTGTTAGGGGAGCAATTTCCCGATAATAAATCTTGTGGTTAACTCTAATCCAGGAGCACTGGCAACCATAAGATTGAATATTGACGAATGACTATTTACAAATGGTGGATGTCGCTTCGCTCCACTATTTTAAAATAGGAATGATAGAATTCCTTAATTAGTCAATCATCAATCGAAAATAGTCAATTACATATCGGAGGTTTTGAGAATGAAACTAATTTTAAAAGAGACCATCGACTCTCTCGGTATCATCGGCAGCGAGGTTGCCGTAGCCGACGGTTATGCGCGCAACTATTTGCTGCCCCAGGACAAGGCTGTTTTGGCAACACCGCAAAATAGACGCAAAATGGAGCATGAGAAGGCCAAATTTGAAATCCAGATTGCCAAGGAGCGCAAACTGGCTGAAGAAATGGCCCAGAGACTCGAAGGTGTTGTGTGCCAGATATCAGCCAAGGTCGGCGAAGAAGACCGCCTCTACGGATCGGTGACCAGCAGGGATATCATTAACGCGCTGGCCAGCCAGGATATTGTGGTTGGAAAACGAATGATCCTCATGAAAGAGCCCATTAAAGAAATCGGCAGTTTTAAAATCCCTGTTCGGGTCTATAAAGATGTGGAGCCGGAAATCACAGTTGAAATTGTACCCGAATAATTACCCCAACTTTCTATCCAATATTCCCTCCGGGGCGCAGGTCTTACGGGCCGGAGGCCAAAAGGGGCATGCCCCAGGCTTGAGGAACAATGGCCGAACGCCAGGAACAAAAACCAAAAGATTCGGCACCGTATAGTCTTCCGCCGCAAAACATCGAAGCGGAGGAATCCATCATCAGTGCCATCCTCATCGATAACAACACCCTATTGGATGTTATCGAGATCCTGGCACCGGAAGACTTTTACCGCACCGCCCACCAGAAAATTTATGCCGCCATTACCGACCTTTTTGACAAAACAGAACCCATAGATCTTGTCACCCTGGCCAACAAGCTGAAAGAAAAGGGACAGTTGGATGAAATCGGGAGCGCCAGTTACCTTGCGCGTCTGGTTGATACAGTTCCTTTGGCGGTTAATGCGCCGCATTATGCTAAAATTGTCCATGACAAAGCGTCTTTAAGGCGGTTAATTGAAAAGGCCAATGCCATCGTCAAACGCTGTTTCGAAGAGCGGGGAAACGCCGATGATGTCATCGACTTTGCCGAGACAGCCATTTTCGAAATTTCAGAAAAAAAAGCCCTGCAAGCATTCTACCCTATTGGCAAGCTTATTCTCGGCAACATTGAAACGCTGGAAGAAAATCAAGGAAATCGCCGCCTCGTAACCGGAGTCCCAACGGGATTCAACCAGCTGGACAATCTGACCTCAGGGCTTCAAAACTCCGATCTTATCATTCTCGCGGCGCGACCCAGCATGGGCAAAACGGCATTGGCACTGAACATTGCCCGCAATGCGGCCGTGGATGCCAACATACCGGTGGCACTATTCTCCTTGGAGATGTCAAAAGAGCAGCTGTCGCTGCGAATGCTTTGTTCGGAAGCACGCATCGATTCATCCCGTTTAAGGGGCGGTTTTTTCAGTATGGAAGACTGGCATCGGCTAACCGACGCCGCCGGCATTCTGTCTGAATCCCCCATCTACATTGACGATTCTCCCAGCCTGACGGCCATGGAAATACGCGCCAAAGCCCGCCGGCTTAAAATGGACAAGAATATCGGCTTAGTTGTTATCGACTATCTACAGCTCATGCAGGGACGCGCAAGTGCCGAACGAAGGGATATTGAAATTTCCGAGATCTCCAGGGCCCTGAAAGCTCTGGCCAAAGAACTCCAACTCCCGGTTCTGGCCCTGTCACAGCTTAACCGGATGCTGGAACAGCGCACCGATAAAAGACCCCGGCTTTCCGATTTGAGGGAATCAGGGGCACTGGAACAGGATGCGGATGTCGTGGCCTTCATATACAGAGACGAAGTATACAACAAAGAAGAAGATAACCCCCGCCGGGGGATTGCCGAAGTCCTGCTGTCCAAGCAACGCAACGGTCCCACCGGCGATGTATTTTTAACATTTCTAAATTCCTTTACGCGGTTCGAAAATCTGGCGTCTGAGGAAGTTGTGGCAGGCGGCTAATTAGCACTCCCTAATACGTCATGTTCATATTTTGATGGTACAATTGGTTTTTTGTGCAAAAAAGGCTGCTTTCCAAAATGCCTAAAATTTAAAATTGCCTAAAATGCCTAAAGTTAAGGCATTCTGTCGATTCTAATAATTCAGAAGTGTTAGGAACGTTATTAGATTATTTTGCTGATTTTTGGTTTCCCATTTGCCAAACAGCGGCTGCTATAAAAATGACGGAGCGCAGCGACACCACAATTTTAGGCACTTTAGGCATTTTAGTGCACTTTAGGCATTTTTAAGCTCACCCAATTTAGAACTTTTAAAACAAACGGTTACACTCGCCCGATAAAACAAACTTCCTTGAAAAAACTCTACGGAAATACAGGTGGCTTAAAGGCAAATCAGATTAAACGGTTGGAAAATCTATATCGCCGTCGCATCCCGCCGGAATTTTTGCTTACCTACGAATTAGCACGCGACCTTTGCAGCTTGTCGCGTGAAATACGCCGGCAAATAGGTATTCTGGTAAACCGCCGCAGTAAGATTGTCTTCGTAATTGTTGGTGACAACAAAAAAATTGTCATCCCCAACACCGATGAATATCGCGCCGCACCGGGCCGCTTAAAAGGGCTGCGGTGTATCCATACCCATCTAGACCAGGAAGCACTGACCGCAGATGATCTTACGGACCTGGCCTTGTTGAGGCTCGACCTGATGGCCGTGGTTTTGAGCAATCCTGACGGATTGCCGCAAAAAGTTCATCTTGCCCATATTATGCCTAAAAATTCGGACCAAAAAGCCTATCAAATATTACCGCCTTTAAATCCCGCCAACCTCGACATCGACTGCCATGCACTTATACAGGCCCTCGAAGACGAACTTGCCCGCGTCCGCAGGGGGCACCAGGCAAACTCGGACAATGAAAGGGCCCTGCTGGTCAGCGTTTCATCTGAAACCAGGAATCGGGCCGAAGAATCAATGGCCGAACTACGGGAATTAGCCCTGTCAGGCGCTATCCATGTTGTCGGATCCGTCACGCAGCACAGAAGTAAAACGGATTCCAGGCTTTTGATCGGGCCCGGGAAACTCCAGGATCTGGCCATATTGGCCTTGCAGGAAGCCGCAACCATGATCATTTTCGATCAGGAGCTAAACCCTTCCCAGATAAGGTCAATTGCAGATCATATAGACATAAAGATTATCGATCGCACCCAGCTGATTCTGGATATATTTGCTCAACGCGCCCAGACCCGGGAAGGAAAACTGCAGGTGGAGTTGGCCCAGCTGAAATATTTGCTGCCACGGCTGGTGACGAAAAACACCGCCATGTCGCGTTTAACCGGTGGTATCGGCGGACGCGGCCCCGGCGAAACCAAGTTGGAGATTAATCGGCGCAGGGCCCGGGAGCGTATCGCCCATCTGGAAAAAGCATTATTGGCGGTCAGACAGCAACGAAGCCAACAAAAGGCGCAGAGACGCAAAAAAGCACTGCCGGTCATATCCATTATCGGATATACCAACGCGGGTAAATCTACGCTGCTCAATACCCTTACAAAAAGTAACGTGGCAGCCGAGAGCCGGCTTTTTGCCACACTGGACCCCTCCAGTCGGCGGTTGCGGTTTCCCAGGGATTTTGAGGTTATTATTACCGACACCGTTGGTTTTATCAGGGATTTGCCCAAAGACCTCATGGCGGCCTTTCGGGCGACCCTGGAGGAACTCGAAAGCGCCGATCTTTTGCTGCACATCATCGACATCAGTAATCCGCGGTTTGAAGAACAAATCAAATCCGTAGAAAAAATTCTGGCTGACCTTAGCCTGCAAAACACGGCTGCCATGAGGGTGTTGAACAAAATCGATCTAGTTGATTCGCAAACCAGCATACGACTGGTGCGACAGTTGAAGGGTACGGCAGTATCGGCCAAATCTAAATCGACCCTGATGCCTCTGATTGAAAAAATGGAAAAAATACTGGAGGGGCGCTTCGGAATGAATAATGAATAGTTGTGGAATCCTATCGTTATTAATTTTCAAGGATAGGAATGATCCGCCGCAGGCGGCCCCACATTCGACACTTGTCCGCCTTTGGAGGATTCCGCATTCGCCATTCCGCATTCGTCATTCTACAATCGTCATTCTACATTCCCGGGGAGGTTCTCCTATGGATTTTGAACCCCATAAAGAGGTGGCCGTGACCGCCGCCGAAAAGGGTGCCCGCATACTGGAATCGCGGTTTGGCACTATATTGCGAATCCGAAAAAAGGTGGCCCAGGAAATCGTAACGGAGGCCGATACCGAATCCGAAAAAGAAATAATCGCCGTTATCCGCAGCAACTTTCCTGAGCATGGGATTTTAAGCGAAGAATGCGGGTTGACGACAGGATCCTCGGAATACCGGTGGATCATTGATCCGCTGGACGGCACGGTAAATTTTGCCCATCGAGTCCCGATTT
>Ga0316192_10003191_pt1 | contig 11943 bp, 9 predicted proteins | sample MerIslwburrow_MG_FD_204931 | JGI IMG/M metagenome (GOLD analysis project Ga0316192, IMG submission 204931) | Coastal sediment microbial communities from Maine, United States - Merrow Island worm burrow | ecosystem: Environmental > Aquatic > Marine > Coastal > Sediment | place: USA: Maine...
TCAGCTTCCGTTTTTTCGGCTTTCAAAACAGACAGGAGGGATGCATGACACAGGATGAGATGAAGCAGAAAGTGGCTGAGGCAGCACTTGCCTATGTGGTTGAGGGCAGCATCGTTGGTGTTGGCACAGGATCAACTGCCAATATGTTTATTGACGCACTGGCGACAATGAAAGATAGAATCAAAGGCACGGTGGCAAGCTCAGAGGCTACGGCTAAGCGATTGGCCGGACATGGCATTCCGGTGCTGGATCTTAACGAAGCACTGACCCAGGTCGATTCTCTCTCCGTCTATATTGATGGGGCTGACGAATTTGATACCGGCAAAAACCTGACCAAGGGTGGCGGCGGCGCACTTACCCGGGAAAAGATTGTCGCAGCAGCATCGGACAAGTTCATCTGTATTGTCGATGAGACCAAGCGTGTTGAACATCTTGGCGCATTTCCACTGCCGATTGAGGTTATTCCCATGGCCAGTGAGCTGGTTACAGGCGTGGCTGAAAAGCTGGGCGGAAAACCGAAGATCCGCGAGGGATTTATCACCGATAACGGCAACATTATTATTGATGTATATGGTCTGACCATTACCGATGCGCTTGGACTGGAAGATCACCTGAACTCAGTTCCTGGCGTGGTGACCAATGGCATCTTTTCACATCAGGGAGCTGATGTTGTGCTGATGGGCACTCCTTCTGGAGTGGAGACCATTAATTAAATGATGCGTAAGATCCGCGTTGTATGAGCCCTGAGAGTCATTCGGCAAACGCTGAAGATTTCACACCGGTGAATGAAGAGAGCCTGCTGATACAGGTTAAAGTTCTCCGCTATTGCATAATAGCCGGCATTGCCTTTCTGGCTGTATTCTGCGCCGTTAATTTTGGCCATGGTCATTATGCTCTTGGCTGGAGTGAACTGGCCATGGTTTTCACGCTTAGTTTTACACTCTGGTGGTCATATTATGACGCGCCACTTTTCTGGCTAAGAGCCATTCTTACTGTGCATGCAGCCATTCTCTTCTTTTGCATGTTTTTTCATGGTGGAGCTACCGGACTGGGGTATGTGTGGGTTTTGGGGTTTCCTTTTGTTGTCTGCTTTATGCTTGGAGCCCGGGCAGGCCTTTTCTGGTCTGCTGTTTATGCGCTGGCCATTCTCTCCTTCTGGTCAGCCGGGTGGCCTGAAAATGGTTATCTGACATTTATCTGGCGGGATATGGCATATATGGGGATGGTCTATCTGGCATTTTCCCTGGTGGCCTATTTGACGACAATTATGAGGGAGCGCAGTGGGCTGCTACTGCAAAAGGCAAAAGAGAGACTGAAACAGGAAGCCGCGCGACTGACTGAGAGCGAAGCCAATCATCGGGCACTACTTGAGAATTCACCCAACCCGGTGGGGGTGCATCGTGATGGAAAATGGGTTTATATGAACCCTGCTGCCATGAAACTGTTTGCAGTCGAAGCGATCGAAGATGTCCTGGGAACACCGGTTCTGGACTATGTTCACCCCGACCACCATCTCATGGCCATTGAACGGATGAATATCCAGATGAAGGATAATGTCCCCGTACCTCTGGTGGAGGAAACGCTGCTGCGTAAGAACGGCGAAATGTTTATCGCCGAAGTTCAGGGAGGCCCTGTTCTTTTTGATGGTCAACCATCCTTCCTTACCTCCTGTCGTGACATATCCGAGAGTAAACAGTATGAAGAGCAGAACCTTCTGTTGCAGAGTCAGCTGGAGCATTCCCAGCGTCTGGAGTCACTCGGTGTGCTTGCCGGTGGTATCGCGCATGATTTTAACAACCTTCTGGCAGCCATCATGGGCAATGCCGAACTGGCCCGGATGACCGTGAAAGAGCCATCGCCGGCCAGTGAACATTTTGACAACATTGAAGAGACGTGTGACCAGGCTGCGGAACTGTGTAAACAGATGCTGGCCTATGCCGGAAGGAACACACATTCCAAGGATCTGCTGGAGTTGAATGGGCTCGTGCGGGACATGGGGAGTTTGATCAAGGCATCTCTTGACCAGAATATTGATCTGCAGTTGAGACTTGATGAGGAGCCGCTTTCCATTGAGGCGGACAAATCACAGATTCAGCAGGTAATTCTGAACTTTATCATTAATGCGGCCGAAGCGATTGGCTCTGATATTGGTAATATACGGATACGTACCGGCATCATGTATGCAAACAGGGAGTTTTTGGACAAGCAGTACAATGGCAGTGACCTTCCCGAAGGCAAATATGTGTTTGTTACCATCGCTGATTCAGGTTGCGGCATGACGGATCAAACAATAAGAAAGATTTTTGACCCGTTTTTTACCAAAAAAGAGAGTGGAACCGGCCTTGGGCTCTCTGCTGTGCTTGGTATTGTCCATGGGCATAAGGGCGTAGTCGAAGTGATCAGTAAAGCCGGTAGAGGCAGCAAGTTCAGGATTATTCTCCCCCGTGCCTATCAGGCAGTAAGGAAACAGGCGGTTCAGACTTCAGAGATGGATGGATGGCAGGGTGATGGAACCGTTCTGGTGGTCGACGACGATCCGGCAGTGCAAAAAGTGGCGGCTCTCTTTCTTAAACATCTTGGGTTTGATGTGTTGCGGGCAGCTGATGGTCTGCAGGGAGTGGAGGTTTTTAGTAAACGCCAGAAAGAGATCGTTGCGGTGCTGCTCGATATAACCATGCCAAAATTGGGTGGTGTAGATGCGATGAAAAAGATGCGTGAAATCAATCCCCGGATACCTGTTGTTCTGGTCTCCGGCTACAGCGCTGTAGAGATAGAGAGTCTTCCTGAAGAGAGTCAGCCCGAGATGTTTGTGGCCAAGCCGTTCAGGGCTAAAGATCTGCACAAAGCCCTGTATAAGGTCTTGAAAAAGACATAATTTACTTTATCCATAGATATTTTCTGCATGCAGCTTACTGATTTTGACTATGACCTTCCGGGATATCTGATTGCCGCGCATCCGTTGCCGGAAAGGGACGCATCGCGTCTGCTTGATGTTCAGCCCGATCTTTTTCTGGACCGGCACATCACTGACCTTCCACAACTGGTGCAGCCAGGAGACCTGTGGATTCTCAATGATACCCGTGTGATTCCTGCTCGTCTTCTCGGAAAAAAACAGAGTGGCGGCAAGGTGGAGCTACTGCTGCTTGAGCCGACAGGTGTAGCGGATGAATGGCTTGCCTGGGGTAAGGCGAACAAACCGCTTAAGGCTGGAGAGAGCATTGCGATTGCCGATGGGTTCACTGCTGAGATTCTCTCCCGAGAGGGTAAAGAGGTTCGGGTTCATCTCAAAGCCGCAGATGTGATGGCAGCGATTGAAATGAACGGCCATATGCCACTTCCCCCCTATATCGACAGACCTGACAGCGAAGAGGATAAAAACCGTTACCAGACCGTATTTGCCAACCAGCCTGGGGCAGTTGCAGCACCGACAGCAGGCCTTCACATGACAGAAGCTCTGATGAAAGATATGGAGGCTGCAGGCGCGACATTTGTACATATTACACTGCATGTGGGCCCGGGAACTTTTCAACCGGTACAGGTGGATAATGTGCATGAGCATGTAATGCATGAAGAGGCATACCATATCTCCGCGACTGCAGCAGAGCAGATCAACCGTGCCAAGCGGGAAGGGCGCCGTATTGTGGCGGTTGGAACAACATCACTGCGTACGCTGGAGGCAGCTGCTGGCGGTGAAGGTGTCAGGGCAGGTTCAGGGCGCACCGACATCTTTATCTTTCCCGGCTACCGCTTCAAAGTCGTGGATTCACTACTAACCAATTTTCATCTGCCGAAGTCGACACTTCTGATGCTGGTGAGTGCATTGACCGGTCACAGGCGTATGATGGCTGCTTATGAGCATGCTAAAGAGCAGCAATATCGATTCTACTCCTATGGCGATGCGATGTTTGTGAGAAAGATGAACAGTGATATGGGTGAGGAATCTGGAGTGAAGGAACAGTCATGAAAATTATGCTGGCACAGATTGCGCCCAGAGTGGGCGATATCACCGGCAATATTGAGCTGATCATTGATGCGGCCAACAGGGCTGAGGACGCCGCGTGTGATCTGATTGCCTTTCCTGAGCTTGCGGTCACCGGATACCCACCCGAAGACCTGCTGCTCAGGCCATCGTTTATGGAAGCTGTCCGGTTTGCCGTGGATGAGGTTGTCGCTGCCAGTGGTAGTTGTGCTGTGGTGTTCGGGGCTCCGCGTTGTATTGATGGAACACTTAAGAACAGCGCCTTTATTGCTATTAAGGGTGAACTGATTGGTGTCTATGATAAGCAACACCTGCCCAACTACGGTGTATTTGATGAGCTTCGCTATTTCACCCCAGGCAGTGGTGAACGTGTTGTTTTTGATCTGAATGGATGGCGCGTTGGTGTCGGAATCTGTGAGGATATATGGAGTGATGCACTGGCAGAGAAGCAGGCCGGACTGGCAGCTGATGTCTGGCTCAATCTCAATGCATCACCATTCCATATGAATAAGCAGATTGAGCGCGAAGCGTTGATGAGCAAACGTGCAAAAAGTTTTGCTGTTCCGGTGGTCTATGTGAACCCGGTGGGCGGGCAGGATGAGGTGGTCTTTGATGGCGGCTCACATGTGATGGATGCATCCGGCGATCTGTTAATGCGTGCCACTCTTTTTGAAGCTGCTCTGCCTGTTGTGGATATGGAGCTTGCGGGGCAAGCTGATATTGCAACGCTTCCGGGTTTAATGGAGCAGATTTATGATGCGCTGGTACTTGGTGTGCGTGACTATGTGCGGAGAAATGGATGCCAGCAGGTATTGATTGGACTCTCCGGTGGAATTGATTCAGCCGTGACTGCCGCGGTTGCCGTCGAGGCTCTCGGTGCGGAAAACGTGCTGGGTGTACTGCTGCCTTCGAAATTTTCCAGTGATCACTCCATATCTGATGCCGAGGCTCTGGTAGAGAACCTTGGTATTGAAAGTGTGACCCTTCCTATCGCCGGGCCGGTTGAGGCAACTGAAGCTGTTTTGAAAGATACGTTTGCCGCTTGGGGCAAAAGTGATGCAGATGTGACCGAAGAGAATATTCAGGCCCGAAGTCGTGGCATGTTGCTGATGGCGATCTCTAACAAGACCGGACGCATGCTTCTGACTACCGGCAATAAGTCTGAGATGGCGGTCGGTTATGCTACGCTCTATGGCGATATGGCAGGCGGCTTTGCCGTGCTCAAGGATGTCTGGAAGACCGACGTCTTTGCACTGGCCGGTTTTATCAACGAGGTGCACGAAGTTATTCCGCAAAATACCATTGATAAACCGCCATCTGCGGAGCTCAGGCCCGATCAGAAGGATTCCGATTCGCTGCCCGGTTACGATGAGCTGGATACCATTCTGAAAGCGACGATTGAGGATAGACTCTCTGTCGATGAGATCGCAGCCTTTGGCTTTGAAATCAGTGAGGTGAAACGGGTTGTAGGGATGCTGCATACGGCTGAATATAAACGGCGTCAGTCACCTCCGGGTGTGAAGATCACACGCCGTGCATTTGGCCGGGATCGCCGTTATCCGATCACTCACGCATTCAGAGAGAATTAAGGCACAATTCCTGCGCGGCTGATTTGCAAAAAGAGGCCTCTTATGCAATCCTGCCCTCTTCAAAAAATATGGATGGGTCTATATTTTATTTCCAACAGGAGACACACTGTGAGTGACGCAATCAAAAAAGTCTTCGATCTAATCGAAGAGAACGAGTGCGAGTTTGTTGATGTTCGGTTTACCGATACACGCGGCAAATGGCAGCACGTAACATATCCAATCCACGAGCTGAATGAAGACTGCTTCGAAGATGGCTTTGCCTTCGACGGATCATCTGTAGCCGGCTGGTGTGATATTAATAATTCAGACATGGCTCTGATTCCGGATCCGGCAAGCGCAAATATCGATCCTTTCTTTGAGGCCTGCACACTGGTGCTGGTTGCTCAGGTAATCGATCCGATCTCCGGCCAGGATTACAACCGTTGCCCACGTCAGATAGCACAGCGTGCACTGAACTACATCCGCTCTGCCGGTATTGCTGATACAGCATACTTTGGTCCTGAGCTGGAGTTCTTTGTTTTTGACGGCGTAACCTGGAACAACGAAATGGGCAGCTGTGGCTACCAGATCGAATCCGAGGAAGCTGCGTGGAACTCAGGCAAGAACTTTGCTGATGCTTCTGATGGCATGATGCGTAACCATGGTCACCGTCCAGGTGTTAAGGGTGGTTACTTCCCGGTTCCTCCGGTTGACTCTCTACATGAGATTCGTAACGACATGTCTCTGGTCATGACTGATCTTGGCATTCACATGGAGTGTCATCACCACGAAGTGGCAACAGCAGGTCAGTGTGAGCTGGCGATGAAGTTCGGCGAGTTGATCGAGCAGGCTGATAAGTGTCAGTGGTACAAGTATGTGGTTCACAATGTGGCTCATGCTCACGGTAAAACTGCTACTTTCATGCCTAAGCCGATTTACAATGACAACGGAACTGCCATGCATGTTCACCAGTCACTGTGGCTCAAAGGTAAGAACCTGTTTGCAGGTGATAAGTACGCTAACCTTTCACAGGAAGCGCTGTGGTACATCGGTGGTATCATCAAACACGCACGTGCATTGAATGCATTCACCAACGCATCTACCAACTCGTATAAGAGGCTTGTTCCAGGCTTTGAGGCTCCAGTGATGCTGGCTTACTCAAACCGTAACCGTTCAGCTTCTATTCGCATCCCGGTAGTGAACTCTGATCCGGCTCGCCGTATCGAAGTGCGCTTCCCTGACTGCACAGCTAATCCATACCTGGCATTTACTGCCATGATGATGGCGGGTCTGGACGGTGTTGCGAACAAGATCGATCCGGGCGAAGCTGCTGATAAGAACCTGTATGATCTTCCTCCTGAAGAGGGCAAGAAGATCCCAACAGTCTGTTCTGATCTGGAAATGGCTTTGCAGGCACTCGATGCAGACCGTGACTTCCTGAAGACCGGCGGCGTAATGGAAGACGATATGATTGACGCTTACATCGAATTGAAGATGGAAGAAGTTAATGAAGTACGCATGCGTCCTCATCCAATGGAAATGGAACTTTACTACTCAGTATAATTCCGGTCCGTCGAGGAACGTTAAAAACAGGAAGGCCGTCACGCATGTGGCGGCCTTTTCTTTTTCATTTTTTCCATTATCTTCGGGTCACGGAAGAGAAAATGAATTTTTTCCAAATTAGGATAGTTATTTAGGAGTCAGCATGATCGAGATTTCAGTCAAGGCGGGCAGTGCCCATAAGCAGCGTGATGATGCGGTGGTTCTGCCGCTGCTGGATGGACGTAAGCTGACCGGGTCGGGCAGAGAGTTACAGGATGCAACCGGTAAGGTGCTTGGCTCTTTTTTAAGGAAATTCGATAACTCCGGCGATTTTGGTGTTTCAAACACGCTCTATGATGTTGAAGGCACCTATACGCAGCGTGTTGAACTGGTTGGAGTCGGCGATGAGAAGACGTTGACACTGCAGAAGTTGCGGGCTCTATCATCTAAAACCGCACGTAAACTTGAAACCAGCGGTGCTCGTGATGTCTCTATCTATTTCCCGGAGTTGAATGTGAAAGGCACTTCCCTGGCTGACAGAGTGCAGGCGATTGCCGAAGGTGTATGGCTGGGTCTCTACACGTTTGATAAGTATCAGACCAAAAAGAGAGAGAACAAACGCGCTTTGCGTTCGCTCACCATCATGATCCCATCACGACGTTATCTGGATGAGGCAGAAGCTGCCGTGGCAACCGCCAAGGCCGTTGCGGCTGGAACCAATTTTGCCCGTGATCTGGGCAATGAACCGGGCAATGTATGCACACCGGAATTTCTGGGTGATCAGGCAGCTGCACTTAAACACAAAAAACTGAAAGTAACCGTGATGGACAAAAAGGCGATTGAGAAGGCCGGTTTTACCGCCTTGCTCGCGGTGAATCAGGGTTCAGCCAAGGAACCGCGATTTATCGTGCTGGAGTACAATGGCGGCAAAAAAGCTGATGCGCCTGTCGCTCTGGTTGGTAAAGGACTCACCTTTGATGCCGGCGGCATCTCAATCAAGCCTGGGCAGGCGATGGATGAGATGAAGTTCGACATGTGTGGTTCAGCTTCAGTGCTTGGTATCTTCAAGGCGGCGATTGAGCTGAATCTGGAAACTAATTTGTTAGGAGTCATTCCATCAACTGAAAACCTGCTTGGTGGAGCTGCTTATAAGCCTGGAGATATTGTCACCACATATAAAGGTGTGACCATCGAAGTGCTCAATACTGATGCTGAAGGCCGAATTATCCTCTCTGATGCGCTTGCCTATGCGGCCGAGAAAAAGCCTGCGGAGATCATCGATTTTGCCACGTTGACCGGTGCCTGCGTGATTGCGCTTGGTGCTCAGGCAACAGGATTGATGGGCAGCAGCAAAAAGTTGAAAAACGGCCTAAAAATCTCAGGCGACCATACCCATGACCGTGTCTGGGAGCTACCGATGTATGAGGAGTATCAGGAGCAGATCAAGAGCAAGATCGCCGATATCAGAAACATCGGTGGACGTGAGGCTGGCACCATTACAGCCGCCTGTTTCCTCTCCCGTTTTGTCGATGATATCCCCTGGGCGCATCTCGATATTGCTGGTACGGCCTGGGATATGAAGGGAACTGATCTCTCCCCGGTGGGCGCAACCGGAGCAGGTGTGCGACTGGTGGTTGATTATCTGCTTAATCGAAACGGTTGATTGATGCTGCCTAAACTTCATAGCGCCTGTTATCGAGGCATGCTCTTTGGCGCCTACTTCACGCTTGCCGCTGTGCCTATCGGGGTATGGAACCATGAGCTATTCATCATCCTCAACGGTGCCAATGCCGGATGGGCGGATGTGGTGATGGGGCTGGTCAGCGGCTTTGGTGACGGGCTGGTGATTGCACTGGCGATCTCCTGTGTGATGCTTTTTCGTTTGAGGTTGGGTATCGCGGCACTGATTGGATTTATTGCTTCAGGCATTATTGCTCAACTACTCAAGCGTGTCTTTGATATGCCACGTCCTCCGGCGGTTTTTGAGAATGTCCACGTGCTCGGTGCTGCACTTCAATCTCACAGTTTTCCATCCGGACATGCCACATCGTGTGGCGTCATGATCCTGTTAGCTTTCATTCTCTGGAAACGGGATCAGTGGCAGTCGTGGGCTGTAGCAGGGCTATTTGCACTGGCAGCTTATGGCCGGATCTATGGTGGTGTGCATTTTCCGCTTGATGTCTGGATCGGAGTCGGCATCGGTATGGCGGCCATGTCTGCAGCCTTCCACTGGATGATGCTCATGCCTGCGTGGAAGTGGGAGAAGAGCCAGTGGGCATGGAAGGTGCCGGCCGTAATCCTGATGGTTGAGGCGGCCGTGCTTGGGCTGGGATACAAGATTCAGCCAGCGACAGCGGTTCCGGTCACACTGTTGATGCCGATCGCCGCACTGCTGATCCTGATGCAGTTCTGGAAAGGGAAGTCTGCCAATGGATGAGAATAGATCGGGAGAGACTAAAGTTCATTTTGAAATGCTGGACCAGCAGGACAGGGTTGAGGGGATCGCCAGGCTGCTGCTTCGTCGCAATCGACTTGAGCCGCATGTTTTGATCCTCTGTCCGGATGAAGGTTTCATGGCCCAGCTGGATGAACGTCTCTGGACGATTCATCCCGAATCGTTTCTTGCCCATGCTGTCGCTGGTGAGGATGTTGAAGCCAATGCGCTGCAGCCAATCCTTCTTGCGACCGAAATTGTCCGTGATAACACTCCTGAAGTGATGATCAATGGTTGCCTGGAAGTGCCGACGGATATGTCAGGGTTCTCTCACATTGTCGATTTTGTCGATGGCTGGGATGATGGCCTGAAGCAGGCGGCACGGGAACGTTTTCGCACCTATCGACAGATGGAGATGGACCCTGCTTACCTCGGGAATAGAGGTAAATAAACAGAATGCTTTGCCCATGTGACCAAGCTTTCGTACCATGCGCCCAATGAGTAAAGAGCGGGACATAGACGATATTCTCGATAGCCTTAATCAGCTATTGCGTGAGGGCGAGAGTCATAACGACGATCACGTGGATGGGGATATCTCTGCCGAAGAGATCGAAGCGCAGCTTCATGAGCTCGATGGAGAGGGCAGCAGCCGTGAGGACGAATCGGTATTGTCTGATCATGCTGCTGAGGATGCAGGGGAGAGTGAGACAGACTCAGGGCCTGAAAGCGAAAGAGTGTCTGCCCCTGCTTCAGCCGGAGAGCCGGATGAGGATGATGAACCGGATGACGAGGAGCCCGAAGACTCTCCGATCTCCATGCAGCGAGTGGTGCTGACAGAGGATATGCTGGTGGATAATCCCCAGGGAAGCCTCCTTTCCATGACTTCAAACCGGGTCACATCGCCTGATGAGTCCGATGTGACTCTTTCAGAGGCCCAGGCACAGGATCAGAACGGGGTTTCACACACACTGCTGCATGTCGACCATCAGCATTTGGAACAGCTGCTTGAACAGGTTGCTGATGACGTGATTAACCAGCTTCAGCATGAGCTTCCAGCCTTGATTAAACGGTCGCTTTACCATCATCTGGCAGCGATGCGAGATGGTGAACAGGCTGAACCTGATAGTGGCAAAAATTCAGAGGAATAGAGAACATGAGCAACCAAGCGACTGAACCCGCTAAAACCTACGATCCACAGAGTTTTGAGCCTGCCATTAGTGATCAGTGGCTTAATTCGGATGCATTCAAACCCAAATTTGATGCTGATGAGCACTACAGTATTACACTGCCGCCACCGAATGTGACGGGCAGCCTGCATATGGGGCATGCCTTCTCCGATACCATTCAGGATATGCTGATTCGCTGGCAACGTATGCAGGGCAAGTCGGTTCTGTGGCAGTTGGGTCTGGATCATGCAGGCATTGCCACACAGATGGTGGTGGAACGCCAGCTGGATGCACAAGGGACCCATAGAAGAGATCTGGGGCGTGAGAAGTTTGTTGAGAAGGTCTGGGATTGGAAAGCTGAATCCGGAGGCATGATTCTGGGGCAGATGAAACGGCTTGGGCTATCTCTGGATTGGTCACGTGAGCGTTTTACCATGGATGAAGTCTCATCCAATGCGGTTCGTGAGGTGTTTGTCCGTCTTTTTGAAGAGGGGCTGATTTATCGCGGTAAACGTCTGGTTAACTGGGATCCAGTTCTGGAGACTGCTGTTTCCGATCTGGAAGTGGTACATGCTGAGGAGCAGGGTCATTTCTGGCATATTCAATATCCGCACGCAGATGATCCATCCAAACATGTGATTGTTGCAACCACGCGTCCTGAAACCATGCTGGGTGATGGTGCCGTAGCGGTGCATCCTGATGATGAGCGATACAAAGATCTGGTGGGTAAACAGCTGATCCTGCCGCTTTGTAACCGCACGATTCCAGTGGTTGCTGATGAGTATGTTGATCCGGAGTTCGGTACAGGCTGCGTGAAAATCACGCCAGCCCATGACTTTAACGATTATGACGTTGGCAAACGTCACGATCTTCCGCTGATTAACATCTTCACCAACCGTGCCCATGTCAATGACGATGAGATTATCCCGGAGCAGTACCGAGGCCTGGATCGTTACGAGGCGCGCGAGCGCATGGTAGCTGACCTGGAAGCTGAAGGGCTGCTCTACAAGGTTGAAGATCATGAGCATAAAGTCGGTCGTGGTGATCGATCACATGCGGTAATTGAGCCGTATCTAACCGATCAGTGGTATGTCGCCATTCAGGATCTGGCCGATCCGGCGATCAAGGCCGTTGAAGATGGTGATATCCGCTTTGTTCCGCAGCACTGGGAGAAGACCTATTTCGAGTGGATGCGCAATATTCAGGACTGGTGCATTTCACGTCAGCTCTGGTGGGGGCATCGTATTCCAGCCT
>Ga0316192_10003192_pt1 | contig 11942 bp, 10 predicted proteins | sample MerIslwburrow_MG_FD_204931 | JGI IMG/M metagenome (GOLD analysis project Ga0316192, IMG submission 204931) | Coastal sediment microbial communities from Maine, United States - Merrow Island worm burrow | ecosystem: Environmental > Aquatic > Marine > Coastal > Sediment | place: USA: Maine...
AGCTCCAGCATATTGGATTTCAGCAGGGCTTCCGGGGCCAGGTAAAGTAATTTGGCTTCTTTCTGCTTCACTAATCGGATGTTGCGGCGATAAGCCTCCGGTGACAGCGAACTGTTTAAAACAGCCGCCGCTACTCCGGATTGCGTCAACTGTTCCACCTGATCTTTCATCAATGAAATCAAGGGCGAGATGACGATGGTCAGGCCCTCGAATAACAGGGCCGGGATTTGATAACATAGGGATTTACCGCCTCCGGTGGGCATTACCACCAGCGCATCGGTCTTGGCCAGAATATTGGCTATAATATCGGACTGAAGCGGCCTGAATTCATCGTATCCGAAAACCTTTTTCAGAATAGAGCGAGCTTGATCAATCATAATTTACACTTTCTGAGCTTATAGTGGTTGTCAAAAAAACGTTCCGTTATTCAAACGTTTTTTCCTACAAACACTTATACCAGCCGGAATGTTTTTATGAAAAGCGGTATAAAGCGGTTGTTAAAAAAACGATCTGCTTTTTGAGCGTTTTTTTCTACAACCACTTATACCAGCCGGAATGTTTTTATGAAAAGCGGTATAAACCAAAAAGCTATCCGCTGTGCAAACTGTTTTTTAAACAGAATTAAAGCCCGGAGGCAATAGTTCATTTGAATTAATATATAAAACTGGTGAAAAACCAAGGGGCGCCCCACAGAAACTAATCGGATATTTCCTTTTCCGAAAAATTGCATTATTATATTCAAATATACATTGATCAATATAAGAATAAGGAACTTCTGAAACCATGCGCATTCGTTTAGAAGAATTAAAGGAGGGGACGCTTCGTCTAGAATTTGAAGAACCGCCGGGGACCTTTCCGGTCCTTACAGAGATGGTCGACAGCGGTGTCTGCGAATTTCTGGCCCCGCTCAAGGCTGCCTTGAGAGCGCAACAGATCGGTGATATAGTGGAGATCGAGGGCAACATCTCCACGGCGGTTCGTGTGGATTGCGGACGCTGCCTGCAATCATTTCAAATGCCTATAGAGTCCAGCTTCACTTGGACATACAGCCAAAGGGAGCCGGCCCCAGAGCAGAGTGACGCCCATCAGGAAGAACTCGAGTTAACAGCCGAAGACATGGGACTGATCTACTACCAGGGCAAAGAAATCAGCCTCAAAAATGAAATCCAGGAGCAGGTGGTATTGGCATTACCTCTCAAAGCGCTATGCAAGCCGGACTGCAGAGGGCTGTGCCCCAAATGCGGTGCTGATTTAAATACCGAAAAATGCGATTGCGATCGTTCACCTCCGGCCGGTAAATTTGACGCACTAAAAAATCTAAAGTTGAAATAGAGTGTGTTCGACGACAAAAATTGCCAGTGAGGTCATTCTCAGCATCCAAGCTAACTATAGAAGACAGATTGACAATTCAGAATGCTCTCCACTGTCATCTGTCCTCTGTAAAAATGGTGTAAAAACCAAATAATATGCGGAAATAATTTAGCAAGTAGGAAAATAACTACGGATATGGATCCCGCCACCCGACATACCTCGGAAATTCTGCGCCGTCCGGGAAAATTCCTTTTGAGGGTATTAACCGGCTTTAGGCGCAATCAGGGATTGTTGCTGGCCGGAGGGGTTGCTTATTACACCCTCCTGTCGGTCATACCCATGCTGGCACTGATCCTGGTCGGCCTGTCGCATTTCATTGATGAGCAACAGATCTATGGCACGATCCTGACCAACTTAAAACTTGTCATTCCGGCCCATGCCGAAAAGTTGGCCGGCCAGGTGTGGGGCTTTCTTGCCCGGCGGCAACTGGTCGGGGTCGTCGGAATTCTGGTGATGCTGTTCTTCAGTTCCATGGCCTTCACCGTGCTTGAAAGCGCCATGGCCATTATATTCTCTCACCGCGTCAGGAAACACCGCCGTCATTTCCTCATTTCGGCCATTATCCCTTACGCCTACATTTTTTTGCTGGGAATCGGGCTTCTGCTGGTCACCTTAGTCGCCGGAGCATTGGGTGCCCTGGCCGACCAGCACATCATTTTATTTGGTTTTGACCTGAGCCTGGCGGCGCCCTCCCGAATCGCCCTTTACTTCTCGGGGATGTTCGGTATGGTCATGATGCTGACTTCCTTATACCTGGTGATGCCGGTCGGACGAATCGCCTTTCGTTATGCCCTCGCCGGAGGAATCACTGCCACCATACTCTGGGAGATCATCCGGCATATACTTGTCTGGTACTATTCGACAATTTCCCTCGTCAATGTGATCTATGGTTCTATGGCAACGGCGGTGGTCGCTTTGTTGAGTATCGAGATTGCAGTGATCATCCTGCTGCTGGGAGCCCAGGTTATCGCTGAATTTGAGCGCAGCAAGAGCGGGTTGTCCGAAGAAGATAAATCGGGTTTCGATATTTGACGGCATCGCTTTATACACAGCGCCACAATTAATTCAGATACTTGAGTTTTTGAGATTCCGTGCTTAGAGTATATGGATAAAAACTTCCGGCGATATCGTGCTGGCCCTATCCTCCCTTGGTGATCCAAACCCTTTATTGCTTCTTTTTTTTCTAGCCGATTAGGGGCAACCCGCCTTCGTTCCGGATACCCCCACCACGGAGGTGCTCTGATGAAACTATTAATACAATTTACTATAATTATTCTGGTGGCCATCTGCTTTACAACCCCGGCAATGGCCGATATCATGGGCAATCCGGTCATCAAGCACAAGTTCGTAAAAGGGCTCAAGGACAAAAAGGATACGGAAATTTACCGCAAATCCGGCACCTGGAAAAATTTCCATGCCGATGGCGGTGTGGTTGTGCACCGCAAAAACGAGTACATAATTGTGGGCATTGTCGAGCATCCCGAAGGGGGTGAAGGGCTGGCCGAGCTGGTCGTTCTTGTTGACAATCTGATGGAAAAGATGAAATAAAAATCGATGGTGCCCGCTGATTTTCTGATCGGCCCCGAGTTAATTGTTCAGGTGGCCTATCACGGCAGCGATATTGGCGATCATGTGCCTATTGAAAAAACCTACCAGTGGTTGGACAACTCTCAAAAAAGGAGGTATATGATGAACGAACAGAAAGAAAAGGCCGCTTTTATCTGTACCAAGGACACCCTGGACGGTGCCTATCCTTCACTGGTTCTGGGGATCAATGCAGCTCGCATGGGTATGGAGACCAAAGTTTTCTATTCATTCATGGGATTGAACCTGGTCCTCAAGGGCGGGGTTGACCGAGCCAAATTCTTCCCCCCCGGAGCCATGGGGGCCATTCCCGGCATGTCTTCCCTGGCCACCGGCATGATGAAAAGGAAAATCGAGCAGGCCAACATCCCCAGCCTGGCGGACATGCAGGAGATGGCCCAGTTGGAAGGGGTTGGACTGGTGGCCTGTCATATGACGGTTGAGATGATGGAAATCAAAGAAGACCAGCTGATTGAAGACATACCGGTGTGGACGGCTGAAGACTTCATGAAATATGCCCGGGACTGCAAAATCTGTCTGTTTACTTGAAAATAAGGTCTTATGTTTATGCGTTGGAAAAAGATACTTATATCCGCTGCCCTGCTGATCGTTGTCTTGATCGTGGCGCTGTATGCGTTCTTACTGGCTTACGATTTTAACAAGTTCAAGCCCATGATTGCGCAGGCCGTCAAGAATGCCACCGGTCGCGAACTGACGATGGCAGGTAATATCGAGTTTGAGCTTGGCATCAGGCCGACCCTGATCGTTGAAGATGTGAGTTTTCAGAATGCCTCCTGGAGCGCAACACCGGATCTGGCTCAGGTCAAACGGATGGAAGTTCAGATCGCAATTTTACCCCTGATCATCGGAAAATTTGATTTCCCCCACCTTGTTCTTATCGAACCGGCTGTAATCGTGGAATTTGATAGTGCGGGAACCTCCAATTTTTCATTTGATACCTCCGGTGAAGAACAGGCTGAAACCAAGATACCCCCGCCGCCCCTGATATTCGGTGATATACGAATTGAAAAAGGGCATTTTACCTTCCAGGACGCACAATCGGATTTCAAATTTAGCATCCGCATCGACCGCCTGACAGCGGAGATCCCCGGCTTTGATAAATCCCTGCAGTTGGAATTTAAAGGCGCCTTTGATGATATACCCTTTACGCTCAATGGCACTGTCGGGCCCATTTGGGCCTGGGTCGAGCCCGGCTATGAATTGCCCGTGGATATTACCATCGCGGCGGGCGGCGCAACCGCCCAGGTCAACGGCGAGATGCGCGATCCGACCCATTTCAAAAATCTGGCATTCACCATCGCCGCCGATAGCGCTTCATCGGCCGACATCGCCAGGTTGGTTGGCGTGACGGACTTACCGGAATTGGGTGCATTTAAACTAACGGCCAAGGTGACCGATCCTGAAACAAACGTGTTATCGATCGACAGCCTGAACATCGCCCTGGGCGCAAATGAGATCACCGGTCGGGTGAAATTAAACATGGCGGAACAGGTGCCTTTTTTGACGGCTGAATTGTCGTCCCAAACCTTTGAATTGGCTCCGGCCAGTTTGGATCTCCACCTAACCGGCCCGATTAAAAAACCGGCCGTCAAAAAGCTCGATCTCAAGTTCGGTACCGAGGAACTGGCCAAGGTTGGCTTAAATGGTGCCGTTGATGACCTGATGGAACTTCAGGGGGTTGTTATCAAATTTCAGGCCAGCGGCAAAGATCTGGCCAATTTGGAGAAGCTGACCGGGCAACCGCTTCCGCTTCGCGGTGCCTTCAGCGCCGCCGGCAAGGTTCTCGTCCCGGTCCAAAAAAATCTACGGATCCCCGATCTGAAGATCACCGTCGGAAAAAATAATATCACCGGATCCTTGGATTTGGATTTAAGCGCTGACCAACCGCAGCTGAGAGCCATATTGGCATCGCCGAAACTGGACCTGCCAAGTGTTCTACTGCCCGAGCTTGCCAGGCAGGGGTGGGCCAAGGGTCTGGGACAGGTTCGTCCCGTCAAGCTGGACGTCACGCTGGACGGTTTTGACAAGGAGATGGCAGTCAAAAAGGTCGACTTGCAGGCAGGATCTTTAGCATCGGCCGCGTTGCGCCTGAGCGGTTCGGTTCAAAACCTCGTGGACCAGCGCGGCATCGATCTTAAATTCTCCGTGCAGGGCCATGAGTTGAAAAAACTCCATGAAATCATCGCCCAACCATACCTCTTCGCCCCGTTACCGGGCCAGGGAGCGTATGCCATCTCCGGCAAAATCAGTGATCCAAGCACCAATGATTTTAAGATCAGCGATTTAAAATTTGTATTGGCAGGCACTGAGCTGACCGGCTGGGTGGATATTAACCTGGCCGCCCAACCGCCTCAATACGAGGTGGACTTATCTGCCCTAAAATTCAACATGAAACCGTTTCCAATTCCCAAGGAAGCCGCCTACGCCCACCTAAACCAAATAGATGACCTGGGGCCGTTAAAAATATACTCGAAGGTATCCGTCGGCAAGGAAGGTTTATATCTTAAGCAACTGGACCTGCAGGCCGGCAGCGAGCAGCTGGCTGCGGTCGATGTTAAAGGTTCGATCAAGAGTTTAAAAAAGCAAACCGGCATCGATCTAAATTTTAGTATTCGGGGAACCGAAATTGCCAACTTAAAAAAAATAACAGGCCAATCCATCCCCCTCAAGGGGGTCTATGGTCTGTCGGGCAAACTGACGGATCTGGCTCAAAAAAAATACAAGCTCAGTGACCTGAAGCTCAAGCTAGGGGCAAACGACATCAGCGGCACACTCGATTTGAATTTAAGCGGCCAACAGCTGCGTCTGGCAGCCGATCTCGCGGCCCCCAGATTTACCCTGCAGCCGGTAACCCTCCCGGCCCTGGAAACACTCTCCCGCATCGAGGATCTTGGGCCGCTGAAACTGGCATTCAATCTGGCCGGCGTCGATAAAAAATTTGCCCTCGACAATCTGGATCTTAATTTGGGTCGTGAAAATCTAGTAGAAGTATTGCTAAAGGGAACAATCAGCGATCTGGCAGCGGTACAGGGCATGAAGCTGGAATTCATCGCCAAGGGCAGCGATATGTCCAACTTTAAAAAACTGGGGGGACCGGAAATACCGTTTAAGGGAGCCTTTAATGTTACGGCTCAGTTTATCGATCCCGCGCCGAAAGTCTACAAAATTCCTTCTTTCAATGCTGCCGTGGGAGAAAACAATCAAAGTGGTTGGCTGGAGCTGGATTTATCCGCCGAACGGCCATTTTTAAAGGGCGAGCTGTCATCGGACAAATTAGACCTACGCCCACTTTTCGCCCAGGGAAAAAAGAAAAACGGCGTGAAAACCCAATCAATTGAGCCCGTTCCCCAAAAAGAAAAAAAATCGAAAGCAAAGACGAAGTCTTCAAAATCCGATGTTCATAATGCCAAGGTTTTTTCAGCACAGCCGCTCCAGTTGGAGAGGCTTCAGGCAAATGACGTCGATCTAAAATTTCGGAACAAGCAGGTTTTGCTTCCTAATCTGGCACTCGATGACGTAATCGTGGATGTCCTGCTTAAAAACGGCCATCTGGAGATAAAGCCGTTTAAATTTTCAATTGGGGGGGGTAAAGCAGACGTCCAGTTCGCTCTGCGGTCCCAGGAAAAACCCGCCGCGCTGACAGCGGCCCTGGATATCGAGCAGTTGGAGATAGGCCCGATGCTCGATAAGCTGGGATACCAGCGCAGCGTCGAAGGCAATCTGGATGCGGCTTTTAATCTGGATGGCTCCGGCGACTCGATTGCAGCCTTGATGGCCGGTCTCAACGGTAAGACTCGTATCGCCATGCGCGACGGGCGCGCGGCCAGCGCACAACTTGAACTGCTCGAGAAGTATCTTGGCAGCGGGGTCCTGCGAATGCTCAATCCTTTTCAGGAAAAAAGAGAATACACGCCGGTTAATTGCTTCGTCAATACAAACGAAATTAAAGATGGTTTGGCAGATGTAAAGATATTGCTGGATACCGACCACACGAGCATTTTCGGCCTCGGTGATGTTAACTTGAAAACCGAGCGCCTGGATTTGGGCATCAAGCCGACACCTAAAAAAGGCGCCATGCCTGCGACTATCAGCTTCAGCTTCAGGGAATTGTCCCAACCGTTTCGACTGGGTGGAACCCTCGCCCATCCCCACCTTGCTATCGATGCCGGCCGAACGGCTTTCGTGATCGGTAAAATGGCCGGCGCTGTGGCGCTGGGTCCGATTGGTATAGCAGCCTTTTTTGCGGATGTATCCGTGGGCAAGCAGAACCCCTGTGCTGTGGCGTTGGGGACCACAAGCATAAAAGGCTCATCTTCGGATGCCAAAAAAGCAGAAGATTCATCTAAAGCAACCGGAAATGAAAAGAAGGAGGAATTAAGGGATTAAAGTTAAGAGCTTATTCCTGTGTAATCGTCACAAGGATTTTTTTACGCAAGACTTTGCCGTCTTTCATAACAGCTAGGCTCATGCCGTTTTCCCCGGCCGGAATGATCCCGTTGGTGAAGCCCGCTTCGGGTGTCGTCGCTTTCAGACTGACGCCCTCTTCCTTCCAACCGATCAATTTTAGTGGAAAAAGAACACCTGTTTCGGTTTTCCCCGTGGCAACGGTAATGTCCGACTGCTCTTTGATGTCCCTCAGCTCTTCAAAGGTCAGACCGACCCACCCGAAATGGCCGTATTTTTTGCCGTTTTGCAGATAAAATGTTTCCGACCAGTCAATAATAAGATCTCCGCTGGTTTTGTTGGTAAACGAATAACGGAATTGGTTGTAATATTTGTAGCCTTCGGCACGCAACGGCTCCAGCTTGACCTCGTAATCCCGGGTGCTCACGGTTTGCATCCCAGGCTTGCTTTGGTAAATCTGCTCCTTGGCACATCCGGCCACAACCAACGAAATAAATATCGCACCCCATAAAAGCTTTTTATACATCCTGTACCTCCGTAAAATTGTCTCCAATTCAGACAGTTCAGGCTTGGCGTTGTTGGCATATTACTTCTATCGAAAACGGTCAAAACACTTTTGTGCCGGTCATTTTGTAAATTAAGACAAGCTCTAAATTATGTCAACAAAATCCTGTTGATTCTTATGCTTCGAAGAATTATATTATTGCTATATATGAATTTACTTAAAGGGTACCATCCAATCGTCTCGCGTCTTCCTTATGCCGTTGATGATTCATCAGCCCGCTGCATTTGTCCGACCATCCCGAAAATGATGTGCTAATTCAAAAGGAGAAATTGCATGGATCCTCTGTTAATCCTTATCGCCTTTGTCTTTGGTTTTGGAGTTTACCGTGTCGGATTGCCACCGCTGGTCGGATATCTGATTGCAGGATTTGTGCTCCAGGCCCTTGGGATTCAAGGTGGAGAAAACCTTGAAACCATCGCCGACATGGGTGTCATGCTGCTGTTGTTCACCATCGGCTTGAAACTGAAGCTCAAATCCCTGGCGCGCCCGGAAATCTGGGCCGGTGCCTCCATCCATATGTTCGTCACGGTGATGGTATTTGGGGCCGCCATATTCGCGCTGGGTTTGGCCGGTTTTACGGCATTCGCAGGGCTGGATTTCAAGCTGTCCTTGCTGGTGGCCTTTGCCTTGAGTTTTTCCAGCACTGTCTTTGCGGTCAAGGCTCTGGAAGACAGGGGGGAGATGGCCTCTCTGCACGGCCGGATTTCCATCGGCATCCTGATAATACAGGATATATTTGCCGTTCTTTTTCTAACCTTTTCGACCGGCAAAATCCCTTCACCCTGGGCGATTGCGCTGGTGGGCGGCCTTATTGCGGCCAGGCCGCTTTTGATTGCCATGTTAAACCGGGTCGGTCACCGGGAGTTGCTCCTGCTCTTCAGCATTTTTCTGGCATTGGGACTGGGCGCCGCCGGATTCGATTTTGTAAGATTGAAACCTGATCTCGGCGCATTGTTCATGGGGGTCCTGCTGGCGGGCCACCCCAAGACAGAAGAGATGTCAGATGCCCTGTTGAGCATCAAAGATCTATTTCTGGTCGGATTTTTTCTAACCATCGGCCTGGCCGGCGCACCGACCCTTCAGTCCATTGGAATTGCTGTCATTCTAACTGTGGCGGTGGTTTTTAAAGTCGGGTTGTTTTTTTTACTTCTGTCACGCTTCAAGCTGCGGGCCCGCACCTCGCTGCTGGCCACCCTGAGCCTTGCCAATTACAGTGAATTCGGACTGTTAGTTGCGGCCATCGGCGTAAAAAACGGCTGGATTGGTCCCGAGTGGCTCGTCACAATTGCCATCGCCCTGTCCATTTCTTTTATTGTGGCCTCACCGTTGAATACCGCTGCCCATCGTATTTATGAACGCTGGTCCAAGCGCTTGAAACCGTTTGAATCCAAAACCCGGCATCCCGATGATCAACCTCTCGATTCCGGTGATGCTGAAATTGCCGTTTTTGGCATCGGGAGGATCGGGACTGCTTTATATGATGATATGCGCGAAAAATATGGAGAAATTGTCATCGGCATTGATTTTAACTTTGAAGAGGTAGAGAAGCACTGCCAAGCCGGTCGCAATGTCATCGTCGGCGATGCCGCTGACATGGATTTCTGGGAAAGGGCCATCGCCGGTGGCCCTCAAAAGCTCCGCACGGTTATTCTTGCAATGCCCGAGCATAACGCCAATATGAATGCCCTGGAAGAGCTAACCCGGAGGCAGTTTGCCGGGAAGATCGCCGCAGCGGCCAAGTATGACGATGAAGTTGAAGAGTTAAAGCAGGCCGGCGCCCATGTCGCCTATAATATCTATGCCCAGGCCGGGTTTGGTTTTGCCGAACACGTCTACCAGGCCCTGGAAGATGCAACAGAGGACGGAAGACAGATGACAGATGACGGATGACAGAAATCAGAGGACCCGTCTTCGTCCCGCAGTAGAATAAAAACCCATAGGAGGTTATTGTCATGAAGAGGAACAAAGAATTACTAACTTTGATCTGCTTAGGTCTGCTGATTAGTTTGGCAGGGATTCTGGTTCCTGTAGACATTTTCGCTGAAGACATCCAGCTATCCGCGGGTCAGACCGTCTACGTTCCTATTTACTCTCACATTTACAGCGGCGTCAAAGGCCGGCCCTTTGACCTGGCGGCCACCCTCAGTATCCGCAATACGAACCCCCAAAATTCCATCACCCTGGTTTCTGTAAAATATTATGATTCGGATGGCAAAATGGTTGAAGATTATTTAAAAAAACCAGAGCAGCTGAATTCTCTGGTATCCACCCGCTATATCATAACCGAGGGTGATAAGGCCGGCGGATCGGGGGCCAATTTTATTGTCGTCTGGAAATCGGATCAGAAAGTAAATCCGCCTGTCATTGAAGCGGTGATGATCGGCACCCATTCCGGTCAGGGTATATCTTTCCTGTCGCGAGGCCAGGTGATTAGAGAAGATCGTTGATTTCGTTTGGATCGTTACAATCGTCGAGATGGTTTAACTCAATCAACTCAATTAAATTAATCAGCTCTTTCTTACCATCTCCCACAGTTGTTTGTACAATTCAAAGGCTTTCATTTTGGAGGGCAAGGATAGGGATGCGGCTGCGTCCACCCGGAGGAGCGCCAGCAATAAGGCAAAGCGCGGATCCGCAATAAATCGCCGCTGCCGCCGGGAAGCATCTTCAAGAGTTTCGAGGTTCCATGACAGATGAAAGGTGTGGTGCCGGACGGCCCACACGATCCTTTCCCGGCGCGGTTGCGGCAAGCCGAGCCGTTTGAGAATTGCCGCCGCAATTTCTGCCCCGGCGGCATCGTGCCCATGGGCTGTAATTTTACCATTTTTTTCTTTTGTCGCTAACGGTTTGCCGACATCATGCAACAGTGCCGCCCAGAGAAGATCCGGATCACAGTCAGAAGCGCACGCTTCAACAGTCAGCCTGGTATGGACAGCGACATCGCCTTCGGCGTGATATTGATTCGATTGGGGCGTATTTGAAAGGGCGGCCAGTTCTGGCACCGATTTGACAATCCGTTTCCACCAGCCGGGTTTCTTTTGCCTGAGTTCTTCTTCGATCTGCTGATATTGATTCACAGGTTGCTCTTCAATAGCTGCCACCCAACAGGGTTTGAATTTGAATTCAGAAATTGCAGACTTGACGCTAATGGAGTATTAAACTATTTTAGAGATAGCTTCTAAATAATTATTTATTGGACTTTATAATCCTCAACTCAGCCAAGGATAGTCTAAACCGAATCCTATCATCATGCAAGCAGAGGAATTAAAAACATGAATACTGCCAACGGTAAAATGCCTTCAAATGAATCAAATCGTCAGCCGCAGGGATTAATGGTCATTAGGACCCAGGCCATGCCCAAAGACGCCAACCCCAACGGGGATATATTCGGCGGCTGGGTCATGTGCCAGATGGATATCGGCGGCGGTTTGCTGGCCATGGAGATCGCCCGCGGCCGGGTGGTGACGGTGACCGTGGACAAGATGGCCTTCGTCCGACCGGTCCAGGTCGGGGATACGATTTGCGTTTACGGCAGTGTCACCCACATCGGCAACTCCTCTATGGATATCAAGTTGGAAGTGTGGGCCAAGGACCTCATCGAAGAATTTGAATCCCAGCGCCACCTGGTAACCGAGGCCGTCTTTCGCTACGTTGCCATTGATAATGACCGCCGACCCCGCCGCATACCAGACAACCAGCAATATCCACGATCCGCGCCATAGTAGCGGGGTCACATCTTAACTATTAATTATTGACATGCAAGCTTCTATATACTAATGAAATCCCAGGACTTATATTCCGCAACAACCTAAAAGGCCCGGACTGTATGGCAAGACCACTGCGTGTTGAATATCCCGGTGCTCTCTATCATGTGATAAACCGTGGCAATGCCGGTGAAAATCTATTTAAAGGCATCAGGGATAGAGAAAAGTTTTTAGAATATCTTGAGACGGCAATCGAAAGATTTTCCCTCAAAATTTACACGTATTGCCTGATG
>Ga0316192_10003193_pt1 | contig 11938 bp, 9 predicted proteins | sample MerIslwburrow_MG_FD_204931 | JGI IMG/M metagenome (GOLD analysis project Ga0316192, IMG submission 204931) | Coastal sediment microbial communities from Maine, United States - Merrow Island worm burrow | ecosystem: Environmental > Aquatic > Marine > Coastal > Sediment | place: USA: Maine...
CTAGCCAGAAAAATACCGCTACTTAGCGCCGCATTTGACCTCAAGCTCGGCAAAATCGTAAAGGTACGCTGGCGCCTCTGACGCTTCGACACCTATATTGCCGTTGCCACTGTTCACACCCGATCTCATCCACGGACCGTATTTGATGTCACCGCCCACGTGGTACGACGGCCGCACAGACCATCGGTAGCTTTGGCACGGCTCCAGTTGTGCGGTGACAGTGTGAACAGGATCCTGAATCTGCTTCGCCGAATAAATCGGTCGGTGCAAATCGTAGATCTCAACGTCGTAGTAGATGTCCTTCTCTTCAATACCGAGAATCCATGCGGGATGCGCATCATCGCCGGGTAAGTTCAGCTCCCAGGCCAGGGTCGGGCTCAGCGACTTGCTACTGCCCCGCCATTTATTCTTCCTGCTAACGCTCACGTCGCCGGACTTTGTCGGGATCAAAGTATGCGCCAGACCAGCCGAGTCGAAGACCTGCGCCGCTATTTCACGCCCGACATAATGTCGCGCGAAGTTCGCATAGTCGCGCCACACGGCATTGTCGTTGTCAGTCCAGTTACTTAAAGTGTCACGATCCTGATATTGAATTATCGTCTCGTAGACGTCGGTTTCGTCTCTCAAACGATGCATCGTTGCGATTACCGTGGCAGTGATGATCGCCTCGTCGCCTTCAACATCGATAATAAGATCTCTGACACCAACATACAGAATCGCATCGGTCTCCTCGGGCACCGGTGTTTCACGTGCAAACACCTGTGGCTCCAGATTCGGCGCTGTTCGGATCTCGAAGTACACGTCCGATGCAATTTTCTCGTTGACGATCTGCTGGCTCGACGCCTCGGCCAGTTCTTCTGTCAGCGTATCCCGAAATTCCTGGATCTCGCGTTGCGTCGCGCCTGCAATGCCACCCGCAATCATGCCGGGGAGCTGCAGAATAGGAATGGGTATGTTGAGGGCTACCGGGCCAGCCTGCGTGTGAATTGTCGTTGCAGCGGATCCGGCGACCATTCCGCCATAAAGACCATGGGAGCCCTTTTCGTAGCTGCCATCGATCTCCTCGTTAGTCGGGCTGCCGCCCGGCTTCAGTACCACCTTTGTGATCGACGCCCGCAGGGCCTCGGACATTGGTACAACCTCACCGAACGCGGGTGTCTCCTGTGCGGCCGGCAACGCTTTTGCGGATTCCGATGGCGGCGGTGGCACACCCTGGGCTTGCACCACCCCGCTTAGTGAGGCTGCCACCACTGCGCCGAGCACAACACGAACATTCATACCACGCCTTTTGCAACAGCAATAAACCAGATACTGGTTGCGATTATGACATGCCGTCCGGGGAATGGTTCCGGATGGCTCGCCCCGGTGCCATAGAAAACCGCCACTTCCCCTATACTCGACATGATGAAACCCTCAACACTGCGCATCGGCCGCCGCTACCGGCCCAATCGACTTGCATCGAACTACGACGCCATCATTATCGGATCCGGCATGGGCGGGCTGACGACGGCGGCCTTCCTGTCCGAACTCGGCTGGAAAGTCTGTGTCCTCGAACAGCACTATACAGCCGGCGGATATACGCATTCATTCGAGCGCAACGGCTACGAATGGGACCCGGGGGTTCATTACATCGGTGATGTCGGCACCGAGACCCGCACCAAGAAGATGTTCGACTTCGTATCCGAGGGTCGGTTGAAATGGGCACCGATGGACCCGGAGTACGATCGCTTTTACGTCGGCGACAAAGTGTTCAGCGCGATCGCAGGTAAGGAAGCGTTTCGTGACAACCTCGTTCAGACCTTTCCGGAAGAAGCAGAAGCGATCGACCAGTACTTGAAACTGCTGGTGAAGGCCGGGTCGGCGAGCGCTGCCTTTGGCATGGAGCGCATACTTCGACCGTGGCAGCGCGTCCTGATGTGGCCGTTCCTGAGCTATGCAAAACCCGCATGGTTGTATCGCAACACCTATGACGTACTCAGCGAGATAACTGACAACCAGGATCTTATCGCGGTGCTGTGTGGCCAGTGGGGTGATATGGGCCTGCCGCCGAAGCGTTCAGTCTTCATGGTGCACGCAATGATCGCCCGGCATTATCTCTACGGCGGTTTTTACCCGATAGGTGGCAGCTGGCAGATCGCCAACTCCATCATCCCGAAGATTCAGAAAGCGGGGGGTGAGGTATTCACCTATGCCAGCGTTGCAGAGATCATTGTCGAGGATGGCCGGGTAAAGGGCGTTGACATGGCTGACGGACATCGTATCGAATGCGACTGCGTAATTTCATCGGCCGGTATCAGCAGCACCCTGGGCAAACTATTGCGCGAAGACGTCGTTAGCAGTGCCGGCTACACGCAACGTCTGCAGAAGGTGCAACCAAGCTTCGCGCACATCGGCGTTTATATCGGCCTCAAGCACACAGCCGAAGAGCTTGGAATTCCGAAGACCAATTTCTGGATATACCCGAGCAACGACTACGACGCGGCCGTGCAGACATTTATCGATGATGAGAACGCGGAGTTTCCGGTCGTATACATCTCGTTCCCGTCAGCAAAGGACCCGGACTATCAGAACCGGCACCCGGGGACTGCGACGATCGAGATCGTGGCGCCCGCTCCGTTCGAGTGGTTCGAAAAATGGCAAGGCAGCACCTGGGGCAAGCGCGGCGAGGAGTATGAAACGTTCAAAGCTGAACTCGGCGAACGCCTGCTGGCACACCTTTACGACAAGTTGCCACAGGTCAAAGGCAAGGTGGACTACTACGAAGTATCCACCCCGCAAACGACGAACTGGTTTTCAGCGTACCAGTACGGTGAGCTGTATGGCCTCGAGCACACGGCCGAGCGACTGAAGCAACACTGGCTCGGCCCCCGAACGCCCATCAACGGCCTGTGGATGACAGGCCAGGATACGCTGACCTGTGGTGTCACCGGCGCGATGATGTCCGGAATGCTCACGACAACTGCGATGGTCGGCGTGCGCAAGATGTGGCCGCTATTAAAGCGGATCAACGCTTAGCGCGGGCCTGTTTTCCTTTATTACCGACTCGCCGCAACGTCTGCATACAAACAAATGCCAAGCCAGTCCGGCATCGTGCGGGCCAGGTGCGTGTTACCGTGAGTTCGAACTGACTTTTCACGTAGCGCTTTCTTTATTGGCACGTCACCGCGCCACACGCTCGCAAGATCGCGCACCGTTGAGTTGATATACAAGTCCACGTCCTTGCCCGGATCCTCCGAACACAAATCGACGTTGCCGTCGCAAGCCACCAACCACCATGTTTTGAAGCGTTCGAGTTCGTCGAACGCAAAACACAGCACGGTCTCGCCGTTCGGCAAACAATCTGTCTGCAGCCGCCGCTGCAGGTCCCACATCAGGAATTCGACATCAAGCTCGGTGTCGGTCATCTGCCCGCGCGCCCAGCGCATGCCCCACACAGCCAGGTGTTCGATCAAAGGCTCAAGCTCACGCCCACAAGCTGTCAGGTGATACTCGTGACTTTTTGCGCCCGGCGGACGCTTGCGAATAACAAGTCCCTTGTCCTCCAGCATCTTCAGGCGTTTGCTCAGCAGCGTTGGTGAGATCCGCGATAAGCCACGCTGCAATTCGTTGTAACGCGTCGTGCCGAGCAGCAATTCACGAAGGATCAACACTGTCCATCGCTCGCCAATGATGTCGCTGGCCTTGGCCACCGGGCAAAACTGTCCGTACTCCGGCATCTGTTCGTACCCCACCTCGTTCGAATCTAACTACATATACTGTAGCTGATTACTACATTCCGCGCAGTAGTTGGCACCACCCCCTTCTCTCTACCCTGCACTGGCGATGACGACATCGCATTTCAAAAACTGATATTTGGAGAAGATGATGACCGCACAAAATATTGCACGTACAGAAGAGCAGACCGTTAACGGCGTCACCGTCAGCACGGTGATGGGTATCGTTGGCGCCATTGAAGAGGATAGCGACAACGCACACTTTCAATTCCGGCTGAACAACCACTGGGTTGATGGCGGGCTTAACCGCAGTCGCATACAGGAGTACTTTGCACTTGGTCAGGAAGACGAGACTCGCACGGAACCGTTTATCGTCGATGCCGATGAACCGTGCGTAAACTCTGGCAGCGACAGTTCACCAAACCCTATGGAGTTCGTGCTGCATTCGTTGGCGAGTTGCCTGACATCAACACTGGTCTACCATGCCGCCGTGCAGGGCATCGAGATTGAGTCGGTTGAGTCCTCGCTCGAAGGCGACATGGATGTCCGTGGCATGCTGGGCATGTCTGAGGAATCGCGCAAGGCATTTAACGCTGTGCGCGTCCGCATGCTGGTGAAGAGCACGGCCGACGCCGACACGCTTAAAGAGCTCGCGTTGTTCTCACCGGTCTACGATATCGTCTCCAACTCGCTTCCGGTTGAGTTCGACCTGACCAAGGTCTGATTCATGACCGCAAAGGGCCGGGCACCGTTGCCAAGAAGGCAACGGTGTTCGGCTTCTTTGGGGCCTGACGAATTATTTCGCCGCTGCAAGTGCCTGGTCGATGTCTTCGAGAATGTCGTCGATGTGCTCGATACCGATCGACAACCTCACGAGGTCGTCGCTGACGCCTGACGCTTCAAGCTCTTCCGGCGACAACTGGCGGTGCGTCGTTGATGCCGGGTGACATGCCAGTGACTTGGCATCGCCGATGTTGACGAGGCGCGTGATCAAATCCAAAGCATCAATGAACTTGGTGCCGGCTTCTATGCCACCCTTGATGCCAAAGCTGAGAATCGCCGATGCACGGCCACCCATGTACTTGTCTGCAAGCGCTTTGAACGGGCTGTCCGGCAATCCCGCATAGCGCACCCACTCAACCTGCTCCTGCTGCTGCAGATGCTCCGCAACGATGAGCGCGTTTTCACACATCCTGTCCATACGAAGCGGCAGCGTCTCGATGCCTTGCAAGGCCATGAAGCTGGTCATCGGTGAGATTGCGGCGCCCATATTGCGCAGCGGCACGACGCGTGCGCGGCCAATATACGCCGCCTCTCCCAACGCCTCGGTGTAAACAACGCCATGGTAAGACACGTCAGGCTCGTTCAGGCGCCGGAAACGTTCTTTGTTCGCCACCCAGTCGAAGGTGCCAGAGTCGACAAGGGCCCCACCGATGATGGTTCCGTGGCCGCCCATGTACTTGGTCAACGAGTGCACGATGATATCGCAGCCCCATTTGAACGGGTTATTCAGGTACGGACTGGGAACCGTGTTGTCGACGATGACCGGTACGCCATGTGCGTGCGCCATCTCGGCTACTGCCTCCAGGTCAACTACGTTGCCAGCCGGGTTGCCGAGGGACTCGAGGTAGACCGCTTTGGTTCGATCGTCGATCAGCGCCGCCATCCCATCGATGTCGTCAGGGGCCGCGAAACGCGCGTTGATGCCGATCTGAGGAAACGTATGAGCAAACAGGTTGTAGGTACCACCGTACAACGTCGACGTCGTGACAAAATTGTCACCGGCCTCAGCGATCGTAAGCAGCGAGTACGTTGTTGCCGCCTGACCGGACGCCAGACACAGCCCGGCGAGGCCGCCCTCCATCGCAGCAACGCGTTGCTCCAATACTGCAGTTGTGGGGTTCATGATGCGCGAGTAAATGTTTCCCTCGACCTTGAGGTCGAACAGGTCCGCGCCATGCTGCGTGTTGTCGAACGCAAATGCGGTCGTCTGGTAGATAGGAACGGCGACGGCTTTCGTCGTCGGATCGGGCTCGTAACCGGCGTGTACTGCGAGTGTTTCAATTTTCATTTTTCTGTTTTCCCCTGGTAGACGACACTAAATGAGACCTTTCTGGCGTGTACGCAGAATACAGGAGGCGACAAATCACGCCAATGCTATGATCGCCGCATCCTCCCGGCTCATGAGGCAGCATGCTCAGCACTCTGGACACCAGCATCATCTTTGCCTACCTGGCGCTCATGATCGCTATCGGTCTCTACGCGAGCCGTAAGCAGGATTCCATAGAGGACTTCTTTGTTGCGGGCGGCAGGCTCGGTACGTTTTCCATCGCCTGCGTGTGGCTAGCCTCCTGGGTTGGCGGCGCCACGGTCGTCGGCGGTGTCGCCAAGGCCTACGAATACGGGATATCGGGCAGCTGGTACACGATCTGCATGGCGATTGGTTGCCTCACATTTGGGCTGTTCTTCGCCGCGCGCGTAAAGCGCTGGGGTAACGAACGCCAGTTGCTCACCTACCCCGACCTGATGGAGTCCGTCTACGATAGCCGCACGCGTATCGTTTCCACTATCACGACGATTTTTGCGTATGTCGGCTTTGCTGCCGGGCAACTCGCCGCGGCCGGTGCGATCCTGAGCACGCTGCTTGGCTGGGACTATTCGACCTCGCTGCTTCTCGCCAGCGCCATCATAGTCGTCTATACCGCGACCGGTGGATTCCTGGCCGTCACCTACACCGACTGGGTGCAGTTTGCCCTGCTGTTCATCGGAATTGTCATCATCGGTATCCCCATCGCGATCGCCAATGGCGGCACCTGGGAGGCACTGTCGACGGAGTTGCCAGCAGAGCATTTCAACCCGACCGGCTGGGGTGTTGCCACGATGCTGGCACTGGGCGTTTCCCTGCCTCTGAGTTTTTTCGTGGCGATGGACAATTACACGAGAATGTTTGCCGCCAGGAACGAACAGGTTGCCAAACGTGGCACGCTACTCGCGACAGTGTTTCTTTTGCCAATAGCGGTGGGCACTGTCTGGATCGGCATGACGGCCGTACTGACCCATCCGGGCATCGAGAACGGCGACAGCGTCTTGTCGACGTTCGTGATGGATGCATTTCCCGTAGGCCTCAAAGGTCTGATGCTCGTTGGTATTCTTGCCGCGCTCATGTCGACGGCGGATATCTGCATACTCACGGCAGCGGCAAATGGCAGCCGTGACATCTATCAACGCTACGTCAATCCGGAAGTCTCCCCGAAGAAGATGTTCAGGATCAGCGTGTGGCTTGCGGCGATCGTTGGCTTACTTGCGGCACTCATGGCCTGGCAAATGCAGGATGTCATAGGCATCCTGATTATTGCGTTCACGATCAATTCTGCCGCACTCGTCGTACCGACGTTTGCTATCGTTGCACAGAATAAAGTCAATGCGGATGCCGCCTTCTGGAGCATCACGCTGTCACTGATCACGGTCATCGGCTGGTATATCGGATCGACACTGGAACTCGCAAGCATTTTCACCATTGACCCGTTATGGCCTGGCCTTCTGGTATCAATTATCGTCTTCACCGGCATTAGTGTTGTTGCCGGTGTAAGAGAATGACGACACTTCCTGGACGGCGAACATAGCGACGTCCGCAAAACTATTCATCACGCAGGAGCTTGAGCAGACACCGTGGTAACTGAGGTCGTAACGTTTGATGGAGCCCCGCCGCCGGGGACAATTAACTTCGGTGTCGGTCAGCCTTCGGCCGACTTGCTGCCGGTCGATCTTGTGAGAACAGCCAGTGAGTCTTTCCTTGCCAGGGCACAACCGTTCGATTTGAACTACGGCGTCCCGCGAGGTGATGCTCGCTTTCTTGAGTCGCTGGCAGCGTTTCTAAGTGCGAACTACGGTTCCGCTGCAACGGCGGACGATCTGTTTGTTACGGGTGGCAACTCGCAGGCAATGGATATGGTATCCACGGTCTTTGCGAAACCCGGCGATACCGTGTTTGTCGAGGAACCGAGTTATTTCCTGGCGTTCCAGATTTTTCGTGATCATGGGTTGAACATCGTCGGCATCCCGATGGACGAGGGCGGACCCCGTATCGAGGCGCTTGAGCAGGCATTGACAATGCACTCGCCCGCGCTCCTGTACACGATCCCGAGTTTCCACAATCCTACCGGGCATAGTTCCTCGGCGAGCCGGCGGCAAGACATTGTGAGGCTGGCGCGAAAACACAAATTTCTGATCGTTGCCGACGAGCCGTATCAACTGCTGCATTACTTCGACAAACCGCCACCGGCCTACGGCACGATGACCGATAGTGGCGTTGTGATATCGCTGGGTTCGTTCTCCAAAATTCTCGCGCCGGCCATGCGCCTTGGCTGGATTCAAACATCGAACACACACATTGAAAAACTACTGACGATTGGATTCATACACAGTGGCGGGTGCATTAACCACATCAGCTCGCACATCGCCCGGCATGCCATCGACAAGGGATTGCTCGACACGCACGTCGAGATACTGCGCAAAACGTATCGCGGCCGTGTCGAAGCAATGGATGAAGCCCTTCACAAACATTTCGCTGGCCTCGCCGAGTGGTCACGACCGGACGGCGGTTATTTTTTCTGGTTACGCTTCGACGAGTCCGTCAACACAGGGCCGCTGCGCAACAAGGCACTCGTGCGCAAAACCGGGTTTACGCCCGGCTCCTTGTTCTCGAGTGAACGCAAACTGAGGAATTATGCAAGGCTCAGCTTTGCTCATTACGGCGAAGACGATATCCACGAAGGCATCTCACGATTTCGATCGCTGTTTAATTAGAGCGTCAACCCGGATGACACCGAGTTACACTCGCCCAAGTATTTTAGCGTGGATCCAATATGCAACGACTTACCCCTCGCCGGCTTGCCTTTTTGGCAACCATGCCTGCTCTGCTACTGCTCTGGTCGTGTCAGCAGGATGTGCCAGATGACAGCAGCGCCAATTCAGGAAGAGCCCCGGCTGATGCCCTGGATCGAGACACAGCCGATGCACGCAAGGCGCGGATTTCAATTCTCGAATACGAGGTCTTTATTGATCTCGTCTCGAGCGGGGACGAGTTTTCGGGTGATGTGACGCTGCGTTTCGATCTGTCGGACGCAACCACTGACCTGACAATCGATTTTACGGGTGGCTCGGTAATCGAGATGTCAGTGAACGATGCCCAGGTTGCTGCTAACTACAACGGTTACTTTATCTCCATCCCGGCCGACCAGTTACAGACAGGACCAAACAGTGTCCGGATTTCCTACAGCCACCCCTATGACGGCAACGGCACCGGCCTGCACCGCTTTGTTGATCCGGAGGATGGCCAAACCTACCTGTACACCTACTTGTGGCCCTACTACGCCAATCGACTCTTACCATCGTTCGACCAACCCGGCCTGAAGGCAACATTCGCCTTGAACGTGCTGGCTGCGCAAGACTGGACAGTTGTTTCATCGTCACCGGGATCGTCCGGGCCTGCTGAAAGCGGTTCGAGCCTATGGAACTTCGCCACGACACCAAAGATCTCGACCTACGTGTTCTCACTCCATGCCGGGCCTTATGCGGTCTGGGAAGACAACACGGGTGATGTTCCGCTGCGACTGTTCGCGCGCCAGTCGCTGGCCGAATTTGTCCCTGTCGATGAGTGGTTTGAAATCACACAGAACGGCATGCAGTTTTATGGCCGCTATTTCGATATTCCCTACCCGTTCGAGAAATACGATCAGGTAATCGTGCCGGAATTCAATATTGGCGGTATGGAGAACGTCGCAGCGGTGACCTACGCGGAGTCCTACGTGCAGCGCCAGGAAAGTGACCGCGCTCAGCGAGAAAGACGGGCAGGTGTTGTTCTTCACGAGCTCGCGCACATGTGGTTCGGTGATCTTGTCACGCACGAATGGTGGAACGGGATGTGGCTGAACGAAAGTTTCGCGACGCAAATGGCCGCGCTGGCGAAATTCGAGGTCACAGAATTTGACGATACGTGGCACGGCTTCTTTACCCAGGGCAAAAAGGCTGCATACCAGCGCGACAGCCGCGTCACGACACACCCGGTCGAGCAGCCTGTCAAAGGCACGGATGAGTTCTACAATCTGTTCGATGCGATCACCTATGTAAAAGGGGCGTCCGCACTCAAACAACTGCAACACCTGGTCGGCGCCGAGAACTACCGGCTGGGCGTTTCTGCCTATTTGAAGGAAAACTCCTTTGGCACGACGGAACTGGCCGACTTTATCGGACACCAGGAGAAAAGCGCCGACGTGTACCTCGGCGACTGGTCCGATGAATGGCTTCTAAAGCCCGGCTTTAATACGCTTGCCGTTGAGATGACGTGTGACGATGGTGTCCTGACGTCCCTCGCCATCATGCAGTCTGCACCTGCGGACCACCCGTATCTTCGGATGCATCGTGTTGACGTGGCCTTATACGACGTTGATAACAATGGCGTGCTCGCCGCCGGCGATATCTTGCCGATACAGATCGAAGGCGCGCGTACCGAGATTGCAGTGCCCGACGGACGGGCATGCCCCGTACTCGTAAACCCCAATCACAACGACTGGACCTTTGCGAAAATTGCACTACGTGACGAGGATGCGACCGTACTTCGCGAACAACTCGGCGATATCGAAGACCCCATGTCTCGGTCAATATTCCTGACGGCGTTGTTTGACAAGGCCATGGCGGGTGGCATGCCTATAGCCGACTATGCGCGCCAGGCATTGCGGCTTGCTGACACGGAAACGAACATGCGAGTGCTCGAGCAGATCACCTCATCGCTTGTCGAGGCTGCAGCGATGATGAACCGGCTGCGCCCGGAAACAGACAACGCATTGCCGCGCCTGCTCGGCGATATCGAGACACTCGGCCTGCGCCGCTCGCATTACGCGCAGACCCAGGACCTCAAGCACATGTGGCTGAACATGTTCCTGAATGTAGTGTCGAGCAAATCGGGACTTGGCACAGCAAGAGCCATCCTCGATGGCAAAGCCGAAATCGATGGCATCGAAATCTCGCCTGAAATCCGCTGGAGGCTGCTCACCATTTTAAGCCGTCATGGTGCGACCGACGTTGCCGAGCTTCTGCAGAAAGAGCTGTCTCGAGACCCTTCCGACTTTGGTGAGCGAAGGGCTCTCTCGGTTCGTGCCGCAGCACCCGACGCTGCCGTCAAGGAGCGCTGGCTCGCTGAACTGCAAAACCCGCAGTCGACAACCGGCCTCGCCCGGCAACGTGCCGTCATGGCGGAGTTGTTCCCTGCCACCCAGACGGACTTGCAGCTCGGACAGCTCGACAAGATTCTCGGGGCACTGCCGGAGATGAGTCGCAACGTCGACCCGTACTTCCTGTCGAGCTACACAAGCAGTCTTTTGCAGCCAATGTGTCGGCCAGAAAGCACCGCACTCATGCAGGCGGCCCTGGATGATTACGCAGAGCAGTTGAACCCGACAACACTGCGATTCCTGCGTGAGGCGCACCAGGCCGATGTAGAATGCCTGTCGATACGTGCTGCACAATAGGGACAATTAACGGAGACCAACATGGCACGAATAACCGCACTACTGACATCCGGCATGGCCGTTCAGATCAGCAACGGACGACACGAATGGCGCGCCGACGAGCCAGCCAGTGTCGGCGGAACCGATACCGGGCCCAATCCCTACGAGTTGTTGCTCGGCTCTCTTGCCGCATGCACCTGTATCACGATATCGGGGTACTGCCGACACAAGGGCCTGGATCTGACGTCAGTCAGCACCTCGTATGACTTCAAGCGCATTCATGCCGACGACTGCGAGAACTGTGACGACGATGCCGAGGGCATGATTGATCACATCACGAGCAACGTACACATCGAAGGCGACTTCGACGATGCGCAACGCATGCGCATCGCACAAATCGCCACGCGTTGCCCGGTGCATAAAACCCTGACGAATGGCATCCACATCGAAGACAATGCAACATTTGGCGTGGGGGACTAGTCATGCAGATCAGGGCACTCATCAGCGTTGCATTGCTCTCGATACCCACGCTCGTCCTGACGAGCGAGCCGACGGCGTTGCAGCAAATCATGCAGGACTTGAGTGAAAACCTCATCGAGATTAGCGACGGGCTGCTAAACCACGACCTGGCGCTGACAGCCAAGGGTGCGAAGGCCATTGCCGAGCACCCAAAGATTCCGCCCGAACAGGTGAAAATTGTTGCACAGGAACTTGGACCTG
>Ga0316192_10003197_pt1 | contig 11928 bp, 7 predicted proteins | sample MerIslwburrow_MG_FD_204931 | JGI IMG/M metagenome (GOLD analysis project Ga0316192, IMG submission 204931) | Coastal sediment microbial communities from Maine, United States - Merrow Island worm burrow | ecosystem: Environmental > Aquatic > Marine > Coastal > Sediment | place: USA: Maine...
AAACCGAGGAGTACTTGAGAAAGGAGGGGCTCGAGTTCCTCTTGGGCTGGATGTTCCTTCAGGCCCTGCTTCATGAGGAGGTTGGCGCCAGCCCAGACGATGCAGGTCAGGTAGCTCGGATCGAAGCCTGGTGGGAGTTGGTCAACGGAGTTTCCGAGGTGGCCGAGAACTCTGACTACAGGGTCTCGGACATCCTCGATCGAGTGAAAAGAGCCAGCAGCCGATGAACCAGTGCCCCGCCAGAGGCCGAATGGGTTGAGGCGTCCGGCGCTTCGCCCCGGTCGGTCTTTGGGGGCTTGGGGTCTTGGGGTCCTGGGGTCTTGGGGTCCTAGGCAGATAGCCATCATCTTAGTGAGGTCCGTCCGGGTGGTTCGCAGGCGGACGGCGGCGGCATTGTAGGGGAGCCCCTTGCGGGCTCCCGCGGGAGGGGTCAAGCCCCTCCCCTACATTCCTGTAGTCGGGGGACACAATACTGATTTCAAACGTTGGTGGGAGCAGAAGGGACGGGATCGCGTATCCTGCCCCACCGGTCGATCGAAATGAGTATTGTGTCCCTCGCCACTTGGTTGTCATGTGGAGGTCCCCCAGCCAGGACCCCAGGACCCCAGGATCCCAAGACCCCAAGACCCCAGGACCCAAGACCCCAAGACCCCAAGACCCCAAGACTCCAGGACCCAAGTCCCCTAAGCCCCCATCCGCCCACTAGGCCCTCGAGTCTCCGGTTCGAAGACCAGGAGAACTACCGAGTGTGGCGCGAGCCTGATGGCGTGACCTCGAATCCGACGGGTACGAAGGCTCGAGGTATTGAGAATCTGCCTCCACTGCCCGAAGGATTTAGTCTCCGGCAGCTCGAACAGGTGGGTGTGGCCGTCGCTGTTGAACACCGCCAGTGTGGCCTTTCTGGCTGCCGGCCAGAGGAGGCCGAATGGCTCGGGACGATGACGGTTCCAATCGGCCTGGGTCATCTCGGAACCGTCGATCGAGATCCAGACGAGCTCCCGGTTCGCCGAGATCCCCTCAGCGAGGGGTAGGTCCAGGTCTCGCCTGGCGGCGAAGGCCTGGCGCGTGAATTCCAAGGTCTCCAGCTTGTCCGCGTCGAGATCCCAATCGACCCAGGTACTCGGACTGTCGTGGCAGTAGGCGTTGTTGTTGCCCTGCTGGCTGCGTCCGAGCTCATCTCCATGACTGAGCATGGGAACCCCCTGCGACAGCGCGAGTGAGGCCAGAAAACAACGCTTGATGCTTAGCCGCTGGAGCCGGATGGGCTCTGACTGCGTGGGTCCCTCGACGCCCCAGTTGCGACTCAGGTTGTGGTTGTGCCCATCGCGATTCTCCTCGCCGTTGGACCAATTGTGTTTCTCCTCGTAGCTGACCAGGTCCTCCAACGTGTATCCGTCGTGGCTGGTCACGAAGTTGACGCTGGCCCTGGCAGGCCTGTCCGCTGCCTCGAAGATCACAGGGCTACCCGCTATGGAATCGGCGAATCCCCTGGTTGTTGCCGGATCGGAGCGCCAGAAGCCGCGGACTCTGTCCCGATACCTATCGTTCCACTCAGACCAGCTCGGTGGGAACTGGCCCAGACGGTAGCCCTCGGGTCCGAGGTCCCACGGCTCGGCGATCAACTTGACCTTCGACAGCACGGGATCGGACTCGATCGCCGCAAAGAAAGGGGAGGCTGGATCGAAGTACCTTTCGGTGCGACCGATGCTCGCAGCCAAATCGAAACGGAAGCCGTCGACGCGCATCTCCGTGACCCAATATCGGAGGCAGTCGAGTAGAAATCGGACGACGACCGATTGACCGGTGTCGAGCGTGTTTCCACAGCCCGTGAAGTCCTGGTAGTAACGTGGCTCATCAGGCTGTAGCCGGTAGTAGATGGAGTTGTCCAGGCCGCGAAACGCCAGGGTCGGACCGAGATGGTTGCCCTCGGCGGTGTGGTTGAACACCACATCCAGCAGCACTTCGATGCCGGCGGTGTGTAGCCCCCGGACCATTTCCTTGAACTCCCGGACCTGCGTGCCGTCATCTGCTGTGGCGTACCCTGAGTGGGGAGCGAAAAGCCCCAGAGGGTTGTAGCCGAAATAGTTGGTGAGCCCCCGACGGGCCAGGTGTTCTTCCGTGGCGATCTGGTGGACCGGTAGAAGCTCGACAGCCGTGACTCCCAGGCTCTCGAAATGCTCGATGACCGGCTCCTGGATCAAGCCGAGGTAGGTGCCGCACAGAGGCTCAGGTACGCCCGGATGTAGCCGGGTCATGCCCTTGACGTGACACTCGTAGATGAAGGTCTCCTCCCAGGGCGTCGACGGAGGCCTGTCGTCCCGCCAGTCGAAGCTCGGATCGACGACGACGGAGCGGGGAACGTGGGGTGCACTGTCCTCGAGGTTCGGCAAGTCGTCGCTTTCGAAGCGGTGTGAGCCGAAGAGGGCGTGATGCCAGTGAAGCTCTCCTGATAGGGCGCGAGCTGCCGGATCCATCAGCAGCTTCGCGGCATTGAAACGATGCCCGGCTGCGGGCTCCCATGGACCGTCGACCCGAAAACCGTACGGCTGACCGGGTCCGACATCCGGGAGTGAGCATGTCCATAGGTCCGGGGAGACGCGCTGCAGGCTCACCCGGCCCGATTCCCGCGCCGGGTCCGTGGTTTCGAAGAGACAGAGCTCGATGTTTGTCGCGTTGGCCGACCTGACGCTGAACCGCGTCCCGTTCCCGGTCCAGATGGCGCCGGGTTCCGGGTCCAGCCTTGGGTCGGGGTGCTTCACGGTGTCGGCTCTTGTGAGTCAGCAGGGAAGCGTCCTGACAAGACCGCGAGCCGTCGCAGCCGTGCAGCGGACCTGGAATCTGCCATGTCCTGCTGTAGCCTCCACCCCCAATTGCCCTCGCTGGAGGCTGGAGTATTCATGCGATCCTGACTACCGAGGCCCAGGATGTCCTGCATGGGGAAGATCGCTAGGTCGGCGACCGAATTGAGAATGACGCGAATCAGGTCCCAGTGAGCCTCGGTGCCATCTCCGCCCACGTAGTCGACGACAGATCTGTACTCTTCAGGAGCCAGCTTGTCGAGCCAGCCAGCTGCAGTGTCGTTGTCATGGGTTCCGGTATAGGCGACCGTGTCTCGACTGTAATTGTGGGGTAGGTGCTCGCTATCATGGGAATCGAATCCGAACTGCAGGACCTTCATGCCGGGCAGTCCGAGCTGCCGCTTCAAGTCCCTGACCTCGGGAGTGATGAGACCCAGATCCTCAGCCACGAGAGGCAGGTCACCCAGGACCTCTCGGAGTCTCTCGAACAGGCCCGGACCGGGACCTGGCTCCCAGCGTCCGTGGACCGCCGTCGGCTCGCAAGCATCGATCTCCCAGTAGCTGGAGAAGGCTCGAAAGTGGTCGATGCGAACCATGTCGTAGAGGGTCAGACTGAAACCCAGACGCTGGATCCACCATTGATATCCGTCCGCCTCGTGACGCTGCCATTGAAATACCGGGTTGCCCCAACGCTGACCGGTCGCGCTGAAGTAGTCCGGCGGCACACCAGCCACGAAGGTTGGCTGCCCCTCGGCATCTACCTTGAACAAGTAACGGTGCGCCCAGACATCGGCGCTGTCCAGGGCGACGTAGAAGGGCATGTCTCCGAGCACGCGTACACCGACCTGTGCGGCGGCTTCCTTCAGACGAGACCACTGAGAAGCGAAGAGATACTGGACGAACTTGTGGTAGCCGATCTCTTGCTGCAGCTCCCGCCTGGCTGCGGTCATGCTTGCTGCCTCCCGGCCGCGGAGATCGGGAGGCCAGTCGGACCATGGCTTGCCCTTGAAGTGATTCTTGAGAGAGGCGAAGAGGGCCCAGTCCTCGAGCCACGGAGCCTGCTCCGGTTTGCCAGACCAGACTTCGATTTGCTCTAGCTGTCGAGCTGAACCGGACTCTTGAAACCGATGCCACGCAAGCCTCAGCAGCCCGGTCTTCCAGGCTCCAACCTTGCCGAACTGGACACTCCCAGTGTCGAAATCTGGTGCATCCAGATCACCGGCAGTCAGAAATCCGGCTTCTACAAGGTCCAAGGGAGAAATCAGCATCGGGTTGCCGGCATAGGCTGATGACCCGTCGTAGGGCGAGTGGTTGGCACCGGGTGGAACCAGAGGCAGCATCTGCCAGATCGTCTGGCCGGCCTCCTGCAGCCAGTGTAGAAAGAGGTGGGCATTCTGTCCGAGATCGCCTATACCGTAGGGCCCCGGCAGGGAGGTGGGGTGTAGAAGAATGCCCGAGGCTCGTCGAGTCATGGGCGGGATGATAACCTGACGCGCTGAAATTCCCCGGGGGTGATGAGTATTCCCCCCGTGTCCTCAAGAATTCTAGACCCTATCGCGAGGTGTTGGATTTGTCCGAAAGAAAGCAACGTATCAAGATACCGTGTCGCCAGGTGGCCGACATCGAGCTTCCCCGAGAAGTAGACCGACTGTACGACCTGGCCTATAACTTATGGTGGAGCTGGATGCCACGCGCCCGACAGCTCTTTTCCTCGATCGACGTGGAGTCCTGGGCCCGTTATCGCAACCCGGTGGATCTTCTTCTCAACGTCGATCGCACCCAGTGGGAGCAGCTCGTCAGCAGCGATGCCTTCATGGGATCGTATTCGCGGGTCATCCAGGATTTCGACAGGTACATGAACGGCGCGGTCGAGACCTGGTTCGACCGGCGCTATCCGGATCATGAAGGGGGCCCCATGGCGTACTTCTCCATGGAGTACGGTCTGGATACTTCCCTGGCCATCTACTCGGGTGGACTCGGGGTGCTCAGTGGGGATCACTGCAAGAGCGCCAGCGACTTGGGGTTGCCTTTCGTTGGTGTCGGTCTTCTCTACCGTTCAGGGTACTTCCTCCAGGCCATCGATGCCGATGGTTTCCAACAGCACATTTACCCCGACTACGACTTCAACCGCCTGCCGGTCAGACCGGCCATGGATGAGAGGGGTAGAGACGTCGTCGTCGTCGTGCCACTACCTGGCCGAGAGGTCAAGGCCAGGGTCTGGGTGGCACAGGTCGGCCGAGTTCCCATCCTGCTTCTCGATACCGATCTGCCGGCCAACGATCCCTCGGATCGACCCATCGCCAAGGTGCTGTACGTGCGCGGCCGAGAGATGAGGCTGGTGCAGGAGATGGTTCTGGGTGTTGGCGGCGTGAAGGCACTTGGGGCCCTGGGCATCACGCCTGCCCTCTGGCATATCAACGAAGGGCACAGTGTTCTTCTGCAGCTGGAACGAATGAGAAAGATGATTGCGACCGAGGGGCTCGACTTCGAGACGGCTCTCGGCATGGTCGGCCGAAATGTCGCGTTCACGACCCATACTCCCGTGGCGGCAGGCAACGAGCAATTCGACCCTGAGCTCGCCACCACCTACCTGAATCTCTGGTCCGAGCCCCTGAAGACGAGCTCGGAGCGTCTGCTCAAAGTAGGCAATCCAGACCACGGCGAACCTGACCAGCCGTTCAACTTGACGGCTTTCGCTCTGCGCACCAGCAGCTTCGCCAACGGCGTGAGTCGCTTGAATGCGGAGGTCGCGGACCGCATGTGGCGACATCTGTTTCGCGATACTCCCGTCGAGGAGCCGGTGGTTCAGCCCATCACCAACGGGATTCACCTACCGACCTGGTTGGGAGTCGAGCTGCAGAACCTTTTTGCGCTGCGGCTCGGATCGGAGTGGCAGGAGAAGCTGCTGGATCCTGAAGCCTGGGAGTTCGTCTACGAGATCTCCAATGAAGACCTCTGGGCGGCGCATCGGTCTCAGAAGGAGCGACTGCTGCGATTCTCGAGATCGCGTCTTCTAGAGCAATACGCGCGGCATGGGAGATCGCCGTCCAAGCTCAGAGAGGTGGCGGCCTTCTTCGAGGGCGAGGCCCTGACGATCGGCTTTGCCCGCAGGTTCGCCACCTACAAGAGAGCGGGCCTGCTGTTCAGTGACCTGCACCGCTTGAGAGGCATCGTCCGCAGCACCGATCGACCTGTGCGTATTCTGCTTGCTGGCAAGGCCCATCCTGCGGATCGGCCTGCCCAGGAGCTGATCCAGCACCTCTTCATGCTCAGCCGGGAGCCCGATCTCGAGGGTCGGGTCGCCTTCATCGAGAACTACAACATGCGGGTGGGTCGCATGCTCGTCCAGGGCGTAGACGTGTGGCTGAACACACCGCGGCGTCCGCTCGAGGCGAGTGGCACCAGCGGCCAGAAGGCGGCGGTCAACGGTGTGCTCAACTGCAGCATCCTCGATGGCTGGTGGCCGGAAGGCTTCGACGGCGAGAACGGCTGGGTGATCGGCGGTGGCGAGACTACGGCCGAAGAATGGGTGCAGGATCGACAGGACGCCAACTCGCTCTACTCGACGCTCGAGGAACAGATCCTGCCCAGGTACTACGAGCGCGATGAGCAGGGATTGCCAGTGCTGTGGATCGACATGATGAAGCGGTCTATTGCCTCGATCGGAGCCCGCTTCACGGCCAGCCGAATGGTTCGGGAGTACACTGATCGGGCGTATATGCCTCTGGTTGTCGCGAAATCGGGTTCGAAGCGAGAGTAGCGGTGCCGAGCCCAGGGCCATTCAGACGCTTCCGCCGGGGGAACCAAGGTCCGACGGAGGAGAATGCCACGTGACAACGATCCAGATCCTCGACGATCGGCTGATCAGTCAGATCGCGGCCGGGGAGGTCGTCGAGCGCCCGTCTTCGGTCGTCAAGGAGTTGGTGGAGAACTCTATCGACGCCGGCGCCCGATCGATTCGAGTCGATCTCGAAGCCGGTGGCAAGCGCTCCATTCGCGTCGTGGATGATGGGCTCGGTTTGGAGCGCAACGATGCTCTGCTGGCTTTCGACCGCCACGCCACGAGCAAGATCGTCAGCTTCGATGACCTGCAGGGTGTTGCGACCCTGGGGTTTCGTGGCGAGGCGCTCGCCGCGATAGCGGCCGTGGCTCGTGTCGAGATGACCACGGCTGTGGAGCCGGGCGAAGGTCATCGTATCCGGATCGATGGAGGGCATATCCGGTCGGTGGAGCCGACAGCTCACCCGAAGGGTACAGTGGTCGAGGTCCGATCGCTGTTCTTCAACGTTCCGGCGCGCCGCAAGTTTCTCAAGACCGTCCGCACGGAGTTGCGCCGAGCCACGGAGGTTGTCCAGGGTTACGCTCTGGCAAGGCCTGAGATCGGCTTCTCTCTGACGCACGAAGGCCGCACCCTCTTGGAGGTCTCACCTGCCGGGGATGATCTCGAGGCGGCAAGGCGTCGAATCGGTGAGCTGTTCGGCGCTCCGGCAAGTCGAGAGTTGGTGGAGTTCTCTCGGCAGGGGCCCGGAGGGGAGCGGATCTGGGGGTTTGTGGGAAACCGCAAACAGGGTCGCGGTCGGCGGATATTCACTTTCGTCAATCGTCGACTCCTGAGGGATCGGACCGTGATGGCCGCCTTCTATCGCACAGTGCGGGAGTCCTGGCGAAGCGAGGACTTTCCTGGCCTCTTCCTTTTTCTGGATACTCCTCCCGAAGAAGTGGATGTCAACGTACACCCCCAGAAGGCCGAGGTTCGTTTCCGGGATGGACGATTCTTCGGCAGACTCTCGTCGTCTTTGCGAGAGGCGCTGGAGCGAGCAAGGGGTGAGGAACCAGCCCCCTTGGTGGAGCCTCACGGTTTGCCCAGTGCTCCCCTTGCCTGGCAGGGTCTCGGTCAGCGATCCGACGGCTGGCTCGGGTCTGGAGGTGGGCAAATCGACTCGAGCGAGATCAGGGAGCTCGACATGAGCGGGCCGGGGGAACCGGGTGGAAGATTGGCCGATGTGACTTTCGCTCCCCTCGACAGATCGCCGGTTCCGTTGAGTGGCCGATCGGGCGAATCGCGTCCCTTTCGGCTTCTCGGCCAGTACAAAGGGACCCTCATTCTGCTCGAAGGGCCCGACGGCCTGTATCTCATTGATCAGCACGTGGCCCACGAGAGGGTCTTGTACGAGAGATTCCGCCGCCAGCTGACAGAGACCGTGGTCCGAAGTCAGCAGCTCCTGGAGCCGATCCTCATGGAGCTGGCCCCGGCAGAAGCGATGAGGCTGGCCGAAATGGGCCCAGATCTGGAGCAGCTGGGCTTCTCACTCAGTGAGATGTCGGGCAATGTCATGGCCGTAACGGCCACACCTGCCGTCCTGACCCCTGGGCTGGCCGAGCAGATGCTGGCCAACCTGGCAAGTGAGACCAGCGACGGAGAAGCGACGGCGGAAGACCTCAAGGAGCGCTTGCTACAAGCTCTGGCTGCCAGCCAGTCCTGCCGTGCGGCGGTGAAGATGCATCATCAGCTGTCTGCCGAGGAGATGGAATCCCTAATGACCGAGCTCTTCGTGGCGGACCAGCCCTTCGCCTGTCCTCACGGCAGACCCATCGTCCTGAAGATGGCAGACATCGAGCTAGAGCGTCGGTTCGGCCGTCGGTGAGAAGCAGACGCCCCGCGAGTGTCGCAGCGGCGGCGGGGCAGTGCTAGCATGGCGCGCGATGTTGGAGAACCTCATATCCCTGTCTCGGCTCGAGGAGCGTCTGCGCTACAGCTTTCGACAGCCGAGGCTTCTCGAAGCGGCGCTCACTCATACCTCCTGGGCGAACGAACAGGGGGTGGAAGACGACTACGAGAGGCTGGAGTTCCTCGGCGATGCCATTCTGGGGGCGGTGGCGGCCAGCTGGCTTTACGAAAGTCGTCCAGAGCTGGACGAAGGGGAGCTGTCGAAGCTCAAGAGCTACGTCGTTAGCGAGTCGGTTCTCGCAGAGCATGCCGAGCATCTCGGTCTTGGAGAGCACCTTCGGCTGGGGGTAGGGGAGAGCCGGTCTGGGGGACGGGAGAAGCGATCCTTGCTGGCCGATGCCATGGAGGCCGTACTTGGAGGTGTCTACCAGGATGGTGGGTTCGATGCGGCCAGGGGAGTGGCTGTGGAGCTCCTGGAAATGGCGCTGGGAGAGCGAGTCGAGATTCCCGAGCTTCGAGACTCCAAGACGGCCCTTCAGGAGGCGGTCCAGGCGAGAATCGGGAGCCTGCCGGAGTATCGCCATGTTGGCGAAGAGGGGCCGGACCACCAGAAGCGGTTTCTTGTCGAGTGCTGGGTCGGCGGCCGGCTGTTGGGTGGCGGTGACGGGAGCACCAAGAAGCAGGCGGAGCAGCGGGCGGCCAGGTTGGCCCTTGCCGTGCTGGAAGGTGAAACCCAAGAGAGCGACAGCGTTCTTCAATGAGAATTGACCACCTGGCGGGTGGGTGGCGATAGGACGGCGAGATGCAGAGGATCAAGGAGCTACCGACACGAATCGGTGAAGAAGTCATCCTGCGGGGCTGGCTGGTGAATGCCCGCTCGAGCGGCAAGATCGCCTTTTTGCAGGTCCGGGACGGCAGTGGTGTTGTGCAGGCCGTCGCCAGCCGGGCAGAGCTTTCAGAGCGGGCCTGGGAGGACGTGCAAAGAGTCGCTCAAGAATCTTCCCTTCGGCTGACCGGTATCGTGAGTGAGGATCCCCGGTCTCCGAGCGGCGTCGAGATCCACCTGAGCGATTTCGCCGTCGAGCACCTGTCGGAAGAGTTCCCGATCACCAAGAAGGAGCATGGCACCGGCTTCCTGATGGAGCATCGCCATCTCTGGCTTCGCTCCAGTCGTCAGAGAGCGGCGCTCAGCGTCAGAAGCGAGGTGTCACAGGCCATCCGGGACTTTCACTACGAGAGGGGCTTCGTTCTCATCGATTCACCCATCCTGACTCCGGCCGCATGTGAAGGAACTTCAACTCTGTTCGAAACCGACTACTTCGGTGAGCAGGCCTACCTGAGTCAGTCGGGGCAGCTCTACCTCGAGCCAGCGGCAGCTGTCTTCGGCAAGGTCTACTGCTTTGGCCCGACCTTCAGGGCCGAGAAGTCGAAGACGAGGCGCCATCTCATGGAGTTCTGGATGGTGGAGCCCGAGGTCGCCTTCCTGGAGTTCGCAGGCCTGTGTGATCTGGCCGAGGAGTTCATCAGTTATCTGGTAGCCCGCGTGCTCGATCGCTGCGCCGAAGATCTGAAGGTTCTGGAGAGAGAGATCTCCAAGTTAGAAGCAGCGACCAGTCCGTTCCCCAGGATCACCTATACAGAAGCTATCGAGACGCTCCAGAAGACGGGGGTATCGATCGTGTGGGGCGAGGACTTTGGCGGCGATGACGAGACACTCCTGGCCGAGCAGTTCGACCGGCCCGTGCTGGTGACTCACTATCCTGCCGCCCTCAAGGCCTTCTATATGGAGCCGGATCCGGAGAATCCGGAGTTGGCTCTGGCTCTCGATGTGCTGGCTCCAGAGGGCTACGGCGAGATCATCGGTGGAAGCCAGAGGATCCACGATCATGACCTACTCAAGCGACGGCTCGAGGAGCACGAGTTGCCGCTCGAGGCCTTTCAGTGGTATCTGGATGTGCGGCGGTACGGGACGTTTCCTCACAGTGGCTTTGGAATGGGTATCGAGAGGTTCGTGGCATGGGTGTGCGGCCTGAAGCACCTGCGTGAGACGATTCCGTATCCACGCATGCTGAACAAGATCTACCCCTGACTTGTTCGAAACTTCTCGCTCCCTTACCTACGCCGCCCTGGCGGTGCTGATCCTGATCTGGGGTACCACGTGGGCGGTCATCCGAGTAGGCCTGCGGGGACTTCCGCCTTTCACCGGTGTGGCGCTGCGATTCGGCATCGCGGCGGTTGTACTGTTCGCTGCCGCCGGACTCTTCGGGCTGAGGCTCAGTCGAGGTCGTCGCGCTCTGGCCCTTGGGGGAGTCAACGCCGCGCTGGCCTTTTCCCTGTCGTACGGAGTGGTCTATTGGGCCGAGCAGTGGGTCCCTTCGGGTCTCGCGTCCGTCCTGTTCTCTACATTCCCCTTGATGGTTGCTGGGTTGGCCCATTTCCTTCTACCGGGCGAGCGCATTCAGGCGGCCTCGGCTGTGGGCATGCTCGTCGGGTTCCTGGGTGTACTGGTCATCTTCTCGGAAGATCTGGCGGCTGTGGGCGGACAGGAGACCGTTACGGCCTCGGTGGTATTCCTGCTGTCTCCGCTGGCCGCCGCGGTAGCCAATGTAGTGGTCAAGCGTTGGGGCAGGGGTATTCACCCTTTATCCCTGACAGCTCCGCCCATGGCCGCCACCGCCGTGGTCATGGGCACAATGGCCGCGCTCTTCGAGAGGGACCGGAAACTCACCTTCGATGCGAGCTCGGTAGGGGCGTTGCTCTATCTCGCGATCGCCGGCACCGCAGTGACCTTCTTTCTGTACTTCTGGCTGTTGGAGCGCCTTCCGGCGACCCGCTTGTCCCTCATCACCTACGGGATCCCAGTCGTGGCTGTGAGCGTCGGAACCCTGGTGCTCGGGGAGCCCTTTACGGGCCGAATGTTCATCGGCTCGGCGCTCGTATTGATCGGTGTCGCTCTGGCGGTGCGGTTCTCGCGGCGCCGACGGGGTTCGGCCTAGCTGCGCCAGGTTGATTTGCGAGAGCTCATCGTCGAGGGGGAGCAGTCGGGCTCAGGACCTGGCGGTATCACGACCGTTGCGACGCAAGAGAGTCTTCCAGGTCCTCAGGTCCTCGGCCAGCTCCTTGAGAGCCGACGCCCAAGAGCCTCTGGCCATGCTCCAGAGAAGGAGCGCTGCCAGGAGCACTGCGCAAACCGTTTCTAAGATCCCTGCAGATTCGGTGGCGGCGAGCGACATTGGCGGCCGCAGTGTGATGCCCAGACGATCGAGGGCGAGGTCGAGCACGTAACCCATTCCGAGCGCGGTTACGATGACGCTACCCAGGTAAATGGCGACGAACCGCCGGCCGAAGACTCGCGCGATCACAACCAGGGAAGAGGCGTTGGTGGCGGGTCCAGCCAGCAGGAAGACCAATGCCGCTCCGGGGCTGATTCCCTTGAGCATCAGGGCAGCGGCAACCGGCGTG
>Ga0316192_10003198_pt1 | contig 11928 bp, 9 predicted proteins | sample MerIslwburrow_MG_FD_204931 | JGI IMG/M metagenome (GOLD analysis project Ga0316192, IMG submission 204931) | Coastal sediment microbial communities from Maine, United States - Merrow Island worm burrow | ecosystem: Environmental > Aquatic > Marine > Coastal > Sediment | place: USA: Maine...
CAACCAAAAATCATAAACCTGATCGCCCTCAAAGTGGCAGAGAAACTTTATGGGTTCGATTGAACCCATGTTGCTCTGCAGGCCGGTTTACTGCGCCCGCTGGACTGCGTTACGGCTCCCTTGTGGTCAACCAGACCACGGCGGGAACCGTGCCTTGCCAGCAAACGCAGAAAACCGGTCAAACGATCCCATCTAAGTGAAGCATGCTCTAGGGTGTCAGGACTTGTTGGGCTTCTCAGCACCCGAAGCAGTCGGCGCCGAGACCGGGTCCGGGTCCGGCAAACCTTGCTTGAGCTTTTTGCGGATCTTGATTGCGTTCTCATCGGTCGGGCTTGAATCAAGCGCATACTGCCATTGGAACCTGGCTTCCAGCTTGCGGCCAACCCGCCACAGGGCATCACCGAGATGATCGTTGATGACAGCATCTTCGGGGCGCAAACCGGCGGCACGTTCGAGCAGTTTCGCCGCCTCATCATAGCGTCCCAACTGGTAGTGTCCCCAGCCGAGACTGTCGACGATATAGCCGTCATTGGGGCGCAATGAAACGGCTCTCTCGACCATCTCAAACGCCTCCGGCAGATTGATGCGCTTTTCAATCAGCGAGTATCCGAGATAGTTCAGGACGGATGCCTGCTCAGGCTGGTAGCTCAAAGCCTTGCGGAAATCCGGTTCGGCTTTTTCCCACTGCCCGGCGCGCTCATGAGCAATGCCGCGGAAATAATATACCGACCAGTTTTTCGCGCCGGGCTCCTCGACCTGTGCAAGCGCACGCGTATAAGTGTCGGCAGAATCAAGCCATTTTTCGTTCAGGCGGTAGAGATTACCCAGGGACAGCAGCGCATTATAGTTCGCTGGTTCGCGTGCAATCAGCGCCGTCAACACCTTCTCCGCCTCGTCAAACCGCTTCAACTGGTTGAGATTGGTGCCTATCTGTATGTCGGCACTGGAGCGCAACAGCGAATCCGGCTTGATCCTGCCATAGGCTTCGATGGCCTGCTCGTGCAGCTTCATCTGGGTATAGACTTCGCCCAGCAGCGTCTGGCCCTCGGAAAATTCAGGATAGCTGGCCAAAGCAAGCCGGGTATAAACCAGAGCGATATCGATGGAGCGTTCATCGGTCAGCGCCCCGGCAATGGAATACAGCGCTTCGGCGGAACCGCCTGCCGCGCTGCTGATAAACGGTTCAGCCGGTTTGCCTGCTTTCAGATCGTCCAGTGCACCACGCACCAGCGGGTTGTTCTGGGTCGCTTTCAGGAACAGTTCATATACCTTTGCCGCCTGGTCCTTGCGGTTGGTGCGTTGCAGGTAGTTGCCATAGGCCTGAACCACGCGCAGCGACGTGCCGGCCTTCTCATAGGCCGATTTGTAGAACACCTCCGCCCGGTTGTGGTTCTTGACCATGTCGGCCATCAGTCCGGCATGAAACAGCCGGAAGTTTTCGAACGCCTGATTGCGCTTCAGCTTGTCGAGTTCTGCCAGCGCGGCGTTGAGATTGTTAGCCGAGGCGTAGGTCCAGCCGGTGAGCAGGGCCGCGGACAATTCACCAATGGGTGTGTAGGCCGATTTCTGGAAATACTGACGCGCCAGCGCGGCCTTGCCTTCGCGCATGGCCTTGAGGCCCAGAACCAGCAGGGACAATCTGTGCTGGTCATTGAACTTGAGGACACGCTCGGCAAACCGTTCGGCAGATTCAATGTTGCCTGACGACACCTCCAGCGTGAAGGCGCGCTCAATCAGAAGCGGATTGTCGGGATCGGTTTCCAGGGCGCGGGCGATGTAACGTGCGGCAATCCCGGTATCGCGCTGCCGACTGGCAAACCGCCCGGCAAGATAGCTGCCCGACGGAGACGCCCGGTCGATACGCAATGCAGCGTACGGGTCAACGTCTTTCGATTGCGCAGCATGACCGGGACCTGCTGCCATCGAACTCGCCAACAAAAGCGCTGCACCCAGGGTCCTGATGGTCAAATTCATAATTGCCTTGTCCGTTCTGCGGGAAAACTTGCTCGCATTGCAAAAAGCTGCCTCGTCGGGCCGCCAAATTACAACACATCACTGATGCAGTGCAATGTGATGGTTTTTGCACCGAACTGCAAGCAACACGAGGGTCAATTGTCAGTTCCTTCGGTATCACAACAGCAAAATCTGCAGTTGGTGCCTTGAAAGCAAATTCGGCCAGCCGCATCATTGCCGGCATGATGAAACATCTGATTCGAATTCACAAACCCCACCGCCTGGCCGTTGCCGCCATCGCCTGCGTCCTGTCACTGACTGCAGGGGCTGCATCGGGCCATGCATTGGATGTTTCGGCAAGCTATCGGAAAAATGCGGAAAAAGCCTTTGATGGTTTTCTGCAAAGCCTGTGGCCGGAAGCACAGCAGCGCGGCATTTCACGCAAGGTCTTCAACGCATCGGTACAACGCATTTCCCTGCAATGGGACATTCCGGACCTGGCCCCGCCAAAGATTGCCGGCGAACAACCTGCCGCATCGCGCAAACGCCAGGCGGAATTTGGTTCGCCCGGACGGTATTTCAGTGACAGATCCCTCAACCAGCTGGCGCAAATCGGACGCCGGAACATCGGCAAATATGCTGCTGCCTTCGACCGCATCGAACGCAGAACCGGTGTCCCCAGGCAAGTGGTCGCCGCCATCTGGGGACGTGAGACTGCGTTTTCCAATGCACGCATTCCCCATGATGCGATGTCGGTACTGGCGACGCAGGCGTTTCTCGGACGCCGGCCGGATTTCTTCCGGCCCGAGCTTCTGGCCATCATGGAGATTGCCCAGCGCGGTATTGTTCCCGTTGCACACCTGAAAAGTTCATGGGCAGGCGCGATGGGTCATACCCAGATGCTGCCGGGGCTGTACCTGAAATATGCCAGCGACGGCGATGGCGACGGCAAATCGGACATCTGGAACTCAATACCTGATGCGCTGGCCACCACGGCGACATTCCTGAAAGCCAGCGGCTGGCGACCGGGCCTGAGCTGGGCCTACGAAGTAGCACCGTCGTCGGCACTGGACTGTACGCTGGAAGGACCGGATGCAGGCAGGCCGGTGGCGGACTGGATTGCCAGCGGTGCCAGGCGCGTGGCAGAGCGCAAATGGCCCGCGCGGATCAACACCGTCAAGAGCTATCTGATCATGCCTGCGGGCCGGTTCGGGCCGGCGTTCATTGCAACCGACAACTACTACGCCATCAAGAACTACAATGAGTCTGACCTCTATGTGCTTTATGTCGGCAACCTGGCCGACCGGATTGCAGGCGGCGGCGCCTTCAAGACGCGGTGGCGCGACGTCGACACGTTCACCCGCGCGGCCATGAAACAGGTGCAATCCAGAATGGTCGGACTTGGCTACAATGTCGGCGACACCATTGACGGCCTGATCGGGTTCCGCACCCGCACGGCCACCGGCATGCACCAGAAAAAACTCGGCATGGCAGTGGATTGCTGGCCAAACAAGCCGTTTATTGCTCGGTTGAAGTGACTTTCTGTTTCTGAACTGAAACACCGGTCGCGCGAATTGCGGTTACCCGCTTGGCAATGGCAGGACGGTAATTGTCGGAAATTGCCGCGCGCATGCGGTCGGCCTGACCAGACGGACTGTGCGGATAGATGGCAAACAGGCGCTTGAAAAAGGCGCGCGTATTGCCACTGCACTCCAGCAGGACATTGTCGACAATCGCATCAACCGGCCTGTTGCGCTGCGGTGCAACCCGGTCTGCAGCCTCGCGGTAACAGGAAAACATTTCCTGCTTGGCAAGTTCCAGTTCGGCTTCCTTGCTGATGGGTACCGGTTGCGCCGGAACCGGTAGCGGCGCGGCGGCCAGCTTGTTTGCCGGCTGCCCGGCCGGTTCCGGTTGACGTTGCTTGGCCGCAGCGGCCTGCTTCTGTTGCTTGCGCACCGCCAGTACAGCTTCACGCACGGCCGGCACAAAGGTGGATTCGGTCAGTTCCTGTGCAATCTTGCGCGACTTTTCAGTGCCGAACCTGCCGGCAAGAATTTCCGACATGGACGAAAACGACTTGTCACACTCGCGCTTGATGGACCGGGACACAACCGACTGCAGGTTCAGCTTGAGCGTCTTGTTTGCCTGGCTGCGAGCGTAGGCCGAAATGCAATCGCGGAATGCAAACACCTTCGGATTTCCGCTGTCACGCCACCACTGGGCTTCACTCACGCCGGAGGATTTCTTCGTACGCTTGCGGGTTGCGGTTTTCTTTGTGCGTGAGCGCGTCGGCTCAGCGGCCTGCACCTGCTGCGGCGCGGGCTGTTGCACCCGCTGCTGTGTCCGGGACGGTTGCACGCCGGCCGGCACGCTCGGCTGGGCAATGTTCATGGTACGCCCGCCAACCGATTGGACGGTCTGCTTCGCCGGTATCTCGTTGATACCGGTCGGCTTGCTCCCGGTGAACGCCTGGATTCCGCGCGGTTTAACCGTGTTGATGCGATCATTGCCCGAACGCTCGATGGATTCTGCCCATGCACCCGAAATGCCTGCAAGGCAGACAATGGCAGTAACCGCAAAGGCTGAAAATCTGTAATTCATGAGGGGCTCCTGTTTGGCTCCCGGCTTTCTTTCAGCATGCCCAACAAACAGGCAACAAGATGACGTCAATTTGGTTAAAAACGCATGGGTGGTTTTTTCAGGTCGGCACCACGGCGCGGCACGGCAGGCATCATCCCGCCAACACTGGCACACGAGCGTGCAGCGAGCCTTGATGGAAATCAACAGCGCCGGCCGAGACAGTCAGCAGGCTTGCGTCTACATGTTCGGGTAGTTCGGTCCCTCGCCACCTTGCGGTACTGTCCAGATGATGTTCTGGGCCGGGTCCTTGATGTCACAGGTCTTGCAATGCACGCAGTTCTGGAAGTTGATCTGGAACTTGTCCTGGCCTGCTTCGTCCTTGACGATTTCGTAGACACCGGCGGGGCAATAGCGCTGGGCCGGCTCGGCATATAGCGGCAGGTTGTAGCTTACCGGAACCGATGCGTCCTTCAGATGCAGATGGGCCGGCTGGTTCTCATCGTGATTGGTTGCCGAATAGGCCACGTTGGTCAGCCTGTCGAATGACAGGACACCGTCGGGCCTGGGATAGTCGATGACCGGATAATCAGCCGCCTTGCCGGTCGAGTCGGCGTCATTCTTTTCGTGCTTCATGGTGCCGAAGAACGAGAAGCCGAACAGCTGGTTGGTCCACATGTCGAGCCCGCCCACTGCCAGCCCGCCGATCAGGCCAAGCTTTGACCACAACGGTTTGACATTGCGCACCTTCTTGAGGTCGTCGGCGATTGACGAAGCGTCCCAGGCTGCCTGGTATTCCGTAAGTTCGTCGCCTTCGCGTCCCGCCGCAATGGCCGCGACAGCCGCATCGGCGGCCAGCATGCCCGACAGCATGGCGTTATGCGATCCCTTGATGCGTGGCACATTGACCATGCCGGCAGAACATCCAATCAGCACGCCGCCGGGGAATGACAGCTTCGGCACGGACTGGTAGCCGCCCTCGGTGATGGCGCGCGCGCCATAGGCAATACGCCGGCCGCCCTGCAGCACATCGGCAATCATCGGGTGATGCTTGAAGCGCTGAAACTCCATGTAGGGGAACAGATGCGGGTTCTTGTAGTTGAGATGCACCACGAAGCCGATCGAGACCAGGTTGTCTTCCAGGTGGTACATGAACGAGCCGCCGCCGGTCCTGGTATCCAGCGGCCAGCCCATGGTGTGGGTTACCTGGCCCGGCTTGTGGTTCTCCGGCTTGATTTCCCAAAGCTCTTTCATGCCGAGACCGAACTTCTGCGGGCTTTTTCCATCCGACAGCTTGAACTTGTCGATCAGCACCTTGGCCAGTGAACCGCGCACGCCTTCGCCGATCATCACGTACTTGCCGTGCAGTTCCATGCCCGGTTCGTAGTCGGGACCGGGCTTGCCATCCTTGCCGAGGCCGAACACGCCGGCCACGACACCCTTCACGGAGCCATCGTCGCGATACACCAGGTCTGAACACGCGAAACCGGGGTAGATCTCGACGCCCAGGGCTTCTGCCTGCTCAGCCAGCCAACGGCACACATTGCCCAGTGACACGGCATAATTGCCGTGATTGCTCATCAGTGGCGGCATCATGAAGTTCGGCAGGCGCATCGCGCCTGAGTGGCCCAGCATGTAGAAGCGGTCTTCCTTGACCTCGGTCTTGAGCGGGGCTCCGCGTTGTTTCCAGTCCGGGATCAGTTCATTGAGCGCGACCGGGTCAATCACCGCGCCGGACAGGATATGTGCGCCAACCTCGGAGCCTTTTTCCAGCACGCACACGGTAATTTCGCTGCCGGCCTTTTCCGCCAGCTGCTTGAGGCGAATGGCTGCCGACAGGCCAGCCGGGCCGGCGCCGACAATCACGACATCAAACTCCATGGACTCACGTTCCACTAGTGGTTCACTCATCTGTCTGGTCACTCCCGAATTCAAAGGCGACTTGTCTGTTTGCGGTGTTATAGTGGACTTGTTGAAAGACGCAATCTGTTCCTGAAAGGACATTTGCAACGTGGTTGAGGACACTGAAAGCCTGCAAGCACCCTCTGCACGTGCCGCGGCCGCGACGGCCCTGCAATGGTACGGCGACATGGGGGTCGACGAGGCGATCACGGATGACACCGTGGACGGGTTTGCGCTGTCGGCAGAACTGGCGGCGCGCAGGTCGGCTGCGCCGGCGCCTGCAGCAGCGCTTCAGGGCGAGCCGACGCGCGCGCGCCTCAACAGGCCTGCTGCTGCATCCAGCCAGGCACCACGCCCGGTTCCACGCCAGCCGGCAGCAGCACCTTCCATGGCAATGGCCGACGTGGAGCAGCTTGCGCAGGGGTGCAAAAGCCTCGACGAACTGGCCCGCACGCTGGATGAATTCGACGCCTGTCCGCTGAAACGCACCGCGACGCAACTGTGCCTTGCCGACGGTTTGCCCGGCGCGCACGTGATGATCATAGGTGAAGCGCCGGGGCGCGAAGAGGACGAACAGGGCCGCCCGTTTGTCGGCAAGTCGGGACAATTGCTCGACAAGATGCTGGCCTGTATCGGTCTCGACCGGACCAGCGATGATCCGGCAACATCGGTGTTTATCAGCAACATCGTGTTCTGGAGACCACCGGGAAACCGCAAACCATCGACGGCGGAAGTGACCATGTGCCTGCCGTTCGTGAGGCGGGCCATCGAACTGGCAAAGCCGCGCATCGTCATTGCCGCCGGCGCAACGCCGGCCCAGGCCCTGCTGGACACACCGACCGGCATCACCCGCATGCGCGGTACGTGGAAAACCGTAACGACAGCAAATGGCCCGGTCGACGTCATGCCGACGCTGCATCCGTCCTATCTGTTGCGCTCTCCGGAAGCCAAGCGATTTGCATGGCGTGATCTGCTTGCGGTAAAGGCGAAGCTGGCGAGCATGTAGACATTGTAACTATGAACATTGAAACAATGTGGTGTACCACCCGGTAATGACCGAGGTTTTGATGAATTTTCAGGATTGGTGGCTCAACCATGTCAAAGATTGACGAAACCAGACCCTTTATCCCGGTGCGCATTGCCGTTCTTACAATATCCGACACGCGCACCCTGGAGAATGACAAGTCCGGCAACACGCTGTCTCAACTGCTCGGCGAGGCCGGTCATGACCTGTCAGCGCGGGCAATCTGCAAGGACGATGTTCGCGCCATCCGCACCACCTTGCGGAAATGGTTCAAGCGCAATGATACCGACGCCATCATCACCACCGGCGGCACCGGGCTGACCGGCCGCGATGTCACCATCGAGGCAGTGCGGCCGCTTCTCGACAAGGAAGCCGACGGCTTTGCCACCGTGTTCCACATGATGTCATTCGGCAAAATCGGCACCTCGACCGTGCAATCGCGTACCATGGCCGGCGTTGCATCCGGCAAGTACGTATTCTGCCTGCCCGGATCACCGGGTGCCTGCAGGGACGGCTGGAACGAGATCCTGGTCAAGCAGCTGGATTACCGGCACATGCCGTGCAATTTCGTGGAAATCATGCCAAGGCTCGACGAACACCTGAAGCGCACAAAGGGGTAATGAGTTTTTAGTGGTCGAACAACTTATCCTCGCTTCGCTCGGGTCGTTTGTCTTATTCTGGTCGAACAGCTTATCCGCCTGCGGCGGGCCGTTCTCCATACCTGAACAAACGTAATATAATCGTCATCCCCGTGAAAACGGGAATCCATGCCTCAGCGGGTACAACGTCTGCACTGGCATTGGATCCCCGTCTTCACGGGGATGACGACAGGGATGAACACCCCTCCGAAGCACGAAGTGCCGAGGCAGGGCCGACCGGCCGCCGCACGCAGTGCGCCCCCGCGGAGCGCAGCCGCAAGGCTGCTGGCGTGAGCGCCAAACAAAACCCGGCACGTAGTGCCGAGGCAAGGCCGACCGGCCGTCGCACGCAGTGCGCCCCCGCGGAGCGCAGCCGCAAGGCTGCTGGCGTGAGCGCTAAACAAACCCCGGCACGCAGTGCGCCCTCGCGGAGCGGTTGGCGTAAGCCAACTCGCGTGAGCGCAATAAAACTCTTATTCGCCCCGCAACCACGCGCGATAGCTGGCCGCGTCGTCGACGTCTGCCAGCTGCCGCAGCAGTTTTGCCGGGGCGCCGTCGAGATTGGCCATGGTGTCGGACAAGGCGTGCTCGCTTGACCAGCGGACATTGTCAAACAGCTTCAGCACCGTGCGCCGGCGGGACTGGCCGACGAGCCAGTAACCGCCATCCGGGGCCGGTCCGAACACCGCGTCATGGCGTCCAAGCAGGCGAAAGGCGTCTGCGATATCAGCGGGCGCAATATGCGGAATGTCGCTGCCGATGATCACCACCGGGCCGATGGGCAGCGTATCGAACATGCGCTGCATGCGGTCTCCCAGGTCGCCGGTTCCCTGGTCCACCAGGTGGACATTATTCGGCCAGACATTGGCATTGAGTTCATGCACGCCCGACACGGCAACCCAGGTCTGCCAGCGCGGATCACGCGACAGCGTGTTGAGGGTTTCAGCCAGCATGACCCGGTAGGCCCGCGTGGCCTCCATGGCTCCAATACCGGCACCAAGGCGCGTCTTGACGCGGCCGATGCGCGGCTGCTTGGCCATCACCAGCAGGTGTCGGGGCCGGGCGTTCATTTGTAAAACCGCCTGATGCGGTCAGGCGACACGCCAAGCGACCACATCGCAAGGCAGGCCAGGTTGCGGGCGATACGTGACACATAGCCGTCGCGCACATAGCGCTGCGCACTGGTGATCGCGGGCACGTCCAGCGAGGCCAGGCGGCGCCGGCCGATGCGGCGGACCAGGTCGACATCCTCCATCAATGGCAGCGGGCGAAACCCGCCGGTCTCGTCATACAGGCTGCGTGATATCAGCAGGCCCTGGTCGCCATATGGCAGGGCGAACAAACGGCAGCGCCAGTGCACAAGCAGTTCGAGAATGCGGGCCCTGATGCGTGTGTCGTCCAGCCTGAAGCGGAACACCGCCGCCTTGCTGCTGCCGGCCATGTGGGCCTGGACCGCGCGCGCCCAACCGTCTCCAAGAATGGTGTCGGCATGCAGGAACAGCAGCCAGTCTCCGGTGGCCGCATCGGCGCCTGCCGCCAGCTGGATGCCGCGCCCGGCCGGTGCGCTGATCATCACGGCGCCGAAGCGGGCTACATCCGGCGCGACCGCCGATCCACCGTCGGCAACAATGATTTCACCGATACCGGCCTCGCTTCGCTGCACAGCCAGGCAGGCCAGCGTGACCGGCAAACCGGCATCTGCATTACGTGTTGGGATGATGACCGACAGCATGATGGCCGAACAATAGCGGTGCCGCGATCGAGTTGGAACAATTTCATTGATGTTTTTTGTTCTTGTTATGTTCCTATTTCTGATTTATCATGCCTGCATCATGAACGTGTACCAGAACTCCTCCCGGCTGGATCTGTCCAGCGCACCTGCATCAGCGCCCGCAATGGCGCCGGTCAAGGCGCGCGGACGTGGTGTCGGCAGCAATTCGAGCGGCCGCTTTGAAGCCTTCAGGCGATCAGGCTTTGATGATGGCTGGCAGCGTGAAGAAGAAGACCTGCCGGTTCTGAAGACCCACGTCACGGAAGAGGTAGCGCGCTCGATCATTGCCCGCAACACCTCGCCGGACATCTCGTTCGACCGCTCGATCAACCCCTATCGCGGCTGTGAACATGGCTGTTCGTATTGTTATGCGCGACCCAGCCATGCCTATCTGGGCCTGTCAGCCGGGCTTGATTTTGAAAGCCGGCTGTTTGCCAAAACCAATGCGGTTGAATTGCTGCAGAAGCAGCTGGGGGCAAAGGGCTATGAAGCAGCGACCATTGCGCTTGGTTCCAATACCGACCCCTACCAGCCTGTTGAACGGCGCTACCGGTTGACGCGCGATATCCTGAAAGTGCTGAGCGACTGCAATCACCCGGTCGGCATTGTCACAAAATCCGCACTGGTGACCCGCGACATCGACATTCTCAAACCGATGGCTGAAAAGGGCCTGGTCAAGGTCGCCCTGTCGATCACCACCCTGGACCACAAGCTCTCGCGCCAGATGGAACCGCGCGCCTCGTCTCCCGGCAAACGCCTGCAGGCGCTCGAGCTGCTGGCGGCGGCCGGCATACCCACCGTCGTCATGACCGCGCCGATCATCCCGGCCATCAATGACATGGAAATCGAGAAACTTCTCGGTGCCGCGCACTCTGCCGGTGCGCGCGAGGCCGGCTATGTCCTGTTGCGCCTGCCGCACGAATTGAAAGACCTGTTTCGTGAATGGCTGGAGCGCGAGTTTCCCGACCGGGCAAAGCATGTGATGAACCTGGTGCGCGACATTCGCGGTGGCCGCGACAATGACCCTCAGTTCGGGTCGCGCATGACGGGCCGCGGGCCCTATGCCTGGCAGATCGGCCGGCGCTTTGAACTGGCCTGCAAGCGGCTGGGTCTCAACAAGGCAAAGCTGAAGCTGCGCGCAGACCTGTTTGAACGCCCCATTCAGCCGGGTGAACAGCTGTCGCTGCTGTAGATCAGGATGATTTTGGTTGAAACACCAAAAATCATGAACCTGATCGCTTCCAAAATTGCTCTGGCAGCCCGGCGAACAGCTGGCGCTGCTCCAGGTCCTGGACCTAGCCAGAACAGGCGCATTCGTCGTACTACCGGTCTGGAGATACAACACCTCTCATCGGGAAGGTCATCCAGTGGACAGTGCAACCGTCAACATCGTGCTGCCGCTGTTTGCGATTTTGCTGGCAGGGTATTTTGCCGGCCGCAGCGGCCTGTTCGGCGATGCCAGCAGCGCCGTGCTGAACCGGTTCGTATTCATGGTTTCGCTGCCGGCGCTGGTGTTCGTGTCGCTGTCGCGGGTCACCGTGGACCAGTTCTTCAACTGGCCGTTCCTGGGCACGCTGGGCGGCGGCATGCTGGCGACATACCTGATCAGCATGGCAGTGGCCCGCGTGGTGTTTCCAGGCAGCTTGGCGCAGCTTGGGCTGCACGGGCTGACCGCCATGTATTCCAGCACCGGTTATATCGGCCTGCCGCTGCTGTTGATCGCATTCGGCAACGAGGCGCTGGTGCCGGGTATCATCGGCGCCGTGATTACCGGCGCGGTGTTCCTGCCACTGGCCATAATCCTGGCCGAAATCGGCAACCCTGACCAGTCTCGCCGGGTCAGCCTGAGGCCGCTTGTCAACGTGGCGCGCAACCCGATTTTCATCGCCACGGCTGCCGGTCTGCTGGTGTCGGCATCAGGCTTTGGCCTGCCCGAACCCGTGGCGGTGTTCTGCGATCTGCTTGGCGGTGCCTTCACGCCGTGCGCGCTGTTTTCGGCCGGACTGTTCATGGTGGGCTGCCCGGTCAAGGGTGATGGCCGCGAAATCGGCTGGCTGGTGTTC